>Ga0194128_10008710_pt1 | contig 12722 bp, 12 predicted proteins | sample TA2KigCa65mmetaG_FD_148650 | JGI IMG/M metagenome (GOLD analysis project Ga0194128, IMG submission 148650) | Freshwater microbial communities from Lake Tanganyika, Tanzania - TA2015037 Kigoma Deep Cast 65m | ecosystem: Environmental > Aquatic > Freshwater > Lake | place: Tanzania: Lake...
CGCGGTCGAGCCGCTCGCGGATCTCCGCGGCAGCGCCGCGTACAAGCGGGAGATGGTGCGGGTCCACGTGCGACGCGCCCTCGAACGCGCGCGCTGACGAATGGCCGACACCATCGTCCTTCCCGACGCCCCGGCCGCCGACGCCGCCCGCGCGCGGCGCGAGGTCGGCCGCCCGGTGACGCGCCTCGAGGCCACCGCGAAAGTCGACGGCAGCGTCGAGTACATCCACAACCTGCGCCTGCCGGGGATGCTCCACGGCCGGATTCACCGCAGCACCATCGCCCACGGACGGATCGCCCGGATCGATGCGAGCGCGGCGCTCGCGGTCGAGGGGGTCCACGCGGTGGTCACGGCCACCGAAGTGGCCACGCTCGTGCCGAATCCGTACTACGGCCCGGCGTTCCACGACCAGCCGATCCTCGCGTTCGGCAAGGTCCGCCACGTCGGCGAGCCGGTCGCCGTCGTCCTGGCGACCGATCCGCACGTGGCCGAAGAGGCCGCGGACCTCGTCTCGGTCGAGTACGAGCCGCTCGAGGCCGTCTTCGACGAGGTGGCCGCCGCCGCGCCGGGCGCGCCCATCATCCACGACGAGCTGAAGCCGGCGGGCCTGTTCACCGACCTCAAGCACCTGGCGGGCCGCCGCGGGACCAACGTGGCGCTCGACGCGCGGCTGCGCAGCGGCGACGTCGAGACGGGCTTCGCCGAGGCCGACCAGGTGTTCGAGCACACGTTCCGCACCGGCAAGGTCATGCACGCGACGTTCGAGCCGATGGTGACCGTCGCCGAGCCGACCGGCTCGGGCGGGCTGACCATCCACACGGCGTCCCAGAGCCCGTCGTTCGTCCGGAGCGAGATCAGCCGCCTGCTCGGCTGGCCCGAGAACCGCGTCCGCGTCCGCACGGCGTTCCTGGGCGGCGGCTTCGGCGCCAAGCTCTACATCAAGCTCGAGGCGATGGCGGCCGTCTGCGCGCTGCTCGTCCGCAGGCCCGTGCGGATCGCGCTCACGATGGACGAGCAGTTCTACACGATCACGAAACACGGGGCGACCGTCCGCATCAAGACCGGCGTGAGGAACGACGGCCGGATCACCGCGCGCCAGGTCGAGACGTACTGGAACGGCGGCGCCTACGCCGACATCGGGCCGCGCGTCACGCAGAAGTCGGGGTTCACCGCCGCCGGGCCGTACGACATCGCGCACGTCGCGCTCGACAACTACGCCGTCTACACGAACGACCCGCCGGCCGGCGCGCTCCGCGGCTTCGGCATCTCGCAGCTCGTCTGGGCCTACGAGCGGCAGGCCGACGTCATCGCCCGCGCGCTCGGGATCGATCCGCTCGAGTTTCGCCGCCGCAACGCACTCCGGAACGGCCGCCTGCATGCCACCGGCACCATCGTGTACGGCATGGAGGTCGAAGCGGTGCTCGACCGGCTCGCCGAGCAGATGGCGTGGCATCGGCCGTTCGACCGCGGGTCGGGATCGATTCGCCGCGGCCGCGGCCTCGCCATCGGCGTCAAGGCCTGCGTGTCGCCCACGACGTCGACCGCCGCCGTCCACGTGTACGGCGACGGGAGCTGCGCGATCCACACGAGCACGGTGGACATGGGGCAGGCGTCGGACACGACGCTCGCGCAGATTGCGGCGGAGGTGCTCGGGCTTCCGACGGCGGCCGTTCGCGTCGTCCACCCGGACACGGACGTGACGCCATACGACATGGCGACGCTCGGGTCGCGGTCGACCTTTCACATGGGGAACGCCGTGCGGCGCGCGGCCGAGGATGCGCGGGCGCAGATGGTCCGGATTGCCGCCGGCGCACTCGGCGTGGACGCCGACGAGCTCGAGTGCCGCGACGGGGCGATCGTCCCGCGAGCCGGCACGGCCATGTCGTTCCGCGACGTCATGCTCGCGCGCTTTGCCATGCAGGCCGGCACGCTCGTCGGCGTCGGCAGCTACACGCCGCCGTACAAGAAGCCGGACCTGGCGACCGGACAGTCGCCCGACATCACGCCGTTCTGGATGCTGGGCGGCGCGGGCGCCGAGGTCGAGGTCGACTGCGAGACCGGGCGCGTGACGGTGACGAAGCTGGTGAACGTCGCCGACGTCGGGCGCGCGATCAATCCGGCGTCGGTCGAGCGGCAGCTCACCGGCGCCGCGATCATGCAGCTCGGGTTCACGCTGTTCGAGGAGATGGTGTTCAGCGACGGCCAGGTGGTCAACGCCAGCCTGGCCGACTACAAGATCCCCGGACTGCTCGACCTGCCGCGCGAGCTGACCGGCGCGTTCGTGGAGATCCCGCATCGGGACGGCCCGTTTGGCGCCAAGGGCGTGGGCGAGACCGGCATCTTCAGCCCCGCGCCCGCCATCGCCAACGCGCTCTACGACGCGACCGGCGTCGTGCTCTACGAGATGCCGCTCACGCCCGAGCGCGTGCTGCGCGCCCTGCGACAGGCCGAACACCGGCCGCTGGAGGGCGACTGAGGTGAGCGCGCGTCACGAACGCCGGATGTCGTTCACGCTCAACGGCCGCCGCGTCACGGCCACCGCGGCGACGCACGAGACGATCCTCGAGGTGCTCCAGCGCGACTTCGGCCTCTTCGGCGCGCGCGAGAGCTGCGGGCAGGGGCTCTGCGGCTGCTGCACGCTGCTCGTCGACGGCACGGCGGTGTCGGGCTGTCTCTACCTCGCGGCGTTTGCCGACGGCGCGGAGCTGACGACCGTGGAGGGCCTCGCCCGCGCGGGCGACCTGCATCCCATCCAGCGCGCCTTCATCGAGAAGAGCGGCTTCCAGTGCGGCTTCTGCACGCCCGGGTTCATCCTGATGACGAAGGAGCTGCTCGCCCGGCACCCGCAGCCGACCGAGGACGAGATCCGGCACTATCTGTCGGGGAATCTGTGCCGCTGCGCGGCGTATCCCGACATCATCGCGGCCGTCAAACGGGCAGCAGATCTGCTGAGCCCGTAGGCCTGTGGGGCGAGCCTTCAGGCTCGCCCGGCACGAAAAACCTGAAAGGGTCGCGCCACACGCGTCAGGGCGTCACGTGGGCGTGAGCCGCTTGCGCATGAACACGCACGGCATCGACCGCCCGGTCATCAGGACTGCCTCGCCTCGCCCGACCTGCTCGAACCCATTCGCCTCGTAGAACGCGACGGCGGCCAGCGACGCCTGGATATGGATCGTGGCTGCGCCGTGCGCCCGTGCGTGCTCTTCGGCGAGGCGCAATAAGGCGGTCCCGATCCCCTGCCTGGCCGCGCTGCCTCGCACGTAGACCGACACACCGTCCTGGTCATCGTCGATCCGATGCGTCGCAAAGCCCAGCACCACCGGTTGGCCATCGATCCGGCCCGTGGCGACGAAGAACGCTTCGCCACCGTCCATCGCCCGTGCGTAGACGTCCGGCGTGAGGCCCGCCTCCCACGCGCCGACGATGTCCGGGGGATAGAAGTGCGGACCGATCGAACGGATGGAATCCAGGTGCGCCGCCAGGATGGCTTCGGCGTCTCCGGCGTGCGCACGACGCATCTCGGTGAGGACCGCCGTCATTGCTCGTCCCTTCGACGCCGGTCCGGCTGACGCCGGAGGCTACCTACGTCCAGTGCACACGATCCTAGGCTTAGTAGTCGGCAGAACTGGGTATACAGATACCACTGCGAAACTCGCAGCGTAGCGCCGAGACGGTCGGCGGACAATCGGCGGCAAGCCGCTCAGCCAACGACACTTCGAACTCGACGCGGTGAGGCCCTCTCCCGGAATCTGCAGGTCTGCATCGCGCGGTGCGAGATGCAGGCTTGCCGCGTCGCGCGGCACACCTCCTCCGGCTCGAAGCCCGTCGCCGTATGCGGGCGCGCGACCTTACCAGGGGCCGATCAGATAGTCGAGGAGGGCCAGCGTGAGGGACGCCGCCCCGGCGACGCCGAGTGAGAGCCACAGCGTCAGCCCCATGACCGGCCGATCGCCGGCACGGCGGATGCGGTGCGCGATCGCCCCCGCGGCGGCCCCCAGCACCGCCAGCAGGACGAACCCGCCAAAGGTGACGCCGTAGAACATGACCGCCGCCAGCACGAGCGGCACGGCGTCGACCCCGGACTGGTACCCGCCAACCGGCACGGGAAAGCGATAGGCCACCGCCAGCAGGGCGGCCGCGGGGAACGCGAAGGCGCAGGTCGCGACGGCGCCGACGAGCGCAGCGCGCATCATACGTGGTCGGTCAGTCTGGCAGGCGCTCCAGATCAGAGATCCCGGTCACGCTCGCCGCGTCCACGGCGGCCGCCGGCACGACGGCGCGGGGCGGATACGCGGCCGGCGGGAGCGGCTTGGTGGCGTCGATGATGGTGGCCGTGATCATCCGCGGCGTGCGCGTGCCGTCCTGGTGATACTCCCACCCGACCGGCAGCAGGCCGCCCGGCCCCGACCAGCGCGGGATGACGAGCAGATCGCGCGCGGCGTCGAAGCGCGTCCCGATCGCCCACAGCACGTCGCCGTCGTTGAACACGTTGATGTCGTCATCGACGACGACGATCATCTTGAGGTTCTCGGGCTCGGTGTTCAGCGCGGCAAAGGCGGCCTTCTTCACCTCGGCGTCGCGCGTCTTGCTGATCGACAGATAGCAGTGCATCCGGCTGTGCGCGGGGACGTTGACCGCGCGAAGACCCGGAACGATGGCCTTCACGTTCCGGTAGATGCTGCCCATGCGCGGGAGGCTGCCGAGCACGAGGTGCTCGCGGTTGGCCGAGAAGACGTCGTAATAGATCGGACTGCGGCGCATCGTGATCGCCGTCACGCGGATCACCGGCTTGGGCCCCTCCGCCGTGTAGTGGCCCGGCCACTCCCCGAACGGCCCCTCGTGGCGCCGCTCGTACGGGATCACTTCCCCTTCGATGACGATCTCGGCTCGCGCCGGCACAGGAAGATCGGACGTCTCCGCGCGGGTCACCTCGACGGCTTCGCCCAGCAGGCCGCCGGCCGCGTCGAACTCGCCGCCGATGCCGGGCAGCCGGCAGACGGCGCCCATGACGACGGCGGGGTGATGGCCGATCGCGATGGCGATCGGCGCCGGCTCGCCGCGCTCCTCGTACCGACGGTAGATGTAGTTGCCGTGATGCCCGTCGATGAACCAGACGCCCAGCTCGTTCCGCCCGTACACCTGGTGCCGGTACAAGCCGGCGTTCACGACCCCCGACTCGGGATCGCGCATGATCCCGATGCCGCTCGTGACGTAGGGGCCGCCGTCCAGCTCGTTGTGCGTGAGGAGCGGGAGCGTCCCCAGATCGACCTGGTCGCCCGTCCACACCTGCTCCTTGACCGGCGCGCCCTCGCGCGGCACCTCGCGCGCGGCGATCGGCTTCGTCATCCGCTCGCCGAACGCCGGCACCATCTCCTGGAGCGTGGTTCCGAGCGCGACGGCCAGGCGCTCGAACGTGGCCGTGAGGTTGAGCACGAGCGGGATCGCGCTTTCGCCCACCCGCTCGAAGTAGAGCGCCGGGTACTGGCTGTCGCGCGCGAAGCGCTCGGCGATGGCCGTGGCGCCGAAGCGCGGATCGACCGCCGCGGTCACGCGCTTGATCTCCCCCGGACGGCACGCCAGCAAGTCGCGGATGAACGAACGAAGGTCTTTGGACATAGGAGCCGGGTCACCCGCCAAGTTTTTCCTCGGCGGGCATCGTATCGGTGACCAGGTCGCGGATCACCGGCCGCTTCGGCAGCGGGCCGACGGTCACGCCGGCCGGTGTCAACCGCGCCGTGCACGTGTACTCCACGCGGCCGTCGACGAGGGCCATGCACGTGTGGCACGCGTTCGCGTTGACGCAGCTGTACCGGATCGCCAGGCTGGAATCGACGTGCGTGCGGATCCAGCGGAGCGCGTCGAGCACCGACATGCCCTCCTCGAACGGCACCTCGTACCGCGCGAAGCGCCCCTCCCCGCCCGACCCGCGCCACACGCGCAGCTCGGCGCTCATACCGGCTTCGAGGGCGGACCGTGAAGGCGTGCCCCACGCGCCGAGAGCGACTCGTGCACGACCGACGCCCAGCGGCTGGTCATCGCGCCGCCGGTCAGCGACACGCGCTGGTTCTTCTCGTGCGCGGGCGACATCTGCGGCGCGTCGAGGCGCTGGTGCGCGCCGCGGCTCTCCGTCCGCTGCAGCGCCGAGACGACCACCGCCTCGGCGCTCGCGAGCATGGCTCTCAGCTCGTACCACTCCTGTACGTCGAGGTTGAAGACGTCGCCGGCGGCCATCGTCAGGTCCGGCAGCTCGTGCCCGAGCGCGTGGACGCGCGCCAGCGCGCGCTCGAGGCCGTCTCTGGTCCGGAACGGCCCGGCGTGCTCCCACATGACATCCTGCAGCTCGGCCTGGACGACGCCGGGCGCGCGTCCGCGCCCCTCTCGCGCGCGGAGATCGGCCAGTTCGGCGCGTGCGCGGTCGACGTAGGTCGGCGACCACCCGGGATCCGCGCCGCCGGCGGCCTCTGCGGCGAAGGTCCCGGCGCGCTCGCCAAAGACGAGCGCCTCGCTGATGGCGTTGCCCGACAGGCGATTGGCGCCGCCGGGGCCGCCGACCGCCTCACCCGCCGCGAAGAGCCCCGCGACCCGCGTCTCGAGCCGCTCGTCCACGGCGATGCCGCCCATGTGGTAGTGCGCGGTCGGCGCCACCTCCACCGGCATCCGCGTCAGGTCGATGCCGTTGGCGAGCAGGCGGTCGATCACGGGCCCGAACGCGGCGCGCAGCGTCGCCTCGGGCAGGTGGCGGAAGTCGAGGTAGACGCCGCCGTGCGGGGAACCCCGGCCCGCCTCGACCTCCTTGAGAATGGCGTACGACGCGAGATCGCGCGGGGCCGTGTAGCGCCCCTCGTCTTCGCCGCCGTAGCGGTGGATGAACTCCTCGAAGCGCCCGTTCAGGAGCCGGCCGCCCAGCTTGTAGCGGAACGGGTCCCACATGATGGGGTCCATGCCGACCAGGCGCGGCGCAAGGTGCGCGATCGGGAAGAACTGCACGAACTCCATGTCCACCAGCTCGGCGCCCGCCTGGAGCGCCAGCCAGTACGCCTCGCCCCCCATGTTCGTGGAGGCGCTGTTGCGGCGGAAGATCTTGGTGAGCCCGCCGGCGGCCAGCACGACCGCGCGCGCCGCGATGGTGACGAGCGATCCCGTCGACAGATCGAGCGCGATGGCGCCGCGGACGCGCCCGTCGGCCACGCAGACCTCGATGGCGGCCACGTTGCTCACGCGGCGGACGCGTCCGGCGGTCGCGACCTGATGCCGGAGCGTGGCCGCCACGGCGGGACCCGTGCTCAGGAAGTCGACGTAACAGCAGCGCCTGCGGCGATGCCCCGGCGCGGTGACCTGCTTGATGTGGCCGCCCTCGCGCGCCCAGCGCGTGCCCCAGCGCTCCATCTCGAGAATCCGCTCGGGCGCGCGCGCGCACAGCATCCGCGACAGCGGCTCGTCGCAGATGCCGCGGCCCGCCTCGAGCGTGTCCTCGAGATGCAGCGTCCAGTCGTCCGGCTCCTCGTGGCCGATGGCGGCCGCCACGGTCATCTGCGCCATGATCGTGGCGCCGCCGCGGCCGACGAGGCCCTTGTCGAGGAGCAGCACGGAGCGCCCCTCGCGCGCGGCGGCCACCGCGGCGTACATCCCGGCGCCGCCCGCGCCGACGACGAGCACGTCGGTCGTGAGGTGGGTCACGGCCGATCCTCGTCCGTGGGAACCGGACCCGGGCCGCCGGCGTCTGGCCCCGTGGGCTGCCGCTGCCACCACGCGAGGAACTCGACGAGCCGCTCGACCATGTAGTCGTGGTACTGCCGGCCGGTGTCGGCTGACGCCGCGCGGTTGGACGAGAACTGCCCCGTCGGCGCGTGCTGCCGCTGCTCGCCCGACGTCCACGGCTGATCGATCGAGTCGCGCCCGCCCGCCCCGAAGAGGTCCGTCGTCCCGAACGGCCCCAGGAGACGGTCGAACTCGCACGCGGCGTCCGACAGCTTCTCCGTTCGGATCGTGTGGGGGAACTTGTAGAGCACCTGCGAGATCTCGAGCTCGCCCGCGTGGTGCTCGACGGCATGCTTCAGGCGGCCGGCGATGCCGCGCGCGAGGTACATGGGATCGGCGACGGCCGTGCGCACGCCCGGCAGCTCGAACTCGCGGATGTTGCGCGCCGCGCTCGTGAGCGCCGGCAGGTTCGTCCACTTGTGCCCGTTGATCAGCAGGACCCGCCGGAAGCCGTGCCGCGCCAGCGACCGCACCACGTCGTAGACGACCTGCATGAGCGTCTCGGTGCGCAGCGACACGGTCCCGGGAAACCCGAGATGGTGGCTCGAATCCCCGTACCAGACGGGCGGCGCCGCGAGCACGCCGGCCTGACGCGCCGCATCCTCCGCCAGCGCGATCGCGACATAGCCGTCGAGGCCGAGCGGACCCGCCGGGCCGTGCTGCTCCGTGGTCCCGAACGGCACGAGGATCGTGTCGCGCGCGCGCAGGTACGCGGCCACCTCCTCCCACGTCAGCTCCTGCAGCCAGACCGACGGCGATCTGCCGGGATCCGGGATCCGGGATCCGGGATCCGGGGACGCGCCCTTCTTCCGATCCCCGATCCCCGATCCCCGATTCCGTCGGGCTTTTCGGGGTCCTGCCATCAGCGGGCGATGAGCGTGGCGTGATCGCTGCCGCCCTCGGTGAGGCCGCGCGCCTTCATCCACTCGTAGGTGCGCGTGAACAGCACCGGATCGTACGCGTCGACGTGCTTGTAGCGGACGAAGGCGCGGAGCAGCTCGTGCGGCTGGAGCGCGCCCTTGGCATGCGCCGCGATGTGGCGGGCGTACTTGTAGAAATCGGCGTTGATGAGATCGACGGCGCGGTTCTCGGCGTCGTAGTAGGCGGCCCGCTCCTCCGCCGTCAGGTCCGCCGTGATGACCTCGCCGCCCCGGTAGAAGCACGCCGCGACGACGTGCGCGCCCTCCTTGAGCCCGAGGCTGATGAACGGCTCCATCAGCGTCGCCACCCGGATCGTGCCCGCCTTGAGCGCCGCCCATCGCGCCTGTGGGAGGCCACCCGCCTCGATCTTCACGTGGTCGCCGCCCACGGCGCTCTCGAGCATCTGGACCGTGCAGTAATGCGAGCCCGTGAGCCACTGCACCACGACCGGCACGTCGGCGAGATCCCGGGGCACCTGGAGCGCCTCGTCGAAGGTGAGCATGGCCTGCGCGGCGACGGCCGCGCGCAGCGCGGCAATCCGGCCGCCGCGGCTGCCGCGCTCGAGCCGGTCGATGCTCGCCCACTCGCAGACGTTGTAGCTGTCGGCCTCGCCGCACTCGAACATCTGCTCCTTGAGCCGCGCCATCACCGGGTTCTCGGCGCGGTCGCGCTCGCGGTCGGCATAGGTCGCCGAGAAGGCCACGTCGAGCCCCGCCGCCTCGAACAGCCCTTCCTCGATGCCGACGATCACCGGCAGATCGAACACCGGGTTGTTGGGCGCGATCCTGACGACCGGCATCTTCTCCATCGCTCTCCTCTGCTTCCCGAAATCCCGGATCCCCGATCCCGGATTATGCCACCGCCCACAGCGAAGCGAATCGTGCGGCGACCACGGCGTCGTACGGCGCGTCGCGCGCGAGGATTCCCATGCGCCGCGCGAACCCGTTCAGCGCCGCCACGGTTCGCGGCGCGATGGCGGGGCTGTAGAACGGCAGGTCGCGGCGCACGAGCTCCGCGATGAGCCCCGCTTCCTCGGGCGGAAATCGCCGGCGTCCGACCTCCGTGGCCCGCGACGGGTCGGCGCCCAGCGCGCGCTGCGTCGCCGCCACGGCGCGCACGGCGGCGGCGGCGGTCTCCGGGTGCTCGGCGATCAGGCGGTCGCTCGCCGCCAGGGCCGGGAACGTGTAGTCGCGCGCGTCAGCGGTCGTGTCGCGGCGCGCGTCCAGGACGAGGGTGCCGAAGCGACGCTGCACGGCCAGCTCCGCCGCCATGCCGTTCGCCCAGAAGCCGTCGATCGCGCCCTCCTCGAGCCGCCTGGCCGCCGCCACCCCGAAGTTCCGCTCGTCCGGGCGGCGCGGCACCGGGGCAATCTGCACCTCGTCGCGCTGCAGATCGACGCCGGCATCCTCCAGCAGCGCGCGCAGGCCCATCTCCACCCACGGCGACGCGCCGATGCGGCGGCCCCGCACGGCGGAGAGATCGCCCCGCCGCGCGCCGAGATCGGCGCGCATCACCAGGAACCAGTAGATGCCCTGCGACTGCGCGCAGAGCAGCTTCACGCCCTCCCAGTCTGGAAACGCCGAGAGCGCGGCATGTGCCGAGCCGCCGACGAAGTCGAGGGCGCCGTCGCCGAGCGCGCGGTAGGCCGCGTCGATCGGAAACACCAGCTCCAGCTCGACATCGAGCCCCTCGGCCGTGAAGAAGCCGAGGTCGACGGCGGCGACGACCGGGAAGTACGAGGGCGACACCAGGTCCGGCACGGCGAGTTTCATTCATGGCTCCCGGTCCGGCTGAAACCGGACGCTACGTACCGCGTAGGTAGTGTCCGGCTCTAGCCGGACCCACCTGTTCCAGCGTCAACGCGGCGGCCCGGCGCTGGCTCGTGATCATCGCGGCGCCGCGCAGGAACTGCCGCGCGCGCGCGGGATCGGCGGCCGTCGCCCGCAGCTCGGCGAGGTGGCGCTCGCGCGTCGCCGGGTCGCGCTCCTCGAGCCGCCGCTTGTTGGCGATCGACTGCTGGTGGACGAACTCCGACGCCACGGTGCGGCGCTGCAGGTCGTACAGGTCCAGGAGCGCCTCGGGGCCGCCGCCGAGCAGCACCGCCGCGAGCTTCTCCGCCAGGTTGCCGGCGTCCTGCAGCCCGCCGTTCAGCCCCATGCCGCCGATCGGGTTGTTCACGTGGGCGGCGTCGCCCGCCAGCAGCACACGGCCGGCGCGAAACGTCTTCGCGATGCGCTGATGCGTCGTGTAGAGGTTGCGGTGCACGATCTCGTACGCGCGGCCGCTCGGGAAGAACTTCTGCAGCCGCGCCTGCACCGCCGCGTCGCCCAGGATCGCCTCGTCGGTGAGCTGGGGGTCGGTGGGAAACACCGTGCGCCAGAGCCCCGGCGGGCCGCTGCCCGCCACCTTGAAGCAGTTGCACCACTCCTCGGGGTCGGCGAAGTAGCTGCGGTAGCAGTAGCCGCGCGACGCCTCGAAGTCGAACGGCGTGGTCAGCACCAGGAACCGCTCCGCCCAGGTGAACCCCTCGAACGGAATCCCGCACTGCTTGCGGACGATGCTGCGGCCGCCGTCGGCGCCGATGAGATAGGCCCCGGCATGCCGCCGCGCGCCGTCTGGCCCGCGCACCGTGACGTCGACTCCGCGGTCGGACGGCTCCACGTCGACGACCTGATGGGCGAAGAGCAGCTCCACGTGGGGCAGCCGCTCGAGGCGCTCGAGGATCAGGCGCGCCGTCTTGAACTGCTCGCACTGGATCACGTACGGGTAGGCCGTCTCGTCCTCGAGCAGCGCGTGATCGAACGCGGCGACGCAGGCGCCGGTCGGCCGATCCCAGAACTGCACGATCGGCGCGACGAGCCCGACGCGCGTCATGTCCTCGACGAGCCCCGCCTCGCCGAGCACCTCCAGCGTGCCCGGGTGGGTCGTCGCCGCGCGCGGGTCCTCCTGCGGCCCGTCGTTCTCGTCGAAGAGGCGCACCGGCACGCCCGCGCGGCCGAGGAGCAGCGCCGCGAAGAGGCCGACCGGGCCGCCGCCGGCGACGAGCACGCGCCGGGCTTCGGCGGGCATTGCGATACGCTATACCGATGGAGACGGTCGCTCAAGGCGCCGAGCGCGTCCCGCTCGCCGACGGCGCGCACCTCGCGTACACACGGCATCCCGCTCCGCGGCCCGGGGCGCCCCGGCTGGTGCTCGCCCACTCCCTCGCGCTCGACCGCTCGATCTGGGACGAGGTGGTCGCCGCGCTCCAGGGCGAGGCGGAGATCCTCGCGTACGACTGCCGCGGGCACGGGCGCTCGGATCGACGCGCCGCCGCCTTCACCGCGGAGTCGTTCGCGCGCGATCTGGCGGAGCTGCTCGACCACGTCGGCTGGCAAGCGGCGACCGTCGCCGGCTGCTCGATGGGGGGCTGCATCGCGCTCGCGTTCGCCGCGCTCTTCCCCGCGCGCGCCGCGGCGCTCGGCCTCATCGACACGACGGCCTGGTACGGCCCCGAGGCCGCCGCGCAGTTCCGGCAGCGTGCCGAGGCCGCGCGCGCCAAGGGGATGGCCGGGATGATCGACTTTCAGCTCACGCGCTGGTTCTCCGACGCCTTCCGCGGCGCCCGGCCAGAGGTGCTCCGGCGGCTGGCGGCCGTCTACGTCGCCAACGACTTCGACTGCTATGCGGCCAGCTGCGCGCTGCTCGGCGACGTGGACGTGCGGGCGCATCTGCCCGCCTTGCGCATGCCGGTTGCGGTGGTCGTCGGCGAGGAGGACTACGCCACCCCCGTGGCGATGGCGCGGCAGCTCCACGCGGCCATTCCGCACTCGACGCTCACGGTGCTGCCGCAGGCGCGCCACCTGACGCCGGTCGAGCGGCCGGATGCCGTCGCCGACATGCTGCGGGGCCTCCTGCACTGACAGGACCCCGACGCGCGCGGATGGGGCATCTGCCGGACGGCCCTGATTTGCGTGACCCTGGCGGGCTTCGTGGTTTACACTCTCGCCCAGGCATTTCTGGAGGACACGCGATGGCCAGGAATCTTTCCGTGGATCGTCGAG
>Ga0194128_10008712_pt1 | contig 12717 bp, 9 predicted proteins | sample TA2KigCa65mmetaG_FD_148650 | JGI IMG/M metagenome (GOLD analysis project Ga0194128, IMG submission 148650) | Freshwater microbial communities from Lake Tanganyika, Tanzania - TA2015037 Kigoma Deep Cast 65m | ecosystem: Environmental > Aquatic > Freshwater > Lake | place: Tanzania: Lake...
TCCGGCGCGCTCGAGGAGCTGCCGCTGCCGCGCCCGCTCTACGAGATCTTCGTCTATTCGCCGCGCATGGAAGGCATCCACTTGCGCGGCGGCAAGGTAGCGCGCGGCGGCATCCGCTGGTCCGATCGGCGCGAAGACTTCCGCACCGAGGTGCTCAGCCTGATGAAGGCGCAGATGGTGAAGAACTCGGTCATCGTGCCGGTCGGCGCGAAGGGCGGCTTCATCGTCAAGCGCCCGCCGGTGGACGGCAATCGCGATGCCGTGCAGGAAGAGGGCATCGCGTGCTATCGCACCCTGATCCGCGGCATGCTCGATCTGACCGATAATCGCGCCAGGGACGCGATCGTGCCGCCCAAATCCGTCATGCGGCACGACGGCGATGATCCGTACCTCGTCGTTGCGGCCGACAAGGGCACGGCCACGTTCTCCGATATTGCGAACGCGCTCTCGGCGGAATACGGCTTCTGGCTCGGCGACGCGTTCGCCTCGGGCGGCGGCGCCGGCTATGACCACAAGAAGATGGCGATCACCGCGCGCGGCGCCTGGGAATCGGTCAAGCGCCACTTCCGCGAGCTTGGCCGCGACATCGCGCTCGATAGTTTCACCTGCGTCGGCGTCGGCGACATGTCAGGCGATGTGTTCGGCAATGGCGCGTTGCAATCGCGCACCATGCGCCTCTTGGCCGCCTTCAATCATCGCCACATCTTCATCGACCCGAATCCGGACCCGGAGCGCTCCTACGCCGAGCGCGAGCGCCTGTTCAAGCTGCCGCGCTCCAACTGGTCAGACTATGACCGCTCGGCGCTCTCCGCCGGCGGCGACATTTTTGAGCGCAGCGCCAAGTCGATCAAGCTCTCGCCCGAGGCCAGTGCCGCGCTTGGCCTCAGTCGCGACACGTTCACGCCGAACGAGCTGATCAAGACCCTGCTGCGCGCCGAGGTCGATCTTTTGTTCTTCGGCGGCATCGGTTGCTTCGTCAAGGCCAGCACCGAAACCGATGCCGACGCCAATGACCGCAGCAATGACGCAACGCGCGTCGATGCCAAGGCCCTGCGCGCCAAGATCATCGGCGAGGGCGCCAATCTCGGCATGACCCAGCGCGCGCGCATCGAATATGCGTTGAACGGCGGCGCGCTCAACACCGACGCGATCGACAATTCCGGCGGCGTCGATTGCTCGGACCACGAGGTCAATATCAAGATCCTGCTCGATGCCGTCGTGCAGGAAGGCGACATGACGGCCAAGCAGCGCAATCAGCTCCTGGCCGAAATGACCGATGACGTCGCGGCCCTCGTGCTGCGCAACAACTATCAGCAGACCCAGACCATCTCGATCGAACAGTCCCGAGCACCCGAGCTGCTTGAATCGCACGCCCGACTGATTCGCGGCCTTGAGCGCCGCGGGCGGCTCGACCGCGCGGTCGAGTTTCTGCCGAGCGATGAGGCGCTGGCTGAGCGCGACCAGGCGCATCAGGGCCTCACCCGGCCTGAGATCGCGGTGTTGCTCTCCTATGCCAAATCGGCGGTCTATCAGGCGTTGCACGATGATCCCGTGCTCGATGAAAGCTATTTCAAGGGCGATCTCGAGCGCTACTTCCCCGAGCGGTTGAGAGAGCGCTGCGCGAGCGCAATTCCCCAGCACCGGCTGCGTCGCGAGATCATCGGCACCGTCGTGGTCAACTCGCTGGTCAATCGCGGCGGGCCTCATTTCCTGGTCGAGGTGGTGGAAGAAACCAGCGAAAGCGCGGGCGACGTCATCCGCGCCTATGCCACCGCGCGCCAGGTCTATGGCATGCGCGAGCTGTGGGACAGCATCGAGGCGCTTGACGCCAAGATTCCGGCGAAGCTGCAGATCGGCCTGCTCACCGAGGTGCATCATCTGCTTGAGCACGGCACGCTCTGGTTCCTGCGCACGCGCCAGCCTGGCTTCGAGATCATGGGCACGGTCGATGGGTTCGCACCCGGCGTGCGTGAGCTCGCGGCCAATATCGAGCGACTGCTGGCGCCGGAGGATGCCGCCGCGCTCCAGCAGCGGGTCGGCGCGCTCGGTGCGGCCGGCGTGCCCGCGGCGCTCGCACAGCGCATGGCCAGCAGCGCGCGCTGACCCTGTCGGTGCTCAAGGCGACCGAGGCCAAGGGCTCGCCCGACGATCGACTGACTGACTGGCTCGAGAGCAACAAGGTGCGGCTTGCCCGCGCGCTCGACATGCTGGAGGAGCTGAAGCGCGACACCAAGTTCGATCTGGCGCGGCTCGCGGTCGCCAACCGGCAGATGCGGGCCCTGATCACAGCCTAGTCCGCGCTCTATTTCCGCCACATTCTCCCCCCATCGTGGCAGGATGGCTCAGCCATGATGGGGGCGAGACGCATGCGCCACTTCCAAACGGGTGCTCGGCTCCTCTTTGTTGCGCTCGTGTCGTTCGCGCTGACCGGCCTGCCAACCGCGGTACGGGCCGCCGACGACAAGGGCACGCTGGGCGATGCCGAGGGCGCGCTCAAGGAACTCTCCAAGCTCTTCGAATCGCTGTCGCGCGCGCTGCCTGAGGGCAAGACGCTCGCGGTCACCTCGCTCAGCCAGGTGATCGAGACCGCGCATGGTCTGGCGCTGCCCCATGCCCGGCCGATCCCGGATTCGATCAAGGCGACGCTCGCGCCCTATTTCCCGGCGACGCCCTGGGTGCTCGACAAGGCGCGCTGGGTGGTGGCGGAAGAGATCGGCGGCCTCACCGAGATCATCATGCTCAACCCCGATGTCGGCGCCATGACGGTGAACGACATCGTCATTTTCCGCTCGAAGGACGATGCCGAATCCAATGCGCCGCTCTGGGCGCATGAGCTGGTGCACGTGTTGCAGTTTCAGGCGCTCGGCGTCGACGCATTCGCCAAGGAATATCTCGAGACCGGCGGGCGCGCGCTCGAGAAGGAAGCGGAGGAGTTTGGTGAGCGCGTGCGCCAGCGGCTCGACGGCAACAAGCCGATCCAGAGCCGCTTCGAGATCGACGAGAGATTGACAGCGGGAGGTTAGACCCTCAGTGCCGGAAGTGGCGGAGGCCGGTGAACACCATGGCGAGGCCCCGCTCATCGGCCGCCGCGATCACCTCGGCGTCGCGCACCGAGCCGCCCGGCTGAATGATCGCGGTGGCGCCGGCCTCGGCCGCGGCGATCAGGCCATCCGCGAACGGAAAGAACGCGTCGGACGCGACCACCGAGCCGATGGCCGGCGATTGCGCCAGCGTCTGCGCGGCCCCTGCCTCGCTCGCCTTGTGCGCCGCGATGCGCGAGGAATCGACCCGGCTCATCTGCCCCGCCCCGATGCCAACCGTCGCGCCATCCTTGGCGTAGACGATCGCGTTCGATTTCACGTGCTTCGCCACCTTGAAGGCGAAGACCAGGTCATCCAGCTCGCGCGCGCTCGGTGCCCGCCGGGTGACGACCTTGATGTCGCCGGGCCCGATGCGCCCGGCATCGCGCTCCTGCACCAGGAACCCGCCTGCGACGGTGCGGACATCGAGGCCGGTCGTGCCTGGGTCGGGCAGGCCGCCCGTGACCAGGAGGCGCAGATTGGGCTTGCCGGCAAGCACGCTCCGCGCCTCTTCATCCGCCGCCGGTGCCACGATCACTTCGACGAACAATTTGCCGATCTCGCGCGCGAGCGCGCCGTCGATCGCGCGGTTGGCCGCGATGATCCCGCCGAATGCGCTCACCGGGTCGCAGGCCAGCGCCGCGCGATAGGCGGAAACCAGGGAGGCCGCCGTCGCCGCGCCACAGGGGTTGGCGTGCTTGATGATGGCGATCGCCGGCCGCTCGAACTCGGCCACCAGCTCGAACGCCGCGTTGGTGTCGTTCAGGTTGTTGTAGCTGAGCTCCTTGCCCTGCAGTTGAGTCGCGGTCGCGACGCCCGCTCGCTGCTCGCCCGTAACATAGAACGCCGCCTTCTGATGCGGGTTCTCGCCATAGCGCAGTGACTGGCGCAGCGCCCCGCCGAGCGCAAAGCGCCTGGGGAAGAGCTCGCCCTCCTGTTGCGCAAACCAGCGGGCGATCGCGGCGTCATAGCTCGCGGTGCGCGCGAACGCGGTCATGGCGAGGCGGCGACGCAGTGAAGGCGTCGTGGCGCCGCCATGCGCGCTCATCTCGGTCATCACGGCGGCATAGTCCTCCGGCTCCACCACCACGGTCACATCGGCATGGTTCTTGGCCGCGGCGCGGATGAGCGCGGGCCCGCCGATATCGATGTTCTCGACGCAGTCGTCGAAGGCCGCACCCTTCGCCACCATCGCCTCGAACGGATAGAGGTTCACCACCACGAGATCGATCGGCTGGATGCCATGGGCGGTCATCGCATCCCGATGCGCCGCCTTGTTGCGCTCGGCGAGAATCCCGCCATGCACCATCGGGTGCAGCGTCTTGACCCGCCCGTCCATCATCTCGGGAAAGCCGGTGTGGGCGGCCACGTCCTTCACCTTGAGGCCGGCGGCCTCGAGCGCCTTTGCCGTGCCGCCGGTCGAGATCAGCTCGACGCCATGATTCGCGAGACAGCGGGCGAAATCGATGAGCCCGGTCTTGTCCGAGACCGAAAGGAGGGCACGGCGGATGGGCGCTGTCATGGTTCGTTCAAGGGGCGGCGCGGCCGAGGGTGGTGGGGGCGGCGCGATATTCGGGCACGAGCGCGGTCATCAGCGCCAGCACGCGCGAGGTCAGGCCGGCACGCGCGGCGGCGCCAAGCTCGTCGACCTGACGCGCGATCAGCGTGGGATCGAGCGGTCGTGAGACGGCCCGATGCAAACCGGCGACGACGGCCTCCTGGTGATGCTCGCCTTCCTGAAACAGTGCCTCATGCAGCTTCTCGCCCGGGCGCAGGCCGGTATAGACGATCTTGATGTCGCGCTCGGGCTGGCGCCCCGCGAGGCGGATCATCTGGCGCGCGAGATCGGCAATGCGGATCGGCTCGCCCATGTCGAGCACGAAGATCGGCGGCTCAACTTCGCTCGCCCCAAGCGCCGAGGCCTGGAGCACGAGCTCGACCGCTTCGCGCGTGGTCATGAAGAAGCGCGTGACCTCGGGGTGGGTCACAGTCACCGGCCCGCCGGCCGCGATCTGACGCTGGAACAGCGGCACCACCGAGCCCGACGAGCCGAGCACATTGCCGAATCGCACCGTGACGAAGCGGGTGCGTCGTCGTGCCTCGTGGTCGCTGCCCTTGGCCTGGCAATAGCACTCGGCCACGCGCTTGGAGGCGCCCATCACGCTGGTCGGGTTCACCGCCTTGTCGGTCGAGATCAGGACCATCAGGCCGACGCCGGCTTCGACGCAGGCATCTGCTACGTTGCGCGTGCCGATCACGTTCGTGAGCACGCCCTCATTCGGGTTGTCCTCGACGATTGGCACATGCTTCAGCGCCGCCGCATGGAAAACGAGCTCCGGCCTCAAGCGCGCGAAGGTCATTTCGACGCGCGCCCGCTCACGCACATCGGCAAGCACGGCCTGGCGCGGCAGATTCGGGTATTCGCCTGCAATCTCGGCGTCGATGGCATAGAGGTTGAACTCGGCATGGTCGATCAGCACGAGCTCGACCGGCCCGAGCGCCGCGATCTGGCGCGAGAGCTCGGCGCCGATGGTGCCGCCGGCGCCGGTGACGCACACCCGCCGCCCCGCCACCAGCGCCTTCATGCCGGCGCGATCCAGCACGGTCTGCGGCCGCCCGAGCAGGTCCTCGATCGCGATCGGCTTCGGCGCGAGCGCCTGCCCCTTGTCGGTGCGAAAGTCGGTCAGGCGTGGCAGGCGCGCGAAGGCAAGGCCGGAGCCATCGGCCGCCACGAGCAGCGCACGAACCTTGTCGGGCGAGAGCTGCTCATCGGTCAGGATCAGGCGTTGCGGGCGGAGCGCCTGGCGCTTCAGCTTGCGCAGCGCATCCGGCAGCATGTCGAGCGTGCCGAACACGCGCACGCCCCGGATGTTCGCGCCCTTCTTCTTCGGGTCGTCATCCAATAGGCCGACCACGCGATAGCCGCTCGAGCCGCCGCTCGTGGTCGAGCGGATGAACTCATCGGCCGCCGTGCCTGCACCAATCAAAAGCACCGGCACGCGCGCCTGCTCGGCTCGCTCGAACAGTCCCGCCATGCTGCGCTCGACCAGCGCGCGATAGGCCACGCGCGGCCCGATCAGAAGCAGCATCAGAAGAATCCAGATGATGACCAGGCTCGAGCGCGGGAAGTCCTCGAGCCGGGTCACCGCGAACAGCACCGGCAGGAAGATCAGGACGACGAGGCTCGCCGCCTTGACCAGCTCGATCACGTCGCGGAGCGAACAATAGCGCCAGAGCGCCCGGTAGATGCGGGTGCGCCAGAACACAACGACGGCGATTCCCGTGAAAAGCAGCAGGCCTTCGACGATGAAGCCCGTGGTGGTGGTGGCGAAATTGTCGGCACCATGGCGCAGCAGGAGACCGAGCACGAAGGCAGCAGCCGCCACCAGCACGTCGTGCACCGCGACGGCGTAGGTGCGATTGATGCGCGGAAACCTAATGGCCAATGCCGGGTTCCTTGAGTCGCCGGCCAAAATACCACAGACGCAGGCCAACAAAGATGACCGCGCCGGCCAGGCCAACATAGCCGCCATCAGGCCCGATCGCGGCGACCGCCGCAAAGCCGATCAGCGCAATATTGAGGAACACGATGCGCATCGTGACCTGGCGATGGCTCATGCCGCCGCGCACGGCCTTCTGGTAGAAGTGGTCGCGATGCGCCTGCCAGATGCGTTGGCCGCGCTTGAGCCGCAGGATTAGCGTCAGCGTGGCATCGCCGAGATAATAGGCCGGCAGGATGAGCGCGATGGTCCAGGCGCCCTGGACCGCGAGGCACATGAGCACCCAGCCGATCAGATAGCCGAGCGGCACGCTGCCGACATCCCCGAGGAAAATCCGCGCGGGCGGCCAGTTCCACAGCAGGAAGCCGGCCCCGACGCCGGCCAGTACGAAGCCGATGCTGCCGAGCGAAAACAGCACCGGCTGAATCAGCGCGACCAGCACGAGGCCGATGCCGATGGTCACGGTTTCGGTCCCCGCGAGGCCATCAATGCCGTCCATGAAATTGAAGACGTTGACGAACCAGAGCCAAAGCACGGCAACGATCACGTGATCGACGATCAGCGGCAAAGCGCCGTTGAAGATCATGCGATCGCCGGGAAGCGTCCAAAGACCGAGCACCACCCAGCCGGCCTGCGCAATCAAACGGACGAGCGGGCTCAAGCCCCGCTGATCGTCCATCCACGAGATCGTGGCGAGCACCGCCATGCCGGCGATGATCATCCAGCCGGCGATGCCGGCGAAGATCGCACCGGTCGTGAGCAACACGCCGAGCGCGACGATGGTGACCGGCACCACGGCAAGGCCCGCGCCGCGCGGCGTCGGCACCGTGTGGCTCGAGCGCTCGCCCGGCTCATCCAGGATGCCCTGGCTCAGCAGGTATTTGCGCACGCGCCCGGTGAGGAACATGGTGATCGGCAGGGCGCAAGCCCCGACCGCCGCCGCGATGAGCCACAATTCCGTGCTGATCAGCATGCGCGTCGCGCGCCCCTTAACGTTCCGCTATGCTCGCAATTCTCTGCCATCGGCCAATCCCGAATCCCTTCATGCCCAATCACGAGCCCACGCCGCGCAGCCCTCAAGGCTGGCATGCCTACTACAGCGAGAAGCGGATCGTCCATCAATGGCTGCAGGTGGCGCTGCTGACGCCCCTGAACGTCAAGCGGGTGCTCGAGATCGGGCCTTATCTCGGCCTGGTCACCGCCATGCTCAGCAATGCGGGCTACGAGGTGACCACGCTCGATCATGCGGGCGACGCGCCGCGGGATGGCGCGGTGGCGCACATCAAGGCCGACCTCCGCGCACTCGAGCCTGCGAGGCTGAACGGTTTCGACGCCATTCTCTGTTGCGAGACTCTGGAGCATCTTGCGTTCTCCGAGGTGCCGCCCGTTCTGGCCGCGCTGCGCGCGACCGGGGCGCCCTACCTCGTGCTTTCGGTGCCTTATGAGGGGCCGCAGCTCGGCCTCTCGCTTCATCTCAACCCGCACCGGCCGCGCGTCAACCTCTTCCGCAAGCTGCATTTCCTGAGGCGCTTTCCCGCGCCGAGGGGCGATTCCTGGGAAAATCATCGCTGGGAGATCGGCTGGCGCGACTATCCCTTGCGCAAGCTTGTCCGAATCGTCGAGGCCGCCGGCTACCGGGTCTTGCGACGCGAGATCACGAGCGGCACGCGCTCGGTGTTTTTGCTCTGTCGGGCTGAAGGCGCTCATAAGCGGGCATAGACGCCGCGTCGCGTCGCGACATAGTCGATGCGGTCGTCCAGCAGCGCACGCGCGCATTCGGCCGGCGTGTTGATGATCGGCTCCTCATGCACGTTGAAGCTCGTGTTGATCATGACCGGCAGGCCGGTGAGCGCTTGATAGCGCTTCACGATGTCATAATAGGTCGGGTTGACCGCGCGCTCGATCAGCTGCGGCCGCGCCGTACCGTCGACATGCACCACTGCAGGAATACGTGTGCGCCATTCCTCGCGCACCTTACAGGTGATGGTCATGAAGCGCGTGGCGTAGCGAGATGCAGCCGGGAGGTGGAACACCGTGTCGGCATCCTCCGCCGCCACGACCGGCGCAAATGGCATGAACTCCGAGCGCGCGAGGCGCTGGTTGAGCGAATCGTTGATCGAGGCGTCGGCCGGTCCCGCCATGATGCTGCGCGCACCCAGCGCCCGCGGGCCGTATTCCATGCCGCCGGTATAGAGCCCGACCACCTTGCCCGCCGCGCACAGCTGCGCGGTGGTCTCCACTGCGTCGTCGGCAATCTTCTTGAGCCCCGGCGTGCCGCCGAGGGCTGCGTCAGCTGAAGCGTCAAAATCCCGGCCGAGATAGAGATGGTCGAGCCGATAGCGTTGCCCGAGCCAGCGCTCGAGCCCATCGCGCTCCAACAGAAACTGCAGCACGCCGCCGGCGGGGAGGCCCTGGTCGCTCATCGCCGGGTAGACAAACACCTCATCGACCCCGGTTTCCTCGGCGAGACGCTGGTTGAGCCTGACATTGGCGAACACGCCGCCGGCGAGGCCAAGGTGACGCAGCCTGTGCCGCTCCAACAGATGGCGCACCGAGGCCAGGACGAAGTGCTCGAGCACGGCCTGGATCGAAGCTGCCATGTCCTCGCGCGAAACCCCTGACGCGGTCTCAACCATGAACTGCTTGAGCGCCGGATTGCTGGCAAAATCGCTTCGCACCTGGCCGTGCTCATCGACCCTGAAGTGCGCGGCGATGCGCTCGAAGGCACTGGGTTTGCCATAGGCGGCGAGGCCGGTGAGCTTGCCCTCGTGGCGATTGATGCGAAAGCCGAGCGCCTGCGTGGCGTACCCATAGGCGAGGCCGACGCTGTCGATACGCAGCGGCCGGAGCAGCTCCTCATCGCCGCCATAGAGCGTCTCGATCCGCCCGGCGCGAAACACGCGATGGCTGTATTGCACATTGTCGCCGCCGCCATCGGCCGTATAGAGCAGGGCCTCGCTCCAATCGGTGTGGAACAGCGTCGGCAGCGCGTGCGCGAGGTGATGATTGAAGAAGCGCAAGGCGCAGTCCGCACGAAAGCCGTGCTCGGCGAGAAACAACGTGCTGTCAAAGATCGCTTCCGAGTCGGTGCGGCCCGCGTAGCCGAGCTCGCGCTCCATGCTCTTGTGCTTCTCGCGTCCGATCGCCTGGCGCACCAGGCCTTCAACCAGGCGCCCGCCGCGGAAGTGCGTGTAATAGCGCCAGGGGAAGGGCCCGCGCCCGAGCACGACCGCGTCGATTTGTGCACGCGTTACGCCGCCGATGGCAAGGCACTCGTCGATCGCTTCGATGGGCACGCGCCCACCATCGATCTTGCGCCGGGTCAGCCGCTCAAGCGCGACGGCCGCGACCAGCCGATAGTCGTCGAACAGGCAGGCCGAGGCCTCGTGATAGCCTGAATGAACGCCGAGAATGAGCATGCAGAGGAGTCGGGGCGACGCGGCGGTGGAAGGGCGTGCGGACCCTAGAGCATATTGCGGCCGAGTTGAACCCGCTCGCGGCGACGCTCTTCTCACCTCCCCCGGCCGGGTGTTAGACAGCAACACAGCATCTGCCGAGGCCCGGCTCGCCCTTGAGCACCATATCAAACCCATCGGCCGTTTCTGATGAGCGCCGCTCGGCTTTGTTCGACCGTGTCGCCGGCGGTTTTCTTGGCGCGGGCCTGCCCTTGCTCGTCTCGAGCGAGGTGACCGCGAGCGTCGTCGTGGCGATCGGCCTCATCTTGATTTTGCTGGCGCCCGGCCGGGCCAGCTTGCTCGCCGCCCTGGCTCTGATGCTGAAGTCGCCCGGCGGGCTCGCCTGCCTTGCGGTGTTGGTCTGCTGGATTCCGGGGCTCGTGCTCTCGATCCAGCCGTTCCGCTCGCTCTCGGCGTTCGGCACCACGGCCGGGCTGATGCTGGGCGCCGGGTTGATCCACGTCTTCCTGGCGCGTTCGGCCGAGGCACGCGCGCTTTGCCTCAAAGCGCTCGTGATCGGTGGCCTGGCGTGCGGGGTGCTGGCGCTGATCGCCGCCAATGGCGGCTCGGTCATCTACGCACCGTTTCGCGGCCGCGCCTTCGAGCCGTTTCAGGCCGAGATTTTCATCAAGTACTACGCCTCGGCCGTTGCCTGCCTCGCGCCGGTGGTGCTGCTGGCGGGCTTAAGGCTCGGCGGCGCCTGGCGCAGCGCGGCGCTCATCTACCCGGCAATGGCGTTGGCCATCATCCTCTCGCTTCGGAGCGGCGCTGGGCTTCTCGGCCTCGTCGCTGGTGCAGTGGTGTTTGCACTCATCGCGGCCGGCCTGATGCCGCGGCTCAGGCGGCCTTCGTTCGGGCTCCTGGTCCTTGTCATCGCTGTCTTCCTCGCGGGCCTCGGCTGGCTGTTCGCCCACGCGCCGGCCCCGCCGCCGCTCGAGGCCATGGCCGGGGGCGTCTATCACGGGCCGATCGAGACTCCGTTGCCGCTCGCGCTGGTGGATGCGCATCGGCAGCAGATCTGGGGCTTCTCGCTGGCACAGATTGGCAACGCGCCCTGGTTCGGCCACGGCCTCGACGTATCGAATTTTCTGCCCGGCGCTCACACCAAGATCGCTGCTTTCAGCCAGGAGTTCGTGCCCTCGCACCCGCATAGCTGGATCATCGAGCTTCTGGTCGATTCCGGTTTCATCGGCCTTGCGGGCGTCATCGGTGCCTTCGTCGTGCTGGCCGCGCGCTGGCTCGGCATCGCCCGTGTAGACACCTTGCGCGCCGCCGCCGGCCTCGGTTTGTTGGCGGCCTATGCCGCATCGTCGCTGCTCAATTTTTCGCTCTGGTCGGCCTGGTGGCAGACCGAGTTTCTCGTGCTATGTGCCATCATGTTGGCGCTGCCATCGGCGCCCGAGGCCGGCCGCGCGCAAAGGCGAATCGAGGCCGGGCCATCCTGACCCGCGAAAGCGAAAGGAGAGACGCCATGGAATCCGTCGAACGCCGCGTCGCGGCCCACTATGGCGATCAGGCGCTGGGCCGGCGCATTCTTGCTGCCTTGGCGGCGGCCGGCGCCGATATCGACCACCTGACACTCGATGATCTGGCGCCGGTCGATGAGTTCCATATCGGCGGCCGAGCGGCCACGGCGGAATTCGCCTCTCGGATGGGCCTGCGCGCCAACCAGCGCGTGCTCGATGTCGGTAGTGGCATTGGCGGGCCCGCGCGCTTCATGGCGTCGAGCCGGCAATGCCACGTCACCGGCATCGATCTCACGGAAGCCTTTGTTGACGTCGCGAACGACCTGACCCGCCGCACCGGCCTTGGCGAACGCGTGGCATTTCGGCAGGCGAGCGCGCTGGCGCTGCCGTTCGAGCCCGCAAGCTTCGATGGCGCCACCATGATCCATGTCGGCATGAACATCGAGGACAAGGCGGCGCTGTTTGCCAATGTGCGCCGAGTCCTGAAGCCGGGCGCCGTGTTCGGAATCTACGATCTCATGCGCACCGCGCCGGGCGGCCCGGTCTATCCGGTGCCGTGGTCAAGCCGGCCGGAGACGAGCTTCCTCGATGACGTGCCGACTTATCGTCGCTTGCTCGAAGGTGCCGGCTTCACGATCGAGGGCGAGCGCAATCGGCGCGATTTCGCGCTCGATTTCTTCCGCGAGATGCGTGCACGCGCCGAGGCCGCCGCAGCGTCGGGCGGCCCGCCGCCGCCCAGCACCCAGCTCATCATGGGCCCCGACTTCCCGGAGAAGATGCGCAACGCCCGCGAGAGCATCGAGCGTGGCCAGCTTGCGCCGGTCGAGCTGATCGCGCGTGCGCGCTAAGCCTTTGCGTCAGCCTGCGTCCAGTCGGTCGGCCAGGCGCCGGAGAAGCCCGCCGCCATCGCCGTGCCAAGCGCTGCCATGCATGCAGGCGAGCGTGCGCGGCTTCAACGAGGCGAGGCGCTCGAGCATCGCGCGCGTGTTCTTGGCGTGGGCGTAATAGTCCATCGCGCTGCGGTCGGCCTCGCTTTGCTCCAGTATATCGTCCTTGGTGATCGGCGCGTCGCCGCGTCCGCCTTGCGTGAAGATGTCGCCGCAGAAGAAGGTCGACGTGGTCGTATCCATCAAATAGCCGCATTCCCAGCCATGGGGCAGATGCGGCGCGTCGAGCCAGATCACCTTGTGCTTGCCAAGCGATAGGCTCTCGCCGT
>Ga0194128_10008713_pt1 | contig 12715 bp, 10 predicted proteins | sample TA2KigCa65mmetaG_FD_148650 | JGI IMG/M metagenome (GOLD analysis project Ga0194128, IMG submission 148650) | Freshwater microbial communities from Lake Tanganyika, Tanzania - TA2015037 Kigoma Deep Cast 65m | ecosystem: Environmental > Aquatic > Freshwater > Lake | place: Tanzania: Lake...
TCGAGTCCCTCTGCGCCCACGTGTGAGGCCATGGTTTGTGGCGTCACGAATGGTTGTACTCAACGGCCGCCGACCACCCACCAGGGCACCGCCACCCGCAAATCACCATTTGTGAAGTCGTGGTAGGAGATGACCGGGAAACCGTTAACCCCAATCGCTATCGACGTGTTGTAGCCGGTGAGTCCGGTCGCGTCGACGGTGGTCAACGTCGCTGTAGAGCATGTGGCCGTGCTACACGCCGCCACCCGCAAATCACTATTCGTGCCGTCGTGGTAGGAGATGACCGGGAAACCGTTAACCCCAATCGCTATCGACGTAAAGGAGCCGGTGTTTCCGGTCGCGTCGACGGTGGTCAACGTCGCTGCAGAGCATGTGGCCGTGCTACACGCCGCCACCCGCAAATCATCATTCGTGCCGTCGTAGTAGGAGATGACCGGGAAACCGTTAACCCCAATCGCTATCGACGTGTACCAGCCGGTGTCTCCGGTCGCGTCGACGGTGGTCAACGTCTTTTCAGAGCATGTGGCCGTGCTACACGCCGCCACCCGCAAATCACCATTCGTGTTGTCGTAGTAGGAGATGACCGGGAAACCGTTAACCCCAATCGCTATCGACGTGTTGTAGCCGGTGTTTCCGGTCGCGTCGACGGTGGTCAACGTCTTTTCAGAGCATGTGGCCGTGCTACACGCCGCCACCCGCAAATCACTATTCGTGCCGTCGTGGTAGGAGATGACCGGGAAACCGTTAACCCCAATCGCCATCGACGTGTACCAGCCGGTGTTTCCGGTCGCGTCGACGGTGATCGGCGACGATCCCGGGGGAAGGGGTAGGAGGTCGCTGGTGTTCGCTTTGGCGGTCAACTTGGTGTCCACCTCGGTTTCGGTGTAGTAGCGATCATCGTGATTGTGATCGATGTAATAGCCAGCCACATCAATGATCAGATCAGCGGTCCCGTACACATACAAACAGATCGACCCGTTCGACGACGTCGACACGTTCAACGCGTTGGCGATATCCACCCGATTCTCAAAATTCAACGACGACGCATTAGGCACCGCATCACTAGCCGACACACACGGGAAAACCGTCACAAACCCGTAGTCACCGTTCTTCGCAGTCGACGTCGCCGTCACATTGACCGCCACCGCCGACGCCGCCACGGGCACCACCTGCTGACTCGTGCCATCAGCCAAAGTGATCGCCCCCTCCACCCTCAAGAGACGCGTGCCATTCACAATCTTCGAACTAGAACGCGTATCCAAAACCCGCACCGGGCTCACCGGAACAAACACCGACTTGTCTCCCGAAGACACCACCGCGTTCACCACACCAAAACCACCAGCACCCAACGCCACCGCACACGCCGCACCAATCGCCGCCCACCGCGACCGCACACCCACCAACAACCGGCCAGACCCCACCCGTACCTCCCCACCTCACCACGCACCGTACCACCAGCACCCAACGCCACCGCCCACCACGTCACGCCCACCACCCATCGTCACGCCGTCCCCCCGCTCGACGTCTGATACGCCCCCGCCCTCATCGGCGGGGGCGAATCGTTTTCACGCGATCTCCTCGCATCGGGGCCACATCTCGGCCACGGGAGACGAATCCTCTGAGGACCTTTGCCACCACTCGGCTCCACTCGACGCCGATGACCTCGGGAACAAGACGCACGTCAACGCCACTAGAGAACCTGTCAAGCACCAACATCGTCACCATGACACAGTGGAGGTCATCGGTTCGAGCCCGGTATCGCCCACCACATAAGCCCGGCGTGGAGGCCTGAGAGGTGGCTGCGCCGAGGACGCTCGGACCCGTCGGCCCCAACTGGATGCCGGCCGCGCGCCCTAGACGAGACTGACGGGCATTCGTCGATAGTCGGAATCGAACAAGGGGGATACATGGAAACGGTCATCGAGGTGCTTCGTCACGACGTGAAGACGAGCCGGGTGGCGACTCGCGAGTCGGTGCCGCTGGAAGAGGGTCGGGTGCGCTTCGCCGTGGAGCGATTCGCCCTCACGTCGAACAACATCACCTACGCGGTGTTCGGAGATGCCATGCGTTACTGGGACTTCTTCCCGGTGCCGTCGGATGATTCGTTCGATGACGGCCGCTCGTGGGGTCGGGTGCCGGTGTGGGGATTCGCCGTGGCCACCGACAGTAGATGCGACGCCGTCCCGGTGGGGACGAGGATGTACGGATACTTGCCGATGGCCAACGAGTTGGTCATGACCCCCGGCAAGGTCGACGCCTCCGGCTTCATCGATGTCGCGACGCATCGAGCGCCCTTGGCGACCGCGTACAACCGATACGTGACGGTCGACAATGATCCGGCCTTTCTGACCGAGTTGGAGAACCACCAGATGGTCCTGTGGCCCTTGTTCATGACCTCTTTCATGATCGACGATTTCATCACCGGTGAGGGATCCGATCACGCCGAGTTCTTCGGTGCATCGGAGGTCGTGATCTCGAGTGCCTCCAGCAAGACCTCCATCGGGGTGGCGTTCTTGCTGAAGCGACGAGGTGGCCTGACAGTGATCGGTCTAACGTCGCCGTCGAATCGTGAGTTCGTCGAGGACCTCGGTTGTTACGACCGCGTGCTGACCTACGGCTCCGAGGGAACCCTGCCCGACGGCCCGGCGGTCTACGTCGACGTCGCGGGGGATCGAGCGGTCAATCAGCGAGTTCACGGACGCTTCGACAACGAACTGACGTACAGCATGGTCGTGGGAGGCACGCACTGGAATGTGGAGTCCGATGGCGACCGTTCCCCGCTGGCCGGACCGAGGCCGGAGTTCTTCTTCGCGCCGTCGCAGATCGCTTTGCGAAGCAAGCAGTGGGGCAAGGCTGGCTTGGACGCCCGAGTTGGAGAGGCCTGGCACGAGTTCGCGCGCTGGAGTGACCAGTGGATGGACTTTCGCTCCACGTCGGGAGCCGAGCCCGTGCGGGGCGTGTTCGCTCGGTTGGCCTCGGGGGCGGTCGATCCGCGTGTCGGCCACCTCTGCGGCATCGAATAGTCGCCCAAAGACGCGAAACGGGGGCCGGTCCGTTGGGCCGACCCCCGCTCGTCGAGGTTGATGAAACGGTGGAACTGGGGCCTAGGCCCGCAGACCCTTCTGGATCGCGCCGAACACGGCGTCCTTCAGCGGAATCATGCCGGCGATGATGGCGCCGTTCACGACGTAGTTCTTCCAGTCGTCCTCCCACATCACTCCCCAGCCGCTGAGGACCGAGGCCTCGAGCAACCAGACGATGAGGATGGAGATGAGCAGGGTCAGGTTGGCCCCGAGTACCGGAATCTTTTTGATGGTGTCGCCGAGACCGACGGTCCCGAGAATCGAGTGCAGGACGGTCATGACCGCCTCCAGCAGGATTGCCATCACGATGAAAATTGCGACGATGTACATGGTTGGTTCCCCTCCGGGTCTTGCGATCTCTCGACCGCGAGCGCAACGTATGAAGACCGATCGGCCAACGTGGTGGATGTTCCAAAAATGACCTTGTGAACAGGTGAAATACCACTTCAGGTGAGTTTCGACCGCCGAGGGGGGCCTGAGTTCACCCACAGTGGTGTTCAACCCACCGAGTTCCCGCTCGAGGCCGTCCGATGGGAAGATATTGGTGGCGAGCCGAGCAACGGAGGGTTCCGATGACCATGGTGATCATGCGTTACGACCTGCGGATCCCGCCGCCGGGCAGTCCGGCCCATGGCGTGACGGCCTCGGGCCAGTACGCGGCCTGCTTGGAGCAGGTGCGCTGGGCCGACCGAATCGGCCTCGACATGGTGGTGTTGTCCGAGCATCACGGGACCGACGACGGCTTCATCCCGGCCCCGGTCACGTTGGCCGCCGCGGTGGCCTCGACCACCGAGCGCATCGGGATCAGCGTCTCGGCGGCCCTCGTGATCATGCACGACCCGGTTCGACTGGCCGAGCAACTGGCCACCGTCGACTTGCTGTCGAAGGGGCGTACCAACGTCATTTGCGGCACGGGCTACCGGCAAGAAGAGTTCGACATGGCTGGGCTCGACTTCAAGAACCGATTCGCCGATCTCGAGCGTTGTGTGAGCGTCATGCGTCAGGCCTGGACGGGTGAATACTTCGATCTCGACGGTCGGCGGGTCAAGGTGCGCCCGTTGCCGCACACGCCCGGGGGTCCGATGTTGTTGATGGGCGGGTCCACCCCGGTGGCGGCCCGTCGGGCGGCCCGCTTGCACTGCTTCTTCTCCGCGGCCAACAACGATCCGGCGGTGGCCGACGCCTATCGCGACGAATGTGAGAAGGTCGGCTTCAAGGGGTTCGTGATGTTGCCGGCGAACGCGCCGGGATTCATCCACGTCACGAACGACCCGGAACGCGACTGGAACCGTCTGGCCCCCTATGTCATGCATGAGGCCCGCAGTTACGGGGAGTGGCAACGACCCGGGCAGTCGTCGGTGGTGCACGTGCACAACACCGAGACCCTCGACGACGTGAAGGCCAGCGGTGTCTACGCGGTGGTGACTCCCGACGAGTGCGTCGCGCTGGCGAAGAAGTTCGGTTCGCTCACGATGCACCCTTTGATGGGGGGAATCCCGCCCGAGTTGGCCCAGGAAAGCCTGGATCTCCTCGAGCGGGCGGTCCTTCCGCGGATCAAGCCGGACGTCGCCGCCTGACCACGAGCAACGCGCAGCCCATCGCGAGCAATGACAAACCGAGCACGCTGGTGTCGGTCTTGGCTCCGGTGGCGGGCAACGTGGGGGGATTCACCGGGGGCGTGCCGGGCGAACCCGGTGTCGACGATGGGGCCTCGGCGACCGTCACGGCCGTGCGCACACCTATTCCGCTCACCGGCGCGTACAACGACAGTCGGTGATTGCCGACCGCCGCGTCGCCGGGCACGTTGGCGCTGAGCGTGATCGAACCCGTGGCACTCGCCGTGCCCGTGGCCAACACGGTGGGGGTCGACTCCAGGACCAAGTGCACCGTCTCGTACGGGGTGAAGCCGGTGTAGGTGGCCGAAACCGTTCCGCCGCGGGTCAACGAGTTGGACGAGGCGATCGAACTCTCGGCGAAGGCGTCGATGGTGGCGGTGGCCGGAGCATCCGCGGAGGGCGCCAGGGGAGACGGCACCCGCACCTCGTAGATGGTCGTGGTGCCCGACAGTTCGTTGGCCACCAACAACAGAGGCGTTCCGTTCGGGCTCTGAGCGGCGGGTACGAAGACGAAGCCCTCCGGTGAAACGTCGGTCGCTCCGGCGCCGCTGGATCCGTCGATGGCCGGGTTCTTGTAGGTCACGAACTGTGGGTTGGTGGGATTGCTCACGTCGTACACCATCACGCCACCCACGCGCTCCAGTCCGATGAAAGCGAAGGTCTGGGCTCCGATGACGCCGGTGGTGATGGCCTCGGGTTCGACACCCTTGTCGTCGGACCGCCCGTCCATGCGAACCGTCGTGGTGGAGCAGATCGACGCGGCCATCAATGCCGCGCTCGCCGCCGAATCGCTGGCGTCGGAGTTGAAGCAGTTCGGGAAGTCGCGTTGCATGATCTCCTCGAACTGCGAACCACTGTCCCACACCTTGGTGCCCGACGAGTTCCAGATGGTGAACGAACGAGCACCAAAGACGTACATGTCGGTCAATGGTGTCGTGGTCGGGAAGGCCATGGTCGTCTTGATGCGCCCCAAACGGTTGTCGGACTTGATGCTGGTGCCGGTGTTGCCGGTGGTGCCCGAGGTGTCGATGGTCGACCCCACCCAGAAGGAGGCGAAGGAGTCGGCACCGCTGGTGTCGTTGAAGCGGGACTCTTCCTTGTAGCAGGGCCAGTCACGCGAGTCTCCTTCGTTGGCGGTCACGGTGTAGGTCTGGCCGTTGCGGGCGAAGCTGGCGATGCTGTCGGGCATGTACATGCCCTTCAGCGGAACGCCGGCGTACGACGTCATGTTGCGTGCCGCACCACCGGAGCCGTTGTCTTTGTCGCTGGCGTCGATGAGAAGGTTGCCGGTGTTGGCGCCCCAGTTCTTGTAGCCCAGGCTCACCACGTCGACGATGGTCGAGGTGGTGAGGTCGACGATGGCCATCGCGTTGGCTTCCTGAAGCGTGACGAAGGCCTTGGTGTTGTCGGGGCTGACCGCGACGTACTCAGGCTCCAGATCCTTGGCCGCCGACGAGCCGGGGAAGAACACCCGCACGCCCTCGGCCAGCAGGGCCGTCTTGTCGAAGTTCGCGAAGTCGAGAGTGGTCGTCGTGGCGTTGGCGGCGCCCGACGACAGGTCGATGATCGAGATCGTTCCATTCGGGTCGGTCACGAGAGCCGGATCGGTGCTTTCGTCTGTGCCCACCGTCGCCGGGTCATCGTTGGCACACAAAGGTTCGCCTTCGCCGGCCACGAGAATCTTCTTCTTGTCGGGGGAGAAGCTCACATGATCGGGTTGCACTCCCACGTCGAGGGCGCGAATCAGCGTGCCGTTGGTGTCGATGAGGACGACCTTGCCCGGGTTGGCGGTTTTACGACCGTTCGAGGCGACCGTGGCCGTGACGTCGATCGCGACCGCCACGACACCATTGGCCGCCGTGACGCTGTTGGTATAGCCGTTGTAGCTGGAGACATCGAAGCTGCTCACCAATGAGGGGGTGGTGGGATTCTCGATCGACACGATGTCGACGCGGTTTTGACTGCCGTTGTTGATGAACATTCGCTTCGACGCGGCGTCGAACGCCACGATCTCGGCCCGCGCCAAGCCACCACCGTTGTAGGTGCCCACGGGGACCAGTTGCAGTCCCCCGGCCGCCAGAGGCGGCACTGCGTTGGCCACGCTGCCGATCGTGATGAGCGCGGTTCCGATGGCAAGGGCGCCCAGTCCCGCTGCGAGTCGAACACGATGACGTCTAGTTCCCATGCTTCACCTCGTGAGTTCGTCCGGCGAGAAGTTCGCCGACCAAACAATGATTCATTCGAGTGAACGCGAGGTGATGCCGGATGAACACCGAAAGGACGTTTCGGTGAACTCGATGATTCACCGGCCGCCGTCGAGCGCGCCGAGAAGGGGCGGGAGGGCCGACACATCGCGCGCGAACGCGTTGACGTGACTCTCGAGTAGCTCGTAGTTCTCTTGGGTGAGGTCGGACAGAGCCACCACCCGGTTGCCGTCGACCACCAATCGACACCCCGCCGCGCCCTCGTTCAAGGAGTTCAGCTCGTTGTACAGGTCGAGGGTGGGAACGACGTCGTTCAACAACTCGTAGCTGACCCGATACTTGAAGGGGCCACCACCCTCGCGAGCGGGAAGAGCCCGTAGTTCGATCACGCCACGGGTGAGTTCGGGGCTGAGCACGTGCACGAGGGTGCTGTTGGCCCACTCGTAGTCGATGCCTCCGATGACCGCGTCGAGGTCGTGGCCCCAGTGGTCGACGTCGGCCAGAGCCGGCACGTGGAGCTTCCAGTTGTCTCCCTCCAAGAGGATGAAACCCTCGCCGGTCGTGTTGGCGTGAATGGTGATCTCGGACATGCGGCCGGCCGCCACCGGGTCGCGCAGGATGTCGAGGAGCGCCGAATGCGGAAAATTGAATCGGGGCAGGAACGCACCTGGTTCGAGGTTGCCGAATTCGGCTTTCGTGTCGAATTGGTGGATACCGAGACCGATCGTGGTCCAATCCGCGCTGAGACGCAGGAGTCCCTTTTCGATGTCGAAGGTGCACACCAAGGGTGGGTTCATGCCGTTGCCGTCACCGCCCGCGGGCCACATGCGGGCGGTGGTCAACACGATCCACAGGTTCGAGGCATCGACGCTGACCTCGCACACCGACTCGCTCATCGGGGGTATGGCGGGTTGGTGAGCGTGCGGGTTCTGAGCCACCGTGATGGTGATCTCGTCGGTGGCGATGGTCGCGGTGTCGTCGGAGAGGGTGACGATGACCTCGTCGTAGGTCAGGAAGATCTTGCCGATGGCGATGAGGAGGTTCTCGGGAATGGGGAATGCCCATGGGTCGGTCTCGTTGAGTGATTCGATTCCGTCTCGGATTTCGATGACCGAGGTGGTGCCGTTGGCGTGGGCCGTCCAGGTGCGACTGCCATCGACGCGACGCGACACCCAAACGGACTCGCCATTCGACTCGTCGAAATGGAGGGGCGCCATGAACGTGGCCAGGAGTTTGAACTCGGGCGGGGACATGGCGAAGGTGACGGACGGGGTCGGGGTGTTGCGGCTCATGAAAGGTAAAACGCTCCTTCGGGTCGGTTGTGTGCGGGTCAAAGCGGGGATTCGGACGTCAGTGCGCCCTGGACCTCCAGGCATCGCTGGTGGCGATATCTCCGATGGCGGCGGCCCGCAAGGACTCGCCCCGACCCGCCCGCCTCAAAGCGGCGATCGCTTGGGCCACGTCGGGCACCTGATGGATGCCGTTCGTGGCCACGATGGTGGCGCACTCATTAGTGAGGGTCGTACAGGGGCGGTCGCGTTCGTCGGTCACCCACCCGTCGCAGACCCAGATGAGTGGCTCGCCGTTGCGACGCTTTTTCAAGGCGAAACGTAGGGCCGGGCCGTCGACACCGTTTCCCTGGCCGCCTCTGGGAACCTGCTCGGCGACGTGCCCGCGCTCGGCGATCACCCAGATGTTGGGCTCGTCGTCGGTGCCGGCGGCGTGGCTGTAGCCGACGACGACGCAGCCGGGTGCGGCCTCGATGATGTTCCACAGGTCGTCGTTGGTGAGTCGCATCGAGCCGGACTGATCGACCAGCACCACTCCGCCGTTGCCGCGGTCGTGACGCTCGAAGATTCGTCGATCCGGATCGGTGAGGAGGCGATCGAGATGGCGGGGGTTGCGACCCGTGATACTGGCCCGCTTGCGTCGCCCGATACGGCCGTCGACGCGACGTGTCCGATCGAGCGGCAACTCGATGAGCCGACCCCAACGCGACTCCACGAGGGTGGCGGGGTCCTCGAGGCGGGACAGGTCGGGAACGTCGTTCTCGTCGAGTTCGGCGGAGGAGCGCAGGGCGTGGTGCAGGATGCGGGCCACCTCGAGGGTGAAGTTCCAACCCTCGGGCACGCCGTCGACCATCGTGGTGGAGGCGACGAAATCGAGGTTGGTGTCGTTGTCGGTGGCACCGCGCCAGTGGCGCTTGATGGCCAGGTGGAGCTTGCGCATCGGACGCACCCACTCGGGACGCACCTTGCGGACTCCGGCCAACAGGTCGTTGAACGACTTGGTGCCCGCGGAGGCCCCGACCATGTGGACCAAGCCGTTCCAGTCGAAGGACTCGGCCATTCGCTCTCCGGTGCGACGCTCACTGCCGTCGGCGAGGTGGGTCATCACCGGAAAGCCCGCCGCACCCGTGAGCATGTTGACGCGAAACTCCTCGGCCACCATCACGGTGTCGCGGTCGATGTACGAGTACGACTCGGGAACGACCACCTCCACCGGGCTGACTTTGGCGTGCATCAATTCGTGCGCCCTGATGCAACGGGACGTTTCATCGGAACCCAACGGCACGCGCATGCGATGGGTGACGAGGTTGGTGAAGGCCTCGCCCCGGCGGGCCTCACCCTCCTCGACGACCCAGGGTCGGGCCGGCCGGTCGTCGCGCTCGAGCCATTCGGGCATGGCCATGCGGCGACCGGTCATGACACCTTCTTCGTCGGGCGCTTGCTGACGGCATCGACGCGGATGGCGTCGAGCACATCCTTGGAGTGGTCGCCGAAGATCAGAAAGGCCGCACGTTCCAGGTCCATGCCGTTCTCGCGCAGGCGATCGAAGGCCATGAACGAACGCACGCTGAATCGTCGGGCTTTGGCGGCCGCCGCCGCCGCCGCGGCCGGAGCGCGCAGGTAGGGCGACAGACGGGCGAGGGCCCCGGGATGTGGCTGGTCGATGCGGATGGCTACCGGAAAGCGGTCCCGCAGAGCTACGGGAAGGTCGCGCATATCCTCGATGTTGGTGGTCATGATGACGCTGAAGCCCGGACGGGGTCGATGGACTACTGCGCTGTCGGGATGTTGCCAGGACGCACTTTCGACGTTGTCGAACATGTTGAGCAACAAGGAGAGCACGTCGCCCGAGGCGCGGTCTATCTCGTCGGCCACGACGCGACCCCCCACGACACCGTCGCCCTCCCACGCCTTGAGAACGCTGCCCTGCAACCATTTCCAAGTGCCGTCGGCGGTGGGCATGAAGTGGCCGGTCACGTCGGCCGCGGTCATGTCCTCGTTGCAAATGAGTCGATATGCGCCCCCGGTGACGTCGCCCACGGTGAGGCCGGCGTAGGTCTTTCCGGTTCCGGGAGGCCCGAACAGCACGAGGCGATCGATGCCCGCGCCCAAGGCGTCGACGACGTCACGCCAACAGGAGGGAAGTTGAGTCGCATCGTGGGGCCCGGCGACAGGGTCGGTCATGACGCTCGCCGGGGGTGCCGGCCGTTTGGGAGTTTTGGTGATGTACGGGGTGGTCATGGATGTCTCCTTGTCTGGTGCGCTGCTGGGGGTGGGATGCGTGGTGGGTCCGGTGCCGTCGCCCCCGAGTCTGACGACACGGTGGTGGCTGGTTCGGTCGCTCATTTGTCCCTCCGCACGGAGGAACGCTCCGGGGTGTCCTGACTGAGCGATTTTCCGTCCAAAATTTCTTTCTTGACCTTGGCGGGGTAAAACTGCACCAGACGCATTTGGTGACGCCACTCGAGGTACTCCCCCCGGGTCAGGCGGGAGCGCTTGTCCGCACGCTGGGCGCGTCGGCGGGCGTTCTTCTGACGGAAGGCTTCGGTGCGGGCCGCCCGCTTGGCGGCCGAGGGGTTCGTGGTGGGGGATGGGTTCGCTGGTTTCGTGGTCATGCCACAAGGAACGCCCCGTGGGTGAGAAAGTGTGCGACCGGACTCCTCGTAGGTCGTCCAGGGGCGGCCGGGTGACTCGCCGCTCTCGGTGCCAGAATGATCCGAAAGTTGTCCGTTCGATCGAGGAGTTGGGGATTCACATGGCGACCGTGCTGCCCGAGAACTTCGACACCGACTCCTTGAACCCGAGTGAGCAGAAGGTCCTGAAGGCCTTGGCCGAGAACCTTCCGGAGGATTGGGTATTGATTCCTCATGTGTTGATCACGGTTGGTCGGCAGGACCGGGAGATCGATGTGCTCGCGGTATCTCAGTCGGCCGGTGGGGTAGTGATCGAAGTCAAGGGCGGTTCCATCGAACTTCGGGACGGACAGTGGTTGCAAGGGGGGCATCCGATCAAGAATCCGGCGGAGCAGGCGATGCAGGCCAAGCACGTTCTCGTCAAACGTCTGGAGCGGATTAATGTCGATCATCGGGGTTTCTACATCGACCACGCGGTCTGCTTCCCAGACCTGCAGGTCGTGCCGGAAAACGGCTTCGGGATGGATTGCCCGAGGGAAATCGTCATTGGCGCCAGTGAGCTGACTTGGCCGCTCGAGGTTCTGGGACCGATAGTTGCCTCAGAAGATGTCATTGTCGACCCCACGATAAGGAAGCGGATATTGCAGGCCGTGTGTCCTTCCATCGATCCGATGCGGGCCTACGGGGATTTCTTCGCTCGTGCGTCCCGCGACATCGGCAGTAACAGTGACGATTTGTTGATGATCGCCAAGCGGGCGGACGTCAACCAACGCCTGCTCATTCGGGGTGGGGCGGGCTCCGGGAAGACGGCGGTTGTCAGATCGTGGTCGAAACGAGCAGTGGAGCGAGGTGAGAGCGTGCTGACCGTTTGCTTCAACAAACCGGTGAGTGAGTCACTGGTGCCGCGGCACATCGGTGATCGGCTCATGAGCGGGACCTTCCACGACGTCCTCGTTCGTCTCCTCGCTCCGATCGGATTCGAGGTTCCGGAAAGTCCGACGCCGGAATTCTGGAAAGAGGGACTCGCGCACGAGTTCCTGCGACGTCGGCACGAAGTCGATGCAGGTTTCGACACGGTGATCGTTGATGAGGCACAGGATTTCTCACCACTGTGGATCGAGGTGTTGTTCTCCTTGCTCGATCAAAACGGTGCCGGTCGGGTTCTCATGGCGGCCGACACGACCCAGAACATCTACAACCAAGAGTTCGAGGTTCCGCCGGGTTTCGCACTCCTCGAATTGCCTCTGAATCTGCGTAACTCGCGAAAGATCGCATCGATCGTGTCTGGCTGGGGCGGCGGGATGCCCTACTCGGGTAACCCGGTGGGCTTTCCCCCGAGGTTCTTGAAGGCCGACGGCGTGAAGGTGGTGCGCAAGAAACTGCGGGATGAGATCAGTATGTTGGTCGACAAATACGGAGTCGCTCCTTCCGCAATCACCGTCCTGACGACGCGTTCGGAGCTCCGCGATCGTCTCATCCGTGAGGACGTGGAGCGGTTGGACAACGAAGAGCCTTTCGATCTAGTGCCTTGGGAGGAACGCGCGGAGGACAAGATCGTCTGTCAGACCGTCCATCGGGCCAAGGGTTTGGAGTCGGCTGCCGTCATCTTGGTATCACTGGACGAGGAGATCGACGAGCGTCTCTTGTATGTCGGCGCGAGCAGGGCGAAGTTGTGGCTCACCGTGGTGGGGACCGAGGAACTCGGGAACCGCTTCGGACTCTCCGAGTGAACTCTCGAGATTGGTGACGCACACTTCGCGGACGCGCGTTCGTTCCTGATGTCGAGGGGTCGGAGATCGTCCGACCCACGACACGACGGGGAGCAACATGGCACAGACCGACAAGACGACTTCGAAGACCGCCCGACCGAAGCAACGGCCCCGCAGGGCA
>Ga0194128_10008720_pt1 | contig 12711 bp, 8 predicted proteins | sample TA2KigCa65mmetaG_FD_148650 | JGI IMG/M metagenome (GOLD analysis project Ga0194128, IMG submission 148650) | Freshwater microbial communities from Lake Tanganyika, Tanzania - TA2015037 Kigoma Deep Cast 65m | ecosystem: Environmental > Aquatic > Freshwater > Lake | place: Tanzania: Lake...
GTACTTCAAATCAAAAACCGCATGCGCGCTCCGTCGGTACTCGGCCATCTTTCCATTTTGCAGTACCGTGGCTGAAAGCAGCCCGCCTGAAAGGCGGGGGGATTAGACCCGGCGCTGCGATACTAAAACCGCCACGAAAGGCCGACGTGAAGTGAACGGCCCGGCGCGTCGATGCCCGACCCGTGTATCCGGTAGTTGCGGTCGGCGATGTTGGTGAGCGCGGCTTCGAGCGACAACATCTCGTCCAGCGGAATGCCCGCGCGCAAATCGATGGAAACCCAACCGGGCGTCGAAGAAAACAGCGCCACGCGCACGCTGTCGGCAACGCCGGGCAAAACGCGGTCTTGGATGGAGCGCAAAGACTCCGCCACCGGAAACCGCCTTGCATTGTAGAAGTCGGCGATATCCTGACGCCGCCGTGACGCGCCGATGCGTTCGTCGTCGCGATCGCCGCCGCTAAGGCGGTCTTGCGCGCCGCTAGCGGTCAACCGCGCTTCGGCCCAGATGCGCGAGCGGCGGTAGAGCAGCCTTGTCGATCCCTGCTGCGGCGGCAGCCGGCGGATGTTTCGATTCGGTTCCAGGTCGCGGCCGAGCAGGAAAGAGTAATTCGCAAACCAGTGCCAGCGCGAGCCGAAGCGAATCTCGTTGTCGGCTTCGAAGCCCCAGTAGCGAGCGCGGCCATCGTTGACAAATGCTTTCACGGCGCGCGGGTCGACCCCGGCCGGTGCGACGGCAACAACGCCCTGCGCACGCTGCGCCGCCGTTTGCACGATCGGAGTCACAGCGATACCGGCCAGATTTGAAGGCACGGAACCCGAAGGGAACAGCAGTGTGCGGCGCGATATCGGATCAGTCAACAGCGCGTCGAAAAACTGAACGCGCGTGCGGCGATACCGAAGGCCCGTTTCAAAGTTGCGCAACTTCTCGATACCCAGAGGCCGCAGCGCCACGCCCTTCGACACCGCCGCTTCACCCGACGAGTCGGCAAGCAAAGCGTTCGAGGCTTCGCGTGCCGGCACTTCAAAGCCGAGGTCGTTCAATCCGAGCGCGGAGAGGTCGTTCAAATTCGGCGAGCGAAACCCGCGATTCACGGCCGCGTGCCAGGCCAGGGAATCGGTCAACCGGTACAACACGCTGCCATTCCACGCCGCGTTTTGAAACGTCTGCCGCGTCGAGGGGTGATCAAAGACAACCTTCTGGTATCGCAGGCCGTAGTTGTAGGAGAAGCGGCGCAAGTTGGTGGCGGCCTGCGCGTATAAGCCGCCGGTCCGATATTGCGAATCGCGCGGATACAACGGCCTCACGCCGGCGCCATTGGTAAGGCGCGCGGAGTCCACCCGCTCGTCGTACAGTTCGCCACCCATGCTGACAACCGTGTGCGCGCCGATATGCCGGATGCCCTGCCCCGCGTACCCGTTCGCGCGCACCGCGTTGTAGTCCCGAGTGACCGCGTCGGTCGCGCGCAGCCATTGCCGGACGGATCCGTCTTGTTGCTTGTTGACGGAGAAGCGCGCACTGAGCGAGTCGAATCCAGCGAAATTGAGCTTCTCGTACCGGGCGTAAAAGAGGTCGAGGATTTGCGGCGTCAGTGTCGATTGCAGCCGTCCAAGCGCTCCCCACAGGTCTTTCGTATTGCGCAAACCATGCACTTCGCCGCGTTGATAAAACGCGGTGAAGCCGCGCGTGGCGATCTTGCCGTGCGCGCCGCCCTGCGAGTAAGCGGTGTCCCGCAACCGGTTTCCCAACGCGTCGCGGACCTGCTGCGGTGTGTATCCATAGAGCCGAGTCAGCACGTTGTGCGAGTCGAATCCGCCGCCGGCGCGCAAATCATTGCGCCGTGTGCCGGCCGCGCCCAATTGCCACCACCATTTCGTTCCATCGCGGCTGATCGATGCGGAGGCGCCGCCGGAAAGATCCGCGGTCTCGCCGCCGAGCCGCAAGGAACCGCGCCATCGCGCGGCGTCGACAAACCGCGGCCCATCCGTGAAAACATGAATCGATCCCCCGAGTCCATCGCTGCCATACTGCGTGCCGGACGGGCCGAGCATCGCCTCGACGTGCGCCGCTTGCGACGGCTCCATGTACGCCAGATACTGGTTCGGACCCGATCGAAACGTCGCGTTGTTGAAACGCACGCCGTCGATGAGATTCAGAACCTGATAGCCGGTCATGCCGCGCAAAAACGGCGACACCTGACCCGCGCCGGTTTGCTGCAGCATAACGTTCGGCGCGCCTGCAAAAGCGTCGACGACGGTCCGCACCTTCGGCGCCTCACCGGTCAATATCATCTCGGGCCGCTGCGCGATCTCTTCGGCCAGCCCGGGAGTCGCCGTCACCGTTACCGTAGCGATCGATCGCGACGGATACAACACAACTTCGCCCGCCACATCCGCACGCACGAGCACGGATTCAAAGCCCGGCGCTTCGACGCGCAGGCCGCCGACCGCTGCCGGCGTCATCGTCGCGCCCGCAATCAAATTTCCCTGCGCGTCCACAACTCGCAACGGCACGGACCAAAGCGACAACGCCAGGACAACACTAAGGAGCAATCGCATAAGCGGCCATCTCCGTCGCATTACGCACGAACAGTCTGCCGTTCGCGATCATCGGCACATTCCATGTTCGGCCTTCGATGGCTTTAAATTTTGCCACCTCCTGATGCGACGAAGAATCCGCTTTTACAAGCACAACCTCGCCTTCCTCGGTCGTGATCACCAGATGCCCGCTGGCAAGCAGTACCTGCCCGTAACCGTAGCGGCCGCCCTTCCACTTCGTCTCGCCCGTGGCCGCTTCGATACACGTAAAGATCGCTTCGTCGAAGCCGTAAACGTGGCCCTTGTAGAGCACGCTCGAATTGAATTTGTTCTTCAACTTCTTGTTCTCCCACACACGCTCCGCCTTGCCACTCGCAACGTCCACCATTGCCGCGCCGTGGCCATAACCGGCCGAGAGAATAAACCGCGAGTTGCCAACGACGATCGGCTGCGCGCTGTTGACATCATAGTCGGTCACCCACGGATACTCCCACAGCATCTTGCCCGTCTCCACTTCAAGGCCCACCGCGCGCATCGCGGTCACGGTGAGGATCTGCCGCTTGCCCGCCAGCGTTACCAGCATCGGCGAAGTGTACGCCTGCCGGTCGCCCAGCGATCCCCACGCGCGCGCGCCGGTATCCATGTTGTAAGCCACGATCGACTTGTTCGAAGGCCCGCCCGGCTGCAAGATCACGAGTTTGTCGACGATAAGCGGCGCCGACGACATCGCCCAGGTAAGGTTCTCGGCGTTGTTGTCCGTCAGGATATTCTTGTGCCAGACTACCTTCCCAGTCAGCGCATCCAGAACAAAGAACTCGCCGGTCGCGCCGAGCGAGTAAACGCGCCCGCCCGCATAGGTAGGCGTTGCGCGCGGACCGTTGCCGCCCATCGACTCTTGAAAATCCGCCGCATATTTATGCGTCCAGACTTCGCGGCCCGACGCCATATCGTACGCCGCCACCACTTCCTGCGCGCGGCGCTGTTCGATCGTATACATCAACTTGCCGGCCGCGACGAACGACGCCCAACCGCCGCCTACGGGTTTGCGCCACAGTTCTTTCAGCTTGCCGCCGGGCCAGTTGGTGAGGATCGTTTCGCCCGTCGAACCGTCGCCGGCCAATCCGCGGAAGCTGGACCAGATCGCCTCGACATCCGCGGGCGGCGCGGCGGCCTCGACAACTTGCGGCGCTTCGGGAACGGGCGCGGCGGGCGGAGTCGACCGGTCGGCCTCGATACGCTCGGCGTGCTTCTCCGCGCTCTCGAACGTGACGAAGCGCGGAATGCCGCCGCCTTCTCTTTCCAAACGCATGCTGAGCCCCATGGAGACTGCCACGGCGCATATCGCCAGCAAAGGCAGCCCGAAGAGCGCCTTCCGCCAAACCGCGACCGGACGGCGCAGAAGTATGAGCAAGACCGCCAGCGAACCGGCGGCGACGATCCATGAAAGCATGTCCTAGTATCGCAACCCAAGCGAAACCGGGGAGCGAGCCGTTAAGATAGGAGACGCATGTCGATAACCGATCTGGACGCCCGAGTGCGCGATGCGCGCGCCAAACTGGACGAGCACGTCCGCGAAATTGTGGAATGGCACTTCAACCCGGAAACGGGTTGCCCGTTCTGGCTCAACTGGGCCGCGAACGCCGGCTGGGATCCCCGCAAAGAAGTGAAGAACTACGACGATCTCGATAAGTTCGGCAATTTCGAGGACGACTGGCTGCGCGGCGGCCCCGTGCGCCGCTGGGTGCCAAAAGGATTCGCCGGCAAACCCGTCTACGTCTTCGAAACCGGCGGATCCACCGGCGTGCCGAAATCGCGCGTGCAGATCAACGACTTCCGCATCGACTATGAAATGTTCTCGGATACGCTGCCGGATGCGTCGTTTCCGAAAGGTTCCGACTGGCTGATGCTCGGCCCGTCCGGTCCGCGGCGTCTGCGGCTTGCCGTTGAACATCTCGCTCAGCATCGTGGAGGCGTCTCCTTCTGCGTCGACCTCGATCCGCGCTGGGTGATCAAGCTCATCAAACGCGGCGAAATCCGTGAAGCCGAAATTTACAAGCAACACTGCATCGATCAGGCGTTGACCATTCTCAAGGCCAACGAGATCAAGTGCATGTTCACGACGCCGAAACTGCTGGAGGCGTTGTGCGAAAAAATCAATCTCGCCAAATACGGCATCAAGGGCATCTTCTGCGGCGGCACCGAAATGACCCCGCAGTTCCATCGCTTCGCCGTTGAAGAACTGCTCGGCCCCGATATCTACTTCGCGCCCACCTACGGCAACACGCTGATGGGTCTGGCGACGCACCGCGCGCCCACGCCGGAAGACAACTGGGCGATCATCTATTACCCGCCCGCCCCGCGCGCCATACTCGAAGTTGTCAATCCGGACAAACCCAACGAACTCGTCGGTTACGGCCAGACCGGCCGCGCGCGGCTCACAACGCTGACCAAGGACACCTTCATTCCGCGCTTCCTCGAACGCGACGAGTGCGAACGCGAAGCGCCCTGTGAGCAATATCCGTGGGACGGCGTGCGCAACGTTCGTCCGTTCTCGCGCTTCCAGAAATCGGTCGTTGAAGGAGTGTACTAAGCCGTGATCCACATTCCCGTTCTGCGGCAAGGCAAGCCGTATAAGTCGGTGGACGTCAACAGGGCGTACCACTACCGCACGCGCGAACAGATCGCCGAGATCAGCCAGGCGAACGTCGGACTGATCCGCCGTGATCTTTTGCAGCAGGCGGAAATGCATGCGATTTTGCAGGGCTTCACGACACGCGAGTTGATCGCGATCGCCAAGAAGGCCGCGAAGCACTTCGGCGAAGACGAGTTGCCGCTCGGCGATTCGATGCAGACGCCGGACGACATCGTCAAGCAGATCAGTGCGACCACGGGTTCGCCGAACGTGATGGTCCGACGCAACATGGAAAAGGTGCGCGGCGTGCTCGACTCGATGGAGACGGTGCTCTCGGGCCTCACGCGCCTTCCCGATCTCGACATGCTCGATCGCGGCTACGGGGACATCGGCGGGCGCGCGCTGAGCTTCTTTCCGCGCGGGCATTCGATGGGCGTCATCCTGCCATCGAACTCGCCGGGCGTGCATTCCTTGTGGGCGCCGGCGATCGCGCTGAAGACGCCGCTGATCTTGAAGCCCGGCAGTTCCGAACCGTGGACCCCGTATCGCATCGTGCAGGCGTACATCAAAGCGGGCATCCCGCGGGAGGTGTTCGGTTACTACTCGGCCGATCACGCCGGCGGCGGCGAGATCCTGCGCCAATGCGGCCGCGGCATGTTGTTCGGCGATGTCGGCGCGGCCAAGGCATGGGCCGGCGACCCGCGCATCGAGATCCACGGACCGGGCTATTCGAAAATCGTGCTCGCCGACGAAGGCGCGAAAAACTGGGAGAAGTACCTCGATCTAATGGCCGACTCCATCGCACAGAACTCCGGCCGGTCGTGCGTCAACTGTTCCAGCATCTGGACCACCGCGAACGCCAGGGAGATCGCCGAAGCGCTGGCCGAACGGTTCGCCAAGATTGGCCCGCGCGCCGAGGAGGATCCCGAAGCCGCTGTCGCGCCGTTCGCGGCGCCCGATGTCGCGCGCCGTATTTCTCTCATGATCGATCAGGAGATGGAAGGGACCGCCGATTTGGTCGAAGCAAAGCGCGGCACGCCGCGCGTCGCCGAGAAAGACGGCTGCACCTACCTGCTGCCTGCGGTCGTGCAATGCTCCAAGGAACATGCGCTCGCCAACCGGGAGTTTCTCTTCCCCTATGCAAGCGTCGTGCAAGTCGACGCCTCCGAAATTCCGCACTGCCTCGGGCCGACGCTCGTCTGCACGGCGATTACTTCGGACAAGGCGCTCCAACGCCGGTTGCTCGAATCGAATCACATCGGCCGCCTGAACTTCGGTCCGATCTCAACGATGAAAATCAGCTGGGACCAGCCGCACGAAGGCAACCTGTTCGATCATCTTTATTCGCGCCGCGCCTTCCAGAGCGTTCTCGAAACCGTCGCCTAATGCGTCTGCTCCACGTCACAGCGGGGGCCGCCAACATGTATTGCGGCTCCTGCATGCGCGACAACGCGCTAGCGTCCGAACTCAAACGGATGGGCCACGACGTGGTGTTGATGCCGGTATACACGCCCACGCTGACCGATGAAACAAACGTCTCGGAAGATCGCGTCTTCTTCGGCGGCATCAGCGTCTACTTGCAGCAGAAGTCGGCGTTCTTCCGGTACACACCGGCCTTCGTTGACCGCCTGCTGTTCGACAACAAGTGGGCGCTTCGCAAGGCCACGCAAACTTCGATCGGCGTCGACCCGCGCTTCCTCGGTGAGATGACGGTTGCGATGCTGCGGGGCGCGCGCGGCCCGATCGGCAAGGAATTTCGCAAGCTCGCCCGTTGGGTGCGCGGCGAGGAAAAATTCGACGTCATCAATATCCCGTTCGCGCTGTTGATCGCGCTGGCCGAACCGCTGAAACGCGCTGGGAAAACGAAAATCGTCTGCACGCTGCAAGGCGAGGATCTATTTCTCGAAGGGCTGATGGAGCCCTACAAGTCCGAGTCGATGGCGCTCATTCGCGCGGGCCTGGCGCATGTCGACTGCTTCATTGCCGTCAGCCGCTACTACGCCAACTTCATGAGCCGCTACCTGGGCATCCCGAAAGAAAAGATCCGCGTCGCGCCGATCGGCATCTCCGTGAATGACTTCGAGGCCAAGCCGAAGCCGGTTCGCGACGTCTGCAAAATCGGTTTCTTCGCGCGGATGGATCCCGCGAAAGGCTTTCATCACCTCACCGAGGCGTATCGTAAACTACGCGACTTAAAGGATCTGCCGCCGCTGCGTCTCGAAGCGGCCGGCTACATGCTGAAGGAACACGAAGAGTATTTCGCAAAAGAAAAGGCGCTGCTGCGCGCCGCCGGATTCGGCGGCGAGTTCACCTATCACGGCGCGCTCAGCCGCGAACAAAAAACCAGGTTTTTACAGGATGTCGACATCCTCTGCGTTCCTACGCAGTATGTCGAACCCAAGGGGCTGTTTGTTCTCGAGGCGCTCGCCAATGGAACGCCCATCGTCTTGCCGGCTCACGGCGCGTTTCCCGAAATTCTCTCCCGCACTGGCGGTGGAATATTGTATCCGCCGGGCGACACCACGGCGCTCGTCGAATCGTTGCACACTATGATTTGCGACAAGGAACGGCGCGACTTGATGGCGATTGAGGCGGCGGCCAATGTGCGGACGTATTACTCCGCCGGCGCCATGGCTAGCGCGCTCCTGGACGCTTACAACGGATAACGAATGCTGAAGGCGACTGCAATCTCGAAGACCTACGAAACGGCGGCCGGGCCCGTGCCGGTGCTGGAAAACGTCGATCTCGCCTTGAATCAGGGCGAAGCGATCTCGATCATGGGGCCGTCAGGCTGCGGCAAGAGTACGCTCCTTCACATTCTCGGATTACTGGATCAGCCTACTGCCGGAACCTATGATTTCGACGGCGTTCAGCCATGGACGCTCGACGAGAAGGAGCAGGCGCGCATTCGCAACGGCAAGATTGGGTTCATCTTCCAGGATCATTGCCTGCTGCCGCAGTGCACAGTGCTCGAAAACGTACTCGCGCCGCTCATTGTCGGCGAACATGACGACGACGCCGAAGCCCGTGCGCGCGATCTGTTGCGGCGAGCGGGCCTCGGCGAGCGACTCGATCGTTTCCCCTCGCAACTCTCCGGCGGCGAAAAGCAGCGCGTGGCGATCGTCCGCGCCATCATTCGCAAGCCCGCGATGTTGCTCTGCGACGAGCCGACCGGCAATCTCGATCAAGCCACGGCGTGGCAAGTGCTCGAACTGCTCGCCGAACTCCGCCGCGAGTTGCAATGCATCCTGATCATTGTTACGCACAGCGCCGAAATCGCCGCCGAGTTCCCGCGGCAGTTCAGTGTCCGCCGCGGCAGACTGGTCCAAACGGCATAACACGATGACCGGCCGGGATCTCGCAAAAAGAAACCTGCGCCACTACTGGCGGACCAACGCCGCCATGGCCGCGGGCGTCGCAATCGCCACCGCCACACTGGTCGGCTCTTCGCTTGTCGGCGACTCGGTGCGGCATAGCCTGCGCTCCATCGCCATCGGCAGACTTGGCAACGCCGGCGGCGCCGTCATCGCGTCGCAGCCGTTCGGTGAGTCCCTCGCAACACGCATCCACGGCGCCGCCGCGCCCGCCCTGCACTTTGAAGCGGTTCTGAAACATCAATCGACCAACCGTACCGCGGCGAAGGTTCTCGTTTATGCGGTCGACGACCGCTTCTGGAAACTGCATCAGACCGCGAATCCGCTCGCCGCCGATCGCGACATCGTCTTCTCCGAACCGCTCGCGCGGGAACTCAACGCGCAGAACGGCGAGGGCGTTTTGCTGCGGATTGAAAAGCCGAGCGCCATGCCGCAGGAATCGCTCTTCGCACGCAAGGAACAATCGGTGCGTACGATCCGCTTCCGTTATCGCAGTTCGCTGCCCGACACCGGCATCGGCGGATTTTCGCTGCAACCCCGCCAGGGCGCCGCGCGCACCGCCTTCGTGCGGCTCTCCATGTTGCAAACCGAGATGGAGCTGGACGGCCTCGCCAACCTCGTGTTAATGCCGGAAGAAGCGCGGTCCGACCTGCCGATCCTCGGCCATCTGCAACTCGCGGATGTCGGTCTGCGGCTGCGTCGTCCGCGCGGGTGCGGCTGTCTCCAGTTGGAGAGCCCCGCGGGTCTCTTGCGGGACGATCAGGTCAAGCGTGCGCTTGACGCCGCGAGCAAGGACGGTCTTCGTACCGAGATGTACTTCACCTATCTCGCGAACGCTATCCGCACGCCGAACGCATCGGTGCCCTACTCGCTCGTGGTCGCCAAAGAGGGCGTTCCCGAAGGGATGATCGTTCTGAACGAATGGACCGCTTCGGAACTCGAGGCCGGCGTGGGAGACGCGGTGACACTCGATTACTTCCTCTGGAAGCAGGAAGGCCGGTTGCTCACCGAATCGAGTGTTTTCAACGTCAACGCGGTCTCGCCGATGGCCGAGGTCGGCGATCGCTACATGGCCCCCGAGTATCCCGGCATCTCCGGCGAATCGAGCATGAGCGATTGGGACCCGCCGTTCCCCATGGATCTCGAGAAGATTCGAAAGCAGGACGAGACCTATTGGGACAAATATCGCGCGACACCAAAGGCCGCAATTAGTCTCGGCGACGGCCAGCGCCTCTGGGAGACGCGGTTCGGCCGCGTTACCGCCATCCGGTTCTACCGCGCCGACGGCGCCGCGCCGTCGTTGAATCTCGCACCGTCGACCGATCTGGCCCGCGACGGAATTACGCTGCTCGCGCCGAAGCGCCAGGCCGAGGAAGCCGCCGGCGGCACCACCGATTTCGGCGAGTACTTCGGCTACTTCAGTTTCTTTCTCACGGTCTCCGCGCTGCTTTTGACCAGCCTGTTTTTCCGCCTGGGTATCGAACAGCGGCTGCGCGAAATCGGCTTGTATCGGTGTCTGGGCTTCAACGTCACGGCCGTCCGTCGCGTGTTTCTGCGCGAGGGAATGATTATCGGCATTGCGGGTTCGTTGGCCGGCGTCGTTGGCGGCGCGATTTACTCGGCCGTAATCTTGTACGGCCTGAGAACCTGGTGGTCCGGCGCGGTCGGCACGACGTCGCTTTCCCTGCACTTCACGGCGAAGCCGTTTTCGGCATCGATCATCCAAGGCGTGGGAATTTCAATTCTCGTCATCGGGATCAGCCTGCGGCAATTGCGCGGGCTGTCTCCGCGCCAGTTGTTGGCGGGCTATAACCGCGAAACCAAGGACGCCGCTTCGATCTGGCAGCGTCGCGCGGCCTTCGGATTTACGGGGCTCGGAATCGGCCTCCTGATCGCGGGTTTGACGTCCGCCATCAGTCCGGAGGGCGGTTTCTTCGGTGCCGGTTTTTGCCTGCTGACGGGCGCTTCGATGTTCTGCCGGATTTGGCTGGAACAGCCGCGGCCGGAGCCCGCGCGCACCTTGCCGAACCTCGCCCTGGCGAGCGCCGCGCAGAAGTCGTCGCGGAGTTTCTTCACGATTCTGCTGATCGCGCTCGCGGTCTTTCTGCTCGTTGCGCTCGAAGCGTTTCGATTCACGCCGGGTACGATCGACCTCGACAAACGTTCCGGTACCGGCGGATTTCCGCTGCTGGCCGACTCGCAGTGGCCGATTTATCAGAATTTGAATAGCAAGGAGGGCCGCGCGGCGCTCGGCTTGGACGAGAAATCGCTCAAGGGCATGATCGTCTCGTCGTTCCGAGTCCGGCCCGGCGAAGATGCCAGTTGTTTGAACCTGTATCAACCCACTCGCCCGCGCATCGTCGGCGTACCCGCGGCATTTCGAAAGGAAGACCGCTTCCGCGTTTCTCCCGCGAATGCCTGGGAGTTGCTTGCGAGTAGAGACGCGCCCGCGGAGGTGCCCGCGCTGCTCGACGCGAACACGCTGCAATACAACTTCCATCGCAAGGTCGGCGACTACATCGATATTCCGCACGGCGCCGAATCGATCCGCCTCCGCGTCGTCGGAACATTGTCGGGAAGCCTGTTCCAAAGCGAGATCCTCATCGCTGAAGAACAGTTCATCCGGCTGTTCCCGGAAGAACAGGGATTCCGGTTCTTCCTCATCGACGCGTCCGATTCCATGTGGTCCGAGATCACCGCGGCGCTCGAGGACCGGCTCAGCGATAGCGGCTTTGACGTAATGCCGGCAGCAGACCGGCTCGCGCAATATCATCGAGTCGAGAACACGTACCTGTCGACGTTTCAGGCTCTCGGAGCTCTGGGTCTGCTTCTCGGCACCGTCGGCATGGCCGTCGTCTTGCTGCGCAACGTCCTTGAGCGCCGCAGGGAACTCGCGCTGCTCGCCGCAATCGGCTTTACCAGGCGCGATATCGCCAAGCTGATCCTTTTCGAAAACATCGCGCTGTTGATCGCCGGTCTGGCGATCGGCTCCATCTGTGCATTGCTGGCGGTCAGTCCCGCGCTCGCCAAGCGATCGCAATCGCTTCCGTTCGATTCCCTGGCCGCCTTGATCGCGCTGGTTGTTTGCACCGGCGCGGCGTCGGTCTGGATCGCGACGCGCGCCGCTGTGCGCGCGCCTTTGCTCGAATCTTTGCGCTCGGAGTAGCATGGAAGAATAATGAGAATTCTCGTGTTGTTTTCCCTCGCGCTGACCGCTTGCGCGCAAGACAAAGCCAAAATTGAACTCGGCCGCTATCTGGTCGAGGAAGCCGCCGCGTGCGGTTTCTGCCACACCCCGAAGTCCGCCGGCGGCGCCCTCGACAAATCGAAGTGGCTCAAAGGGACAACACTCGACATTCAACCGATCGGCGCGCCGCCGAAGGACTGGCACAAGGCTTCGCCGGATCTTACGCCCAGCGGCAAGTTGTGGATGAAGTGGGGAGAAGCGTCGATGCTGAAGTACTTGCAAACAGGATTGACGCCAAGCGGCAAATTCGCCGGCCCGCCGATGCCGGTCTACAAGTTCAAGCCGGAACACGCCGAAGCGATCTTGGCGTACCTAAAAACACTGAAGTAGGGACGGACCCGACACCTGACCTGCGGGAGCTCCACCCCGCCGCCAATCCTCCCCCGCCCCATCAAACACGCCCCGAATCGCCCCTCAGATTTTTCCTAACCCACTGTGCTAATGTTTTGTTTCAAACAACCGATATATCGAGTGTGTCAACTCTTCTCCTCCTCACCATCCTCACCACCTGCCCCGCCACTCTCGCCGAACGCGACTCCTTCACCGTCTGTTACGACACCCAAAACCAACGCGCCCTCTGGACCTCGCACATCCCGAAACCGTCAAGTACTCCAACCCCGAGAAAACACTGGCGCAAAGACCACGAGTTGAACTCCCTGCCAAACTCAGCCTTCACCAACACGGGCTTCGACCGCGGCCACCTCACCCCAGTCGCCGATCTCCCCAATTCCAAAGACACCTTCTTGACCAGCGATGCCATCGCACAGAATCGAGCACTCAATCGAGGCCAGTGGCGCAAACTCGAAAACCAAATCCGCAAACACAGCGCCGCCCACGTCATCACAGGCACCCTCTACAACAACTGCGGCAACGAAAGGATCGAAGCGCCCTGCTACATCTACAAGATCGCCTACCTCCCCGACG
>Ga0194128_10008722_pt1 | contig 12709 bp, 13 predicted proteins | sample TA2KigCa65mmetaG_FD_148650 | JGI IMG/M metagenome (GOLD analysis project Ga0194128, IMG submission 148650) | Freshwater microbial communities from Lake Tanganyika, Tanzania - TA2015037 Kigoma Deep Cast 65m | ecosystem: Environmental > Aquatic > Freshwater > Lake | place: Tanzania: Lake...
CTGCTGCCCGGCCTCGCCGCCGCGGCGGTGGCAGGACGCGCGGCCTTCGGTGCGCGCGCGGGCGGGCGCGACGGCAGTTCACGGGCGAGCGAGTCGAGGCGGCGGGCGGCCACCGTCTCCGTGCGCCGGACCTCGTGCGCAGGCCCGAGCAGGTAGTCGACGTCTCCGTTGCCGAACACGAACCAGTCGCGGAACCTGGGATCCAGCCGCCGCGTGCTGGACGCGTACGGGCATGCCGTGAAATGAACCTCGATGCTTGTGTCGTCGCACCATGCGGCCTCGCAACGGTGCTCCTGCATGCATGCAGGACGTCGATCGTCCAGGAGCACCGCACCCTGACCCGGCAACGACGCGGACGGGTCCGCGTCGATCAGCAGTAGCCCGACGGAATCGTCGAAGGTGGCCGGGAAGGCGACGGGCACGAATCCACCCCGAGATCCGACATGCCAGATCCAAAGGAGGTCGCGACCTGCAATTTGGCCCATTTGAGCCGTTAGTATAAGGGCATGATCTTGCAGGCAGCAGGGCGCGGAACGCGCATGGAGTTCGACTACGGGTGCAAGGACGCGCAACGCGACACCATGGACCGCGCGGCGGCACTCGACGGCTGGCTGGAGGAGCGGCTCGGTGACCCCTGGCGCTCCCTCAGGCGCAGGCTGGCACCCACGGCGCGGGCACGCACCGAGCCCAGGCACCTCTGGGCCGAGTTCCTGTGCGGATTCGAACTCGCGCGGATCGAGTCGCGGGACGGATCCGAGGCGGCCCGGACCGCGGCAGACGAATGGGCAGATTCCCCGCCGGCCTGCCTGCCCCTCCCCGAGGGAGGGATTGGCGCGCTGCCCGCGCACCCCGCATTGCAGCGTTCGCTCGACTCGTCATGGCGCGGCGACATCCACCGGGTCGCGCTGGTCGCCCTCGGACGCCAGGCTCTCGAGGCCGGCCCCGTCTCGTGCCTCGCGTCGGCCTTGGCAGTACTCCGCGAGTCGAGCGCCACCGGCTGGGGCATCGTCGCGCGTGAGTGCGCGACGATCGCGGTCGTGACGACCGAGCCGCCGCTCGCCGACCGGGGCGCGGTCTCGCTCACGGTCAAGCGAGTTCCCGGGCTGATCATCGTTTCCGAGGTGCCGCTGCTCCTGCTTATCGAGGGGCTGGTGCACGAGGCGGCCCACCTCTGGCTCAACGGCGTGGAGCGCGTGCGCCAGCTCTGCGCAGACCCCGACCTGCGCCTTGCAACTCCGCTGCGGCCCGATCCGCGGCCGGTCTCAGGCTTGCTGCAGCAGGCGTGGGTGCTTGCGCACCTTGCCATCCTCCATGACGAACTTGCCGCGTCCGGGCACCCGTCGCTTGCCAGCGAGCGACCTCGCATCGAGTCCTTCCGGCAGTCGCACCGACGCGACCTCGCTGCAGCCCTCGACACGCTCGAGGGAACGCCGCGGGCGCTCACCGAGTTCGGCGCGCGTTTCGCGGCGTCTATGCGTCCCGTCGCGGCAGAAGTGCGACCTGTCAGTCGAGGCGGTGGATAAAGAGCTCCTCGTGCGAAAGCGCCCGAAGGTGTGTCCACTCGTTGAAGACGGCAAGCTGACGGCCGAGGAAGATCGAGATCGCGCAGTTGACGGGGTGCAGCGACGTGCACGCATCCGCACGAACCCCGATCGCAGCGGCGACCAACGACTGAATGACGTGCCCATGGGTCACGCACACCAGATCGCCGGGACATCGCCATGCATCGATGGCCGCCTGCGCCCGCACGAGCACCGATTCGAAGGGCTCGTCGTCTTCCTTCTCCTTGAGGCCACGCTCAAATCGGATCGGTCCCGGGTGTCCCGTCGCCGCGGCGATCCTTCGCGCGGTCAGCCTGGCGCGAGTACTCGTGGAGCACACAAGTTCCCACTGGTTGCGCGGGCCAAGGCCAGCAATCGCACTTCCTGCGAGCGCGGCTTGCCGGTCTCCGAGCGGGGTCAGGACGTCTGACTCGTCTGAGTAGGGCTCGCCGGGCACCCATGGCTTCAGATTGCTCAACGACTGCCCGCGGCGGATGATGATGAGCCTGCTCAGCCTGACTTCGAACGATGACCCGAAGCTTACCAAGCCACACCAACATGTTCGGCGCCTCCGCCGCAGCACTCTACGACCGGTGCCCGGCACCCGACTACGGGCCCGTGCTCTCGTACATCCGCCGGGCGGCGCCGGACGCCGAGCGTGCCTTCGACATGGGTTGCGGCACGGGGACGCTCATGCGGCTGCTGTCGGATCGCGGCATGCAAGTAGAGGGATGCGACCCGTCCGCGGCGATGGTGCGGGCGGCGCGCGAGAAGAACCCCGGAACGAGGGTGTCGCGCGCGGGCTCGTCGGACTTTTCGCCCCGGGAACGCCCGGACCTGCTGACCGCGACCTTCGACGTAGTCAACCACCTGCCGTCGATTCGCGCGATCGCGGCGTTCCTCCGGCGTGCGGGGCGCGCGCTGCGCCCGGGCGGAGTGCTGGTCTTCGACTCCGTCACGCCCGACGACATCAACCGCAACTGGCACCACTATGTCGAGGTGGACCGGCTGCCGGGGACGGTGCTGATCCGTTCCGGCCGTCGCCTCGGCCCCGGACGCGGAACCTTGACCTACGAGTTCTTCCGGCAGCGCGCCGACGGGGCATGGGAATCCGAGGTGGAGCGCCACCAGCTGCGGGCTGCGACGAAGGCGTGGTACGCCGCTGCACTGAGGACGGCAGGGTTCAGGGAGGTGTGCTTCGTCGATGCCAACACGCTCCGGGCCCCGGACTGGCGCACGGTGCGATGGCTGGTGGCAGCGAGGTCGGCGGTGGTCAGCCGCCGAGGGCCGACAGGCCGGAAAGCACGGCCGATTCGACGCGACGCCCGAAAGGGGTGAAAGTGGCGCGCTCGTGGAGCGTCCGCATCGCCTCGCGCACCTGCGTGATGCGGAAGTTGGCGGCCTCGTCGGCGTCGCACGCCCGCACCGTCCTGCCCTTGGCGGCGGACAGCCGCCAAGTCGGGGGCATGCGGCCGTAGGCCTCCGCACGGTTGCGCATGAAGCGTGCCACGCTGACGAAGACGAACGCGCCATGCAGGAGGAGGTTGGCAGGTCGATCCACTGTCCGCCAAGGCGTGGGCAGCGGCTCGGGGGCCGATGCAAGGTCCCCGCCGGTCATCCATTCGGCAAGGATCAGCTCGGTGTGGAGGCACTCGTGGAGCCAGCACTCCGCGTAGAGCGGCGCCGGGACGCCGGTCGGGAGCAGCAGCACGCCCGGGAGCGTCCTCGACGTGCCGCTGCCGCTCTTGGGCACAAGGCAGGGGAACGGCACGATCAACCCCGAGTTGCGCTGCACCACCCCGGCGCTCCACGGCGGGAGCAGCGCCGCGGCAGCCTGCAGCTGGTCCGCGTGCTCCCGCAGTCCTGGCATCGAGGCATCCTGCCCGGATTCGCCCCCGAGTGGCCGGGCGACGTCGGCGATGAACCGCGGGGTGAGACGGTCATCCTGGCCACGATGTCCCGTGACCAGCACCCGGCTGTCGCCGAGTGCGACCGCTTCGCACCCAAGCCGGTCGAAGCGGCCGTCGAAGCCGATCGAGGCCGTGTCCCGCGGAGCGCGCATCTGCAGCACCGCGGCCGCGCACCGCGCCGCGAGATCGGCGAGGCAGCCCGAGGGCACGGGCAATCCGCTGACCCGGGCCATCGCGGCGAACTGCCGCACGTCCCGAAGCGCGGACTCGCGTTCGGCGTCCTCCAGCACGCATCCGGATGCATCGTGGCCATGGACGATCGACACGCCCTCACTCTAGCACGGGCAAGGCCACTTCCACGACGGATCCGTCCGACGACTTTAGGCGCGCCGCGCGCGGACGCCCCAGGTGCTCGAAGGCGATCAGCGCCGGCCCATCGCGCTCAGGGATCACTCCCGGCGGAAGCCGTGCGATCGCCGCGACGGGAACGGACACGGCCCCAGGAGATCGAAGCTCGAGCGTGCCTCCGTCGGACGACCATTCCCGCCAGAGGACGATCGATCCGTCCCAGACGGTCAGCGGCGCCATGAGGTCTGCGGCGACCCCGGCCACCCACGCCTCCCCGGCCTCGATCCGGGCGGCGCCGGCGCAGCGCTCGGAGAGCGCCAGGGACGCCCGGCACCGGAGCCCGCACGGGAAGTAGTCCGGCAGCAGCCTCGCACCCGTCATGGCGGTCGCCAGCCGGTTCAACTGCCAGAGACCTGCGACGCCGGACGCCAGGTAGGCGACGTAGTACGGCACGAGCGAGGCGCATGCGCGGTTTGCGGCGATGCAGCACGGCGGATACCCCAGCACCTCGCCCGTGCGGCCCTCCAGTTCGTCCGCAGCGGGTACCCGCGCTCCGCGCCGCGCAAACCACGTTTCGGACCACCGTGCCGGGGAAGCAGCAGGCTCGGATCCGGGGTCGCCGCCGCCGGACTCGAGAAGCGCATCATGCGAGCACGGATCCGACCGACGGAGCAGCCGCCGGCGGTGGATCACGGCGAGGCCCACGGACCGGAGCACCTCCTCGAGCGCAGCGTCATCGGCTTCGGGCAGGTGGAAGAGGCCCACCGGTCGAACCCCGTGCATGACCGACGACACATCGACGACCGCACCGGGTCCCAGTCCGAGGCACGCGAGTCTCGACGACAGCTCGCTCACGAGCGGCCTCGCGGCAGCACATCGCCCGGCCGGACGACCGAGATGACGTCCACCGGGATGGACCCAGGGCCACCCGAATGGACGATGCCATCACCATCGACCCAGTAGAGGGACTCGGCGGCCCGCGACACGTGCATCGCGAGTTCCGGCAGGTCGGAGCGCACCGAGTGCCAGCGCGCAAGCGCCAGCATGCGCGATGCCTCGCACCCGGCACTGCAAGGGAAATGGGGCAGCAGCGGGCCATCGGCGACGGCTGCGGGCGGCCACACCAGGGGGTCGTAGCCCCCCCGGGCGGAGTACATCCCGACCGCGTCCGCCATCGACGGAACGCGGCCGCGGGCGAGCATTGCGCGCACGCAGCACAGCGGATAGCCGAGCGCCTCGCCGAGGGCCTCGTCATCGCAGCGCTCATCGCACGATCGCGTCCACTCGGCAGACTCACGTCGACCCGCCACGTACAGGATGGCCATTCGCTCGGCACCGGCCGAGTCTCCCGGCGCGAACGAGTCGGCGAACGACCGCCCGACGGGAACCTTCGCGAGCCCGCGTGCGACGCATGCATCGAGTCCGAGCACCTCGATCAGCGACGCCGCCGCGCGAACCTCCGGTCCCGGGCGGGCCAGGATGCGGGCCGATGGCCGAAGGCCGATGGCCACGTCGAGCACGTCCAGTCGCGCCTGCCGGGGAAGCACCGACGCCGCCGGCCCCTGCAGATCCAGAAGTGACGGACTACCCATGGGTCGGCGCGGCGGCGCCTGCCAGGCGCCTGGCACGCTTGGCCTGCTGCTCGGCCATCACCCGCTCGACCGCGGATGCACAGACCGACCCGGGCACCGGCTCGCGCGACCTGGCGATCCTGGCGAGCGCGCCGGCGATCACCGACTCTCCGAGCGGCGCAAGCGCCCCGGACGCGCGGCACTCGAGAGCCGCTGCCTCGACCTGCGCGGTGATCCTGGCGATGCGATCGGTCACCTCCGGCCCTGCCAGCCCATCACGGACCATCGCCGCGAGGACAAGCGATGCGCAAGAGAACACGAACGCGCCATGGACGATGCCGCCAAGCGGCCGGGCATCGTCCCGCCACGGCGAGTCCCAGAGCTGCCCCCGCCACGCGTCCGCGCACAAGGGCGACACGTCCTCGGCCAGCATCAGCCAGAGATGCGCGGCCTCGTGGGCCAGGGACTCCGCAAGCACCGCATCGGACCTCGGCCACGCAAGATGCACGGCACCCCAGAAATCCGACGTCGAACCGGAGAAGAACGGGAGGTCAGGCCGTCCGGCGACGCCGACGAACGTGATGACCGTGACGACTCCGATGAAGTCCGCCCACCCCTCCCCCACCGAAGCCGAGATCCGGCCGATCCTCGCGTCCAGCGCCCCGGGACCAAGGCCGGCCGCCTCCGGAGCCAGGACGACGGTTGCCGACCTGGTCTCGGCGGTCGGCAGCAGCGAGTCGTCCTGCAGCAGCGAGATTCGGCCCGAGGACACGCGGTGGACCACGTCGGCTCCCATCTCGATGAGCCGCGACAGCAGGAGCTCGCCGCGACGGGCATCGAGGTGCCCCGCCCCGAAGGCGACGAGCCCATGGGCATGCGGAAGGTCGGCGAGCTGCGCCGAAGGTGCGCGCAACGTCGCTTCCGGCAGGCGGCTTCCCAGCGCATCCACGATCCGGCGGGCAGCGTCGGTCCGCGCAGCGCGGATGCGAAGCACCCGTGCATCGACCTCGAACGCCAGCGCCCCGCCGGGGCCGGGGCGCAGGTCGATCACTCGTGCACCTCGGACTGCCGGACCGTGATCTGTTCCAGCCGATCGAGGATCCGATGGCGGTCGGCCGCGTCGATCGCCTCCTGTCCGGCGAGCCAGCCCCCGAGGTGACCGAAGAGGGCCTTGAGATCCGCACAGTAGACCGATGGGTTGTCGAATCCACGGCCCCGGCCGTAGCGCGTCGGGAAGTAGCCGCCCGCGCACCAGCGCGAGATCGGGCAGGCAGAGCACTCTGCGCACAGGCCGCCGCCGCCGGCCCGGAGCTGGATGTAGTGGTGGTCGAGCGCGTCCTGGATCGAGTGGGAGTGGACCGACATGCCGAGCACGCGTCCCTCCTCCCCGACGATCTTGAGCGTGTCCAGGCCCTCGTAGCTGCCGTCGGTCGCGACGACGATGAACCCCTGGGGAACGCCGGGGAACCACTCCGATGCCGGACGCTCGGTCATGATTGCGCGCAGCGCGTCGGCGAGGATGCCGACGCGGATGCCGCGCAGTTCCGGCGTTCGCTCCCAGTGGTCGAACGCGCGCCGAAGCCATGTGCCGAGCGCATGCCTCGCCTCTCCGTCCCGGGGCGGGTTGTCGTGGTTGCCGAACGGCTGGCTCAGCTCGATCAAGGGCGGCTGGAATGCACCGAGCGCGTCCAGCACCGCCTCGGGATCGCTGTCGAGGTCGATCACCGCCTGCACGCCCGAGACGAGGCCCGCCTCGCCGAGGAGCCGCAGCCCGGCGACGGTGCGATCCCAGGAGGCCCTGCCCTGGTGATCGACGCGCAGCCGGTTTGCGCGAGCATCGCCGTCGAGGCTCACGCCGACCCGCACGCCGTGGCGGACCAGGACTTCGACGATCGCCGGGGTGACGAGGGTTGCGTTCGTCTGCATCCCGAACCGGAACCGGACCGATGGCGCCGAGGCGGCAAGGGCCGTGACCACGCGCTCGAGGCCCGCGGCCCCGAGCAGGGTCGGCTCGCCGCCGTGCAGGTTCACCTGGAACGACCCAAGTCCTCGCATCGACACGTATTCCTCGATGCGGGCGCCGAGGCGCTCGACCACCTCGGGCAGGATGTGCTTGGGCTTGCTCCGCCAGCTCGAGTCGCCGCGATTGTACTCATAGCAGTAGGTGCAGCTGAGGTTGCACGGCGCCGCCACCTTGAGCACGATTGAGTGGATCGAGAAGTCGGTCATCGTGCCCCTCCGGCGCCGGCCGGCGCTCGAGCGGGCAGGGACACGGACATGAGGGCCTTCGCGCCGTCGAGGAGTGCCACGATGCCCTCGCAGTAGACGGATGGATTGTCGAACCCGGATGCCGCCGAGTGACGCGCCGGCAAGTGCCCACCGGCGCAGACGTGCTCCCACCGGCAGCCCGCGCAGGCCGTGGGCAGGCGGGCCGCACCGCGGGACTCCAGCAGCCCCTGCGCGAGCGACGACGCATCGGCCAACGAGCAGTCGGCCACGGAGCGCCCGATCCGGCGTTCGGCCGCGCTTGCCGCACCGATCGACTTCAGCTGGTCGAGCAGGTCGTATGACCCATCGGTCTCGATGACGAGGTAGCGGGCTCGGCGCGGGCCGAACCAGTCCGTCTCCGGCCGTCCGGTGACCGAGGCCTTCAGCGCATCCTCCAGGACCCGGATTCGGATGTCCGCGTACTCAGGCCGCGAAACCCAGTGGCGAAGTGCGCGCGTCATCCACTCGCCGAAGCGCCGGGCGATTTCCGGTCGGCCAGCTCCGGCTGCATCGTGCGTGACGAACGGCTGGAGCAGGTCCACCATCGGAGGACGGAGGGCACACAGGGCATCGACCACGTCCTCCGGCTCGTGCGCGAGCTCGGCGACGCACAGCAACCCCCCGAAACGCGCGCCTGGCGTCGATCGCAGCGTCTCGATCCCTGCGAGCACCTGGTCGTAGGTCTGAAGCCCACGGTGATCGATGCGTCGGTGGTTGTGGGCGCGCGATCCATCGATGCTCACTCCGACCGTGACCCGGTGGGCCGCCAGCACCTCGCACACGGGACGAGTGAGCAGCGTGCCGTTCGTCTGGACGCTGAGCTTCACCGCGAAGGGCGACGCGCCCACCGAGATTGCACCGAGGACCCGGTCGAGCCCCGCCGCCCCGAGGAGCAGCGGCTCGCCGCCGTGGCCGACCACGCTCATGGACGCAAGGCCCGTGCGTTCGCAGTGCTCGCGGATCCTCCGGCCGATGTCGGCAGCCAGCTCGACGGACAGGTGCTTGGGGTTGGATCGCCACGAGTCGTCGCCGGTGGCGTACTCGTAGCAATACGTGCACGCGAGGTTGCACGGCGCAGCGAACTTGACGATCAGCGTATCCATCGAAATCAGCGCGCTTCGGCTGCCGCGCCCAGCGCCTCGACCAGGAGCATGCCGTCCGGAGTCAGCCCGTCGCCGGCGGCGGCGAGTGCAGCAACGCCCTGCTCCAGGCCATCCTCGTGAAGGGCCAGCCGCTTCTGGACCGGTCGCAGGTTCCGCGCCACTGCTTCGGACGGGGACGCGAGGAGCGCCCGGTAGAGGCGGGTCAAGTGCGTCAGCACCCACACCTGGTGCATCAGCCCGGAGATCGGTCGTGGGTCCGGGCGCAACGGCGTCATCACTCGCCTCGTGGAGTCCACGTACAGGGCCACGCGGCGCTCGTGGCACGCGAGACAGAGGTGCGCTGACTCATGGACGATCGACTCGGCCATCAGGATGGGCGGCACCCGCGTGACGTAGACGATGCCCGGGATGAGCTTGCTGGTGAGCGACACGCACGTGTCGGACTCCAGGCCGGGCTCGACCCCGAGGAGACCAACGGCGCCGCAGTGGTACTGGACCAGCCCGAGGAGCTCGGGGGAAGCCGAGGCCACGAGCGAGAGTGCCTCCGCGACGTGTTCGCGGGCAGACTCGGAAACCGCCGCACGGGGGAGTCCCGAGAGCACGAATCCCGAGATTCCCGGGTGCGCGACCGTGCGGAGGTCGGATCGGATCACGCGATGGTCGCACGGCAACGAGATACTGCCGCCGCCGGGCAACTGCACCGGCTCGCACGCCTCGATGGGATCATGGACGAGCGCCTCGATGACGGGCACCGGTGAACCGCCGTGGCCGCCGGTCGCGAGCCGCGCCGCCTCGGTGGCGACGAGGAAGAACGACCAGAGGTCGCGAACGGGCGACGACTCCGGGGGCGGAAGCCGCCAGGCACGCTTCAATTCTGCCCACGGGAGCGGAGCCGCGTCCCCCAACCATGCGTCCAGCGCCAGGGCCCGGTCGCGCGTGGCGGACTCGAGCCCCGGGTCATCGACACGGATCACGGACTGCAGGGACGCGGTCGACATCGGTCAGGTACAAAGGCGGCCGAGCCAGTCTCCTGGCCCGGCCGCCGAGAGTCAGTTCGCCTGGCCGAGTACGGCTCAGGATGACTTGGAGTCGGACTCGAACACGCCGGACACGTACGAGTTGTGTGACGTGGTTGCGCTGTCGCAGGACTCGGCCGCCTTCACCTCGGCGAGCACGCGGTTGAGGACGGAGTCCTTGGACTCGGCCTTCTCGAACACGCCGGAGGTGTACGAGTTGTGTGACGTGGTTGCGCTGTCGCAGGACTCGGCCGCCTTCACCTCGGCGAGCACGCGGTTGAGGACGGAGTCCTTGGACTCGGCCTTCTCGAACACGCCGGAGGTGTACGAGTTGTGTGACGTGGTTGCGCTGTCGCAGGACTCCGCAGCCTTGACCTCATCCAGGACGCGCGAGAGAACGCTCTTCTTCTGATCCATGTATCGATCGCTCCGATGTGGGAGTGCGGCTTCGCGATTCTCACCGGGGCTGCAGTCGCCGTGTCCCAAAAGCCCGGGGCCCGGGCACCCGCCCGGACGGCGAAAGGTTAGCAGACGGTTCCCCACCCCGCAAGGCTGCCCCTCACGTGCCGGAATCTGTCGCGGGCCCGCAGGGACCGGGAAGACCCGGCTGATCTCCGAGATCCTCGGGACGTTTCACAAGCTCGTCTACAAGTACGCCGTCCCACCCGAGCACGACGGCGAGGACGTCAAGTTCGAGATCAAGGGACGGAAGCCGCCACGCCCGGGAGTGGGACTGGTGATCTGCGACGAGGCATCGATGCTCAAGTCCGAGGATGTCGACGCGCTGGAAGCCTCCTACCGGGTCGTCTACCTCGGCGACCCTGCCCAGCTTCCGCCGGTGATCTCGGAGCCAGGCCCGGCCACGGCGCGTCGACGCCTTCCGACATCCTGCGGCACCCCGATGCGGAACTGACCACCGTACACCGCCAGTCCGGCGGCTCGTCGATCCTCGATGCCGCCATGTCCGTGCGGAAGGGCGTGACCTTCCCCCCTGAAACCGTACCAAGCCGGATTTTGGTATCCGGCGCATTTCAGGAGGTCAGGTCATGCCAGGCAAGCGATTCAAGGCCGAGGAGATCGTCAACAAGCTGAGGCAGGCGGACGTCGAGCTCGCCCGGGGCAGCACGGTGGTCGCGGTGTGCAAGCTGCTGGGGATCACGGACGCCACAGCATGGGCGAACGCAGCCGGCGCGAGCCGGAGAGGACAGTGCTGCACCGCGCGGTGCAGGCCGGCTGGGCGGCGTTCGTGCGCTCGGTGGCAGCGAAGGAGCGCTCGGTGCCGCGGTTCTGCCAGCGGGAGATCGAAGCGTTCTTGCGGTGCGGGGTGCCGGCGTATGGCGTTGCACGCGTGCACTGCGATGGCTGCGGGGCCGACGACGTGGTCGCCTTCTCCTGCAAAGGTCGCGGGATTTGCCCGTCGTGCGGCGCTGCGCGCATGGTCGACACGGCGGCGTGGCTGTGCGACGCGCCGGAGCTTGGCCATGGCGTCCAGCGCCCCCCTGCGCCGATGCGGGTCGCCCCGAGCCGCGGCAACACCCGGCGTCAGGACGCGCTATCCTGCGCCACATGGTGAACAGGGTCCTATTGGCAACACTGTGCCTGCACGGCATGCCAGCGCTCGCGCAACAGTGGCAGCAACTGCCCGGCACGCAGCATCCGCCACTGCGCACCACCCATCTCGCGATGGCGCTCGACCCACTGCGCCAGCGCCTGGTCTGCATCGCCGACACCGCGACCCTGCTGACGCCGTTCGGGAATCAAGGCCAGCTCGCAACCTTCGAATGGGACGGCAGCCGGTGGCTGCGCCGCGCCACCGGTGCGCCGATCCTCACCGAACACGAACGCCAGGCGGTCGCGTTCGACCCCACCCGCGGTCGGCTGCTGAGCATCGGTCGCAGCAACCTGCTGACGAGCTTCGACGGCGACGCCTGGCAGACCATCGCGACAGCCGGCCAATACTTCTCGGCGCCGAGCCTGTGTTTCGACCCGATCCGCGGCGTGATGATCGCGGTCCAGGACAGCAGCGTGTTCGAACTGCAGGGCAACAGTTGGATCGCGCGCGCGACGGTGCCGAGCGGCAACCACGACACCCGCGCCTGCTTCGACCCGAGCACCGGCACGCTGCTGATCTGGGGCGGCTGGCAGCCGGTCCTCGGCCACGACAACCGCACCTGGTCGTGGAACGGCACGACGATCGTGCAGCTGCCAGCGGCCAATCCGCCCGCGGGCCGCGTCGAGCACGTGCTGGCCCTCGATCCCTCGACCAACCAGGTCGTGCTCGCCGGTGGCCTCGTCTACGGCCCGTTCGGCGGCTCGACCGTGATCGATTCGGTCCACACCTGGAACGGCATCGACTGGGTGCCACAGCCGAACCTGCCGCAACCGCGGCAGGGCGCCACGGCGGGCGCGTTCGGCGGCCGGTTGCACCTGTTCGGCGGCCTCGAGGCCGCGTCGGAACGTGCCCCCGAACTGCTGCAGCGCACGCCGGGCGGCAACTGGAGTCCCCTGCCGCTGCCGACCGCCGGCGAGTTCGCCGCGCACGATCCGGTGCGGGCGCGCACCGTCTCGGTCGACGGCGCTCGCACGCTCGAGTTCGACGGCTTCACATGGACCGACATCGGGGTCCCCTACTCCGGCGCCCCGCTGCTCGGCATGACGTTCCACGCCAGCATCGGCCGCACCGTGGCAGTCGACACGACCGGCACCGTCTGGCGTTTCGATGGCACCGCGTGGGTCTCGCTGGCGAGCGCGCCGCAGCCCCCGGCGCGCTGGCGCTCGGGGCTGACCTACGATCCGGTGCGGCAGCGCACGGTGCTGCTCGGTGGCGCCGGCGGCACGTTCTTGAACGATCTGTGGGAGTGGGACGGCAACGGTTGGAGCCAGCAACCGACCCCGCCGCTGACGCCCTCGGTCTACGCGCTGGGTTGGGATCCGCTCGGCCAGCGGTTGGTG
>Ga0194128_10008724_pt1 | contig 12709 bp, 9 predicted proteins | sample TA2KigCa65mmetaG_FD_148650 | JGI IMG/M metagenome (GOLD analysis project Ga0194128, IMG submission 148650) | Freshwater microbial communities from Lake Tanganyika, Tanzania - TA2015037 Kigoma Deep Cast 65m | ecosystem: Environmental > Aquatic > Freshwater > Lake | place: Tanzania: Lake...
GGCGAAATCGACCGTCAATGGAGGCTCATCCCGCGAGGGGAACGCCCACGCAAGCGGGTTGTTCCCGACGAACGGCGTGACCGTACCGGGGTGCGCGAGCATCACGTTACCGTTTGTCGTCGCGAAAGCCACGTATCCCGCGTCCGCGATAAACCGCGCGTAGTGGCCGACCGCACCCAGATGATTAGAGCGCCTCGCTACCACAAAACCGATGCCGCACGCGGCCGCGTGGGCAAGGCACTCGCGCGTCGCGAGCGTCGCGACGTATTGGCCTGGGCCGTCGTCGCCGTGCACGACCGACGCGAACGGCGCCGTCCGCTCGATGCGCACGCGGGGGCGAGGATTGATAATCCCCCGGCGAATTCGATCGAGATACGTGGGCAGCGCGCGCAGACCGTGGGAGTGCATGCCCCGCTCATCGGCCGCGATCTGAACGTCGGCGATCGTGGTGGCGACGATTCCCTCAACGCCGGCTGCGCGTAACAGCCCTTCGCACAGCCGCCGGGCGTGCGCCACATCGACGCGCGCATAGCGCGGACTCAAACGGTAGGAATCCGGTAGAGGCGGGTGAGCACCTCGCCGAAGATCAGCGCCTCGGCGTCACGACCGAGGTTGAGACGCTCGATCGCTTGACGGCACCAGAGGGCGCTCCTCGGGTACTCGGGGAGGTTCGAACCCCAGACAACTCGACCGGGCCCAACCCGACGCACGGCGTCAGCGACCGCGGTGGGCACGGCCCGTGAGGGATCCTCGCGGAAGAACCGCAGGATCGTGGTGCCCAGGTAGATGTTCCGGTGCTCCTCCGCCGTGCGGATCGCAGCTTCGGTCGCGTCCGGATACCCCATGTGATCCATGATGATCGCCACATCAGGGAAACGGGCCGCCACCCGGGCGATGCGGTTCGGGTGCACCACGTCACCCCCGGAGTGGATTGAGACGACCATGCCGCGCGCGCGCGCGCGCTCCATCACCGGGTCGACCATGGGGTCGTCGATCTCGTACTGGTGGAGCACTGCCATCAGCTTCGGCCCGCCGAACCCATAGCGATCGATAATGGCGAACTGCGCCTCGATGTTCGCCAGCCCGAGCTTCGGGTTGATCGTCGCGCAGCCGATGCAGCGGGGGTTCCCGTGGATCGCGTCGGCCAGCCGCTGATTGTCCGGCTGAATTCGCAGTTCGCGCTCCGGGGCGGGACCATTGTTCGCCGGCATCACCACGGCGACCTGGATGCCCGCCTCGTCCTCCATTGCGAGCAGCTCTGGAACGCCGAACGGCTTGCCGCCATCATAGTCGTGGGCCAGATACGCCTCGAAATCAACCGTCGGCATGTGGAATCCCTCCTCCCGGCGCGCAGTCTACTCGGGACTGAAGCCGGGACCGCGCGGCAGGAGCGTGCACCCGTCGACAAGCCGACTGGAACCACCCTCCGCGAGGACGCCGCCCTCCATGTAGAGCACGTTCGGCAGGGCCGCGAGGACGTGCAGGTGCACGCCACCACCGTGGGACGCATACGGCACGCCGAACGCATCGGCCATCAGGCCGATCTCCAGACACTCGGTCACGCCGCCGGCCCGCCGGATATCCGGCTGGATGATGTCCACCGAACGGCGCTCGAGGAGGTCGCGGAACTGCCGCTTGCCGAAGTCATTCTCCCCTGAGGCGATCGGGATATCGAGTGTCGCGGCCAGGCGGGCGAGTCCATCGTGATCGTCGGCGCGCAACGGTTCTTCGAACCAGCGACACCCGAGTTCCTCGTACACCCGCCCGCGGCGCGTCGCTTCGGCGAAGTCGAACACCTGGTTCGCGTCCACCATCAGCGGCGTCTGTGCCCCGACGATCGCGCGGACGGCGCGGATGCGGCTGATATCCTCGGCGAGTGCTGGCGCTCCCACCTTCATCTTTACGCCGGCGAAGCCCTGCTCCATCGCCCGGCCGCACACACGCTCGAGCACAGGAATGTCGTAGTTCAGCCAGCCGACCATCGCATAGGTCGGGACGCGATCGCGCACCGGGCCAAGCAGCTTCCACACCGGCGCGTCCAGGGCCCGACCGATGAAGTCCCACAGAGCGATGTCGATGCCGGAGACACCCATCAACGTCAGTCCCGTCGAGCCGTGGTAATCGGTGAGCCGCCAGAGCCGATCGCGAATCGCGCGGACGAGGAAGGGATCCTGCCCCACGATCTCGGGCCCAAGCAGATCGGTTACGACTCGCGCCATCAGATCGGGCGCCGAACCGAGCCGACCGAAACCGATCTGTCCCCGGCCGCAAATGCCGATATCGGTCTCCACCTCCACGGTGCAGACTCCGCTCGTATCGAGCGTCTGGAGGGCGTCACGCACCGGCTGCGCGCGGGGACGAGACTCGGCAACAGCGGTCACACGGGTGATGCGCGCATCGACACTCACTTTCGAAACTCCGCCACGATGATCCAGCAGAAGCGCCGGACGGGCGACCACAGTGTCGCCGGTAGCTCCATCATCGTGAGCAAGTGCCCGACGGGCCGGAAGAGCGGCGTGCCGCGGAGCGCCAGCGCGAGCGGTGAGATCAGGTAGAAGCCGCGGTGGCGTACGCCCCGCGCGAACTGCCGTGCCATCGTGAGGATCTCGCCGTAGGTCAGATAGCGGGGAGAGGTCTCGCGGCAACCGTGTGCCGAGAAGCGACGATACAGGGCGACGAGCGGATTGTGTGCCAGCGGTTCGACGAGCACCGCGCGACCGTTCTCGCATAGCACGCGATGCAGTTCGGGCGTCATCGCCCGCCGGTCCACGTGCGCGACCACGAATCGTGAGAGCGTGATGTCGAACGCCTCGTTGCGGAACGGGAGATGGGCGACATCGGCGACGACAGCATCGTATCTGTGGCCGAGGTCGTGGGCGCGCAGGTGCTCCCGGGCTGCGCGTACCGACTCGATGGATACGTCGATAGCCGTCACCCTGGCTCCGCAGTGGGCCAGCCAGAGGGTGTCACGCCCGCGGCCAGGACCGATCTCCATCACCCTGGCCCCGGTGAGTCCACCGCCATCGCGGAGAATCCAGGCCAGCGCCGCGTCGACATCGTGTTGGAACGTGTGGAAGTCGTGCTCCTCGATCGTGGCGCGGTTTTCGGGCCGCCAGAATCGATCGTAGAACCGCGCGATGGCGGCCGGGTCATCTGCACGGGGCTGTGCGGTGTGTGGCGGTGATGATGCCAGGTGGGACTGGTCGCTCAATGGGAGAGCCGCCGGTAGCCGGAGAAGCGCAGCGTCACCACCAGCACGAGTAGGGCGCACAGACCCGCGTTGAGCGCGACGGCGAGGGGCGCGCCGATAAACGTCGCGAGCCAGCCAATCTCCAGAAGGCCGAGCGGCGCCATTCCTATGGCAACGGTGAGCGCGCCCATACCGCGCCCGCGCAGGCTCTCGTCCGCGGCGCGCAGGATAATCGTGCTCTGGAGCGCTGAGAACCCGGCCTGACCGAATCCGCTCACGAACAAGAAGACGAGTGCCCAGGCGAAACCAGGCGACAGCGCGAAAGCCACGAGGGAGAGCGCCATCGCGATTGAACCGAAGGAGAACCAGAAGCCCGGCCGGGGCACCGTCACGCGGGAGGCGATGTAGAGCGACCCAATCAATGACCCGGAACCGACCGCACCGCCAAGCCAGCCCAGGCCACGCGCATCGACCCCGAAGGTATCGCGCGCGAAAACCGGCATGAGCGTCTGATAGGGGAAGGCGAACATGTTCATCACCATCGTGATGAGCAGCACGGCCAAGATCGGCTCGCTCTGACGCAACTGGGTCCATCCCTCGAGCAGATAGGCAAGCATCGACGGTGATCGGTACACCATCCCGCCGGCCGTCCGCGCCAGAGCGCGAAGCAGGACGATCTGCGCCGCGAAGAGCACGGCCACCGCAGCGTAGGCCGCTTCGGCGCCGCGGGCGAAAATGAGCCACCCAGCGACCACGGGTCCCATCATCTTTGCGAGATTCATCGACACGCTTTCAAGAGCGATCGCGTTCACGGTGCGTTCGCGACCGACCAGATCGGGCACGAGCGCGCGCCGCGCTGGCCATTCCAGCGCCCACTGAATGCCGGAGAGCAGCGCAATCGCGGCGCCGATCTCGACCGTGAATGCACCGAGCGCGATCACTGCGGCCAGAGCCGCTGCGACGGCGATGCCCGAGATCTGCGATACGATGAGTAACCGACGGCGATCGACACGATCCGAAATCGCCCCACCGAGGACGCCAAACAGCATGATCGGCAGCGATTTGATCGCGCCGATCAGCGCCACATGCCACGCGGAGTTAGTGACGTCGAGGACGAGCCATCCGAGTGCGTATTGATCGACCCAGCGCGTGTGGTTCCAGAGCAGCGTCGCGGCCCACAGCAGCCGATACGGCCGAATGGCCAACGTCTGAATCGGCGCTAGCGATGCCAGTCTGACCGTCACTAGAATCGCCGGCCCGATCCGGCTCGGGCCAGGAGCCTCAATTCGTGGTCATCATTATGAAACTCGGCGCCACAACCATCGAACTCGACGCCGTCATGGCCGCGGTGAGCGAGAGCGGCTTCCGCCCATTCCTGAACCCCGGCGTGGAGCGAAAAGTCGTCGCCGTTCTCGGCGAGGTGGACATCGACAAGGTCGAATTGATGGATCGCTTCTCGAACATGGCCGGTGTCGAGCGCGTTCAACTCATCTCTGAACCGTTCAAACTGTCGTCGCGACACGCCCATCCGGGTCCGTTCGCGGTCGACGTCCGCGGCGTCCAGATCGGTGGGACCGAAGTCGTCGTGATCGCCGGGCCATGCAGCGTCGAGTCGGAGGAACAGTTGCTCGCGACGGCGCGCGAGGTGCGGCGGGCCGGAGCGCGACTCCTCCGCGGGGGCGCGTTCAAGCCGCGGACCTCGCCCCATAGTTTCCAGGGCCTCGGCGAGGACGGACTGAAGATGCTGGCCGCGGCGCGCGATGTGACCGGCCTCCCTGTCGTCACCGAGTTGATGGACGCGCACGACATTGACGTGGTCTGCCGGTACGCGGACATGCTGCAAATCGGCGCCCGGAATATGCAGAACTTCTCGCTCCTGCGCTACGTCGGTCAGACACGCCACCCAGTGCTCCTCAAGCGCGGGCCAGGCAGCAAGGTGCGCGACTTCTTGATGGCCGCCGAGTACATCCTGGCGGGCGGAAACACGGGCGTGGTTCTTTGCGAGCGAGGCATCATCACGTTCGAGGATGCGGCACGATACACCACCGACATCAATGCCATCCCGATCCTCAAGGGACTGACCCATTTGCCGGTGATCCTGGATCCCAGCCACTCGACGGGAAACTGGGCGTGGGTGCAACCGATCGCGCTGGCAGGCATTGCCGCCGGCGCCGACGGCCTGATCGTCGAGGTTCATCCCGACCCCCAGCATGCGCGTTCGGACGGCAAGCAGTCGTTGAAGCCGAAGCGCTTCGTTGATCTCATGGCGGCGTGCGGCCGCCTCGCGAACGCCGTGGACCGGACCATGGCGGGCCCCGCGGAGAGCGACTGAACTCCGGCTACTTGTTCGCGTCGAGCGTCCAGTCGGGCCAATCGCAGGTAACGCCATCGACCAGCGCAAGGACCGCGGTGCGGAGCGCCTCGCGGTTGCGCACCTGCCAGGCGCGGATGGAGAGATCGCGCTCACGCGCGCCCTGCACGCGCGCCGGGGTACAGAGATTGGCCGGCGGGCAGATCTGATTCAGGCCCTGGGCAATCGCGCGCCCAATCGCCGCGTCATCAAACTCCGGCGTGAGATGCCCTACCAGGCTGCCAGGGGCGAGGCGCGCGACGGCCGCCGCGCTCTGCAGGTCGAAGGACGTGAAGGAGACCGGCGGGAGCACCGCCTTCCCCCGCGGCGCGGCGGACTGCCAGGGTCGCGGCGCGAGCAGACCACGCGAGCGAACCATCTCCACGACCGCGGACTCGATGCCCGACTGCTTGATTTCCAGGCAGATCCCGACGCGGCCACCAAAGCGCGCGAGGAACTCCTCCAGCGTGGGAACTGCCTCGGCCTCCACGCGGCCGGGATGCCCGTACGCAGCATCCAACCGCTGGATCGCGCTGTACTCCAGGTCAGCGACTCGGCCCTCGCCCTGAGTCGTGCGATCGACTCGCTCATCGTGCATCAGCACGAGCACGCCATCTCGGGTTGCACGCACATCGGTCTCGATACCATCGGCGCGCTGCGCGACTGCCCGATCGAACGCCGTGAACGTGTTTTCCGGCGCGTAGCCGGAGGCCCCGCGGTGGGCTAGCAGGTAGGGGCGGCGGACGATGTGAATCTGGCTCATCCTCTCAGCGATCGGTCGCGGACCCCGGACCTCGACCGCACCCTGCCGCCACGCGGCCACTATAGTGCCCTTCCCGTGCTCCTCGGCACGACCAATCCAGCCAAGCTCCGCGAATGGCGCCGGCTTCTCCGCGACCTTCCCGTGCCATTGCTCTCGCTCAGCGATATCAGTTCGGTACCACCGTCAATCGAGGAGACGGGCGCGAGCTTCCTCGAAAACGCGCTCGTAAAAGCGCGCGCCTACGCGGCGTGGAGCGGCCTGCCCGCTCTGGCCGACGACGGCGGCCTCCAGATCGATGCGCTCGGCGGTGCGCCCGGCATCCACAGCCGGCGATGGGTCGACGGAACGGAGGCGAGCGACGAGCGATTGATCGCGCACACCCTCGAATGCCTCGCAGGCGTACCCGAGTGGCAGCGCGGCGCATCGATGATCGTCGTCGCGGTGCTGGCGGTGCCCGAGGAGGGCGTTCCGCTGCACGCAGGTGTCTCCGGTCTCGCCCGCTGGTGGACGGCACTGCACGCCGGCTGGTCCATCCACGGTCAGGGCGCCATTGTGGGGAGCATTTCCCGGGAACCGAGCCCCAGACGCGAACGCGGGTTCCCCTACCGATCGCTGTTCGTCCTGCCCGATGGCCGCTTCTACGTCGATCTACAGGAAGCCGAGCACACGGTTCTACTCCATCGGCGGGCCGCCGCGGAGCCTATCCGACAGGCGATCGCGCACGCCTGCGCGGTACGGAGCGATTGACAAGAGCCGTAGAATCGGCGCCGTGGCCATCGCGCAGCGATGCCCGGGATGTGGGCGCGATGTCGCCTTCGACGTAGCGTCCTGCGCGCACTGCGGGACTGCGGTGGGGCCGACGTGTCCCCGTTGCGCACGCCTCTGCAGAACGGGCGATCGCTTCTGCGCGCTGTGCGGAGCGAACCTTGTCGCACACGGCAACGAGGACGACATCGGCACGCGGCGCGCCGAGCGAAAACTCGTGTCAATTGTCTTCATCGACATGGTGGGATTCACCTCTCTCGGCCATCACCACGATGCCGAAACCGTCAAGACCGCAATGACCGAGTTCTTCCAACGCCTGGCACAGGTGGCGCGGGCGCACGGGGGCTATGTCGAGAAGTTCATAGGCGACGCGATGATGACGGTCTTTGGCGCGCCGGTCTCACGCGAGGATGATGCGATCCGCGCGCTGAACGCAGCCATCGAGGTGCATCGTGCGCTCGACGAAGTGAATGCGCGCTGGTCGGAGCGATTCAAGCGAAGCATCCAGATCCGCGTGGGGGTGAACACGGGCATCGCCATCGCCGGGGCGATCGGCGAGGGACGCGCGACCGACTACGGTGTCTCGGGCGACGTCGTCAACGTAGCCTCGCGACTGGAGAGTTCGGCCGACCCCGGCCAGACGATCGTCGGGGAGTTGACGCGTGAACTGGGCGGGCGCGGGTTTCTCTACGAGTCGATTCCGCCGCTCACTCTCAAGGGGAAGCCCGAACCGGTACCGGCGTTCCGTGTGCTCGGCCGGGCCGAGGCGGTCACTGAGTTGTTCGAGACGGTGCCGATCCTGGGACGGAAGGCGGTTCTCGAGGAGCTGTCGCTCGCTGATAGTGCGCTCCAGATGGGCAGTCCGAGCACGGTCAATATCCGCTCGGAGCCAGGCCTGGGCAAGTCACGCCTGCTCGACGCCTACGTGCGTCGCCCCGAACTCGCCGACGCCGCGCTGGTGCGAGCCTCTTCCGGCGGGGATCCTCTCAGCATCGTGCGGACGATTGCCGGTTCTCGCCGATCCTCCGTGCGGGAGGCGGAGGGCGATCCGATCGCGGGCGAGGCTCTGGCGTGGCTCCGTGAGGGTGATCTCCCCGACCCGGGGTCGCCGCTCGCCCAGCTAGACCCGGCGACCCGGGCGGAGATCCTCGGCGCGACGCTCGCCGATCTAATTCGACATTCAGCCCAGCCGATCGTGGTCGCGATCGACAACGTCGAGCGCTCCGACCAACCCAGCCTGGACGTTATCGCGCGTGTGCTTCGGGCCGAGGACGTGCCAATACTGCTCGCGACGACGAGCGATACGCCCTGGGATTCCCCGTGGGCAAACGCGGTCGACGTCACGCTGACGCCGCTCGACGATGAGACGATGGACGCCGTACTGGTGAGCGCGATCGGCACCGAAGAGATCGACGCCGGGACGCGGGCGTCGCTCATCCGAGCGGCCTCGGGCAGCCCGCTCGCGCTAGGTGAGATCGTGTGGTCATTCCGCCAGACAGGCGTGGTGCCCCGTCCCCACGCGGGTGGCCTGGCGGCATCGACGATGGCACTGATCCAGGCCCGGATCGACGCCGCCGATGAAGAAGCGCGGGAGGTCCTCCGCGCCGGATCGGTCCTCGGCACCTCGTTCGACGCGCGGGTCGCGGCGGAGATGCTGGGCCGGACCGACGTCGACCCTCAGCTGAGTCGGCTCGCGCGTCGGAACCTCGTAGTCGGCCATGGAGCACGGGCCAGGTTCGCCCGGAATGCGATCCGCGATGTCGTCTACGAGAGTCTGCTTCAGACGGAGCGGCGCCAACTCCACGGTCGCGCTGCGGCCACGCTGAGTCGCGCTGGAGTGGACGACCCCTTCAAACTCGCCGAACATCTGCGCCGTGGCGATGATGACGACGAGGCAATCGCCGCGCTGGTGCGTTCCGCCCAGGCCCGGGCGACGCTGGGAGATCTGTCGGCGGCACTGACCGACTTCCGCGAATCGCTCGCACGCTTCCGGGGACGGGAGACGAGCGGAGTCCATAGTCGTGCCGCGATCGAGGGGCGCGTCGCGGATCTGCTCGCACTCCGCGGGCAGCAAGACGAGGCGCTGGCGATCTTCCGTTCCGCGGTGGCCGGTCTGCCGTCGGGTCTGAGTCGCGCGGAGCTGTTGCGGCGCGCCGCGCTCGTCGCGGCGCGCGCGGGTCAGGCGGACAGGGCCTACGAGGATCTCCAGTCGGCGCGCGACGACATCACGCTGGCCGAACTCGACGGCAACGAAGCGGTCGAGGCGATCTTCGCCGCGCTCGCGGCGGCGGCTGCGGCCGCGGCTGGCCTTCAGTTGGCCGACGGACGATCCGAAGAGGCGTCGTGGGAGGCGCGGCAGGCGCTCGAGATGCTCTCTCACCTCAACCTGGAGCAGGCGGCCGCGCCGGGACCGCGACGGGCCGCCGCCTCGGCGAATCTGGTTCTGGCCGAGGCGCTTCTCGTCGGGGGCCAGGTCGAACTCGCCTCGGAGGCCGCGGACGCGGCCCGAGCGGCGTTTGGCGAACTGGGCGACCTCCCGGCGGCCCTCCGCTCGGATATTCTCATCGCGCGCACGCGCGCCGCGATGGGGCAGCGCGCCGAAGCGAGGGCGCGCATCGAGTCTGCCCTGGCATTGGGGCGGCGACTCGACGATCGAGGAGCAATCGTCGACGCGACTCAGGCGCTTGGCGAACTGGGGGTTGTGGTTCTCTAGATGCGTGTCGTCAACATCGATGATGTGGCTCTCGGCAGCCCCCTCGGGCAGGCGCTATTCAACGAGCGCGGCGACATCCTCGCCCAGGCCGGCGTCACGCTGGACGCGACGCTCGTTCGGCAGTTGAAGATTCGCGGCTACACCGCGGTGTTCGTCGAGGACAAACAGTCCGAAGGGATCGAGATCGTCGATCCGCTCTCGCCGGAGACGCGCGGCCGGGCGACGAAGGCCACGCGAGACACCATTGTGGTGGCAGAGCAGACCGCGCAGACCCTGGGCCGAGACTTCGTCCAGCGTGCCAGCGCCCTACCGGTCTCGAACGACATCAAGCGACAGATCATTGAGTCCGTGCCCGTGGACGCGGTGTTCGCCTCGTCCAGTTCGATCGTAGACGAGGTGCTCGACGCGCCGACCGTGCTCGGGCTGAACTCCATCAAGGCGCAGGACAGTTTCGCCTTCGGCCACGCCATCGAGGTCGCGTCGGTGGCGGTGGCGCTCGGGCGCAAACTGGGTCTCAAGAAGGCCGAATTGCGCAGGCTTGGTCGGGGAGCGCTGCTCCACGATATCGGCCAGTCGTTCACCGGTGACACGGCGGATGGCAAGACCGGGCCGCCGAGCCCGGCCGACATCGAGCAGGTGAAACGCCATACCAGGCTGGGGTACGACTTTCTCCAGAACGTGCCAGATTTCGATCCTCTCTCGAACCACATCGCCTACCAGCATCACGAGTGGACCAACGGGAAGGGGTATCCGCGCGGCCTGATCGGTTCGAATTCCATCACGCACGATCAGCCGGCGCTTCCCGGGCAAATGCTCCTTATCGCTCAGATCAGCGCGGTCGCGGATGTCTACGATGCTCTCTGTTCCGATCGTCCCTTCCGCGCCCGCCTGCCGCGCGAACTCGCCATGTCTCTGATGCGACGCATGTCGTCGGTGCAACTCAGCAACGACCTTATGACCATGTTCTTCGACATCGTGCCGATCTACCCGACGGGATACCCCGTGCGCATCGTCGGGGGCGCGCTCGACAAATGGCAGGGAGTCGTCGCGAAGCTCGGCACGCGCGATATCAATCGACCGATTGTCCGCCTGTTCGAGAAGCCGGATGGGTTGGAGGTGGAGCCGATCGAGATCGATCTCTCGCGTGACACGGCCGCGCGGTTGATGACGGCACCGCCAAAACGACGCCCGACGGCGGGCGGAAGCTGAGCCCGCGTCTTGGGTATGGAGGAGCGCGTTTACCCGGAGAGCACCGGACACGTCATCCTGCTCGGCGTTGGCACAGTAGGGCGCGAGGTGATGTCCCGTCTGCACGAGGCCGGAGCTCGTGTCATCGCGATCGACCGCCAGCCCAGCGGCGAAGCGCGCGCCTTTGCCGATGGTCTCGGGATCGCGGTGATGGAACTCGACATCCTGCGGCCCGGGGCGATCAACCAGGTGGACGTGCCGGGGGCACGGGCGTTCATCGCCTGCACGAGCGACGACCGGGTCAACCTGAGCGCGGCGCTGGCGGTCAACGACCTCCGCCCCACACTCAGAACCGTGGTACGGCTCAACAACGAGCAACTGGGCGAACAACTTGAGGCACGGTTTCCGGAGTGGACTGTGCTCAGCCTGCCGGGCCTCTCCTCACCCGCCTTCGTCGCGGCCGCGCTGGCCGCAGGGACCCTGCGTGCCTGGCGTGTCGCGGACGACGTGGTCGCGGTGCTGGAGATCCCGATTGAGGAGCCCTCGCTGGTCCGCTCCTGGGTCGACGTGGCGCCGCTCTATATCCGCCGCGAGTCGGGCGCGGTAGAGCACTGGCCGCCGCCGCAGACGCCGATGCGCTCGGGCGACCGACTGGGAGCGGTGGCATCGGCGCGCACGCTGACGGCGCTCGGCTCGACCGACTTCGAATACGGGGGCAGGGCGGCAGGCTATCCACACCTCGCGCGCACGGTGCGCGCGGTATCGACGTTCTTCGCCGATGTGGATTCGCGGCTCGCGATCGTCATCGGTCTGGCGATTGGCCTAGCCGCGCTCGCCACCATCGTCTACATGGAGGCGAAGGGACTGCACTTCGTGGCCGCGCTGTACTTCGTGATCACCACCATGGTCACCGTGGGGTACGGGGACATCAATCTCGCCGAGGATTCCGACGAGATCAAACTGTTCGGCAGCGCGCTGATGATCGTGAGCCTGCTGATCTTCTCGGTCATCACCGCGTTCGTCACGAACTGGGTCCTGTCCACCCGGCTGAGCCGCCTCTTCGGGACGACACGCACCGCCGCGGTCGATCACTCAATCGTCTGCGGTCTCGGCAATGTCGGCACGCGGGTCCTGGCCGAACTACGGCGCACCATGCGCGGCGCCACCGCCATCGATCCAGCGGGAACGGGCGCGGCGGTGAGTGAGGCGCTGAGGTCCGGTGCGACCGTCGTGCCGGGCGATGCCCGACAGCAGTCGGCGTTCCAGCGGGCGAACGCACTGGAAGCGCGTTCGGTCGTGGTCGCCACCGGCGATGACATGCTCAATCTCGAGATCGCGCTCAACGCGCGGGAGGCGAGCCCGCGCTCGCGGATCGTGCTCCGCTTGTTCGACGAGGAGTTCGCCTCGCGCGTGCGATCGACGTTCGACTTCGACAGCGTGCTCAACCCCGCGGCGATCGCCGCTCCCGCTTTCGCCGACGCGGCGATGGGTCGTAGCGCGGTCGACCACTTCACTGTGGATGGGCAGAGCTATGTCTACGCGCGCCTTCGCGTCGAACTGGGCAGTCTGTACGTGGGCGCCACGGTCTCCGACTTCCTGGCGCGCGGGTTCATCTCGCCCTTCGCTCTGGTACCGTCGGTCGGCGAGGCGCGTTTTCGCCCGATACCGCGCACGGCTCTCCGCGCGGGCGATACGCTGCACGTGATCTGCACGCCCGAGGCATTCGGCCGTCTCACGACC
>Ga0194128_10008726_pt1 | contig 12707 bp, 17 predicted proteins | sample TA2KigCa65mmetaG_FD_148650 | JGI IMG/M metagenome (GOLD analysis project Ga0194128, IMG submission 148650) | Freshwater microbial communities from Lake Tanganyika, Tanzania - TA2015037 Kigoma Deep Cast 65m | ecosystem: Environmental > Aquatic > Freshwater > Lake | place: Tanzania: Lake...
CAGGCCGGCGAAGATCGCGGCGCCGACCCAGTTGTTGTGGCGGAAGGCGCGGAAGCAACCCTCGCGCGTGCGGTTGCGGATCAGCCGATGGTGGTACAGCATCAGCGCGGCGGCGGCGGCGAGCCCGACGTAGAACGGCCAGGCGAGGCGCAGCCCGGCGCCGATGCCGGCGAGAATCGCGAGCATGCCGGCGTAGGCCGCCATCACGCCCGCGACGTCCCAGCGACCGAGCGTGATCGCGGAGCTGCGGATGCCGATCCTGCGGTCGTCGTCCCGGTCCACCATGGCGTACTCGGTATCGTAGGCGAACGAGTAGCAGACGTTGGCGGCCAGCAGCGCCCAGCACTCCCAGGGCAGGCCGTCGCGCAGCGCGGCGTAGGCCATCGGAATGCCGAAGCCGAACGCCACCCCGAGGTGCAGTTGCGGCAGCGCGAACCAGCGCTTGGTGTAGGGGTAGCTGGCCGCAACGGCGAGCGCGACCAACGACAGCAGGATGGCGAAGCGGTTGAGCAACAGGGCGAGGCCGAAGGCCACCGCCGCCAGCGCCGCCGCCACCGCGAGCGCCTCCCTTGGCGTGATCTCCCCGGCCGCCAGCGGGCGGAGGCGCGTGCGCTCGACCATCGGGTCGAAGCGCCGGTCGGCGAAGTCGTTCAACGCGCAGCCGGCGCTGCGCATCAGGAATACGCCGACGACGAAAATCATCACCACCTCGAGCGGCGGCCGGCCGCGGCCGGCGAGCCAGAGCGCCCAGAGCGTCGGCCACAGCAGCAGCAGGGCGCCCTCGGGCTTGTCGAGTCGGATCAACCGCTCGTAGGCATCGATGCGCCTGCGCAGGCAAGCCGCGTCCATGATTCGAGGATATCAGCTAAGCACGCAGCAGATCGCGCCTCGCGCCCAGCCAGCGCTCGACATGGCGCTCGGCGGCGGCCGGATCGGCCTCCAGCAGCGCCTCGGCCGACTCGCGCGCCGCGATCAGCAGCGGCTCGTCCTTGTCCAGGTCCGCGAAGCGCAGCAGCGGCGTGCCGCTCTGCGCCTCGCCCAGGACCTCGCCCGGACCACGCAGGGCCAGGTCCTGGCGCGCGATCTCGAAGCCGTCTGCGTTCTCGTACACCACCTTGAGGCGCGCGCGCGCAGCCTGGGACAGCGGGCTGGCGTAGAGCAGGATGCAGGCACTGTCCAGGCTGCCGCGACCGATGCGGCCGCGCAGCTGGTGCAGCTGCGCCAGGCCGAAGCGCTCGGCATGCTCGAGCACCATCAGCGAGGCGTTGGGCACGTCGAGGCCGACTTCGATCACGGTGGTGGCCACCAGCAGGTGGATGCGGCCGGCGCTGAATGCCGCCATCACCGCCGCCTTGTCTGCCGCCGGCAGGCGGCCGTGCACCAGCCCGACGTTGAGGTCTTTCAGATCCGCGCTCAGCGCCGCGTGGGCGTCGATCGCGCTCTGCAGGTCGCCCTGCTTGGATTCTTCAATCACCGGGCACACCCAGTAGGCCTGTTGCCCGGCCCGGCAGGCGTCGCGGATCCGCGCCAGCACCTCGCCGCGGCGCGCCTCCGACACCAGCTTCGTCGATACCGGCCGGCGGCCCGGGGGCAGCTCGTCGATCACCGACAGGTCGAGGTCGGCGTAATAGCTCATCGACAGCGTGCGCGGGATCGGCGTCGCGCTCATCATCAACTGGTGCGGAGCGCTCCGCGCCTGGGCCTTCTTTCTCAGCGCAAGGCGCTGCCTGACCCCGAAGCGGTGCTGCTCGTCGACGACCGCCAGCGCGAGGCGCGCGAACACCGAGGCGTCCTGGAACAGCGCATGGGTGCCGAGGCCGATCTGCGCCTCGCCGCCCGCCAGCGCCGCCAGCGCCGTCTTCTTCTGCGCCCTGGTCAATCCGCCGTGCAGCCAGGCGATGCGCACCCCCAGCGGCGCGAGCCATCCGGTGAACTTGCGATAGTGCTGTTCGGCGAGGATCTCGGTGGGCGCCATCACCGCGGCCTGCAGCCCGGCGTCGACGGCGGCAAGGCACGCGATCGCGGCGACAATGGTCTTGCCGCTGCCGACGTCGCCCTGCAGCAGGCGCTGCATCGGATGCGGTTGCGCCAGGTCCTTCAGGATCTCCGCCATGGCGCGGCGCTGCGCGCGGGTGAGGCGAAAGGGCAGCTTCGCCAGCAAGCGCTTGAGCAGCGCCCCGTTGGCCGGCAAGGCCGGCGCGTCGCGCCCGCGGCGCGCCCGGTACGCCATGCGCATGGACAACTGCTGCGCGAGCAGCTCGTCGAACTTCACCCGCCGCCAGGCCGGGTGGGTGCGTTGCGCCAGGGCCGCGGCATCGGCCTGCGGCGGCGGCTGGTGCAGCAGGCGAACGCTTTCGGCGATCCCCTGCAGCGAATGGCGCCGCAGCAGCGACTGGGGCAGCGTCTCGGCCAGTTCCGCTCCCGCCAGCGCTTCCAGCACCAGCCTGCGCAGCAGCGGCTGCGCAAGCCCCGCGGTGCTCGGATAGATCGGCGTCAACGCGCTCGCCAGGGGTTCACCCTCGGGCACCAGGCGGTAGCGGGGATGGATCATCTCGGCGCCGAACAAGCCGCGCCGCACTTCGCCGTAGGCTCGCACCAGCAGGCCTTCGTCCGCCGCGCGTTGAAATGCTTTCAACTGGCTGCCGTAGAAGTTCAGGAACCGCAGCGCGAGGCCCTCGGCGCGCACCACCAGCTGGCGCCGCGGACGATAGGCGACTTCGGGCTTGAGCACACGCGCCTCGACCAGCACCGGACGGTCCAGTGGTGCCGCCTCAGGCGCGAACACCGCGGTCTCGTCCTCGTAGCGCAGCGGCAGGTGCAACGCCAGCTCGGCACGCGAACGCATGCCGAGCCTGGCCAGCTTGCCCTCGATTCCAGGCGCCGGGCCGGGCTTGTTACCCGCCACTGGCGCGCCTCTAGCCCAGGTGCAGGATGCAGTCGATTTCGACCAGGGCGCCGCGCGGCAGGCTAGCGACGCCGACCGCGGCGCGCGCCGGAAACGGCTCCCGGAGGTGCCGCGCCATGCTCTCGTTCACCTTCGCGAAATGCGTCAGGTCAGTGAGGTAGACCGTCATACGCACCGCGTGCGCCAGGCCGCTACCGGCCGCCTGCGCAACCGCGGCGAGGTTCAGGAACACGCGCTCGATCTGCGCCTCGATCCCCTGCACCATCTGCCCGGTTGCGGGATCCAGTCCGATCTGGCCCGACAGGTACACGGTGTCCCCGGCGCGAACGGCCTGCGAGTAGGCGCCGATGGCCGCCGGCGCGGCTTTCGTGTGCACGGTGGTTTTCACGCTTAGAATCTTAGCTGAAATGCCCACCCCGCCGTGACCAGCCCGACGATCGAGAGCCTGGAGAAGCTGATCGGCACGCCGCGCGACGGCGCCCTGCTGCGCTACTCGCTAGGCAACGAATGGCTCAAGGCGGGCGACGCCGCCGCCGCGGCCGCGCAGCTGCGCGAAGCGGTGATTCGCGACCCGGCCTACTCCGCGGCCTGGAGGCTGCTGGGGCGAGCGCTCGCGGCCACGGGAGACCAAGCGCAGGCCCTGGAGGCCTGGCGCAAGGGCATCGCGGCGGCGCGGGCCAGGGGCGACAAGCAGGCCGAGAAGGAGATGACCGTGTTCGCGCGCCGCATCGAGAAGAAGCGGCCGGCATGAGGGAACGCCGCAAGCCGCAGCAGGCGCTTAATGTCCTGGGCGAACCGCTGGCGCCCTGCAGCCTGGACCCGCTCACCGGGTTCTACCGGGACGGCTGCTGCAACACCGGCTATGACGACACCGGCATCCACACGGTGTGCGTGCGCGTCAGCCGCGAGTTCCTCGCGTTCTCGAAAGCGCGCGGCAACGACCTCGGCACGCCGGCGCCGGAGTACGGCTTCGCCGGCCTGAAACCCGGCGACCAGTGGTGCCTGTGCGCCGGCCGCTGGCGCGAGGCGCTGGAGGCCGGCATGGCGCCGCCAGTGGTGCTGGCGGCAACGCACGAGGAAACGTTGGCGGTGGTGCCGCTGGAGGCGCTCAAGCGCCACGCCCTTGACCTGTCGTGATCCGGGGGACACCAGAATTGGTGGAGTGGAAGGGGATCGAACCCTCGACCTCCGCATTGCGAACGCGGCGCTCTCCCAGCTGAGCTACCACCCCAGAGAAGGGCGAAGATTTTACAGGAGAATCCCGGCAGCAGGGAATCTGACCGTCTCCGAAATGATCGCCGTCAAGTCGGGCCTCGGCTACGTGCTCTGGGATGCCTATTCGAGCTGCAGGACGTCGAACTGTCGGTGACGCCGCACGAATTCACCGCCATTCTCGGGCTTTCGGGCTGCGGTGACCTGCGTTGTTTCAAATACCACTTCTAGTGAGAGATTTTGCTAATCTTTCGCTCAAATAATGAACTAACCAGCTTTTTCTATACCAGGTTGAATGTAGTGTTTAACCTGGAAGAAGGAGTCGGAAGATGGCAAAGAAGAGATTTGGCCCGGAGCAGGTGGTGGCGAAGCTGCGGCAGATCGAGGTGCTCACCGCGGCTGGCAAGGCGCTAGCCAGCAAGGAGGCTGGAATCACCGCTGTCACCTACTACCGCTGGCGCACGGAGTACGGGGGGTCTGAAGGCCAACCAGGCGAAAAAGATGAAAGAGGCTTTGCGGAGTTCGACTGAGCGCGGACGGGAGGGCATCTACACCGCCAAGAACCCGGCATGATTGGCCTCGCGAGCCGCAGACGGGTTGGTAGTCGTTAATTGGCTGAAAGCTCGCACCAAATTGCTGATTTTGATCGGCGGGCACACAGTTAGGGCTGCCGCACCACCTATTCTTTGCATTTGAACGATCCGCAAATCGTGAGCGGCATTTGCGTTAAGCAAGGCCTGCAAAGCACGTTCGAGCACACTTGGCGCTGGAACACCAAAATACCCATGTGGCAGTCCCTCGAAATGTTTGACCCTTGGGTGAACTTCCCGCTTGGTGCTAAGGTGCAAGACGTCACCTTTGAGCGCAAATTCACAGACCAGCCAGAACAGCTCACCGTAGTGATCGTGCCAGGCAATACGCACAACCCATTGAATCACGACAGAGAGCGAAGCAGCTTAAACGCCTGGCTGGACAAACAAGTGCCCAAAGCGCTGGGCTTTTACCAGAACGGTTTTGACTACGAACGCTTTTTGCCCGAGTTGCAGCAACGCTTAGGCGATAGAGCAAATCAACCAGCACAGAGAGACATCAAATATGTCAACCCTTTTTTGGGCACTTGGGGTTTCGCTGTTAGCTTTTTCGCCAAGCCGTTGAGTTGGGCACCCCACTGAGATTGAATCCGAAGATATGCTGCCCTGTCAGCGCAGTAAGGAGCGAATGAGAGTCGCACACATGGCTCCTAGCCGTTGGCATCAAAGGCTAGTGCAAGAGGCTACCGAAAGGGAAAGTTTGAGTTGCTATTCCCCCTCTAAAGCGCGGTTTCATCGAACGCAAACAGCACACAGGCGAAAAAAAGGACTGGTAAGCGCCTGCAAAAGCTATGGATCTTTACCAATAGCGGCTCGTGACGCGACATAAGCGGCATTGTGCGCCGCTAAACTAGAACCGAAGAGCGCGAGAATGGCCAAATCGTGCGGTACAACGCAGCCTGGGGCGGATAGATTTTCCTATCGGTCGGCGGATGCGCTCCGCGAGTGCTTGAAAAAGGCCTTGGCAGCGCTGGCGCAGGAGGGAGGGTCTTCCACGCACCCAACCCGGCTGCTCGTCATGACCGAGCCGCGGTCGATCGATGCCAACGAGATCACCGACAAGGGCTACATGAACCAGCGCGCGGACCTCGAGCGCCGCGCCATCCTGGTCAAGAAGCTCTACGCCGGAGGCGGCGATGTCATCGTTGCGTGAGCGCTCCGTACCGTCTATCGACCTCGGCGGCGAGGCCGCGCAGGTCGCGAAGGCCATCGACCGCGCGTGCCGCGAAATCGGCTTCCTGGTCGTCGGCAACCACGGCGTACCGCAAGCGACCATCGACGCGGCGTTCGATGCCGGCCGCGGGTTCTTCCGCCTGCCGCTCGAAGAGAAGCTGCGCTCGTGCGCGCCCGATGGCCGCATCCGGGGCTACCTGGCGCCCGGAGGACAGGCGCTTGCGCGCAGCCGCGGCGACGAGTCGCCGCCCGATCTCCTCGAGCGCTTCCGCATGGGCCGCTTCGACGTGCCGGATGACGCTTATCACCGGGAACGCGCGGCGAGGTGGTTCGTGCCGAACATCTGGCCAGGCAGCCCACCGGGCTTCGCCGATGCGCTGAAGCGCTACTTCTCGGCAATGGAGGCGCTGTCCGGCCGCCTGATGCGCCTCTTCGCGCTCGCGCTCGAGCTGCCGCCGGGCTTCTTCGGCGGCAAGATCGACCGGCACATCTCCAACATGTACGTCAACTACTACCCGGCGCAGCCCTCGCCGCCGCGGCCGGGGCAGCTTCGCGCCGGAGCGCACACCGACTACGGCAGCCTCACCATCCTCGCGCCCACCGACGCACCCGCCGGCCTGCAGGTGCAGGACACGGCCGGCACGTGGCACGACGTCGCGCCGCTGCCGGGCGCATTCGTGGTCAACCTCGGCGATCTGATGGCGCAATGGACCAACGACCGCTGGGTCTCCACCATGCACCGCGTGGTCAACCCGCCACGCGCCGCCGCCGGTACCGATCGCATAGCGCTCGTCTTTTTCCACCAGCCGAACGACGACGCGCTGATCGAGTGCCTGCCCTCGTGCTGCGTCGACTCGCCGCCGAAGTACGCCCCGGTCACTTCGGGCGAGCACCAGGCGAGCAAGCTGCGGCGCACGTTCGAGAAGAACGCGCCCTGAGGCCTGAAAATCGTTGGATCTTTACCAATAGCGGCTCGTGGGGCAGCTTAAGCTGCATTGTGCGCCGCAAAACTGGAACCGAGGAGCGCGAGAATGGCCAAATCGTGCGGTGCAACACAGCCTGGGACGGATAGATTTTCCTATCCGTTTCGGGCAGGGCGAGGCGCCGAAGACGATCACCGGCCTGCCGCAGTCCGAGCACGCAAGGAAGGCCCATCTGGAGACCTGCGGGGTGCCGCGCACCGGGTGCGAGGTCAAAATCTTCGACGCCGACGACCGCGAGCTTCCGCCTAGCGAGGTCGGCGAGATCGTCACCCGCTCGGACTGCATCATGAAACGCTATTGGGAGAACCCCGAGGCGACGGCGAAGACGCTGCGCGGCGGCTGACTGCATACCGGCGACGTGGGCTCGATGGACGCCGAGGGCTTCCTCAGCATCGGCGACCGCTCGAAGGACATGATCATCTCCGGCGGTTCCAACTTCTACCCGCGCGAGATCGAGGAAGTGCCGCTGCGCCATCCCGCCGTCGCCGAGTGCTCGGTCGTCGGCCGGCCGCATGACGAGTGGGGCGAGGAAGTCGTCGCTTTTCTGGTCCTGAAGTAGAAGGTGCCAACCGAGGAGCTCGACCGCCTCTGCCTCGACAACATCGCACGATTCAAGCGGCCGCGTGAATATCACTTTGTCGATTCCTTGCCGAAAAACAACTACGGCAAGGTGCCCAAGACCGGGCTGCGAAAAACCCTTACTTAGGGTTTACGAAGCGCTGCTGGCGCTGGATCTCGGCGACGTCGGAGGGGCGCTCGAAGGGCGCAGGCCGCGGCTCGCCGGGGGTGCGCGGGCGGCCGATGGCGCGGAACCAATCTTCGAGGCCGGAAGGCATGATGGCCCAGAAGAGCTTGAGCGGCACGCTTCCGTCGTTCTCGACGTAATGCTGCACGTAGCGCCCGACCATGAAGGTCGAGCCCTGGCTCACGCGGTGCCACTCGCCGTCGATCTCCGCCTTTCCCTCGCCCTCGAACACGAACAGAATCTCGTTGGCGCGCTCGTGCGCGTGACGGCGTACCGAGGCGCCCGGCTCGAGGACCTGCACGCCGGCGGAGATGAGGTCGTTCGGCGTGTTGTACGGGCTGATCTTGACCGTGACGTAGCCGGTCGAAGGCTGCGGCTGCCAGAAGGACTGGCCTTCTTCCGGCCCCACCGCGAGGGCGACGCCCTTATTTGTCATCGGTTTTCTCCAGGAAATCGAGCAGTACGGAATTGTAGGTATCGGTGAGGGCCGCCTGCGGGAAATGGCCGCCGGTCGGCAGCACGCGCAGCGTCGCGCCAAGGATGCCGGCGACGAGCCGCCGCGAGTGCGCGAGGGGCACGAGATTGTCGTCGGCGGCGCAGATCACCAGCGTCGGCGCCTTGATGGATCCGAGCCGCCTCGATCGATCGAAGGCGAGGATCGCTTCCATGCGGGCGAGCAGCGCCGGCGCTTCCGCCGGATCCGCCGGCGCATTGAGAAGCTCGGGATGCGCTTCGAGCCAGTCGTTCGGCCACGCGAGCAGCGCGGCGAGCTTCGAATAGGGCGCCGGCCCGAGCTTTTGCAGCAGCTCGGTGCGTAACTCGAATTGGGCCTTGAAAGGTACACTCGGCGCGCTCCAGGTGCCGCTCAACACCAGGCGCTGGACGCGTTGCGGGTGATCCTGCGCGATGACCTGCGCGATCGCGCCACCGGTGGACTGGCCGACGACGTGGCAGCGCGCGATTTTCTTTTCATCCAGAACCCCCACGATATGTGAAGCCATCTTCTCGATCGTGTTCAGGCCGGGAAGATCGACCGCAATCGGATCGAATCGGCCGGAAAGAGCGGCCACCTGCAGATTCCAGAAAGATCCCTTGCCGCCGAGGCCGGGAATAAGGAGGACTGCGCGCTTCGCCATTAATGTACTTAGTACCTATTCATGAAGTCGCGCACCGATTCCTGGTAGCGGTCCCAGGGGCAGTGCAGGAAGTTGTAGTTGCGGACCGAGAATGCCGGGCCGACGAAGAATTTCTCGTACGAGGTGGCGCGGCTCGCCCACTCGGAGCCGATCAGGTCCCACGCCAGTTTGAACAGCTTCATGCGATCGATGGCGCTTTCCTTCGGCGTGGTCCAGTACTGCTCGAACAGCGCCTTCAGCTCGGCGTTGTTGGTCACCGACACGCTCGCCGGCATCTGGAACATGCCACCGCCCATCAGCTCGCGGATCTGGTCGAGCAGCACCGAATGGTTCTCCATCGCCCAGTGCAGCGCGGCGTACATGTAGCGCCGGTTGTAGAGCATATAGCCGTGCTCGATCTCGTGGCAGGCCATGTGCTGGCCGTCAATCATGGCGCTGAAGGCGGCTTCCGCGGCAGCGAAGCGGCCAAGCGTCTCGCGCACCACCGGCACGTCGCGCGCGCCGGTCGACTGCGTGACCAGGCTGGCGAGCCCGAGCAGGAAGCGCAGCTTGGAGCGAAATCGCACGCCGGATTGGTGGTTCGCCATTACATGGGCCGGCGTCTGCGTCAGCACCGCGCGCGCGAGCTCCGGGTTGTCGTGCACGAAGACGCGCTCCCACGGCACGAACACATCCTTGAATACGAGCATGCAGTCCGACTCGTCGTAGCGCGCGGTGAAGGGATGGTCGAATTCGCTGTCGCCGCGGCGCTCGAACGATTCGCGCGCCCACAGCGACATGCCCTTCAGGTTCGGCGGGATGATCGCCGTCACCGATTCCTTGAGCTGGTCGGGCGCGAGCGGCAGGATGTTGCCGATCATGATCTGGCTGGCGAACGCCGCGTTGGTCGCCAGCATCTTCATGCCGTTCAGCACCACGCCGGCGTCGGTCTCCTTCGTCACCCGCAGCGCAGGAACCTGTCGGCCCGAACCCTCGTAGAACTTCGGGTCGCGCCCGCCCTGCGGCGGCAGGATGGCGTAGACGAGGAACTCGTCCTCATGCCGGAGCTGCTGCCATATCTTGAGCAGATGATCCTTGTGCCCGCCCTTCTGGTCGAGGACCTCCGGCTTCATGGTCATACCGGTGACCGACCCTGCGCCGGCGTCGGGCGAGCGGCCGAGCACGCCGCAGCCGAAATCGGCGATCACCTCGTGCGCTCGGGTGCGCCGGATCAGGTCCTCGCGGCTGCGCGGCCGCAGGAAGTGCATGCTGTAGCGCTCGCCGGCCTCCTCGTAGCTCATGACGTCCCTGAGCTCGCCCGAGCGCTTGAGGTCGTACAGGGCGCCCCAGGTGCGCGCCATGCCGCGGAAGGCGGGGTGGCGCGTCGCGTCCTCGACCCGCTCGTCGGCCAGGTACAGGGTCCGCCCGTCGCGGATGCTTTCCAGGTATTCGGCGCTGGTCTTGAGCACGCTTGACCCTTGTTAAGTAACTTAATAAGTCTACCGCCCGAGGAGGCTTGCTTGAAGCGACCCGAGTTTCCGCCCTTCGACGCACGCTGCCCCCCCGCCGCAGGAGCCCAGGCCGTGCGGGATGCTCGGCCCCGTTGCAGAGTCGTTCTTACCCTCGGGGGATCAGGCCGCCTGAAACAGGGCCAGCGGGCGCGCTCTTTACCCATAGCGGCTCGTGGAGCAACATAAGCTACATTGTGCGCCGCCAAACTGGAACCGAAGAGCGCGAGAATGGCCAAATCGTGCAGCGCCCCGCGGCCTGGGGCGGATAGATTTTCCTATCCGTGCGCCGCATGAATGATGGGATCAGCGCCGGAAGCCGCCGGCAGTGCATCGGGCTGGGGCCAGCCATCGCGCGGTGCCACGATACGCAAATGAAACAGGCCACCATTGGCCATGGCGCGGGCCGTGCTGCCGATATTGCGCGCCATTTGCGGGCCCACCAGCACAATGATCGGGCTTTCACCCGGTGGCGGCGCGAGCGGCGCCCCGCCTTCCCCGCGCCCGCCTGTCATCGCGTGAGAAAGGCTTTTAGTTGGGCAATCTCCGCTTCCTGAGCGGCGATGATGCTCTCGGCCAGGCGCTTCATTTCGTGGTCCTTGCCGTGGCGCAGCACCACGCGCGCCATGTCTATCGCGCCTTGGTGATGCGGGATCATGCCGGCGGCGAAATCACGATCCGCATCGCCGGTGAAGCGGATATTCATATCGCGATGCATCCGGTCATTGGCCGCACGAAATTCACGTGTGGAGGCCGGTTCATTAGCGTTGGGGCGCGCTCCATGTCCCTGATGGCCCTGCTGCGCCACGGTAGGCAGGGCAAGGGCAGCGAGGGTGAGGCAAAGGGCAATGCGCTTCATGATTGGGCTCCCGGTTTGACGTTCAACCGGGGAAGGTTGCGGCCTGACATAGTGGGAAGGTCAAGCGCGTTTCCAGGTAGTGCCGCCGGCACCATCTTCGAGGATGATGCCGTTAGCCTTCAAAGCATCGTGAATACGGTCGGCCTCCGCCCAATTCTTCGCCTTGCGCCCGGCAAGCCGGGCGGCGATGGCGGCTTCAATCGCAGCGCCGTCATCACCACCACCCTGCAGCCATTGCGCGGGATCGGTTTGCACCAAGCCAAGCACGCCAGCGGCTTCCTGGAAGGCAGCGATGACCGAGCCGATCTCCGGCACCTCCCCCAGGCCCATGCGTTCCAGCACGACATTGGGCGAGCTGCTCTTTACCAATAGCGGCTCGTGGGGCAACATAAGCTGCATTGCGCGCCGTCAAACCGGGACCAGGGAGCAGGAGAATGGCCAAATCGTGCAGCGCCCCGCGGCCTGGGGCGGATAGATTTTCCTATCCGTGGCCGGGGAGTTCCGTTCCGACGTCGACCCGGAGCAGCTCTACATTTCGATCGCAGCGCTGGGCCACTTCTACCTCGGCAACCATTACACGCTGTCGGCGATATTCGGGCGCGACCTGCTGGCGCCACGCGAGAAAGCCTCGCGGCTGCGCTACATGATCGAGCTGGTGCTGGGCTACCTGCGCAAGGCGTGAACGGAGCGCGCCCGGCGGCTCAACCGGTGCCAGCCTGGGCGCGCAGCCAGTCGGCAAACGCGCGCACTGGCGCGTGCGACAGCGCTTCCGGGGTCGCTACCAGGTAGTAGGCGTAGGGCAGCTCCACCTTCAGGTCGAACGGCGCCACCAGCCTTCCCGCATCCAACTGCGGGCGCGCGAACTCCGGCAGCGAGGCGACGATCCCGGCGCCTTCGGCCGCCGCCTCGAGGGCGAGCACGGAGTGTGACAGGTGCGCGCCATGCCGCAGCTTCATGGACTTGATTCCGGCCGCGGAGAGCCAGAGCTCCCAGTAGTCGCGGCCGTCGTACAGGACTCCGGTGTCGTCGTGCAGCAGCACGTGCCTGCGCAAGTCTTCCAGCGTCAGCCGGCCGTCGCGCAGCATCGCCGGGCTGGCGAGCGGCGTCACCGAGAGCGAGACGAGTTTCTCTACGTGGTGATCGGGAAACTCGCCCTGCGACAGCAGCACGGCGATGTCCGCGTCGGCGAGCCACGCGGTGGCTTCGCGCCGGGCCTCCTCGCCGAACTTGGTCGACTGGCGGGTGCGCGCAGTCACGCGCACGTCCACCGAGGGCATCGCCGTGAGAAAGCGGTGCAGCCGTGGCACCAGCCAGCAGGTAGCGAACGACGGCGCCACGCTGACGGTGAGCCTGGCAGCGCTGCGAGGTTCGCGAAGCGTTGCGGACGCCTCCAGCAACTGACCCAAGCCGGCGGAAAGCTGCGGCAGCGCGCGGCGCGAGGCGTCGGTAAGCGCCAGCGCGCGCGGCCTGCGCACCAGCAGCGGTCGCCCGCAAGACTCCTCGAGCAGCTTCACCTGGTGGCTGATCGCCGCCGGCGTGACGTGCAGCTCGGCAGCAGCCTTCTTCACACTGAGATGGCGCGCCACGGCTTCGAAGGCGCGCAGGGCATGCAGGGGG
>Ga0194128_10008733_pt1 | contig 12702 bp, 10 predicted proteins | sample TA2KigCa65mmetaG_FD_148650 | JGI IMG/M metagenome (GOLD analysis project Ga0194128, IMG submission 148650) | Freshwater microbial communities from Lake Tanganyika, Tanzania - TA2015037 Kigoma Deep Cast 65m | ecosystem: Environmental > Aquatic > Freshwater > Lake | place: Tanzania: Lake...
CAATCCGGCGGTCCCGCTGCCAGTGGAAACCCCGCGACCTCCGCCTGGGCGCAGGCGGGGCGAGGCGGCCTCCCGGGCTGCCGCCGCGCGCACGCTGGCCCTCCCGCACCGCCTCACGTTCCGGCAAATCCTGCCGTTCCTGGGGCCGGCCTTCGTGGCCAGCGTGGCGTACATGGATCCCGGCAACTTCGCCACCAATATCCAGGCTGGCGCCAAGTTCGGCTACCTCCTGCTGTGGGTGGTCGTGGCCAGCAATCTCATGGCCATGCTCATCCAGACGCTCTCGGCCAAGGTGGGCATCGCGACGGGCCGCAGCCTGGCCGAGCTGTGCCGCGACGAGTTTCCCCGCCCGGTAGGGGCAGGTCTGTGGCTCATCGCCGAGGCGGTGGCGATCGCCACCGACCTGGCGGAACTCCTCGGCGCCGCGTTGGGGCTGAACCTGCTCTTCGGCATCCCGCTCACGTGGGCTGCCCTCATTGCGGCGGCGGGCACCTTGGTGATCCTCGCCTTGGAGTCGCGCGGCATGCGCCGCCTCGAGGCGCTTATCGGCGGCTTCGTGGCGGTCATCCTTGTCTGTTACGTCATCGAATTATTCATGGGTGCGCCGAACTGGGGCGAGCTGTTGGGCCATGCCGTGACGCCGCGATTCAGCGGGGTTGAGAGCATCCTCCTCGCCAGCGGCATCCTTGGCGCCACCGTGATGCCGCACGCCATCTACCTACACTCCGCGCTCACGCAGAACCGCATCGTGGTCAGTGCGCCCGGGCTGAAGCGCCGTTTGTTCAAGCTGCAATTGATCGATGTGGCCATCGCCATGGGCCTGGCGGGCCTGGTCAATGGGGCGATGCTGATCGTCGCGGCGTCGACGTTTCACTTCGCGGGCTACTCGGACGTGGGGTCGATCGAGGAGGCCTATCGCACGCTCGAGCCGCTGCTGGGGCGGGCGGCCAGCGTGGTCTTCGGCATCGCCTTGCTGGCGTCGGGGCTCTCGTCCTCCGCGGTGGGCACCATGGCCGGACAGGCGATCATGCAAGGCTTCTTGCGCCGGCGGGTGCCGCTGCTGGTGCGCCGGTTGGTCACGATGGCGCCCGCGCTCGTGGTCATTCAGCTCGGGCTCGACCCCACGCGCTCGTTGGTCATCAGCCAGGTCATCCTGAGCTTTGGCATTCCGTTCGCGTTGGTGCCGCTGCTGCGCTTCACCGCTGACCGCCGGCTCATGGGCGTGCTCGCCAATCGGCGGCTGACCACGGCTCTCGGCGCACTGGTCGCCGGGGTGATCATCGCGCTGAACATCTTCTTGCTCGCGCAGGTATTCGCCGGCGCTGCGGCGTAGGCGCAGGCCGGGACGGAACGGGCGGCCTGGCCGCCGACGCCTCCCGTGACCGGCCGCGACGTGGCTTTGGCTGCGAGCCTCTGGGTCCCACGGCAAGGGGATCCGGCACAGGTTTCAGCGGAGCGGCCCGCGCCGTCCGGGTGGCGGTCCCCGCTACCATGACGAGGCGGACGCAAGCTTGGCAGCACCGGCTCTCCCCACGATGCAGGCGGATTCGTCGATCGTCAGTTTCGCGCGGGCCCGTTGGGTGCTGGTCGCCGCGATGGGCGCCAACCTGGCGGTGGCCATCGCCAAGATCGTGGTTGGCATCGTCAGCGGGTCGGCGGCGATCCGGGCGGACGGCTTCCACTCCCTGGTGGACGGCGCCTCCAACGTCTTTGGGCTGGTCGCGCTGACCTACGCCATGCGGCCGCCCGACCGGACCCACGCCTATGGCCACCGCAAGATCGAGACTTTCGCCAGTCTGGGCATTGCGGCGCTGCTGACGGTGCTCGTGATCGAGACGGTGCGTGAGGCCATCGCCCGCTTCCTCACCGGGCAGCGCCCCGAGATCGCGGGGCTCGCGTTCGCCATCATGGGCGCCACGCTTGCCGTGAACGCCATTGTCGCCTACGTCGAGCGGCGTGCGGGCGAGGCCTTCACGAGCGATTTTCTGATCGCCGACTCGCGGCAGACGCAGGCGGATATCTTGGTGTCGGCGGGGGTGATCGTCGGGATCGGGCTAACGGCCGCCGGCGTCACGCACGCGGATACGGTGGCGTCGCTGTTCGTCGCGGCGGCGATCGCCTGCATCGGCTTCCAGATCGCGCGCCGAGGGGCGCTCGTCCTCCTCGATGAGGCCATCCTCCCGCGCGGGGGGCTGGAACAAGTCATCCAGCGCACGCGAGGCGTGCGCAGCTGGCACAAGGTGCGCACGCGCGGGCGCTCGGACGAGGTTTTCGTCGACCTGCACATCGGCGTGGATCCCGGCATCAGCGTGCAACTAGGGCACGCGATCGCCCACGAGGTCCAGGACGCCATCCGTACCCGCTATCCCGAGGTGCGCGACGTCACCGTCCACGTGGAACCCGTTCCCAACGGGCAAGACGGCAGCCTGGACGTGCACCCCTAGTGCGAATCCCGGATACGCATGAGCCCGAAGCGGCGCATGGCCGTGCGCCGCGCCGTCACGCCCGCTGGCCTACGACGGTCCTCCGGCCAGCCATCGCCCGCACCAGCGTCAGCGCGCGCGGCTTCGCCGTCGGTCATGCCGCGGGACAAGCTCCCGCCGTTCCGGCGGGGCGTCGGGGTCGATGGGTTGCTCCGGCCGCCGGCAACCTGCGCGGGGCAGGCAAGGGCCATCCTTCGGGGTTCGGCTCGAGCGCGACCTTGCCGTGCGATCTCCTGGTCGGGCCATCCCCCGTGGCGGAAAGCCGCACGGCCCGCTCCGGCCTGACCGTACGGTCGGGCCGGAACGGGCCGCGCATCGGCTCGTTACTGGTGGTCTAGTACTCGGGCGCAGGCGCGGGCGCCTGCTCCTTCTCCGGTACGTCGGCGATGAGCGCCTCTGTGGTCAGAATCATGCCCGCGATCGACGCGGCATTCTCGAGCGCCGCGCGCGTCACCTTGGCAGGGTCGATGATGCCGTCCTTCACGAGGTCCGTGAACTCCTCGCTAATGACGTTGTAGCCGATGTTCTTGCTGCGCTTGGCCCGCTGCAGGCGGCGCACTTCCTCCACCACCACGGCACCGTCCGCGCCGGAGTTGGTGGCGATGTGGCGCAGCGGCTCTTCCAGCGCGCGGCGCAGGGCGCGAACGCCCGGAACTTCGTCGCCTTTGCACTGCGCCTCGACCTTGTCGAGCACCACGGCCGCGTTCAACAATGCCACGCCCCCGCCGGGCACGACGCCTTCCTCGATCGCGGCGCGGGTCGCGGACAGCGCGTCCTCCACGCGGTGCTTCTTCTCCTTCAGCTCTGTCTCCGTGGCGGCGCCGACGCGGATCACCGCCACCCCGCCGGCGAGCTTGGCCAGCCGCTCTTGCAGCTTCTCCTTGTCGTAGTCGGACGTGACTTCCTCGAGCTGGCCCTTGAGCTGATTGATGCGCGCCTGCACGGCGGCTTCCTTCCCGCCACCCTCCACGATCGTGGTGTTGTCCTTGTCCACCACCACACGGCGGCAGCGCCCGAGGTCCTCGAAGATCACCCCGTCCAGCCGGCGACCCATGTCCTCCGAAATCACCGTACCGCCGGTCACCACGGCGATGTCCTGCAGCATCTCCTTGCGGCGGTCGCCGTAGCCGGGCGCCTTGACGGCGACCACGTTGAGAACGCCGCGGAGCTTGTTGACCACCAGCGTCGCGAGCGCCTCGCCCTCGACGTCCTCGGCCACAATGACCAGGTCCTTCTTGCCTGCCTGCGTGACCTTCTCAAGCGTCGGCAGGATGTCCTGCACGGACGAGAGCTTCTTGTCCGTGACCAGCAGCAGCGCGTCCTCGACCACCGCCTCCATGCGGTCCTGGTTGGTCACGAAATACGGGGAGATGTAGCCCCGATCGAACTTCATGCCTTCGACGTACTCGACCTCGAACTCGAGGCCCTTCGACTCCTCGACCGTGATGGCCCCGTCCTTGCCGACGCGGTCCATCACCTCGCCTATCAACTCGCCGATGTGCGAGTCATTGGCCGAAATGGCGGCGATCTGCGCGATCTCTTCCCGGCCACGGATCTGCTTCGCCTGCGACTTGATCTCCGCCACCACCGCCTCGACGCCCTTGGCCAGGCCACGCTTGATGATCATCGGGTTGGCGCCGGCCGCAACGTTCTTCAGCCCTTCCTTGAGGATGGACTGCGCCAGCACCGTGGCGGTCGTGGTGCCATCGCCGGCGATGTCGTTGGTCTTGCTGGCGGCTTCCTTGATGAGTTGCGCGCCCATGTCCTCGAACGGATCGCCCAGGTCGATGTCCTTGGCGACCGTAACCCCGTCATGCGTCACCGTGGGCCCGCTGTACTTCTTGCCCAGGGCCACATTGCGACCCTTAGGCCCCAGGGTGGTCTTCACCGCGTTCGCCACGATGTCGATGCCCTTGACGAGCTTGGCGCGGGCCTCGACGTCCAAGAGGATTTCCTTCGGCATGGCTCTTCCTTAGTCCTTCCGTCCCACGCGTCGCGGGACTCCATCACGCCTGGGCGAGGCGGCGCACACCAGCCGCGCCCGCGGCAAACCAACCATTCCCACCGCTACGAACGTAGGGAAGGCCGCCACCCATGGGGTGGGCGTCCTCAGCCTCCACCTTTGTGCTGTGCATTGTAGGGAGCGCCGAAAACTAGCGTCAAGCGCGGTTGGCACTCAGGCCGGTCGACTGCTAACAGGGACACCGCCGCTGAACCCCGGAGTGCCGCGGCCCTCCGGTGCCGGCCTTCCGTTCGAGGCGGCCAGCGGGTGGCGGGGAATCCGATTCGGCTCACCGGGTGGACGCACGCGAGCCGCCTCCTGCCGGTCGGAATCCGCCGGTGACGGGGGGAGCGGCACGCTCGGGCGTTCAATCGCCTCACGCGCGGATTGTTGACTTTGTGGGCCAACAATCTTCCGTGTCACACTGGTACAGACGGCCATGGGAGGGCGGCATGCGCGTCTCGATGCGGGCGGATTACGGCGTGCGCGCAATGACCGATTTGGCCATGCGCTACGGCCAGGGCCCCGCACAGAGCGCGGATGTCGCACGTCGCCAGTACATTCCGGGCGTCTATCTGGATCAGGTCTTTACCGCGTTGCGCAAGGCAGGCCTGGTGCGCAGCACGCGCGGCCCGCAAGGCGGCCACGAGCTCGCTCGTCCTCCCCAGGCCATCAACATGGCCGAAATCGTGGCGGCCCTGGATGGTCCGCCGCACCTGTTGGATTGTCTGGAGAACGCCGCGAGTTGCGAGTTGAGCCCCGTCTGCTCGCAACGGGTCGTCTGGCGGCGTGCGCGCGCCGCCATCCAGGCGACCCTCGACGGCGTCTCGCTGGCGGACCTGGCCGCCGATATGCGCGACGCGCAGCACCGGCCCGCCTACTCGATCTGAGCGGTGCCCCTCGAACTCACGGCCGCGCAGCGGGACACGCTCATTGCGCACGCCCGGCGCGAGGTGCCCGTCGAGTGCTGCGGCCTTATCGGCGGCCTGGGCGACCGGGCGCTCGAGGTCTATCCGGCGCGCAACGCCGACCAAAGTACGGTGCACTACACGGTCCACCCGGAGGATCACCTGCGCATCCTGCGCGCGATCGAAGACCTTCACGGCTGGGAGGTGCTGGCCTACTACCATTCGCACCCCAGGAGCGACGCCTACCCGTCGCCCACCGACCTCCGGCAGGCGGTGCAGTCGGGCTACAGCGAGACGTGCCGCTTCGTCATCGTCTCGCTGGCGGACCCCGCGCAGCCGGTGGTGCGGGCGTTCTGGCTGACCGGCGGGCGTGTCGTGGCAGACCGCGTCGTCACGATCCGCGGCCCTTAGCCGTAACATGGGGCGACACGCTTCAGGCGCACCTGACATCACGATCACCACGTACGCCCCGACGATCGACCTCGACGCCCCCATCGAGGCCAAGCTGCGCCGGCTGCAGGACATCCTGCGTGAGCTCGGCCGCGTGGTAGTGGCCTTCTCCGGCGGCGTGGACAGCACCTTCCTTGCCAAGATCGCCTTTGACACCCTCGGCGACGCCGCCGAGGCGGTGACGGCCAACTCCGAGAGCCTCGCCGCGTCGGAACGGCACGACGCCGTGCGATTCGCTGCGGCGATCGGCATCCGGCACGCGTTCATCGCCACGCGCGAGCTGGACGATCCGGCGTATCGCCGCAACGACGCAATGCGCTGCTTCCACTGCAAGGCGGAGCTGTTCGAGCGCCTGGCGACGTATGCGGCCGCGCGTGCGATCCCGCACATGATCTACGGCCCCGTGGTGGACGACATGGGCGACTTTCGTCCAGGGATGGACGCCAGCCGCCGGCGCGGGGCGCGCGCGCCGCTGATCGAGGCCGGCTTCCGCAAGGTGGAGGTTCGGGCGGCCGCGCGGGCGCTGGGTCTCGAAGCCTGGGACAAGCCCGCCGCACCGTGCTTGTCGTCGCGCGTGGCTTATGGGCAGGAAGTGACGCCCGCGAAGCTCCGGCAAATCGAAGCAGCCGAGGCCCTCTTGCGGGCGGAGGGCTTTCGCGAGCTGCGCGTCCGGCACCACGATGCCATCGCGCGCATCGAGCTCCCGGTGCACGAATTGGCACGGCTGGTCGCCGACGACGCGCTGCGCGGGCGCACGGTGACGGCAATCAAGGGGCTAGGCTTCGCCTACGTCACCCTCGACCTCCAGGGGTTCCGTTCCGGCTCCCTCAATGAAGTTCTGTCGGTCGTCGCGGCCCAGGCCTCTTAACCGCCCAGGGGCGGGCCCCAGGCCCGCCCCTGCCGGATCTTGCCGGGCGATCAGCCGCCGCTAAGCCTGGTACGCCACCTCGCCATGCTGGGTAGTGTCCAAACCTGCCATTTCCTCGTGCTCGGGCACGCGCAGCCCGATGGTCACATCGATGAGCTTCAGCAGAATGAAGGTCACCACGCCTGAGAACGCCACCGCGACCAGCGCGGCCAGCGCCTGCACGCCCAACTGGCCTGGGTTGCCGTAGAGCAATCCGTCCACCCCGGCCGGATTGACGGCCTTCGTGGCGAACAAGCCGGTGGCCAGCGCGCCCCAAATGCCACCTACCCCATGGCAAGCGAACACGTCCAGCGCGTCGTCGAACCCTAGGCGTCGCTTCAGGAGCACGGCCAGGTAACAAAACACGCCTGCGCCCAGGCCAATGAACAGGGCGCCCATGGGCGACACGAATCCGGCCGCCGGCGTGACGGCCACGAGGCCCGCAACCGCGCCGATGGCGCCGCCGATCGCGCTCGGCTTACCCTCGTTGAGCCAGCTCACCGTCATCCAGGTCAGCGCGGCCATGGCTGCGGCGGTGTTGGTCGCGACGAAGGCCCCGGCTGCCAGGCTGCCGCTGGTCAGCGCAGAACCGGCATTGAACCCGAACCAGCCGAACCAAAGCAGCGCGGCACCAAGCACGGTCATCGTGGAGTCGTGCGGCTCCATCGCCTCTTGGCCCAACCCGAGGCGCTTCCCGAGTACGAGCGCCGCAACCAGCGCGGCGACCCCCGAGGTGATGTGAACCACCGTGCCGCCCGCGAAGTCAACCGCCCCCAGCACGCGCAGCCAGCCACCGACGCCCCACACCCAATGCGCCATGGGGTCGTACACCAGCGTGGCCCACAGCAGGCTGAAGAACAAGAATGCTTTGAACCGCTTCCGCTCCGCGAACGCGCCGGTGATCAGTGCCGGGGTGATCACGGCAAAGAACATCTGAAACGCCATGAAGGCCTGATGCGGCACCGTGGCGGCGTAGTCCGGATTCGGGTCCAAACCAACTTGGTTCAGACCGATCCAGTCGAATCCGCCGATCACGCCGCCATGAGAGGGCCCGAATGCCAGGCTATACCCGATCACGACCCACTGCACGCTGATCAGCGCCAAGATCAGGAAACTGTAGAAGATCGTGGAGAGCACGTTCTTCTTGCGCACCAGCCCGCCGTAGAAGAACCCGACCGCCGGCGTCATCAGCATCACCAGCGCCGCGGATGCGAGCAGCCAGGTCGTGTCGCCCGTGTCGATCTTGGATTCGCCCGCCGCGTGCGCGAACGCGACCGAGGGCCACGCGAGCCCAACCGCCAGCAGCCCCCCCAATACCCATAGCCGCCGCTTGCCCATCGCTCCTCCACTCCCCACGTGACCGCCCCGCGCGGTAGAAAACAAAAACCCCGCGAGCGCCACCGCTCACGGGGCAACGTTGCCTGCCGACCCAGCGATTGGATTGTACGCACGCGACGGCGCGCGTCAATAGGCGGAGGCGGCGGACGGCGCTGGGCCGTGGCGTTGCCGCGTGGCCCCCCACCGCCGCCCCCGGCATCACCGGGAAGTCGCCTACGGTCCCGCCGGCAGTGCAGGACCACCGGTGTCCGGCGGCCGCAGGTCGCAGTCCAAGTCTGGCCAAGTGGTCCACGATGCATGCAGCGTGGGATCTTCGGGGCGCCGCAACCGCAGGCGGCTGCAGTCCCAGGCTAGCGAGAAGCCTCGGCCGCTTCCGCCTCGCGGGCAGCAAGCGTCGGCCTGGGCTGCAGACATCGCCCCGCAGCGCTACTCGGAGAAGAGCACCACCTGACCATCCTCAACCGCAGCGCGATAGGTCTTGGCCTGGTAGCGCGCATCGTAGAGCGCGCGTCCGGTACGGATGTCGAACTCCCAATTGTGGTACGGACACTTGACGATCTCGCCCTCGCGCTCGAAGGCGTACCCGCCGGCGGCGGCCACCACGTGCGGCCGGATGCGCCCCCGACCCAGCGGTCCGCCTTTGTGAGGGCACTTATTACGTAACGCGAAATATTCGCCACCGAGATTGAACACCGTGACCCCGTACTCCCCCGCCACCGGGACTTCCCGGCGAGCGCCCGGCGGCAGCTCCCCCGTCGCGCATACGATGTGCCGGTCGCAGTCCCGCATGGTCGTGCCGATCAGCGCTTGAACAAGGCCCGCGCGTTGGCACCGAAGATCTTCTCCCGCAGGTGCCGGGGAAGGTCGGCCGCGGCGGCGCGTGGTTCGTCCCAATCCCAGTGCGGAAAATCGCTCGCGTACACGAGGATTTCGCCCGCGTGCAGCCACCCGAGCAGGGTGGCAAAGTCCTCCCGCCTGGGCGGCTGCTCCATCGGCTGCGTGCCAAATCGGAGGTGCTGGCGGATGTACTCGCTGGGGAGCCGTTTCACCCACGGGGTGTAGTCGCGCACGGCCTTCCAATCGGCGTCGAAGTGCCACATCAGCCCGGGAATCCACCACACGTCGATCTCGAGGAAGAGCCACTTCAACGCGGGGAACTTTTCGAAGACGCCCTCGCACACTAGGCTGACGGTATGCGCCTGCGCGATCTGCGGTCGCGCCATCCGCATTTCGAGGTAGTAGGAGGGATATCCGGCGGCCGTTGGGGCGTTGACCGCGCCTGCGCCCTCTCCGCCGAAGTGCGTCATAACGACGAGGCCGAAGTGTTCGGCGGCGGCATAGATGGGATGATAGAAGCGGTTGCCGTACGGCATGCGTGCGCCGGCCGGCAGCATCACCGCCACTACCGCAGGATGATTCCCCAGCCGCTCGATTTCCTGCACGGCCTGCGTGGGTTCATTGGGGCACACAGCCAGCGCCACGCGATAGCGGGCGTCCTTCGCGACCCAGTGCTCCAGCGTCCAATCGTTGTAGGCGCGACACAGGGCGGAGGCGTAGTCGACGTTCGGATGCCCAACCACGCCGTAGAGGTTGCCGCCCGTGAGGACCGCAACGTCGAATTGATAGCGGTCGAGATGTTCGCGCGCCGTGAAGAGGGCGAAGTCCGTGTCCTCCTGGACGTCCAGATCGGCGCGGTAGCCCAGCTTGTTGGGCATGTTGGTGTACCCAATGCTCGGCAGCATCGGACCAAAGTCCTTGATGTGCTCTACGTACTGCCGGGGCAGGTACGGGAACAGGTCGTCGATCTTGTGCCAGAGGTGATGCAGGTCGCAGTCCACGAGGTATGGCGCCACCTTGGGTACGTGCGCGGCCGGCACCGCCACAGACTCAGCCGCCCCCATAGCCGTGTCCTCCAGCCCCCAGAGCCTCGGCGCCGATGTTAGCCCGTGGTCCTGCCGCTCGCCACCGCCGCGCGGCCGGACGCCCCCCGCGCTCCCGCTGTGGTGACATATTCGAGAGGCCGGGGGGGCGCGCCGTGATCCTCGATACGCCCGTAGCGCCCATGCTTTGTGAGGATCAGCTAACAAGCCTGGTTAGGTACGGCTTACGTCCGGAGCGCGCGAGCATTCAGCGGTCCGCCCACGACCCCTGGCGCACGTCACGGTCGCGGCGAACGTTTGGATTGCGGCCCTAAACGGGGATCCGGACGTCCGCGCGCAGTTGGCCGTGCACGGTCTGGTCCGCGGGGCAGAGATCCGCCTCCTCCAACGTGGCGCCGGGCCGCTGGCTGGTGTAGTGGTGCATCGCGGGGACACGCGCCTGGCCCTCGGATCGGCCGAAGCCGCCGCCATTTGGGTCTGCGTCGCGGAACGACCGAACGGCTCGGCCTCCGCGGTGCGCCGTTGGACGGCCAGCGAGATTCCTCCCCTGACTAACCTGCCCGTGGCCCTGGCGGGCAATCCCAACGTTGGCAAGAGCGCGCTCTGTTCAACGCCCTCACGGGCACGCGCCAGCGGGCTTGGAAACTGGCCCGGCACGACCGTGGAGCGGCGCGAGGGCCACGCGCGCACCGGCGCCAGGGTACTGCGGCTCATCGATCTGCCCGCGATGTATAGCCTCGTCCCGCGCGCCCCGGATCAACAGGTGGCGATCGAAGCCCTCTTCGGGGAGACGCCGAGCGTGGTAGTCGACGTCGTCGACGCCAGCAACCTCGAGCGCAATCCCTACTTGACCGTTCAGCTCCTGGAATGCGGCCAGCAGGTCGTGCTGGCGCTGAACATGGTGGACGTGGCCGCGCGGCGCGGTCTGCGCATCGACACCGACGCCCTGGCCACGCGCTTGGGGGTGCCAGTGGTCCCCACCATCGCAGCCCAGCGCGTTGGGGCTGGCCAGATCGCCCAGGCGTGCGTTGGCGTGCCAGGGCGTCGCCCGGAGTGGCGCATGGACTACGGTCCGGAGCTGGAGGCGCTCCTGCGGCGGATCGAGGCGGTTGTGCATGCCGCGGCGTGCTCGCTGCCCGGGCCCTCGCGCTGGGTGGCGCTGACGCTGCTGGAGGGCAGCGGCGCCACGTTGCGCAAGGGTACGCGCCCAAGCAGCCTCGATCCCGTCATTGGCTGGGCCGAGGGTCTGCAGCCCCGCTGGCGGGCGCAACTGGGCGAGGACCCCGCCATCCTGCTGGCGGAGCGCCGCTATCGCTACATCCAAGCGCTGGCCCGCGCGGTGGCAAGCCGTCCCTCCGTCCCCGCGGTTCCCTGGTCGGACCGGCTCGATCAAGTGCTCGCCACCAATGGCTGGGCCTGCCGCTCTTGGGCGGCGTGCTCGTGCTCACGTTCCACACGATCTTCCGCGCGGGCGCCCCGGCCGTCGATTGGCTCGATGCGCAGCTCGGCGCCTTGCGGGTGGTGGTGGCCGGGGCGCTCGCCGGCCGGGCGCTCGACTGGCGGGCCTCTGCGCTCGTGGATGGCGCCATGCCCGGCGTAGAGGCCGTGCTCACCCTACTGCCCGTCTTGCTGGCGCTCTTCATCGCGCTGGCGTTTCTCGAAGACTCGGGCTACCTCGCGCGGGCGGTCTTCCTCATACAGCGACTCATGGCGCTGCTGGGCTTGCCGGGCCAGGCGTTCCTGCCGCTCATGCTCGGTTTCGGCTGTACCGTCCCCGCGGTCATGGCGACGTGCATTCTGGCGGACCGGCGGGATCGCCTGCCGGTGTATGTCCTGATCGCGGGCGCGGCGCTGGCCCAGCAGGCGGGTGCCGCGCTCGTGGCGCTCTACGGCCTGGGCGTCGTCGCCGCCCTAGCTACGGGCCTGCTCCTGCGCCGCACCGGGTTGCGCGGGCCTTCCAGTCCCTTCATCCTCGAATTACCGGCCTGTCACCTGCCCAGCCTGCGCACACTCGGGCTGACGGCCTGGCTGCGCCTCAAGCCCTTCCTGCTGCACCGGAGCCGGTTCATTGCGGCGGGGGCGTTGCTGGTTTGGCTGCTCGGCTCGATGCCCTGGGGCGTTGGGTTTGGCAGCCGCGCGAGCTGGCTCGGTGCAATCGGCGCGGCCCTGGAACCACTGCTCGCGCCGCTGGGCCTGGGCGGACGCGAGGTGGTGGCCCTGCTCGTCGGCAAGGAGCTCGTGGTCGGCGCGCTGGGCGTGCTCTATGCCGGCACCGCCACGGCGGAGGCCGTTGACACCGCCGGCCTTGCGAGCGCGATTGGGCAAGCCCTCACACCGGCCGCCGCCGCGGCGCTGCTGGTGTTCGTGCTGCTCTATGTGCCCTGCTCCGCGGCCTTCGCGACGATCCGGGGCGAAACTGGTTCTTGGCGGTGGACCATCGGGCAGGCCGTCTACAGCCTGCTGCTGGCGTGGCTGGCCGGGCTCGCGGTCTTCCAACTCGGCCGCGCCGTCGGGCTGGGCTGAGGGGCAGGGTCGCCGCCATGCTGCGCGCCCTCCTGGATGACCTGAGCCGCCGGCACGGCCCGGTCACGCTCGCCGAATTGGGCCGGGCCACCGGCCTGGCCACCGAGGAGGTGCGCGGCCTGCTCGAGCTGCTGGTTGCCCAGGGGCGCCTCGTGCGCATCGACCCGGCCGCGTGCGCGTTGCCGCCCGCGGCGTGCGGCGCCTGCACGCT
>Ga0194128_10008735_pt1 | contig 12701 bp, 12 predicted proteins | sample TA2KigCa65mmetaG_FD_148650 | JGI IMG/M metagenome (GOLD analysis project Ga0194128, IMG submission 148650) | Freshwater microbial communities from Lake Tanganyika, Tanzania - TA2015037 Kigoma Deep Cast 65m | ecosystem: Environmental > Aquatic > Freshwater > Lake | place: Tanzania: Lake...
AGTTACTATGAATAAAAAAATGTCATAAGGTTCGTCCTTATGAAGAAAGTTATATCATTAAAGATTTATGCATAGATTTGCATAGATTTTTAGGATCTGATCATGGAAGTAAATGGATAATAGATAAAAAGGGGGTATCAACAAAAAAGACGATAATAGAACCCGTTTTACATGAGATTGAAGAGATTCTTTTTGCCTATTTGAGAAATAATTTTTCTACGGATGTTGAGATAAGTACTCATGTAACTGAAATGATTCAAATAATACGATCTAAAGAGTTAGAAAAACGTGTATTTGAATACATAACGCCTCATTTTCATTTGAATAAAACTTAGTTAATTTAAAACATGGTTACGTTATAGAAAAAACATATTTACCATTAAAAACAACTAAACATGAATAATACATATAATCGAGAATACCTAGTTCTTTCATTCTATTTCCATCTTGAAATGTTATCGAAGGACGTTCATGAGGTTTCATCCATAGATGCGTACCCATATACGCATTATGAGCCATAGTTTTGAGACGTTCGTATTCTTTGGTTTGGCTCATGATGTGGCGTATTATCGAATTGATAATTAAACAATTCAATATATCCAACGATCAATTTTTTTTATTAGTTTAGTTTATAGATGAAAAAAGCATTGTTAATAGGTATTAATTACATTGGAACACAGTATGAATTATCTGGTTGTATTAATGATATTATAAATATTGGACAATATATTAATACTGCATATCCAGATTGCATAATTAAAATGTTTCGCGATGATATTAATCCAAATGATACTAAACATGCTAATATTATTTGGGGATTACAATGGTTATTAAAAAATGTAAACCCGGGAGATACTATTTATTTGCATTATTCTGGTCATGGAAGTTATATTAAAGATTTAAATGGTGATGAAGATGATAAACGAGATGAATGTATTGTTAGTTCTGATTTAAAATATATTACTGATGATTACTTAATATCTAATTTTATTTGCAAAGTGCCTAGAAATGTCAATTTGGTATGTGTTTTTGATAGTTGTTTTAGTGGTACAGTTTTAGATCTTCCGTATAAAATGACAATAGATCCAAAACAACTCGGATCAAAACAATTCAAAATTTCGAACAATATAAAAAATAATCCAGCAGTGAAAAATATCAAATGTAATGTTGTATGTTTTAGCGGTTCAACAGATGCTCAAACTTCAGCCGATACATCAGCTCCTAATACTATTACTAAAATGGATGAAGCCCAGGGAGCGATGACGTGGTCAGTTATGACTGCCTTAACGAAGGTTGGTATAATGAAAAATACTGATTTTTTGTTATTAGTGTATAACAATTTGAAAAACAATAATTACGATCAGGATCCAGTTTTATCAACTAATTTGTTGCGTAATTTTGCATTTCCATTCAAACTTTTATAAATATAAAATATCTCTGTATAATAATATATGTTACTCTATATCATTATAGCAATTGTAGTAATTTACATAATTATGAATTATAAACAAAAAGAAGGATTTCACGGTTGGTATAATTATCCATCCTATCCCTATCATAGATCAACTTATTATGACTATTATTATCCTTATTATTCAAATTGTATGGATTCTGTGTTTGGTGGTTTAAGATGTTTTAGACCGACGTATGTATTTCCTTGGTTTAGTCTCTATTAATTTTACATTTCTTCTTCATCTTCATCATCATCATCTTCTTCTTCATTATATACTGGAACGTTTTGTGACATAAATATATTAAAATATTATCATATGATTCCAATATAAGATTATTCAACTTTTTACTACGTAAAAGATGCTTAGCATTGTATCACCTCACTGAATGTATGTTCTTGAAAGGAATAGGTTTAACCTCCTGTGATCAATAATATATACGTGTATGATATTATTAAAACATGCTGCCGAGACGAGAAATTAATAAGAATATAGTTATCGAAATGGCGTCTCATATACAGATGCTCCATGATACATCCGATCAAATATTAGAAAATGTAAATGATGTAAATATGTTGTATGATGCATTATATGATTTAGATGAAATTATTGGAATGGATAATATTAAAGATTCTATTATAAAATTAATTAAATTTTTGCTTGTGAATGGTACTCCTGCCAAAACAAATAAGTTTGATGATCATATGTTGCATACAGTTATATACGGATCTCCAGGAGTTGGTAAAACCATGGTTGGATCTGTATTGGCTAAAATATGGTCTGCATTAGGATTAGTTAAGAAGGTAAAATTAGAAGAAAAACCTAAATCTAGATTAGCGGAAAGAATATATCCATTACTGGCTAAAAATCGTTCTGCAGTTTCTGATGATGAAGCAGATCCAAAGAAGTCTATTGTGCCCATTATGTCTACTACGCATTTAAACAGATTTAAAAAAACTACTGAACAATCCGTTCAAACTACAGAAGAAGAACAAGATAAAACTGATAAAACAGATAAACCAAATATTGAAGAGATGGCAGAAAGATTTATTAGATTATACACCATGCTTAAACTTTTAGATGAAAAATTAAAAGAGACAAATGAATTAAATAAAAAAAATAATACAGATGTTCCATCTCCAACTTTACCTACATTACCCAATCTTCCTTCTCTTCCGATGCTATCTGCACCACCCGTGTTATCTGCGCTACCTGTGCCACAAGATACAATTACAACAACTACAACAACACAACAAGAAATCAAAAAGGATCCATTAAAACGTCTCAAAATGAATTCTCCAATTAAAATAGTAAGTAGAAACGATTTTGTTGGTCAATATTTGGGTCAAACTGCGGATAAAACACATAAACTTTTAGTAAATACATTAAATGAAGGTAAAGCGTTATTCATAGATGAGGCTTATTCTTTAATAAATGATGAAAGAGATTCATACGGTCATGAAGCATTAAATGAATTAAATAAATTTATGTCGGAACATCCAGAATTGATAATTATATTTGCAGGGTATAAGGATAAATTAGAATCAACCCTTTTTACTTATCAGCCCGGTTTCAAACGAAGATGTACATGGGTGTTTAGTATTGATAAGTATACACCAGAGATGTTATCAAAAATATTTATAAAACAGTTAGGTAAAGATTTTTGGACTTTTGATGGTGATGGATCGCAAATGCATATACTAGATGATTTTTTCAAAACACATTTTGATCAGTTTCAAGCGTTTGGTGGTGATACATTAAAATTAGGATTATATTGTAAATTGGCTTATTCAGAAATGAGATTCGATGAAAGAATAAAAACTATGCATCATAAAACGATATATAAAACTATTACAAAAGAGATGTTAGAGATAGCATTGAAAGAATTCATGAAAAATAATATCGAAGATGAAGATAAAGGCAAACAAATTTATGCGACTATGTACGTTTGAGTGTTATCTCTTCTAAATGAGCAACACCTTGTAAGAAATCATGAGGTAAATATTCTGGTTCGAGATTATCAATAAACTCTTTTATCCAACGCAATTCAAATTCATGAATTTTATTATTGACGATAAGATCGTTAACAATAAAATCATAAACAGATTTGAATTCTTTGTAATGATTATGCCAACTACTATCAAGTTCTTTTAATATATTTTCTATTTCTTCTTTTGTTGGTAAATGACCATAAGCTTTAATTAAAGTTTGATTTTTAACTTCACTATTATTCATTCCATTTTGTATATTTTTTATCATTTTTCTAAATTTTGTAAATATATGGGAAATATCGTCTTTAGAAATACCGTATTCATTTAGAATCTCTTGATCTATCATATGTTGTAAACTACTCATACTTCCGCTACAATTATAACACAATACTACAATTGTCCATGATCGACGCCTTTTGTATTCATCTGGAAACCTACAACGATATTGATGTCCAATTGTATTAATTTTGCATAAATTATCATCATCGCCGCACACAACACATTTATTTTCTCTAGGTATCTCTTCTTTTTTAAATTCATTTAGACCGTTCATATCTGGTTGAAAGTTAAGAATAATAGAATTATCATCTTTTTTAGTGGCTAATCCTTTAGCTAAGTACCAATTATAAGAGCCTCTACCAATAAACCCACCAAACTCTCCATCTAAAGTAAATACTTTACAATTATCATATAAGTTTTTAGTTTGCTTTTCCATGATATTTATAATTTCAATAAAGAAAGATAATAAATAAATTTAATAATCAAATTTTATTATTTGATACTATCTATTTGATTCCATCAATAAATTTGGCGTTGAGATAATCCTGAGCATTGAACCAAGTTTCCTTATTTAATAATTCACTGACGTAATTTCTATCTAAGCCAGTCTTTGATACATAGATATTTACAAGAATATCATGCAAAGTTGTATAATGTTTTGATCTAGAATTGAGATGTGTATATGTTCCTTCAGTACGCGAACTTAATTCATGAATCATTGCACCTGCATATTGTGTCATATATCTTTTATCTGCGACGATGGCCATGATGGTTCCTGCGGAGGCGGCGGATCCGGAGATAATAGAGATAAATTCAACAAAGGGATATTTTTTTCTAGTTAAATCGAGGAAATCAACAAATTTAAGAACGGACGATACACTACCACCGGGGCTATCGACAATATAAACTATTTGTAATTTATCGTTACTATTTTCATATTGTGATTTTTTCTCTTCGATAATATCTGTAATAATACGTATTATTGTTTGAATACTTCCGGCATTAATATCAGTAGTAAAATGAATATCTGTTCCAACATTATAAATTGCATTATTAGCCATTTCTAATTTTGGTCTCTTGGCTGGTGGTGCGGATCTATGTTTTCCGAACCAAAATATATCATCAACGTCTCCAATCCATTGTATGTCTTCCATAATGTTTGATGTCGTATTTATATACAATTTTATATTAAATAGATTATAAATCAACTTTTAATATTGGCAATCCTGATAAGTCACATAGAATGGGACGACTTCGCGAATGTTGCCTTCCGTCATAGTGCACACACTAACAAGTCTGTCGAACCCCAGACCAGCTCCACCTGTCGGAACACTTCCGTTCTTACGCAAATCGGTGTACCAAGGAATATCAGCCATTTTACGTCGTTGCATCTCTTGCATGAGAGTATCGTAATCATCTTCACGAATTGATGAGCCGATTAATTCACCAAGACCTGGAATCAACAGATCACATCCTTGGACGGTATGGCGTTCAACTTCATCAACAACATATGATGGGTTTTGTTTCATGTAAAAGCTTTTGAGCTCTCTTGGATAGTTGTATACGAATGTTGGTCTGAGAGTTACACATTCGCAAATATATCGTTCACAGAATGAACCAAGATCATCCCCCCATTTTGGTAGTTCTTTAACATCTCCTTTAAATTTCTCAATAATTTTGTCACCATCACGTTTAACAATATCAATTGCCTCATCATAACTAATTCTAGCATAAGGTTGAGCAATAAAACTTAGCAATTTGTCTGTCATACCTTTTGAATAGGGACAAAATGTTTGCAATTCTGCAAGTTCTAGTTTGCCTTCTGACAGTAATCTTTCGAAACAGTATCTTGTTAGATCTTCTGAGAAATCCATTAGATCTTTCAATTCAATATATGGAATTTCCCATTCGAGATGAGTGAAGCAAGCGAGATGTCTACTAGTACGACTCTTTTCAGCACGGAAAGAAGGGTTCATTGTATATACAAGACCCATAAAATGACAAAGTGCTTCGAGTTGCAACTGTGATGATACCGTTAGATAAGCTTTTGAAGTGAAAAAATCCTGCGAGAAATCAATTTGAGTTGTCTTATCAACAAGAGGGATACTTTTTACATCATCTTCTTTCAGTAGAGTAGTAATAACAAATGTTTCACCAGCACCTTCACAATCAGCCTTTGTAACAATGTTTGGATCTAGACGTAACCCTTCGACTTTTACAAAGAACTCTTCGACAAATTTGTGAAGCATAGAACGAACTCTGTTAATAGCTTGCATTGAGCGATCATAAGCTCGTACATCTTGATGTTCGCGAAGAACTTCATATGTTGCTTGCTTAATTGTTGGAATGTATGTTTCTCGATCTTTGACTTTGCCGATAACTTTACACATTTTAACAACCATTTCAATTAGTTGGCCTTTTGCGGGTGATTTAACAATAGTACCAGTCAATACTACTGTTGCACCGGTACTGAGATCATCTAAAACGGATGATCTTACACCTGGAAATTTATCATCATCAATCATGCATTGAAGTTGTTCTGGATGAGAGCCATCATAAATGTGCATGAACATCCGTTTGGCTTGTGTACGTAAAAATCTAACTTTTCCCTTTACGATATAATCTTTATCAATAACACTTCCCAAATCTTTTTTGGATTCTTCATGAAGAGTTTTGATGAGCGTATACGAGCGTTGAAACATGATGTTCCGAATGATATAATTATAATATTAAACGAAATAGAATATTATAAGTTTCAATTTTTTATATAAATAAAAAATTATGTAAAATTGGTTTAAACAATTTTCTTATTTATGTTAGCGAAATTAGAATGATAAGTTTTGGCAGATTATACTATGACTTCTAAAATGATCTATATGTATATTTTTATTACATGTTTCACATTTTTTTGTTTTTGTTAACATTTGAGTTAATATTGGTGGCGGTGGTATTCTTTTTGGTATATGTGATTGTTTATGAGTTAAATATGTATCAAATGGGAATAATTGATTGCAACTAATACATAATATTGGTCTTGCTGGACACATTAATTTATGGTTCTCTAAGTCTTTCTGTTTTCCATATTTAAAACAATATTCGCATTGGATAATTTTATGTAAACAGTTTTCTTTATGAGTCTCATAATCCTTTTTTATAATTTTTTCCCCACATTCGCATATTAACAATTTATTATCACAATCTTCAATATGAGTTTTATATAAACAAATATTTCCAGACCAACCACAATTATAACAACAGTAAACTATAACATGGTCTTCAATGAACTGTTTTAATTTAATTTCCTCTATTAATCCTGAGAAATAATTTTTTTGGCACAGAGAACATTTATATAGCTTGCTGTACATTTGTATATCACACAATTTGTTTATACAATCTTTACAGAAAGTATGACCACAAGGAAACGTAACAGGAGGATATAATATACCCAAACATATATCACATGTAAAATATGTTTCGATCACTGTTTCTAATGTTGAATCATATTTAATATTATTCATTATTGCTGGGTCTATATATCCATCATCCGTACTACAGAGTGGACGAATTTGTAATTCCGATTTTAAAATATGGGTAAAAATATTATTATTTGTATTCATATCTATAAATTAAAGTAACACAATAAAAAATTATCGGAAGATCTATTTTATTTAATCGAGTTCTTCGACAACTGGTCCTTTTGGTTTGGGTTTTGTTTCATGTTCATTATTTACATTATTTACATCACTTGTATTAGTACTATTATCATTTGTTGATTGGTATACTCTCATCATAATTGGATTAATAACTGATTCGCATTCTTTTTGTTTTCCATCATATTCTTCTTTTGTAGCACTTGTATTATCATTAATCCATTGCTGAGTCTTTTCAACTACACTCTTAATATTAGCAACATCTTCTTTTGCCATCTTTGCAACGAGATCTTTGTTATCTAGTTGATTACGATAGTTATACAGATACGTTTCTAATGAATTTTTAGCTTCAACGCGTGCATAATTTCTTTCATCATCATCTTTAAGTTTTTCTGCTTCAGAAACCATACCATCAATTTGTTCTTTAGATAGTCTACCTTTGTCATTAGTAATAGTAATTTTGTTTGATTTTCCGGTAGATTTTTCAACTGCCGAAACGTTTAAGATACCGTTAACATCGATATCGTATGTAATTTCGATTTGTGGTACTCCTCTTGGCATAGGTGGAATACCATCAAGTTGGAATGTTCCGAGAAGATTATTATCTTTAGTGAATTTTCTTTCTCCCTCAAATATTTTAACAGCAATGGCAGTTTGCATATCTGAAAATGTACTAAATAGTTGTGATTTCTTTGCGGGTACAACTGTATTTCTGGGAATTAATACGGTCATAACTTCTCCTGCTGTTTCAACACCCAAACTTAATGGTGCAACATCCAAAAGAACAATATCTTGAATTTGTGCGGATTTATTTCCATTTATAATTGAAGCCTGAACTGCAGCGCCGTATGCCACTGCTTCATCTGGATTAATACTCTTGCATAACTCTTTTCCATTAAAATAGTCCTTCAATAGTTCTTGTACTTTCGGAATACGCGTTGAACCTCCAACAAGTACAATATCATCAATTTGTGGTTTTGATGTTTTAGCATCACGCAATACTTGGTCAATTGGATCGAGACATTTGTTAAATATATCACTGCAAAGGCTCTCAAATTTAGGTCGAGAAATATTAATACTAAAATCAATTCCCTCATAGAGCGAATCAACCTCAACACTAGATGATGCAGATGATGATAGATTGCGTTTTGCTTTTTCACAATATGTGCGCAGTCTACGTAATGCTCTGGGGTTTCCACTAATATCCTTTTTGTATTTATTTCTAAATTCTTGAACACAGAATTCAACAAGTCTGTTATCAATATCTTCACCTCCAAGATGAGTATTACCTGCAGTAGCTTTTACTTCAAATACACCATCATCAAGTTCGAGAAGACTGACATCAAGAGTACCACCACCAAAATCGAATACAAGAATTCTCTTTTCACGAGAATCTTTGTTATCGAGACCATATGCAATTGCAGCGGAAGTGGGTTCATTGATAATACGTTGAACATTTAATCCTGCAATTAGACCTGCATCTTTGGTTGCCTGTCGTTGTGCATCATTAAAATAAGCAGGTACTGTTACTACAGCTTTAGTGACTTTTTGACCGAGAAAGTTTTCTGCGATCTCTTTCATTTTAGACAATATCATAGATGATATTTGTTCGGGATAATATTGTTTAGTTTCACCCTTGTACTGAACTTCGATTACTGGCTTATCTTGATCATCACCGTAAACTCTGAATGGGAAGTTTTTGATATCCTCTTGTACCGATCTATCAGAAAATCTTCTTCCGATAAGTCGTTTGGCATCAAACACTGTATTCAAATAATTTGAATTAACAGCATTTTTAGCTGCGTCACCGATAAGTCTTTCGGTATCAGTAAAACCAACATATGAAGCGGTTGTACGATTTCCTTGATCGTTTGCTATAATTTCAACACGATCATTCATCCATACACCAACACATGAGTAGGTCGTGCCGAGATCAATACCGATTGCGTATTCTGTCATAGATAATGTACATATAAATATGTATCAATATAATAAGAAAAATATTTTTCAATTTTTTATTGGAGTTTGTCTTTAACAATAAAAAGTTGATTCATTTATTCTTTGATCATATGATTTATTATTGAAATTATGGTTTTAGAAACGAAAAAGGAAACAAAGAAAGATATCTTATTGGTAATATTTCTCGCTTTTGTTGTATTCTTATTATATATTGTATTTTTCATATTCGCTTGTATTTGTTATTTAATAGATTTTATAACGTGGATAACATCATTTTTCGTTACGGTAAATTTTCATCAAATGTTTTATAATATATGTAGTTTTAGAACATAAATCAATCTCCAATAAAAGTTGATCTTTCGATACATTTTTATAATGTAACAATAATGATAGTAATATAATGGATAAATCAAGTGTATTAAATACATTAATTATAAGACAGAAATTTCTCGATTACTTCCGAAAGAATCAACATAAATATATGCCTCAATCAAAAATTTATAACGAAGACCCAAGTTTATTATTTGTGAATGCAGGTATGAACCAATTGAAGGATATCATACTTGGTAAAAAAGTTCAAGAGAGGAATTATGATAAACTAATGAATTTCCAAGTGTGTGTCCGTGCAGGAGGCAAACATAATGATTTAGATGATGTTGGAAAAGATTCATATCATTTGACATCGTTTGTAATGTTGGGTAATTGGAATTTAAATTGCAAATCCAAATTAGAAAGTATTACATATGCATATGACTTTTTAACGAAAGTGTGTAATCTCGATCCATCACGAATGTATGTTACCTATTTTGAAGGAAGTGAAAGTACTGTTGGTAGGGGATTTGTTTTACGTAAGATATTTAGACGAATGATGATGAATTTTTATTTACATTTGAATAGATGTAAAGTTATTCAAATTATGAATAAGCCGATTATTAAATGTTTAATATCTGATATATTGGCTCATTATTTATGGAATGAGCATGATGCTGATATGATACAAAAAGCTTTGATGGAAGAGGAAATATTATATATTGGTAAACTTTATAACATTCGTGTTAAATTTGCTAAAAACATGAAAAAATCGAAAGACATTGACAAAGTTTATGAGAAATTAAGATGTAATGAAGGTATAGATAAAGAGTATATTATGAGGATTGATGATTTAATTATCGCGTTTGATTCGCATAATTCTCCAAAATAAGAGCCTTCGGATATTCTTCTAAACATAATAAATCGTATGTCAAATTATATTGAGTTTTTATTTTATGATATAATTCTTCGGTAATATGTGGAATAATAGGATGACACAATTTTAATATTTCAATTAAAATACATATTAGTAATTGATTTCTGAATGGTTCAACTTTACATCTTTCTAAATAATCGTTTGCAAATATATCCCATGCATAATGATAAATTTGATTTGTTGCTTCTTTTATATCTATTTTTTCAAATGAATTTCTTACTATTGTTACTATTTCATTTAATGCTAATATAATATTTGCATCATGTTCGTCACGTATATGTACATTACGTTTTTTATATATTTTTATTTCATTTAGGCAATACCTAGTAATATTCCATAATTTTGTACAAAAAGTCATTCCAATTTTTGTTGCATCGGTAGATAATGCCAAATCATCTTCTTTGGGTGTTATCATTGCCAATGTAAATCTTAAAGGATCGGTGCCAAATTTTTCTATTATCTTTAATGGATCAATACCGTTACCTAATGATTTGCTCATTTTTCGATGTTGATCATCTCTCACAATACCGTGTAAATATACTCTCTTAAATGGAATTTCCTGCAAATAATATTTTGATGCCATAATCATCCTTGCAACCCAGAAAAACAGTATATCTGCTCCTGTTACTAATAAATCTGTTGGATGATATCGTTCTAAATCTTTTTGATCCTTAAAAACACCAAATGACCATAACCATGAACTTGCCCATGTATCCAAAACATCTTTATCTTGTATGATATTATTACTATGACAATTTTCACAACATGTTGGATCATTTTCGCAACATGATATAAATTTACAATCATTACATTCCCAACAAGGAATACGATGACCCCATAATAATTGTCTACTGATACACCAATCATGACATTTGTTCATCCAATCGTAAAATATATTGACGTATTTTTTAGGTAAAATTTCTATTTCGTCATTTTCTACTGATTCTTTTGCCATTTTCGTCAATGTATCCATTTTAATAAACCATTGTTTCGTTACCATTGGCTCAATGATATCACCCGATCGATAACATGTTTTAGAAACACTTTTAATTTTTTCTTTTTTAACTAATTGATTATTATTAGTTAATTCACTTAATACTCTCCATCGAGCTTTAAAACGATCTAACCCATCATAAGGAGTATTAGTATTAAAAATATATCCATCTTCATTAATAACACTTATTATTTCTAAATTATGTCGTTCACCAATTTCATAATCTGTTTTATCATGAGCTGGCGTAACTTTAACTACACCTGTACCAAAAGTCGTATCAACTGATAAATCTCCAATGATTGGAATGACTCTATTAATAATTGGAACAAATACTTTTTCTCCTATCAAATTTGCATATCTTTCATCATTCGAATTAACAACAAGAGCAACATCACCGAACATAGTTTCGGGTCTGGTTGTTGCGATCGTAATATGACCATCTTTATCGGTGTATTTATAATTGATATGATATAAATCTGTCATGCATTCTGTTTTAATTACTTCTTCATCTGATAACGTTGTTTTTAATTTACAACACCAATTGACGATATAATTTTTTTTTACTATCATGTTATCTTTATAGAGTTTACAAAATACATCACGAACAATTTTGCAATAATGTGGATCTAAAGTGAATGTATAATAAGACCAATCACATGAACAACCTAATTTTTTTATTTGATTGGTGATAGTTTTTTCTGATATTTCCTTCCACTCCCATATCTCTTTTAATAGTTCATCATTGGAAAGATTTGTGATCTTCTTTTTTTCTAATTCTGAAATAACTTTATGTTGACACGATACTCCAGCATGATCTGTTCCTGGAATCCATAATGTATCAAAACCATCCATACGTTTGTATCTTATGATAATATCTTGAATAATGTTATTTAGTGCATGACCAAAATGCATTGTACCTGTCACATTACAAGGAGGTTCAACTATGGTATATTTTGGTTTATTAATATTATGTTTTTCGAAGCATTTATGTTCATTCCAGATTTGTTGCCATTTAGGGTCGATAACTGAATAATTTGGTCGACTTTCCATAATACTAGAATAATATTGATATGTATTCAAATAGAGATAATATTTAAAAATTCAATTTTAGTGATATAGATTATTATGAAT
>Ga0194128_10008737_pt1 | contig 12698 bp, 31 predicted proteins | sample TA2KigCa65mmetaG_FD_148650 | JGI IMG/M metagenome (GOLD analysis project Ga0194128, IMG submission 148650) | Freshwater microbial communities from Lake Tanganyika, Tanzania - TA2015037 Kigoma Deep Cast 65m | ecosystem: Environmental > Aquatic > Freshwater > Lake | place: Tanzania: Lake...
GGCTGCTATCGCACTATACCTAACGGGTGTAACCGACTTGAAGGTTCTATCGACAGCCGCTCTCGCTGGCTTCCTTGGACCCGTCTTGAAATGGCTAGACCCATCTGCCACAGAGTTCGGCAGAGGTAAGGAATAAACTGTAGAGCTGGCTGCGAGCAGAAGATCCCCACCTTGAAAGGGGTGGGGTTCTTTTTTTATGCCCTTTTAAGGGATGTATTAAATTTGGCTTTCTTTATCTACGGGACAGGGAACCCTTACCAAATTTCCACAATTAGCGCAACTTCCATCCAGGGTCCACCAAGAGATATCATAATCCTCAAACTGAACAAAGACATTGAAGATTGTGCAACCACAAGGACAGACGTGGATCGGTCCTAGGGATCTAAGATTAGCTGCCTGTATTGGCGGTAAATTGATGTTGTATCTCAGCAACCGAAGTAGGCGGAACAGCACCTAAGTTCACGGCTCCTTCCCAGTCGCCTCTTGCCGCCTATGGCGGCTCACAATATTCATTCGCTTCGCTCATATTTTAATGACAATGCGTGTCGTTACTGATACGACACGCCGATGGAAGGTATATTTTCCCTCTTATGACAACTCTGGTAGGTATTCAAGTAGAAAACTTAGTGGTACTGGCTGCTGATAGTCAAATTACGGAAGAGAACTTGAGGACTATAAGTACCAGCACCGCCCCAAAGATTATCGGTATTGGTAAGTACCTGCTGGGGATGGCAGGTGATTCCAGGCCTGCTGACATCCTTGCCTACAACTGGAACCCACCAAATTACAAGGGAGCTGATCCGGTAGCCTGGATGGGCAAGAGAGTTATGCCTTCCATACTGAACGCTTTCAAAGAGAATGGATATGAACCTTATGAAACAACAAAAGACAAAGAATCAGGGTTTGACTACCTTATATCGTTTAATGGCAACTTATTCCATATTGCAACGGACCTCTCGTTCATCCAATCGGATAAGGGTATCTACGGAATTGGTAGTGGTGGTGCTTATGCTCTTGGTTATCTTTATGATTGCGTGGGTAGTTTCACCTTAAATAATATAGAGATACACGCCAGACGCGCCGTTGAAATAGCCAGCATCCTTGACATCAATACCTGTCCTCCGATTCAATGTGTCATTCAAGGAAGGATGTTATGAATCATAATAGGTGGAGCGTACATTTAGCTCGCGGGAGCTTTCGCAACTGGGGTTTTGGTATTTATTACTACAGGGAGCACGATGAATACCATACTCCTGCTCGATTATTGGCTAGGATATTCGTAATCGATCTGGTATTCTTTAGGATTACAATTAATAGATGGGAAGAGTATAGATGGATATAAAGGAACTTTTGGTGAAAGCCCTCCACGATGAAGAAAATAGTCGTGGAAGGTCAGTGCAGACAGAGATAGGCCCATCGGAACTAGGCGGCTGTCGCCGTAAGATCTGGTATAGACTGAACGGGCAACAAAGGACCAATGATGGAGAGTTGAAGTTTGCTGCGATTATGGGGACCGCTATCCACGACGCTATTGAAAAGGCTTTGACAAATCATAAGGGAGTTTTATCGGAGCATACCATAGAACATAATGGATTGAAGGCACATATAGATGCCTACATCCCTGAGACAGGAGATGTAGTCGATTGGAAAACAGTGAAGTTGAAGAACCTCTCCTATTTTCCAAGTTACCAGCAACGCTGGCAGGTACATACTTACGGATACCTAATTGAACAAAGTGGGTTGGGGAAAGTCCACAATGTTCATCTTGTGGCCATCCCACGAGATGGTGACGAGCGCGATGTAAAGGTCCACTCAGAGAAGTACGATTCTTCCATTGCGCTCGAAGCCCTATCTTGGCTAGATGCCATCAAGACAAGTGAGGTTGCTCCTGAACCCGAAATGGACGAGAGCTACTGTAGGTTCTACTGTAAATACTTCGACTCATCCGGTGAGATCGGATGCGTTGGTATAAAAAAAGAACATACAAGGACTGACTTACCATTGATTGAAAGCAATGAGTCAAGCACTCAGGCCTTGGAATATTTACAGGTAGATAACAAGATAAAAGAATTGACAATCCAGAAGGATTCTCTTAGAGAAGCACTGATCGGTGTTGTCGGAGTCACGAGTACAGGGGTTGAAGTTAGATGGAGTGAGATAGCTGGACCTAAGCAAGTAGATAAAGATAAAATCCAAGAGATTCTTGGATTCGTACCAACCATAAGAGGCAAGGATAGTCTGCGCCTTTCAATCAGACATAATGGAGGAAAGTAAAATGGCTGCAAATGCGACAACAAAGTTACAAGTAAATTATGGTAAAGATGGACCATTAGTGAATATTTACGCTGACAATCAAGCTGAACTAGAAACTTTATTGGCAAGCGTGCAAGATTTATCATCACTGATTAACTCAGTTAACTCTTCACTGCGTGGCACACCAACCATTGCGTCAATCGCTGACGCGTTCAATGCAACACCAGTTGTTGCACCAGTATCTACTGGCGGAGAAGAAAGAATTGTAGATAGGTGGGGTCAAACTTGGATATACAACAGTCCGAACGCACCAGAGTGTTCTCGTGGCAAGATGATCATTAAGCACGGCAAAGCCAAGGCAACTGGCGAGCCATACGTAGCCTGGTGGGATCCTGGAGCTGGCCCAAAGTGGTTTGGCCTAAAGATCCCAGTTAACCAACTAGCATCGCCTATCGATACAGTAACTGGGAAACCTTGGAATGAGCGAAAAACCTAAGATTTATTCCTGACCCAATTCAGTTAGTAACTTTATCGAAGGAGAAACTTCGTGCTCAGAATGGACCGCGCCTGGGGTTTTGCTCGTACTATGGTGGAACCCTTACCTGTAGTGTGGAAGGATTTTGAGAAGAAAGGAATAATTTTCAAGCGAGGCCAAGTATGTATGGTTGCTGGCGCACCCAATGTCGGCAAGTCTATGTTTGCCCTGATCTACACCATCAAGGCCAAGGTTCCTACTTTATTCTTCTCGGCAGATACTGATACCGCTACGGTAATGATACGAGCATCCGCACATACATCAAGTCATACTCAACAGACAATCGAGAAAATAATCATTAAGAATCCTAGTCACTATGATAAATACTTAGAAAGTATGTCGCATATCCAGTGGGTCTTTGATTCCAGTCCCAATCTTGATGATATAGAAATGGAAATCAAGGCTTACATTGAGCTCTATGGACTGGCTCCAGAGTTGATCGTCATAGATAACTTGATGAATGTTGTTTCTGAATCCGATAATGAATGGGCAGGACTACGCCAGATTATGGTTGAACTACACGATATGTCTAGGAAGACTGGAGCCTGTGTGCTAGTGCTACATCACGTGTCAGAGCAGAGTGAGTATGGTCCTCCGACAGAGGCGCCAGCTCGCCGTGCCATTCACGGCAAGGTGAGTCAATTACCTGCGATGATACTTACTCTTGGCTATAGCCCGATAGAGAATATATTGAGGGTCGCAGTAGTAAAGAATCGTTTTGGAAAGCATCAAGCAGATGGTAGTGATGCTTTAGGTTTATTCGTAAACTTTGCTACCTGCCAGATATCCGACTCTGATGCCTACGGCAGAGCAGTTCTTAACTCCAATGTCTAGTTACAATAAACAAAAAGGTAGTCGCTTTGAGACAGATGTGGTGAAATATCTACGCAAACTAGGGCATTTTGCTGAAAGACTTGCTAAGGCGGGATCCGCAGACGAGGGTGATATCGTAACCATAATCGCAGGTCAGACCTATATCTTGGAATGTAAGAATAAGAAGTCATTGAATCTTCCGCAGTTCTGGGCAGAAGCTCAGACTGAGGCAGCCAACTATGCGAAGGCGCGGGGGTTAGTGGTTGAACCTCCAGCCTTCGTCATAGTGAAAAGGCGTAGAGGTAGCATAGGAGATGCTTGGGTAATACAAAACTTAGAGAAATGGGTAGAAGATAGGAGTAAATGATGATTGATAGACCACCAGAGTATGGAGTAACTTGTAACTGTGGAATGAGAATCACTGGCACTAATGAGAATGGTGTTATCTCTTTACTGCAACGTCATATGGAATCAGGTTTATTTCATACAGGGTATTTACTTGTAAATAAAGTTGATCCTAACGACAGTGAATTAAATAGAATTTTATCAGAAGTTTCATCTATGAGGAAAGGAATACGCAATGCCAGTGCCAGAGGGACAAATAACAACTAGCCAGATATTTACCACGCCAGAAGTTATAGAAGAACCAGTGCTTCCAGAAGAACCAACAGAAGTAGAAGAACAGGAAGAGACTAGAGAAGAATGATGTGTTTAGACTGCAGGGTGGCTGGTCAGTTTAACTCACAGGGCCACTATGATAAGGCAGAAGAGCTACACGGATATTGCAAAGGAGAATGTGCTTGTCAACACAAGATTGGTCTAGGATGGTACATAAAAAAGGGTCAAAGGGCGACTCCAATGCAAGCACAGTATCCATAGCGGATATAGTCAGGCACTTCGGAGGAGAAGTAAGAGAGGGTCGCAATGTATCTGTTCATTGCTGTATGCACGATGATGCTCGCAAGAGCGCAGTCATTGATACCTATAACAACCTATATTTTTGCCATACCTGCGGTAAGGGTGGTAATGCAATAAATTTAATTATGGAATTAGAGAATGTGGGGTTCAAAGATGCTCTTGCAAGAGCGAATGAAATTATTGGGTCAGGTAGCTCATCACTACGCACAGGAAATAAGCCCAGAAGCCCTGCAATACCTAGAAGAACGTGGAATATCTGAAGAGACATCGGCTAGATACCGCCTTGGTTCTATCGTAGATCCCATAGAGGGACATCAAGGCTATGAGGGTTGGATATCTATACCCTATTTTACTGCCTTGGACATCTGCGTTGGTTTCAAATTTAGAAGGCTAGATGATGGCAAACCTAAGTATGGCTCGCCCATTGGCCATAAGTCGCATCTATTTAATGTCATTGCAACTATGGCTAATGTCAGCAAGATAGTTATATGCGAGGGCGAATTTGATTCGATAGTTATGGAAGCCAACTGTGGTATCCCAGCGGTTGGAGTGTCCGGAGTCGTCGCCTGGAAGCCTTATTATTCAAAGTTATTCAGTGGTTTTGATATGGTATATGTAATCGGAGACAACGATATAAAGGAAGATGGCACTAATCCTGGAGCTGAGTTCTCTAGGCGTGTCGCAGGTGAGTTGATCAACTCACAAATCGTACAATTACCACCAGGTATGGACATAACAGACTTCTATCTGGTCAATGGGAAAGAAGCAACGGCCAACCTAGTAGGAGGAGTTAAGTGAGTGACTACAAAGAAGGAATTGACTCAGATGGCAGAATATCTGAAGGAATTGGGGATGGTAATAGTCTCCATAGATTACAAGAATGGTACGATTACAGTCAAACCGATCCCAATACGAAAATAGATGCAGAGTTCATTGCAAATGTCTGGCGAATCCTTGACACGGCTGGCAATCTGCTCATCCGCAAACATAAAGATTATGGTCCAAAGAACATCGCTCACAGTCCAGGTGGAGCACTCAACGGATTACGAGTGCGTATGCACGACAAGGTGGCTAGAATCAATCATCTCGTTGATAGTGACCTCTCTCCCAACAACGAGTCACTTCGAGATAGTTTCCTAGATCTACTTAACTACTCTGCTATTGCAATGATGGTGCTAGATAAGACGTGGCCTGAAGTTTCTAATGACTGACATTCATCCAGCTATCGTTGATATAGCTCCTGGCGTAGTCAGTAGTATCTGTCGTAGGTTTCGTAACTTCGTGGATAAAGATGATGTAAGGCAGGAATGCTACGCCTGGTACCTCTCAAGAGTAGGGTATTTAGATGAATTATTAAATGAAACTAATTATTTCCAGAGGATAATCAACGAGAAGCGTATCGCTTGGCGGATGAAACGCCATTGTGAGCGCTATGCTCGTAAAGAGAAGGCAGCAAAATCAGGCTATCGCATAAGCGATGAAGCCTTCTATGACGCTACTACCCTAGTTCAACTGCTGCCTCATATAATCGCTTCGGTGATAGATAACACGGTCCTAGAACAGGCACAGAACCTCATCAATGATGGTCAGTCACGTAAGCAGTCAGCTCCAGCAGAAGGCGGCAACCTACTTGCCACCTTGATAGATATTAAGAATGCTTACTTAAAGTTAGAAGTAGCAGATAAAAACATCCTCATCAAGAGACACCACGAAAACCTTACCCTTGAGGCTATGGCAGAGTATCTAGGTTGCGCTATATCCACTGCTGATCGTAAATGTCAGGCTTCTTTACGTAAGCTACAGAATAATTTGGGTGGGGAGAGTCCTTGGGCCTGAAATTTGCATACGCAGATCCTCCATACTTTAAGCAAGGAAAGAAAAGATATGGAGAGTTCCACGATGAAGCCCATATTTGGGACAGCAAAGAAGCCCACCTTGATTTAGTCAAGCGTTTGATTGAAGAATATCCTGATGGTTGGGCGCTGAGTTGCAATCCAGCCAACCTAAACTGGATACTAATAGATGAAGAAATAAGAGTTTGTGCTTGGACTAAAACTTTCCACCAGATTAGACCAACCACAGTTCAGTTTGCTTGGGAGCCAGTCCTTCTCTATCGAGGACGTAAGGATCACAAACGCAAACCAATGGTGCGTGATTGGATTAGTGGTGTAGCAACCAAGCGTAAAGGTTTACCTGGCGCTAAACCTGATTACTTTAATGACTGGATACTAGCGTTGTTGAATTATCGGGGGGGGACACAATAGATGATTTGTTTCCTGGCACTAATGGTATGGCTGAGGCGGTGAAAAGAGCAGATGAAAGAATCTGAACTCTTTGACTATCTGAGGGACTCTCGCTTCCCCGACCTTAGAAAAGCAGAAGGGACTTACGATTCTTTCGACTGCATCTCTGATGAGATGGGAGCTTTCATTGAACTAAAGTGTAGGCATACTCACTACGATGAACTACTGATAGAGAAGAGCAAGTATGACAGACTCTTTTTTGAAGCTAAGTATCACGAGTTAGAGCCTTGGTATATCAACTCCACACCAGAGGGAGTGTGGGCATTTGACTTATCAAGAGTTCCTGAACCTAGCTGGGAAGAGCGCTGGATGCCTACGACCACAGAGTTTGATAACACTTCCAAGAAGCGTAAGATAGTAGGATTCCTCCATATAGATTATGGTTTGACGGTTTGACTTATACTTACTATACCATCTATCAACCACTCAACAACCGGTACTGCAACTGCATTACCTAGTTGCTTGTATCTATTGGTATCAGTCTGTCCTTCAGTCCATCCATCAGGAAAACCTTGTAACCTTTCACACTCTAGCGGCGTAAGCCTGCGTACTACTGACTCATACTGCGCTGCCATTCCTCCTCCATTCGCTCGAAGTGTAGGTGATGCCTCTTCACTTGGTTGAATATCTAGTCCTTGTGTATGGCTAAAGGCAACCATCGGCATATTGTTTCCGCCAGTTCCCATCCTTGCTTGAAGAGTGTTGATTACATCTCCTTGCATCCTAATATCGTTCACTCTATTGCCATAGAATATGAACATCGTTTGATCGTTGTCTGTTGCCAAAGTTAGACTCCTATTATCACTTATCAACGGCCCTTTGCCCCCCCCTGGTTTGCCTTCACGCATACGCACTACGATAACTGTAGTAGCACGGATGTCTCCGTTATCAAATCCATTCAAGGTCGGCACTACCCCCCCCTCCAACCACGTCTCGTAATCGTCTTCATTCTGCGCTCTTCTACTTTTGTTCCACCACAAGTTTGTTCTCTGCGACATACTGGTTGCCTACTCCTTTGTAATCACGGGCTTGAAGAGGGCCAATCAAGATATTATCTTGTTGAAGTACAAGATGTCCATTGTTTACGTCCTGATTTACAATAGTTGATTTATGATATAACTCAGCAGGTATGCAATTAGCTATATCTTTTCCTGAACTAAGGCTTGCTTTTCTAACGCTTCCTGTAGCGCTGGTGGAAGAGTCTTGCCCCTCCTGTTGGCTCTGCGTAGTATCCCTTCGCACGCCTTGGCGCTCAAATAATACCTGGAAGATACGTTCTGCTCCTCCAGTACGGCTACCAACGATGAAGATTCTGCGCCTGCGCTGGGGTACTCCAAAGTACTGAGCATCAAGCACTCTCCATCCGATACTATACCTGAGGTCGGCCATCTCCCCAAGAACGATTCCAAAGTCCTTCCCTGAGTTAGAGGATAATAAACCAGGGACATTTTCGAGGATGAACCACTCTGTTTGCGTTTCTTCCACAAGTCTTCTAATCTCCCAGAATAACCCGCTTCTTGCGCCAGCCAAGCCAGCCCTTTTTCCAGCCACGCTGAGATCTTGGCAGGGGAATCCTCCGGTAATAATTCCATTTGTTGGTATGAATCCTGCATCTATCAAGTCCTTTCCTGTTATCTCTTGAACATCTGTGAATTGCTTGGCATCAGGAAATCTCTTAGCCAATACCTCGTTACATTTCTTGTCTATCTCAACTGTGGCTACAACCTTGATACCCTTGCGGGTCATAGCCAAATCAAAGCCGCCGACACCAGCAAAGAGCGATACACCTGTTAGCACCCTTCCCCTCCTCAGTAATGTTTGTGCTTGAGCCAATAACTCCAAGCTCTACAAGGCGAGCCAAAACGATGCTCGATGTAGCGCAGTCCCTTGAGAACTTGGATTTGAGGTTCTCTATCTCGCATTCCAATCAGTTGAGGTATTCCAAAAGCTGATGATGTTTGGTTCTGTGCGAGATGATCGAAGCGTGATTCGTATTTCCAGAGTAGTCGTAGGCAGACCCACTCCTTGCCATCCCATCCCCAACCAGCTTTAGCGTAGGACCTTGTGATCCTCCTGTTCTCACGCTTCTCCTCTTGGGTCGCTATCTTCCTCTTCATCTCTGGGATGGGGATGTCGAGAAACTCCACCTTGTTCGTTGGTTGAGCCAGAACCACCGATAGAACGCCTAGTCCTACCACTAATATCAATCCACGCCTTACCTTCCGCTTCATCTCTCGCCCTCTCTTCCTCCAGAAATAACCTGTATTGGTCGGGGTGTTCCTGTCCTAATCGGCGTAAAGCTCTGTCACGGATGCGCCTATAATTACGAGAAAAAACCGCTTGTCGTAAAGCAGTTTCAGTTCTTCTATCTATATCACTCATTTATTCTATCTCTTTCACTTAGAATCGTAAGTAGTAGCAGTTTAGTCACTTCGATCTTGTCGGTGATTAGCTTAGGTTCTTCAATGTCTGTCTCATCCCATACCGAGACATAGATAGAGTTATCTAGTCCTCGCTTAAACCACTTCACCGCCTCGCTCTCACTCGCCCCTCCCCAAGCGACCTCTCGCTTGCTGCGATCCACCTCATAGAAGTTAGTTAGCTTCATACAAAAGTCCCTTCGTGTTCTAGTTGATACTCCATTGGCTCACCTAGAGGTAGCCCTTCATCTTGCGTAAGTTTCTGTAAAGCGTAGCGTTTAGCCTCTTCTTCGTTATCAGCGTAGATAACTGTCGTGATAGTGAATTGGTCATAGACCAGCGTTATTGTGTAATCATTCATTACCCTTCTCCTCCTTTAGTTTTAGGTGTTCCAGTTGTCCGAGCGCAGATACCATACGAATTAGGTTAGCGCCTGCCTCCTCCTTCATACAATCAGAACATAATACTCCGTCTAGCAAAAGGGCGTTATGCTTACACCCTTCGCATTGTCCAGCGTTCATACCTGCTCCTCCTGACTTGGTAAGCACCCCACGCAATATGCGTAGCTGTGATCTCCTTCTACATCTCCCTTGCTATCTGCCCACACCACATCGTCCTCTTCTATGTCGGTGTAGCACTTCCGGCAGGTATAAATGTTAGGTGATCTCATTGGCCTCCTCCTCTACATCTACCGGAACGAGTGTCGCTCCTAGTGCGGTCTGCATATAGATCAGATTCCTTTTCATCTTCGCCCTCTCCCCCACTCTTGGCTGCATAGCCTTGACTATGAGATCGAGTTTCTCCTCTTCCGTATATTGCTTAGGCTGCTCAGACATTAGCTCCCTCCCCTCTTTTATCTTGATTAGATATAAGATTTAGTGGAACTGTTTCACACTCAATGACATCGAACACATCAAACTTTACCAAATCGCTATCGGGCAACTTGTATAGAACTTTATTGAGAGCAAACACCGCCTTTAGGTCGGTGTCTGCCTCGGTCACGAAACTTATCAGAACATTTTTCTTAGGCATTAGACTCCTCTTCCTCTCTCTTTATGTCGTTGATAGTTTTCTCTGGGATCTCCTTCCCTGGGATCCTCTCTCTAACCAACTCGAAGTTCATCACATCCCCCTCTAGGCGAAGTTGTATCTCTCAATAGACTCACGAACCTCGCTGAGTTTCTTAGGTGTCCAATGAAGATCACGCTCAACGGCGGGAGCTTGGAAGCGACCTTCGCCAAAGGTTGCGTTTTCTAACTCCGACCTGGAGAAGTAGCCAAGCTCGGTGTCAAATCCCTGAACTAGACCGAAGAATCTATCTTCGCCGTCAAACTCGATTGCGAACCAACGCCATCCATTATAAGGACTAAACCATTTGGCAACGACAACCGGATCGTCAATGTTCTCCTGCGAATAGAGCTTAGGTAATGCCTTCTCTATTTCCTTTGTAATGAACTTATGCCCACGCTTGGAATACATTTCTAATTCCTCTCTTTCTTTCTCTTATTGGTCACTCTAACCCATAGGAAGAGAGCAATAGTTAAGATAACTACCCAGCTCCAAAATTGTAGCCACGCCTTCCATCCTCCTAGGTGTATCCCGAAAAGTATGTCTATCACGGAAGATTCGCCTCCTCGGTTTCCTGCCACGCAATAAACCACTCTAACGATTTTACTTCCACCTCAAGCCTCTGTCTTGGGTAGAGCCTTAGGACCTTCTCTAAAGCCTGTCCAGCACTATCAAAACCCTCGACATAGAAGTTGTCATCCTCGATCTCTACTGCCCAAGTGTCCTTCCCTCCTGGACTCACCGAGTAACCTATCTCATATATCCTAACCCTCATCTCTTCTCCTCTCTTTCATTAGCATTACCAGGATGAAGTGTAATAGAAGGATAATTTATCAAAATCGGGTCTATTGATAAGCTGCTGGATCTGATCAATAGTGTCCATCAAACTACCCCAATACCACCCATCTATATCAGTTCCGCCAAAGAAAAATCCCTCTTGGGGCGGTATCAAGTTAGGGTCTTTATTAGTGACCGCTAAGGTGCATAGTCTTACCAGTTCTCTCAATTTATCGTGAGATACATAGTATTCACGGCAATTATCATTACCCTCTTGGACATTATCTACGAACCATCCGTGTATTTGATTAGCCTTGCGCCAATAGGCAACAACAACGCTAACATTTGCGCCGTAGATACTCTCTCTATCGACAAGAGTATCAAGTCCAGCAGACTCAACCACTTTATCCCATTGTGGGAAAGTAGCCTCGGAATAGCGAGTTTCTGTGCTATCCAACTTACTCCAATCAATTTTCTCAATGTGCTTTCTTGCCTCAAGGTACATATCTAAACCCATTTTAGTCCTCCTCCTCCTTTATCGTATGAGCTTCATCTGCGCTTGAGAAGTCCACATCAAGCACATCAAGAGTCCACCGACTCCAGGGAATCTGTCTAGCCTTCTCGCTCGCCTCTTGCTCATCTTTCGCTTCCACCCTGATATAAGGGAAAGCATTAACGCAATAAGTGACTAAGTATCTCATTACTTGCTCACTTCCTCTCTCTTAGGGGAATCGGTAATAATCTCCTCCGTGTCACTTATGTCAAAAACGTGCCGCCAAGAGAATCTAAGATTCTCCTGGTCCTCATCGGTAGTCAATGGAATTAGGATCGCAATACCCTTGCTACCCTTCCGAACCGTCCGTCCTAATTCTCGCCAAGTCTGAAAGCCAGCGCAATTAGTGGCGTCAGGGCGTTGGGATAATATCATTAGCGCATTACTAGGGGAAAAGTTCTCTAGTAATCTATTAGGTGGCTTTATTCCCTTTGACTTCATCGCTTCCACCCCATCACGGAGGGAAGTTATGAATCTAGCTTTATCCTCTCTCGATCTTGCCATTTATCCTCTTCCTCTCTCTTCCTCTCTCTAGCCCTATGCTAGGGAGATACCATAGGGGAGAGGATAGCAGACACTCTCCCCCATAATAAAGCTCTAGCATAACGCGGCTATTCTCTCTACCACCTGCTGATAAGTAGCCTCTCCCCGTAAGTAGGAGCGTATGATCGCGCTAGCCTCCTCCTCTTGATTTATCGTTTCAAGTATTAGATCGGGTAGCGTTAGCAGTTCACCAGATAGACATAGAATAAGATCCTCAATTCTCATATCGTGTTCCTCCTCTCCTATCGTGTAAGATCTAGCGATAGGCTACCACCTAGGGTCTATGCCCTAGGTGGTAGTCCAGCTCTAGGCCTTACGCATTGGCATTAAGAGAGCCCGCCATCCCTCCCCTAGGTCTATGGCCATCGCTTTATTCTCGCCATAGAATCGAACACCTACCGCAATACCCTTGCCCGCTATCTTAGAATAATCGGCGAATAGGGCAGGGTTGAATTGGATCATCGGGATAGCCACCGTTTCACCAGTAGGGAATATATGCTCATAGGGAGGGAAAG
>Ga0194128_10008740_pt1 | contig 12697 bp, 10 predicted proteins | sample TA2KigCa65mmetaG_FD_148650 | JGI IMG/M metagenome (GOLD analysis project Ga0194128, IMG submission 148650) | Freshwater microbial communities from Lake Tanganyika, Tanzania - TA2015037 Kigoma Deep Cast 65m | ecosystem: Environmental > Aquatic > Freshwater > Lake | place: Tanzania: Lake...
CCGACGATTCGACGCAATGTCTCCGCCACCCTGGTCGTGTACCAGGACATTAAATGGCTCATCGACTGTGGTGAAGGGACGCAGCGTCAGATGTTGCGGGCCAATGCTGGGTTCAAGAATTTAGCACATATCGTGCTGAGCCATGAGCATCTGGATCACATTCTCGGGACGGCGGGGCTGCTGGCCACCCTGAATATGCTCCAGCCAGTGGAGCAAGTGGTGGTCTACGGCAATCCCACCGTGCTGGAGCGGGTGCGCCAGATGGCCGGCTATATTGGCCGTTCGGCCCAGTATGCCTTGCAGTTTCAGACATTACAGGATGGCCTGGTGTTCACGCACCGTCAGCTCGAATGTTACGCCTTTCCCACGCGGCATCGCGTGAAATACTCCTATGGTTTTGTCTTTCAGGAAAAACCGCGCCGCCGGTTTTTACCCGAGGTGGCGACGCAACTGGGGGTGCCGAATGGTCCGGAACGACGTCAACTGCTGGCAGGAGAAAGTTTGTGGACCCCAGAGGGTCGGCTCGTCGTGCCCGACGACGTGCTGGGGCCTGAAGAACCGGGGAAAAAGCTCGTGTACATTAGCGATACGGTGTATTTCCCCGGGCTGAGCCAGGTTGCGGCAGGGGCGGATTGTATCATCAGTGAAGCAACGTTCTTGCATGCAGACGTAGAACTGGCAGCGGAAGCCGGCCATATGACCGCGCTCCAGGCGGCAACACTGGCGCGGGATGCGGGCGCTGCCATGCTGTATCTCAACCACGTGTCGCAGCGTTATGCCCAGCAAGAACATGTCTTGCTCGACGAAGCCCGCCGTATTTTTGCCAATACCCACCTGGCCAATGACCTGGATACGATTCGCGTCTAGAGTGGAGCGTCCCCAAGGGGATTTGAACCCCTGTTGCCGGCGTGAAAGGCCGGTGTCCTAGGCCAGGCTAGACGATGGGGACACACGTGCAGATGAGCCGTGCTGGACTCGAACCAGCGACCCGCTGCTTAAAAGGCAGCTGCTCTACCGCCTGAGCTAACGGCCCATAGATGGCGCTGGACGCACAGCAGCGGCAAGAAGTCTGCAGAGCATACTGACTCACGGGCAGCTTGTCAATACAGGGCAAAAAGAGACATCAAGGAGCCAAGAAAAACTCTTGCGCCGGGCATGGCGCTCTGCTAGAGTGATGCACCACACAGAGCTGAGCTCGACATGAGTCAACGGGCACCTGGGTCCTGGGGGAGAGCAGCGCCATGCAAGCCACGCAAAAAATTTGGATGGATGGACAGTTGGTGGATTGGGACAAAGCCCAGGTACACGTGCTCAGTCATACGCTGCACTATGGCCTCGGGGCCTTTGAAGGCATTCGGTGCTATGACACGGCCCGTGGCCCGGCGATTTTCCGCCTCCAGGAGCATGTCGAACGGTTGTTCCATTCAGCCCATATTGCTGGCATGAAAATGCAGTGGTCGCAGGACGATATTCGTCGCGCAATCATTGACACCATTAAGATCAACCAGGTCCGGGAATGTTACATCCGCCCCCTGATTTATCTGGGTTACGGCGAGATGGGCATCAACAATCGGCATAACCCTGTGTGCACCGCTATTGCCGTGTGGCCGTGGGGAGCATACCTCGGTGAGGGAGCGCTGGACGCTGGTATCCGGGTGTGCGTGTCGTCCTTTGCCCGGCATCATGTTAATGTGATGATGACGAAAGCGAAGATTGTGGGGAACTATGCGAACTCACAGCTCGCCAAGATGGAAGCGGTGAACGCGGGCTATGACGAAGCCATTTTACTGGACGTGAATGGGAATGTGTCCGAAGGTTCTGGAGAAAACCTGTTCATTGTGCGGCGAGGTGAGCTGAAAACCCCACCCTTAACGTCCATTCTTGAGGGTATCACACGGAATTCGGTGATTGATCTGGCGCGACATATGGGCCTCACGGTCCACGAAACGATTTTTTCGCGTGATGAACTGTATATTGCTGATGAAGCCTTCTTTACGGGTACTGCGGCAGAAATTACTCCCATCCGTGAAGTCGACAACCGTTCGATTGGTAGTGGCCGCCCTGGCCCCATAACGCATAAACTGCAACAGGCGTTCTTCCGGGTAGTGCAAGGGAAGGATGACACCTTCAAAGACTGGCTGACTCAGGTTGTCTGAGTCGCCAGAGACAACTTCCTCGATCGTTCGCAAGCAGATTTGACCCTCTAACTTTCAACGTCAGGCTATAACGCGGGATTTGTACGCCCTGTGCAGGGTGATCTTTTTGCATTTTTTCGGTAGCGGAGGGGCGGGCGATGATCCACGCAAAGGTGCTCGTAGTCGATCAGGATCAAGCATCCTACGAGACATTGAAAGATGAGCTAGCCAGGCGTGGCTATGAGATGCATACCACGACGTCCATGACCAGTGCCCTGACCCTCGCAGGAGCCCATGCCTACCAGGCAGCGTTCGTGTCGCTGACTTTGCTCCCTGATTGCGCTGCATTAGATGGGTTGCACGCCGAGATTCCAGACCTCCCAGTGATTCTGATGCACGCGCCAGAGCACGCGCACCATATCCCACCCCAGATGTTAGGCGTAGCGACCAATGCGATCGGCAAGCCGTTAGCGATAGGCCCGGTATGCTTGATGCTGGATCGGACCATGGAACTGGCCTCGTTACGTGCGCAGGTGCGTCAACAGCGCCAGTTTTGGTATCTGGCGCAAGAAACGGCCGCCGAAGTTGCAGGGCCGGAGCTAGAGGTCGAGGGCACGAGAACGCTGGTCCGTTTGGAAGAGATGCTGGTCCGTCGCTTACGGGCACTCATGCCAAGCCTGGAGGTGCTCGGGCAGGGTTCGTTGCATCGAGCCGTCTTATCATATGTGGAAAAACTCTTACTCACGGTCGTGCTCCATGAATGCCGTGGCAATCAAGTGAAAGCCTCGTCACTGCTAGGTATCAACCGGAATACACTGCGCAAAAAAATTCACGATTTGAATCTCTCGCTGCCTTCTAATACACGCTGAGATGCGCCCATGACTGTCGCACCACCGCCGCTTGCCATTGTGATTATCGCCGCGGGGAAAGGGACGCGGATGCGTTCTCCCCTGGCGAAAGTGCTGCATCCCCTGGCCGGGCGCCCTCTCGTAGCGCATGTCCTGGACGTCGCTATGACGCTGGCGCCGCAACGGCTGATAGTCGTGGTCGGGCATCAGGCCGACGCTGTACGACACGCCTGCATGCCCTATGGGGCGACCTGTGTCTTGCAAGAGCCACAACTCGGCACGGGCCACGCGGTGGCTCAGGCCGAACCCTTGCTGGCGGATTTCGCAGGTGATGTCCTGGTGCTGTACGGGGACGTGCCGCTGTTACAGGCCGACACCTTACGCAGCCTGTGGGCGACGCACCAGCAACACCAGGCTGCAGTGACTGTGCTGACGGCCAATCTCGAGACGCCAACTGGGTATGGGCGCATCCTCCGTGATGCCCAGGCCCAGATTACGCGTATCGTGGAAGAACGGGACGCCTCGGTGGCTGAAAAGGCGGTCCGCGAGATTAATAGCGGCGTGTATTGTTTACAGGCCCCGTTTCTCTTTGCCGCCCTGCGTCGGGTGGGTATGGCAAACGACCAGGGAGAGCAGTATCTTACCGATGTGGTGGCCATGGCGGTCGCCGACCAGTGCCGTGTGGCGTCGCTAATCGTCACCACACCACAGGAAATTCTCGGGGTGAATACGCCTGAGGACTTAGCCCATCTTGAAACGCTGTTACAGCAACGCCAGCATAGGTGAGGACCCATGGAAGCCGTTTTCCAGGCCAAACTGAATCCGCCACAACATGCGGCCGTCCAACACCGGGATGGGCCGCTGCTCATTCTCGCCGGGGCGGGCTCTGGCAAAACCCGTGTCATCACGCATCGGATTGCTTACCTGATCAAGGTGTGCCATGTCCTCCCCGAGCGCATCCTCGCGGTGACGTTTACCAATAAAGCGGCGCAAGAAATGCGCGAGCGCGTGCATCAGCTCCTGGGAGCGTCTGGGCTCCCTCTCTGGCTCAGCACGTTTCACGCCGCCTGTGCCCGTCTGTTGCGTCGCGAAGCCGAGGCGCTACGGCTGTCACCACAATTTGTCATTTATGATACGGCCGACCAGCAGGCGCTGGTGAAGCAGTGTGCCCAGGAGCTGAAGATCGACCAGGAGCTCTATACCCCACAACAGATTATGCGCCGCATTAGCGCGCTGAAAAATGAGCTCATCGATGCGGAGACGTTTCTGCGCGACGCCGGGGATTTTGGCCTCGATGAAGTGGTGGCGCGGGTGTATCCCATGTATCAGCGTGCCCTGCGTGACAATGCCGCGGTGGATTTTGATGATCTCTTAATGCTTACCGTACAGCTCCTGCGCCGTCATCCAGACATTTTGGAACGCTATCAGCAACGCTGGCACTATATTATGGTGGATGAATATCAGGACACCAACATGGCGCAGTACCACATGTTGCATCTGCTCGCCGCGCAGCACCGCAATCTGTGCGTGGTGGGCGATGACGATCAGAGTGTGTACCGCTTCCGAGGGGCAAACGTCCGTAATATCCTCAATTTTGAGCGGGACTATCCTGACGCGACGGTGATCAAACTCGAACAAAATTATCGCTCCAGTGGCACCATCCTGGATGCGGCCACTGCAGTGGTGGCGAAAAACCCAGGACGCAAAGAGAAAACCCTCTGGACCGATAATGACCGTGGTACGCCAATCGGCTATTTCTGTGCTCAGGACGATGTGCACGAAGCCGAGACTATCTGCCAGAACATCAAAGGTTTGCGTCGTTCTGAAGGGCTAGCGTACCGTGATTTTGCGATCTTTTATCGGACTAATGCCCAGTCGCGTGTCCTCGAAGATGGGCTGCGCCGTGCTGCCATCCCCTATCAAATTGTCGGTGGCTTGCGTTTTTACGATCGCCAGGAAATTAAGGATGCCCTGGCGTACCTGCGCCTCCTGGTCAATCCGCGTGACACGCTGAGTTTGCGCCGTATTATCAACGTGCCGCGGCGTGGCATTGGGCAGACGACCTGGAGTAAGATTGAAGTGCTAGCAGCAGAGCGCGGTGTGAGCGGCCTCGAAGCCCTCGAACTGTCGCTCGGCACGGACCTGGTGAACCGTGGGACCCTTACGAAGCTCCAGACGTTTCACACCTTATTACGGGGTTTGATGCACGATGCGCCCCACATGAGCGTGGCGGACATCACCCGCGAGGTGCTCATGCGTACTGGCTATGAAGCCCAGCTCCAGGCGGAGCGGACGCCAGAGGCGCAGGGTCGTTTGGAGAATTTAAGCGAACTCGTCAATGCTGCAGATGAGTTTGACCGCCAGATGCCTGGAGCCAGTCTGCAAGAATTTTTGGAGCATACGGCGCTCATTTCTGATCAGGATGGCTTGGCGGACGACAGTGGGACAGTGGTCTTAATGACCTTGCATGCCTCCAAAGGGCTGGAATTTCCTGTGGTGTTTATGGCAGGGATGGAAAACGGTCTGTTTCCGCATAATCGCTCCTTCGACGAGCCCGTGCAGATGGAAGAAGAGCGCCGCCTGTGTTACGTGGGGATGACCCGTGCTGAGCAGCGGTTGTTTTTAACGAGTGCGGCACGACGGCGTATCTATGGGGTGGAGCAAAGCCATACGCCTTCCCTGTTTCTCAATGATATCCCGCCAGCCTGTATTCAAGACTACTCGGCCCAGGCAGTGCTGGCCACTGTACGTCAGCCGTGGTCGGGGGCGGATACCGCCGTCGCTGTGCCCGCGCCAGTGGCGACGCCCACAACAGGACGCGGTGCCGCCGTGTCGGCGTCGATGTACGGTGTGGGTACGCAGGTCTTTCATCAGCATTTTGGTCGTGGAGTCGTCCAGAAACGCGAGGGTGAGGGCGAGCAGCTCAAAGTGACGGTCGCCTTTCGTGACCACGGGGTGAAAAAATTGCTGGCGAAGTTTGCGCCGATGCAGCCGCTCTCGTCACGCTGAGGGAAAAGAGCCTATGTTGCTTTCCGACACGCAGGTGGAGCATGTCGCACAACTGGCCCGTCTGGCCTTGCGTCCCGAGGAAAAGCCGCGCTTGACGGAGCAGCTCAATGCGATTCTCGCCTATATGGAGCAGCTCAACGAAGTGCCCACAGAGGGCATCGAGCCCACCGCGCATGTTCTTGACCTGGGCAATGTGTTTCGGGAGGATGCCGTGCAGCATTCGCTCGGCATCGAGGACGCCCTGGCCAATGCGCCGGAAACCGCACACCATTTTTTTGTTGTCCCGAGAATTGTTGAGTAACCGACTATGACCCTTGCTGCGATGTCCCTGCATGCCTTGCACACGCAACTGGTGCGTGGCGAGATCAGCGCATTAGCGCTCACGGAAGCTGTGCTGACCCGCTTGCACGCGGTGGAAGCGCGTGTGCACGCCTATATCACAGTCATCCCAGACCTGGCCCGACAACAGGCGGCCGCGGCTGACGCAGCCTTTGCGCGTGGAGAGGTCGCGTCGCCCTTGCAGGGGATACCGCTCGCCATTAAAGACAACATCTGCATACACGGGGTCCGCACGACCTGTGCCTCGCGTATCCTGGCCAATTTCGTGCCGCCGTATGACGCCACCGTCATTCAACGCCTGCGCCAGGCTGGAGCGGTGTTTGTCGGCAAGGCCAACATGGATGAATTTGCCATGGGCTCTTCCACCGAAAACTCGGCTTTTGGGCCAACGCACAATCCCTGGGGGGATCTCGGGGCAGTGCCCGGGGGGTCGAGTGGTGGCTCGGCGGCGGCTGTCGCAGCGGACGCCTGCATTGCTGCGCTGGGCTCGGATACGGGTGGCTCGATTCGTCTGCCCGCGGCCTTGACTGGTGTGGTCGGCCTCAAGCCCACGTATGGCCGTGTGTCGCGCTTTGGCCTGGTGGCCTTTGCCTCGTCGCTCGATCAGATTGGCCCTCTCACCAAAAACGTGCGGGATGCGGCACTGCTCTTGCAGGCGATTGCTGGGCATGATCCCCACGATTCCACCTCGGGCGATGTGCCAGTGCCGGATTATAGCGCTCGCCTGGAACAGGGGGTACGCGGTCTGAAACTTGGGGTACCACGCGAGTATTTTGTTGCGGGGATGGATACGCCTATTGAACAGGCCGTGCGGAGCGCTATCGCGATGTTCGAGAGCCTAGGCGCAGAGCTCGTGGAGGTCTCCCTCCCGCACACGCGCTATGCCGTGGCAACGTATTATATCCTGGCGAATGCGGAGGCCAGCTCGAACCTGGCGCGCTATGATGGCGTGCGGTATGGGGTGCGTACGGCGCAGGCGAGCCATCTGCTCGACATGTATATGCGTACACGCGCCGAAGGGTTTGGCGCTGAGGTCAAGCGGCGTATCATGCTGGGCACGTACGCCTTGAGCGCCGGGTATTACGACGCGTATTATAAAAAAGCGCAGCAGCTCCGTACGCTCTTCCGACAGGATTTTCAGCAGGCCTTTACACAGTGTGATGCTTTGCTGGCTCCGGTAGCACCTACCGCGGCATTTCGGCTCGGAGAGCGTCTCGATGATCCCCTACAGATGTACCTGGCCGACGTGTTCACTATTCCGGTGAATCTCGCCGGTCTCCCGGCGCTGTCCCTCCCGTGTGGCTGGACCGCGCAAGATTTGCCGATAGGTCTGCAAATCATTGCGCCACCTTTCCGTGAGGCCAATCTCTTGCAGATCGCCGCGGCTTTTGAAGCGGCCACAGAGTTTCATACGCGTAAACCACCATTACTAATGGACCCCGCATGAGGCAACGTATTCTCGCACTCGGGTTGAGCTGTCTGCTGTGCTGGCTGAGCCTGGTGCCTCTGGCATGGGCCTGGGGTGATGTGGGGCATGCGGCTATTGGGGAACTCGCCGAGGAGGCCTTGCAGACACAAGATCCTCGGTTGCGTACCCTGATTTTACGTTTGCGTGAGGGGCCACAGCGGCCGCAGGTACGCAAAGCCATGCTTGGCTTTGTCGTGCCAGCTCCTGGCAGAGCGTTGCGCACGTTGGCTAACTGGCCAGACTGGTATAAACGTCAGCCAGGTATGCTGAGTGCTGATGACCAGCGGCATTACGTCAATCTCCCATTCACCGCGCGGTATCAGCGGACCCAGCATTGCGCCAATGGCCTCTGTTCCCTGGAAACCTTGCTGGAGCAACGCGCCATCCTGGCTCGGCAACGGACCTCGCTGGCGCAGCGGGCTGTGGCCCTGGCGTGGGTGGCGCATCTCGTTGGGGATATGCATCAACCCCTGCATGCGGGGCAAGCCGAGGACCGTGGTGGCAATCTCACCTGTGTCACCTGGATGGGCACGCCGTCAGAGCGCCTCACACACGATGGCAAAGTGAGTTGCAGCGGTACCAATTTACATGTTGTCTGGGATAGTACCCTGCTTGAAACAACGTCGGGCGTGACCGATCCGGATGCCCTGGCGCCTTTGCTGCGCCAGCTGCGTCCACTCTGGCAGCGTGTGCAGGCCACAGAACCGCCTCTGACTGCACGCACGCCGGAGGAATGGCGCGCGGTTGTCGAACGCTGGCACCATGAGACGCAGGCGTTAATTGTGGGCGCGCATATCTACCCGCCCCACGGTGTGATTGACGCGGCGTATGTGCAGCGCCATAGTCAGACCGTGCGTCTACAATTGGTACGCGCGGCTGTGCGCCTGGCGGCTATGCTGCAGCAATCACTGTAACGCGGGAAAGAGACGACGTGAAGGGAGATGCCTGAAGCCTCCCTCCAGCGGAGCATAAGCGCCAACTTCAAGGCGCTCTGGCTCCCTCTCCCAGAGGGAGAGGGGAAAGAATGTCCTCAACAACTTCCTTAGATATCAAAGTACAACTTGAATTCATACGGATGTGGCCGCAGCCGTACCGGGTCGATTTCGCGACCGCGTTTGTAGTCCAGCCAGGTTTCAATCACATCCTGGGTAAACACATCACCCTTGGTCAGAAACTCGTGATCATTTTCTAGCGCATGGAGCGCCCCTTCCAGGGAGCCAGGCACTGACGGGACTTTGCTCAATTCCGCCGGGCTCAGGGAGTAGATGTCCTTATCCAGCGGCTCACCGGGATCAATGCGGTTTTCAATACCGTCCAGACCTGCCATGAGCATCGCCGCAAACGCCAGGTACGCGTTACAGGCCGGATCCGGGAAGCGCACTTCAATACGTTTGGCTTTCGGGCTGGGCGAGTACATCGGGATACGTACCGCCGCGCTGCGATTGCGGCTGGAGTACGCCAGATTCACCGGCGCCTCAAAGCCAGGCACCAGGCGTTTGTAGGAATTCGTCGTCGGCGCCACAAAGGCACAGAGCGCCGGCGCGTGTTTGAGAATCCCACCAATGTAATGCAGGCAGGTCTGGCTCACCCCAGCGTAGCCATCGCCAGCGAACAATGGCTGGCCGGCCTTCCACAGGCTCTGGTGCGTGTGCATACCACTGCCGTTATCGTTGAACAGCGGCTTGGGCATGAACGTGGCGGTTTTGTTGTGCCGCCGCGCTACTTGCTTGATGATATATTTGTACCACTGCAGCTTATCGGCCATTTTCACCATGGAGTCAAAGCGCATATCAATTTCGGCCTGCCCTGCCGTGGCCACTTCGTGATGGTGCGTCTCCACGTAGATGCCGACTTCTTCCATGAGCAAGACCATCTCTGACCGGATGTCCTGCTGGCTATCCATCGGTGGTACCGGGAAATAGCCCTCTTTATAGCGCGGCTTGTATCCCAGGTTCGGACCTTCGGCCCGCCCGGTATTCCACTGGCCTTCCGCCGAATCAACGTAGTAATACGACGAATTTTCTGTACTGTCGAAACGAATATCGTCAAAAATAAAAAACTCAGCTTCCGGCCCGAAGTACGCTACATCAGCAATGCCACTGGCACGCAGATGGGCCTCGGCTTTTTTCGCGACGTTCCGTGGATCGCGGCTGTAGCTTTCGCGGGTAATGGGATCCGCGACGTCACAGATCATCACCAGCGTGGGATCCTTCAGGAAAGGATCAATCTGGGCCGTATCGGGATCGGGGATGATCAACATATCGCTGGCGTTAATCGCCTGCCAGCCACGGATACTCGACCCGTCAAAGCCATGCCCCTCGTGGAACAGATCTTCGGTCAGTTCCGCAATCGGGACGCTCAGGTGCTGCCACAGGCCCGGGAAGTCCATAAACCGCAGGTCCAGGATCCGCGCCCCTTTACTTTTGGCAAATTCGAGTACTTCTTTCGGCGTCATGCAAGGTCTCCTTTGTTGGTCTACTACTCTCCGTAGATGCTGACGCTACGGAGTCCTACACTAAATTGCCTCTTCGCCGCGCTCGCCTGTACGAATGCGGATCACTTCCTCAACTGGCGTGACAAAAATTTTCCCATCCCCAATGCTGCCGGTCTGGGCAGCAGACATAATCGTTTCAATGACCATATCTTCCAGGTGGTCCGGGATGATGATTTCTATCTTGGTTTTAGGGAGAAAGTCAACAACGTATTCTGCTCCACGATACAACTCGGTATGACCGCGCTGGCGGCCAAAACCGCGTACTTCACTCACTGTCATACCCTGAATGCCGGAGGCGTTCAGTTTTTCTTTCACCTCATCGAGCTTAAAGGGTTTTACGATTGCTTCAATCTTTTTCATGACCCGTTCTCCTCGGGAATCCCCGCCCCGCGCCCCTCCATCATGGCACAGAATAGTAGCACAGACCTTCTACGCCAGCACTATGCTATCGAATCATGGGTTGCCCGGCTGCAGAGGGATGGTGCTGAAAATCTGGATATCCCGGCACCCCCATCTCAGGCCCGTCAAGACCTTCCACTTCCACTTCTTTGCTGACCCGCAGCGGTGTGATCAGATTACTGATTTTGAACCAGGCATAGGCCATCACAAAACCGAACACCAGCACCACCGCAGCGCTGAGCAACTGGGCCATGAACTGCGAGGCATCGCCGTACAGGAGCCCCCGCACCCCGTCAGAGCCATACATCTTGACGAACTCATCGCGTACCACGCCATTCCAACCGGCGCCGTATTCCCCGTTGGCAAAGATGCCTACGGCCAGCACGCCCCAGATACCATTGACCCCGTGCACCGAAATCGCCCCGACCGGATCGTCGATACCACGCCGTTCCCAGAAAAACACCGACACCACGACGAGATAGCCAGCCACCAGCCCGATAATGGCAGCGCTGAGGGGGGTGATAAAGGCGCAGGGTGCCGTCACCGCCACCAGGCCAGCGAGCATACCGTTGCAGCACATCGTCGGATCGGGCTTCTGTCCCTTGAGCATCAGCGTGAGCATGGCCGCCACCGACGCCATCACGCCTGCCAGCATGGTATTCACCACGATGAAGCTAATGCGCAAGTCCGTCCCTGCCAGGGTGGAGCCCGGATTAAAACCAAACCAGCCAAAGGCGAGAATAAACGTCCCGGCCACCACCAGCACGACATTATGCCCTGGCATCGCCATGGGCCGTCCATCGGCACTGTATTTGCCAAGGCGTGGCCCGATGAGCATGGCGCCGACCAGACCGATCACACCGCCCATGGCGTGCACCACACCCGAGCCCGCAAAATCGACTGCCCCATGGCCTAAGCCCCAGTTCAGGCCCGCCTGCGCCAGCCAGCCACCCCCCCAGACCCAGTTGGCAAACAGACAATACGGGAGGGCGACCCACAGTCCGTAGAGACAAAAATTCTTCCAGGCCCAGCGCTCCGCCATGGCCCCGGTCGGGATGGTTGCGGTGGTATCCATAAACACCATCATGAAGAAAAACATCGTCATGACACTCACATCCCCGACATGGCTCAGGAACCAGCCTTTCAGCCCGACCAGACCGTAGGTAAACGCGCCTGTGGCTTTGCCCGCCGCATCCACCACTGCCCCGAGGCCCGAGCCTTCGTTGAGCAACGAGAGGCCCGGTCCCAGGGCAGGATACCAGCCTGGCGGGACAGGACCGTTCCACCAGTTGCCCCAGCCAAGGGCAAAGCCGTAGGCCCAGAATGCCAGACAGCCGAGCGGGTAGATCATCAGATTCATTGCCGAGGTGTGCGCCGCATTCTTGGCCCGGCACAGCGCGGTCTCCACCAGCATAAAGCCAGCTTGCATGAACATGACGAGCGCACCCGCAATGAGCACCCACACATAGTTGATGGCATACAGATTGTGCACAATCCGGTCATACAAATCGGTCATTTTTAACTGCTCTGGGACATCACCCTTGGCATCCCCTGCCGGGGTGGCCCAGACCCCAGAAGCCCCGCCCGTGGGGTCTGGCCAGGCGGGCTTCTGCGCATCATTAGTCGCGGTGAAATAGGCTGGCAAGGTAGGGGCTGCTGTCGCCGCTGCCTCGCTGGCTACCATGGGGCGCGTGTCCTGCGCCCAGGCACCAGGTAGGCTGATGAGCATCCACAGTCCCGTAGCGGCAGACATCCAACGAGAGAAACTGCGTCGTCGTTTCATACTTCTTCCCTCTCCCCTGAGCCCGTTAATCGTTTACACAGGCAAACACCGCCCTGCGCTTCCCCAGATGTCCAATAGAGGGAGCAATTCCCGTGCCATGCAGATGTTGGGCTGTACTAGCTTAGAGATAGCGGGGGTACGCGCCAGGCAGAGGGCGAGTAAGGAGAAACGGTTGTGCGACACAAATGTCTGACAAGGGGCAAAAAATGTTTTGTAAGAACA
>Ga0194128_10008745_pt1 | contig 12687 bp, 10 predicted proteins | sample TA2KigCa65mmetaG_FD_148650 | JGI IMG/M metagenome (GOLD analysis project Ga0194128, IMG submission 148650) | Freshwater microbial communities from Lake Tanganyika, Tanzania - TA2015037 Kigoma Deep Cast 65m | ecosystem: Environmental > Aquatic > Freshwater > Lake | place: Tanzania: Lake...
GGCGGGCGCGGATGCGCTGCCGCAAGCGCTCGTCGACCGCCTGTACGCACTGACGGGCGATTCGGGCGACTCGGGCGATTCGGGCGGGCCTGCCGCGGGGATGGAGGTGGCGGACGAGATGGCCTGGACGCCCCGCCCCTGCCGCACGCCAGAAGGACGCGGGACGCTGCGGCTGCGCGGCGACCTCGACCCGTGGTTCGCGGCCCTTGTGGCGGGCCAGCACCTGGGCGTGGGCGACGGCGCGCCCACGGGCTTCGGCCACTACGAGCTGGCTCCCTAGTGGTCCGCGGCGCAAGTCGGAGGCACGATTTGGAGCCCCGGGCGCTGACCACTAAGCCCAAATCGTGGCGCGCGACATGCAGGGCCAGGTGATGACCTTTGTAGGCGAAGCTGCTTGTCTCGCGCGCCGCTCAGGAGGGTTTTCCCCAAAAATGAAGAATATTCCAACCTCGCCCCCCTTACAGAGAAAATCGCGGTGGCGGCGAAATTCCCCAAGGGAGTACCATGCGTGGCGAAACGCGCGTTGGCGCTGAGAGTTGTACAGGAGGGTCACCAGCCGGAGCCTCGGGAGAACCGGCTTAACGACCTCAGCGGCGCCGAGTGGCTCTTCTGGACCAGCACCATTTTCGAGACGTTCTATCCAGCCGACGCCACGCACAAGTTGCGCAAGCAGCACGGAGCCATGAAGCCGCCGGAAGTGATGGCGGAAATCATCCGATTTTTCACCAAGCAGGGCGAGGAAGTGCTCGATCCGTTCGCCGGCGTGGGTGGCACCCTGCTCGGCGCCGCGCTGGCCGGACGGCGCGCCCTCGGCTTTGAGATAAATCCCCAGTGGGTGGACGTCTACAACCGGATTCAGCGGGAATTCGCCGTCGTGGACGGCCGCATCGTGCGTCTCGGGGAGATTGCCTCCGACGAGGGGCCGCGCAAGGACGCCGCCCCCCTCAACGCGCCCATGCTGGTGGGCGACTGCATGCACCTGATGGCCACGCTGCCTGATCAGAGCGTGGACGCCATCGTCGCCGATCCGCCCTACGGCTGCAACCACGGCGCGACCGGCTTCAAGAACGAGACCAACTTCGCGATGAACTCCTCGACCGATCCCCGCGACTTCTCCAACGCGGCCGATCTGCCCGCCTTCCTGGAGCGGATGGAGTCGCTGGGCTGCCAGGCGTGGCGCGTGCTCAAGCCGGGCCGCTACCTGGTGCTCATGGTGGGCGACCGCTACATGCGCGGGGAATTCGTTCCGCTCGGCGTGATGGTGGCCGATACCCTGCGCGGCGTGGGCTTCCAGTTCAAGGGGCTGCGCATCTGGTGGAACAAGGCCACCCAGCGCCCGCTGCGGCCCTACGCGGTGAAGACCTGCTTCGTGCCCAACATCGTGCACCAGAACATCCTGGTGCTGAGGCGGCCCGACAGTACGTAGGAGATGGCGCGGGGACCTTTGAACATCCGGATGCCCTCGGGGAGGCCCGGGGAGTCTTCCCCAGGAGCGCGCGACCATCGCTGGTCAGGCCTTTCCCGCCAACGGGCATGGCGAGAGCGTCTACGTGGCGCGCCAGCCGGTCTTTGACCGCAAGCTGAACACCTGGGCCTACGAGCTGCTCTTCCGGCACAGCGCGTCCGCGCAGACCGCCGTCGTCACCGATTCCGAGGCCGCCACCCTGCAGATTATTGCCGACGGCATCGCCATCGCGCTGCCCAGCGTGGACCAGCGGCGCAAGGTGATGGTCAATTTTCCCCAGTCGCTCCTGCTCAAAGAGGTGGCCTTCGCGCTTCCGCCGCAGCGCTGCGTGATTGAAATCCTGGAGAGCGTGGAGCCGCGTCCGGAAATTCTAGAGGCTTGCCGCCGTTTGAAAGAGCACGGCTACCAGCTTGCCCTTGACGATTTCGTGGGCCAGCGCGGATACGAGCCGCTGCTTGACCTCGCCGACGTGGTGAAGGTGGACATCCTGCACATGACCCGCGCGCGCATCAACCGCGTAGTGCAGCGCATCCACGAGTACGGCTGTGAATTGCTCGCGGAAAAGGTTGAGGATCGGGACACCTTCGAGTATTGCAAGAGCCTGGGCTTCGACTATTTCCAGGGATTTTTTTTCAGCAAGCCAGTCACCATGGAAGGCCGCAAGGTTTCCGCCAACCAGGTGTCGCGCCTGCGCCTGATCACCGAGCTGGGGCAGCATGAATTCGACGCCGCGCGCCTGAGCAAGATTCTGCAGACGGACGCGTCGCTGAGCCACCGCCTTTTCCGCTACGTGCACTCGGTGGCCTTCGGTGTGCGCAGCCAGGTGAAGTCCATCAAGCATGCCCTCGTGCTGCTCGGCGAGGTGCAGACGAAAGAATGGCTGCGGGTCATCCTGTTGACCGATCTGTCCAGCTCGGCCGGCGCCGAGGAATTGCTCTTCGTCTCCGCGCAGCGGGGCCGGTTTCTCGAGTTGCTGGCGCAGGGGATGGTGAAGCCGCCGCTGCCGCCCGAAGGGATGTTCCTGCTGGGCCTGTTCAGCCTGCTGGATTCCCTGATGGGCCAGCCGATGCCGCGCTTGATGGAGACATTGCCCATCGACGAGCGCATCAAGCACGGCCTGTGCGATCCCACGAGCGGCCTGCGCATCTGGCTCGACCTGTTGAGTGCGCAGGAGCACGCTCGCTGGGACGAGGTGGAGTTTCTCATGGAGCGCCTGGGCGTGGAGCCGGCGGAAGCCGAGCGCCTCTACGCGCGGGCCATGGAATGGGCCCAGGAGGTGCTCAGCGCCCGCGACGCCGCGGCCTAGTGGTCCGCGGCGCAAGTCTGATCATGAATTGGAACCCCGGGCGATGAAGGGCCGCGGCCCCGCCGTTGCGAAGCACATGGGCCCTCACAATGAAAGGAAATTGGCCCAGCATGACCATTGAAGCGCCCGTTGCGGGCAATTTCATCCGCGACATCATCGAAGAGGACAACCGCACCGGCAAGCACGGAGGCCGCGTGGCCACGCGGTTTCCGCCGGAGCCGAACGGCTACCTCCACATCGGGCACTCGAAATCCATCTGGATCAATTTCGGTCTTGCGGCGGCCTTCGGCGGAACGTGCAACCTTCGCTTTGACGACACCAATCCAGTGAAGGAAGACGTCGAGTACGTCGAGTCCATCCAGCACGACATCAAGTGGCTGGGCTACCGGTGGCACGGCGAAGTCAAATATGCCTCGGATTATTTCGATCAGCTTTACGAGTATGCGGTGCAGCTCATCAAGCTGGGCAAGGCGTACGTGGAGAGTCTTTCCGCGGAGGACATGAAGGCTTATCGCGGCACGCTCACCGAACCTGGCAAAGAGTCGCCTTACCGCAATCGCTCCGTGGAAGAAAACCTCGACCTCTTTGAGCGCATGAAAAACGGCGAGTTTCCCAACGGCGCGCACGTGCTGCGCGCCCGGATCGACATGGCCTCGCCCAACATCAACATGCGCGACCCGACCCTGTATCGGATTATTCACGCCCATCACCACCGCACCGGCGACAAGTGGTGCATCTACCCGATGTACGACTTTACCCACTGCCTGTCGGACATGCTTGAGGGAATCACCCACTCCATCTGCACGCTGGAATTCGAGGACCACCGCCCGCTCTACGACTGGTGCCTGGAAACGCTGCAGACGCCCTGCCATCCGCAGCAGATCGAGTTCGCCCGGCTCAATCTCACCTATACCGTGATGAGCAAACGAAAATTCTTGAGACTGGTCAACGACAACCACGTGCGCGGCTGGGACGATCCCCGCATGCCCACGCTGGCCGGCATGCGGCGCCGCGGGTACACGCCGGAAGCCATTCGCGTGCTGGCCGAGAAGGTAGGCGTGGCCAAGGCGAACAGCGTGGTGGATTTCGCCCTGCTGGAGCATTGCGTGCGCGAGGACATGAACCGCCGCGCGGCGCGGCGCATGGCGGTGCTGCGTCCGCTCAAACTGGTCATCACGAATTATCCGGAGGGGCAGGTCGAGGAATTCGACGCCATCAACAACCCGGAAGATACGTCGGCCGGAACGCGCAAGGTGCCCTTTTCCCGCGAGGTGTACATCGAACAGGATGACTTCCGCGAGGTGCCGCCGCCGAAATATCATCGGCTATACCCGGGCAACGAAATTCGCTTGAAGGCGGCCTATTACGTGAAGTGCACGGACGTCATCAAGGACGCTGAGGGCAACGTGGTCGAGGTACACTGCACGTACGACCCGGAAACCCGCGGCGGCACCTCAAGCGACGGCCGCAAGGTTCGCGGCACCTCGCACTGGGTGTCGGTTCCCCACGCGAAGCGGGCCGAGGTGCGGCTGTACAGCCACCTGTTCACCGTGCCCAATCCCAACGAGGTCCCCGAGGGCCAGGATTTCATCATGCACCTGAACCCGAATTCCCTGGAGGTCGTGGAGAACGCGGCGCTGGAACCGTCGCTGGGAAATCTCATGACCGGAGAATTCGTCCAGTTCGAGCGCACCGGCTACTTCAGCGTGGACCCGGACAGGACTCCGGAAAAAATGGTCTTCAACCGCACGGTGACGCTGAAGGACTCGTTTAAAGTCTAGTTCTAGCGTTCACCGGTCAGGCGACCGTCCAGATGTTGCCGCCGTTGCAGTAGGAGCGTCCCGCGCGGGCAGACTTGACACGGCTTACGTGTACACATATTATGTGTAGTACATGAACATCACTCTTTCGGTGGACGAGAAGCTGGTCCAACGTGCCCGCAAGGTCGCGGGCGCCATGGGCAAGAGCCTCAATCAGGTCGTGCGGGAGTATCTGGAGGAGCTGGCCTCGAGCGACGATCTGGACAGTTGGGAGAGCGAGTTTGTGGGTTTAAGCCTGGGGAGCGGAGGCGACTCCAAGGGGTGGCGCTTCAACCGGGACGAGTTGTATGAACGTACGTAGCTTCCTCGATTCAAACATCCTGGTCTACACGGATGATCAGCGTGCGCCCGACAAACGTTCCATCGCCACAGATCTGGTGCGCGCGGGCGTGCGCAGCCGGAAGGCGGTTCTCTCCAATCAGGTGCTTTCGGAGTATTTCGTCTCCGCAACCCGCAAGCTCGGTGTGACGGCGGAGGTGGCGCGGCGCAAGATCGTGCTGCTTTCCAGATTGAATACCGTAATGCTCGAGGTGGCTGACGTGCTTTCGGCCATCGATCTGCATCGCCTGCACCAGATCGCCTACTGGGACGCGTTGATACTTCGAGCCGCCGCTCGCGCGGGTTGCAAGCGCGTCTACTCGGAGGATCTTCAGGACCGGCAGGTTTTCGGTGACGTGGAGATCGTCAACCCGTTCAAGTGATCAGGCCGCGCCGTCCTGCGTTTTTTTCGGAATTCTCAGCGAGCCGATGGTGACGCTCGTGTCGTCGACGGATACTTTCGCATTGGGATCCGGCGGGGCCAGCATTTCTTCGATGGTGTGGATGGAAACCTTGTCGTCCAGGTCCTTGACCATCGCGCGGGCGGTGTTGACGACCTTTTCGGTTTGGGCGACGTCCTCTTCGGCGGACTTCACCATGCTCTCGGCCAGTTGACGGTCGAAATCCGTCCGGAAGCTCTTTCCGCCAAATCCACGGCTTTGCGCGGCGGCTTCGGCGGCCGCGCGTCCACTGACGAAGTTGCCCAGGCCGGCCGCCACCGCACCCACCAGGAAGAGTGGGTTGCCGGTCGCAAACCCGCCAACCATGGCGACCAAGGCGCCCCAGCCGCACAGGCTGCTGATCGTCTTGAGCCGCGCCGCGCGGTCCGCGGCGTCCAGTGTCGCGGTCGGGTTGCTCGGCGCTGTGGCGCCCGTTTTAACCAGAATTGCCTGCAAGTCGGCGCGCCACTTGTCCAGGTGCGCCTGTTTTCCGGAAAGGCTGCCCTCCAGCCCGGACAACACTTCCTTTTCGACTTTCAACACCTGCGCCATGGCGGCCATCTTTTCCGCCTCGGGGTCCGCCGCCGCGCCGATGGTGCTGGGCACCGCCGCGCGACCGTCGTCGGCGATTTCGAGCACGCGCTGCAACCCGCTTGACATGCTCGGACCACCGCCGGCCGCCAGCTGCTGGAAAAATGACCACAGCATGGTGACGCGCAGGTCGCCGCCCGTTGCCAGCGTCTTCATTGCGTGTTTTTCGAGCGTCGCGCGATCGTTGGAGTCGTATGCCTTGGGCACGCAGGCGATGGCGAGGCGCACCATCTCGACCTCGAGACGGCCGCTCAGCGGACCCGCCGCGAGCTTGTCCAGGGCCTCGGTCACCACGGCCTTGCCGGTGGAAGCATTGAGGGGCAGCCCGGCGACGGTTTCGGCGGCACGCGCGTAGGCGGCTTCCGTCGTGGCGCCACGGCCTATCTCGGTGAGGATGCTGCGTCCCACCTGGCGTGCGTCCTCGTTATTGTACGCCGACTTCATCCCCCGGCCGGCGAAGGCCGCGAGGCTCGTCGACAGGTCGCTGGGCGGCGTCTGCACCAGCGCCTGAACGCCCGCCTTCAGCGCGTTTACCGCGGTGTAATCCTGGATGGGTCCCTTTGCCACCGCAGCGACGGTCGAGGCAAACTGGCCGGGAACCGGCTGGGACGCATGCTTCGCGATCGCGGCGAGCAGCGAATTGCCCACCGTGCGTGAGTCCACGCTGTTGTAGGAAGCCTTCATGGCCGCCTCGGCGAACGTCGCCAGGCTCTGTTCCGGAGCCGGGATGTTGCCGGCGGCCAGGGTGGCCAGCGCCTGCTTCTGGGCGTTCACCGCGGTGTAGGTCTGGATCTGGAGCGCCGCCGTCTGATGGGCGACTTCGGCGAAGGTCTTGTGCTCTGGCGAGGTGACGTTCTGTGCGATGGACCCGAGGAAACTCTGGCCGAGCCGGAACGAGTCCGCGCTGTTGTAGGCCGACTTCATCGCGCTGGTGCCCAGGGTGGCGAGCGCCGCGCCGATGGGGCCGTTGATCCCGCTGGCCAGCGTTTCCAGGCCCAGCCTGTGAACGTTGGTCAGGGTGAAATCCTGTCGGGCCGCGGCGGCGGCCTTGCGCACGGCCTGTGCAACCGCGCGTTCCGGCGCGGGCGCGGAAGCGTCCCCGGTCACGCTGCCCAGAAAGTCATCGGCGATTTTGCGGCGCGCGCCGGCGTCGTACGACTTCGCGATGCCCTGCAACGCGTGCCGGGCACCCGTGGCGATGGGGGATGGCGTGGTCGATGTCGCGGCGGCTTCCATTGTCCGGCATGGTACGCCGGACGCCTGAAAAAAGTCTTAATTCGGAGGCTGAATCAGGCCGGCCACCGCGCCGGCCGGATCCTCGATGACCGCCAGACGGCCGAAGGACCCCATGTCGTTGGGCCCCACGCGCACCTTGCCGCCCAGCGCCTCGCAGCGCGCGATGCTCTGGTCGAGGTCGGCGACCGTGACGTAGATCAGCCACTGGGCCGGCATGTCCGCGTTCACGCCCCTGGCGTGGCACACGCCGGCCACCGCGGCGCCGGTGCCGGGCGCGCGCATGGTGTAATCCTCGTAGTCGCCGACCGGGGTGTCCTCGACTTTCCAGCCCACGACTTCGGAATAGAAGTCGCGCAGTTTCCCCGCATCGGGGATTGTCAGATCCACCCAGCCGATCGTGCCCACAACGCCAGACATCAAGGGGTCCTCCCGTAACTTTGTCGTGCCGCAATACCATGCGTGGGCGCGATCTCCTGGCGACCCTGGAGTTCCAGCGGCCGCGCCGTCTTCCCGGGGCACCGTCCCGGTGCTATTTGTACTCCCATAGAATGGCATTTTCGCCGTTCGGATCGCCGAGCAGCATGAACAGCGACGCCTGGCTGGTGGCGAAGTCGATCACCTTGCCCTTGAGCGGCAGCCCGTTGGAAATGCTTCCCCAGGAGCGGCCGGTGCGTGACGCCACCACAACGTCCGCGAATTTCTTGGAGGCGCGCAGCGACACCACGCGCGGCTCCATGCCCACGCCGATCAATCCGTAGATCGGATCGCAGAATATTCGGGTGTGGCGGTTGTACGCCGACACCGTCTTGACCGGCACGTTTTCCCAGCGCGAGCCCCCATTGTCGGAAAACAACAGCCTCGGCTTCCAGCGCTCGCGGGCCACCGCCCAGGCGCGGCCGTCGCAATAGGTCACGTCGAGCAATTCCTCGTGGGCGAACGGGCCCTGCTGGGCCACTTCCTTCCACGAGCCGCCGTGATCCGGGCTGGCCCAGGCGCCCAGCAGCGCGGTGGGCCGCTCCGCGTCGAACACCAGTGCCCACACCGGCCGGCCGGGGACCCTGCTGGCCGCAAAGCGCACCTTGCCGGGCGGCACCTGCTCGACCACTTTCCAGGAACGCCCCTTGTCGTGGCTCCAGCACAGCGTGCCCTGGCCGATGCCGCCGCTGTACAGAAAGCGGGGCTCGATGGGATCCTGGTAAAGGTCGCCGCACGGTCCCTCCCACAATTTGCGGGCCTGAAATCGCTCGCCGGAAATAAAGACCTCGAACAGCCCGTCCGCGCCGCAGCAGAAATACAGGTGGTTGGGGTCCTCGAGGTCCACCCAGATCGCGAGCGGGTTGCCCAAGATCATTTCCTCGGCGGGCCGCTTCGGCGGTCCGTACGCCTCGGGATGCGGCCCCACCACGCCGGGCACGGGGGGCCCCACGGTGTCGTGCATGGTGCGCAGCGGCGGCAGCAGGGCCACCCACAGCCGCGAATCCGGATCCTGGCGGAAGAGCCCGGTCTCCGCCAGCGCGTAGGACGCACGCCCGCTCGGATGAATGGCCATCGCGCGCACCGACGACAGGGTGGGCTTGAGCACCAGCGGCTCCCAGTGCGTGCCGCGATCCGGCGAGCGCCCCAGCCCGGCCGGCGTCATGCGATAATAATGCTCCATTTTTGGCGGAGGAATTCCCTCGACGGTGCCCGGCATGGTTCCCGGAAACGGGCCGGCATTGGGCTGCACCCACCAGTTGAGACCGCCGTCGGTGGACGAAGCGCGTCCGCTCAGCCCTTCGGTGATGGACGCGGAGTCCCGCGTCTCGCCCGGGGACACCAGCAGCGTATACCAGTCCGCGGTCAATTTTCCGGTGGGCTCCATGCGGATCGATTGCAGGTGCACTTTCGTCTGGCGGCCGAACGCATCCGGGCCGACCTTGCGCAGCACCCAGGATCCCAGGTCCATCACCGCGTCAAAGGACATGCCGCCGTTGTTCGAGCGGAGGATTTTCGCATTTTCCGCGCCCACCAGAATGACGTTTGCGTCCGGCGAGAACCAGGCGGCGTCCACGGCCACGCCGATCGCGCGCCACGACTTGCCGCCGTCCAGGCTCATCAGGAAACGCCCCTCGCCGCGGGCCGTGGCGGGAATCGGGTTGGGACCCTCGCGCCGCGGCGCGCGCGGGCCGATGTTGAAGAAGGCGTACAGCGTGTCGAAGCGGGCCGGATGGACGCCGAAATAGGTAAGCACCGGCTCCATGCCTTCCTTGCGCAGCATCCGATAAAGGTCGTCAGAAACCGGCTTCAGCGTGTCGAGCGCGTCTCGCGAAACGAAGACGCCGTCGCGATCCGACGCCACGTAGGCTTTTTTCCAGGTGCCTGAATCCATCCAGATCCCGAGGAAAGTGCCGGCCAGTCCGCGAGTGCGCGGATCGCCGCGCCAGTGTGGCTTCGCCTCCGCCGCCGAGATCAGCGCAAGCAGCAGAAACGCGACCAGCAGTCGGGAAATCATGCGCGCCGCGCCTTCGTCTTCACGTCAAACCACGCGGCGGCGATAATGATCAGTCCCTTGATGACCTCCTGCAAATCCTGCGGCGTGCCGAGTATTGACATTCCGTTGGCCAGCACCGCCAGCAAAAATAAACCCAGGATGGTGCCGCGCACGTGCCCGATGCCGCCCATCAGCGAGGTGCCCCCGATGACCACCGCGGCGATGGCGTCCAGCTCGTTGAGGCGACCGATGTTGCCCGGCGTGGCGCCGCCTTCACGCGAGGCGGCGAGAATTCCGGCCACGCCACAGAGCAGCCCGGAAATCATGAACACTCTCCACTTGATCGATCCCACGTTGATGCCGGACAGCGCGGCCGCGCTGGCGTTCCCGCCTACCGCGTAGATCGCGCGGCCGAACGCGGTCTGGTCGAGGATGAACATGCCGGCCAGCACGACCCCCAGCCACAACAAAAATGGCAGCGGCAGCCCGCGGTAGCCGCAGAATACCCAGCCGGCGAACGCAAAGCCCAGGAATCCGATTGCCAGCCTTGCCGTCTGGGCGCTTTCGCCCGGCGGCTCGAAGCCGAACGAGCGGAGCCGCGATTCGGCACGAAATTGCATGGCCACCCAGGCCACAAAGGCGATGAAAATCAGCGCGGCCGACACACCGGGCGGCACGGTCGAGAAGAAGAACTGGGTGAACTCTTCGTTGCGCGGGCTTACGTTCTGCCGCCCGGAGACAATCTGGGCGAGACCGCGCCCGATGACCAGCATGCCCAGCGTGATGATGAACGAGTGGATCTTGTAGCGGGCCACCCAGAATCCGTTCCAGGCGCCGACGACCACGCCCAGCGCCACCGTGACGACGATGGCCAGGGGCATGGCCCACCCTTGCTGCAGAAGGAGACACATGACCACCGCGGTCAGTGCCACCACGGAGCCCACCCCGAGATCGATCTCCCCGATCAGGATGACCAGCGTCATCCCAACGGCCAGGACGCCCACCACCATCACCTGGCCCACAATATTGGAAAAGTTTTCCGGCGAGAAGAACGTGAAATTCCCCTCGCGCACGTAGTAGACGATGGTGAACAGGGCAATCAGCGCGAACAGGCTGACCACGATGCCGAATTGCGGCCCCAGGTCGAGCAGCGGGGACTTCTTCTCACTGGTCATGCCGGCACCATGCGCGCCTGTGGCGGCAGTGCGCCCGTTGCGTATTGCATGACCGTCTCCGCGTCGGCCTCCGCCTTTGAGAGGAGCGCCACCTGGCGTCCCTCGCGCATCACCAGCACGCGGTCGCTCATGTTGAGCACCTCCGGCAGGCTGGAGCTCACCATGATCACCGCCATGCCTTCCTCCAGCAGGCGGTTCATCAGGCGGTACATCTCCACCCGCGCGCCCACGTCCACGCCGCGCGTGGGTTCATCGAGCAGCATCACCGACGGCGCGGTGGCCAGCCATTTTCCGAAAACCACTTTTTGCTGGTTTCCGCCGGACAGCGTGGACACGTTCACCCCCAGGGTGGCCGCCTTGATGCGCAACTCTTCCTTCCATTTCTGCATTTCCTTCGTCTCGGCGAGACGGTCGAGGACGCCCGCGTGGCTCAAGCGATCCAGGCTGGCCAGGGTGATGTTCTCGCCCACCGCCATGGTGAGGATCAGCCCGAACGCCTTGCGGTCCTCGGTGACCAGCGCAACCCCGGCATGGATCGCCTCCAGTGGGGACGCAAAGCGGGCGGAACGACCTTTGAGCCGCACCTCGCCGCGCACGTCCGAGGGGAAGGCGCCGAACAGCGCCGTCAACAATTCCGAGCGCCCGGAGCCCATGAGCCCGGCGATGCCCAGCACCTCGCCGGCCCTCGCTTCGAAACCGATGCCCTGCACGATGCGCTCGCCGGCTCGGAACGGGTGATCCACTTCGAGATCCGACACCGCCAGAACCGGGTCGCCGATGGGATTGGAGCGGGCCGGGTACAGGTCCTCGATCTCGCGGCCCACCATCATGGCCACGATTTTCTCCTCGGTGAGATTCGCCATGTCGTCGGTGCCCACCGTGGCGCCGTCGCGAATCACCGTGCAGCGGTCGCCGATGGCAAACAACTCCTCCAGGCGGTGCGAGATGTAGATGCAGGTCACGCCCTGCGATTTCAAGCGCCGCAGCGTCTCGAACAGGACCTCCACTTCGTGCCCGGTGAGGGCCGAGGTGGGCTCATCGAGCAGCAGCACGTTTGCCTTGACCCGCAGCGCCTTGGCGATCTCCACCATCTGCTGGCGCCCCACGCCGAGGTCCTTGACCGGCGTGCGCGGGTCCACCGGCACGGAAAGCTCGTCCATCAGTTGCCGCGCGCCCTGGTAGGTGGCCGACCAGTCGAGAAAAATCCCCTTGCGCGGCTCGTGGCCCAGGAAGATGTTTTCCGCCACCGACAATTCAGGGATTAAGTTCAGCTCCTGGTGGATAATGGCCACGCCGGCCTGCTCCGCGTCGCGGGTGCCGCTGAAGCGCGCCGGCGTGCCGTTCACCAGGATCTCGCCGCCGTAGGTCCCGTGGGGATGCACCCCGGACAACACCTTGAGCAGGGTGGATTTTCCGGCCCCGTTTTCTCCGATGAGGGTGTGGATGTCGCCGCGGCGGACCTGCAGCGTGATGCCGTTGAGCGCCCGCACGCCGGGAAATTCCTTGGTCACCTCGCGCATTTCCAGGACGACGTCGCTCATTTCAGCAGCCCCTCAAATTCGGACCGTGGATGGAAGCCCGACTCGATGATCACTTTTTCCACGTTGTCTTTCGTGACCAGCTCCACCGCCGTGTTGATGGTGGGCACTTCGACCGCGCCGTTGTTGTAGGTGTACAATTTCGGGTCATTCGCGGCGGCCGGGCCGGCGAATTGCTTCGCCAGCTCCAGCGGGTTGGCGCCCTTCGCCAGCGCGACCGCCGCGTCCGCCGCCGCCTGGGCGAGCGGCACCACGCCCTTGAGGACTTCCACCGACTGCACGCCCTGCAGCACGTAGCGAACGTTGTCTAAGTCGGTGTCGGCGCCAG
>Ga0194128_10008746_pt1 | contig 12687 bp, 7 predicted proteins | sample TA2KigCa65mmetaG_FD_148650 | JGI IMG/M metagenome (GOLD analysis project Ga0194128, IMG submission 148650) | Freshwater microbial communities from Lake Tanganyika, Tanzania - TA2015037 Kigoma Deep Cast 65m | ecosystem: Environmental > Aquatic > Freshwater > Lake | place: Tanzania: Lake...
AACCATTACTTCATCAATTCCATTGCTTGGTGAATTAACGCTAGAGCAATACACTGAGGAATACGCTAAGGCCAATTTGCAAGCCTTGTATAAAGTAGACGAAGTTGAAATTTGGCAAAAGTTTGATAAAACTGTCCCAAATGGAACAGTTGTACTTGTTTCTAAGACGCTTGATCAATTCATTAACGAAGGATATACTCAAACCAAAAATGTTCGAATAAATAATCAAAATCCAACAATATTGGAAGGATTAATCGACAAACCAATTAATTCTGGACTGTATGTCGGATTTAGGATAAAAATCAAATTCATCTAATGTCAGTATCTGTTAATTTACAGGAAGTTTTCTCATCCGATAGTCAATCAAATTTGACCCAAAAGATCAACTTCAATTTTAATCAGCTCCTGACCTTGGGATTGGGCGAGCGAGGCCCAATTGGATTAGTCGGCCCACAGGGTCCAATTGGCCCAGTTGGCCTTGGAGGCCCAACTGGAGCTAGGGGCGCAAAGGTCTATGCAGTTCAAACCTTAGATAGTCCAATAGTTACTCCAGCAATTGCTCCAAATTCAGCAGATGGAGATATTTTTATTAATACTAAAGAATTATATGTAAAAGGAGTAACCGTTAGCGGAACTTGGGGAGAAGTTATAGATTTTCAATCATTAATTACCTCTCAATCTTTACAAGATACATTTAAAGTATTTCAATTAGGCGTTGGCGCTGGCTATTCAACTTCAAAACATGCAAAGTTTTTAAGAACAAATGGAATCGACTCAGTAAATAGTGGACTTGCAGAATCTCACCCAATGTATCCCAGCGGACAAGCTACAAATACACAACTAATCTTATCAAATTTTGATGAATTAAAAACTTGGAGAATCCAAGCAGGTAGTCTAGTTGCTAATACGCCTGAGTCAGACGGTGTTTTTGAATACAATTCACTTGCAAAGATTTATGCATTCTTACCGTCAAGTCTTTCAAGCTGGAGACATCAATTAGAGATCGGTTCAGTCGATGATGTTGAAGTGACGGTCGGCACATCAACTCAGCAATACGTATTAACTCCGTCTGAGCAGAATTTAAAGATTCGTAAATATAGAGTAGAAGAAGCAACAGTCTCATCCGGCTTATTCGGCGGCTTGTACAATAGAGCGGAGTTTGACCTATCTGGTCCAACCACCAGCAACAATTCATTAAATGGAGAAATATTGTTCTCCGTCAACACGCGATCAAATAATACCAACACCGGTATTCAAATGGGCTTAACTACTGCCCAAATCTTAGCAGACAGATTACCACTGCAAACACTAGCAACAGACGGCTTAATTATGTCAAAGGCTGGTACGCATCACTTTGCACTAGGTTTTGATAATACAACGGCATCTAAGATTAACTTAAAGACCTCTAGTAATTTAACTTCGCTTGCCTTAAATCATGCGTCATTTAATTTTGCAAATGGCCAGTTAGCAATTACTCTAGATGATCCAGCTAAGGAAATTAGCTTGGGTACTGCAGTTAAGGTTAAAAATGATAGACTTTCTCAAGGTTTACCATTTCCAACGACAATGGTTCCAAGTTTAGACCCAAACACATTGGACGATTACGAGGAAGGAACTTGGGAGCCGACTGTTGATTTTACCCAGCAACTGGTCTATGGCGTGGACAATGACGGTGGCGGAAATTGGAATACCGAAGCTGGAGTTGGTCGATATATTAAAATAGGTAAAGCGATCTATCTATACTTTTCAATTAACGTTAGATTCATCCTAGACCAAAACGTATCCATTTCATCCTCTGGTTTAAACCTTGGAATCCCCAACAGTGATGCATTTGCCACTGCTGGTTCAGAATACTATGGCCTTAGAATTGGTGGAATACCATTTGGTAGAACCGACCACGCTGGCGATTTTGTAATTAACATCAGTGCAGCTGCAGGAGTTAATGGCCTAAGAAAGGAAATGATTGCATATACTCCGCTCTTTGATTCTACTTCTCTGGTGCAAGTAGCGCCTATTGTCCCTGGCACTTCATTTGGCAAATACGTTTGCGTTTCAGCACAAGGCAGTTCTTTTGCGCCGCGAATCGAGTTAAAGGGATTTAGGTATAAAAAAGCTTCCGATACGATCACATTCGGAAACACGAAAGCAGAAGTTAGCCGAATAACTGCCCACGACTTCTTAAGAGAATATTCAACTGATCCCACAATACTTAGCGTGATAACTGGACATGGCTGGATTTTAGATGACGGCGCGTGCACTGGAAGCGGCGGCTCAGAGTCCACGACTACTACCACTACAACTACAACAACTACGGGTACGTCTACAACAACTACGACTACAACAACTACGACTACCGAACCTACGACTACAACAACTACGACTACCGAACCTACGACTACAACAACTACGAGTTCAATTATTCCGTGAAAATAGCTACCGTTTTTTTCCAATTTTGTATCAATCTCGCCGTATACAGCAAGTCTTGTTCTAAGATTATTAACTGCAACGGCTACAACACAGGCGCTAGAGTAATAATTAAACCTTAAGTTTAAAGGGAATAATTTTCTTCTTTTCTAGAAGCCTATACACGTCTAATATTTCATTAGAGTCAAATGCATTTCTGTGATTTACTAATCGGTTTAAGATTATTAAGTCCTTAGTTAAGAATATTGCATCTCTTTCTGGCACAACTTCTTCATAGGTGCATACAATCACATTCTTTTCTGGCGAAAAATCATCCAGTTTTGGTTTTAATTCAAGTAAACGATTCTTAAATTCGTTTTCCTTAAGATCAGGAGATTCCAAAGTTGCACACTTAATTAGTGAACAACCTAGGGGTCGCTTACTATCTAGCGCAAGTTTAATAATATCGTAAGTGTCAGTTCGCGTACTACGACATACGATATAAACTTTATTCTCCTTATGAAGCTTAATATTATTAAAGTAGAAGTGCATGTGCTTTAATACAGCAGTTTGTCTTTCTAGATAGACCTTTAGGGTTTGACCTAAAATTTCAGAAGCCATAGTTACAATTTGTGAACCTTGGCCTAAATCCTCTTTTTTAGCTAGGGTATTAACTATTTCCAATAAATTTTGGTGGCTATTTACGGTTTCTAAACTTGCATTATAAAGCTTCTTATCCGCGAGTACCGTATTTAGATTAAAATAGTGAAATGCAATTTCATAAAAGTTACTAAAATCTGATTCCAGATTCTTTAGATACTTCTGTTGAGCATCCAATAGCACATAAGTGTAGTACTCTAAGTCTACATAATTTGCTTGGCACAGCCACATTGGGTCGAGCACAAGCTTGTGGTTTAATGGTCTCATAGCGTACTCCGATCTTTTTGATTATTTATTTAAACTTACAAAGCAGTATAGCTGCGATAAATAACAAAAAGCACGACCAATGCGGAATTTACTCTTTAAATTAGTTACCGATGCCGCTAGCAATTCGATCACCTATAGTAAGAATTATCGAATTTTTAGACTAGATTCGCCGGTGCCTAATTTGGTAAAAATTAGTGAAATAACTGCTTTTGTTGAGCTTAATGAAAATTTAAACAATAATTTAGCAAGACAATTTAGATGGTCAAAAGATGGTCAAAACTGGTCTCTTTGGATAAATTTTACCGATGCAGCAACCACGCCAATTGATGAATCTGATTTTGCATATTTTGAATTTAAGTTTACCTATGATAATTTGACTTATGCTGCACTGGCACAGCCAGTAGTAATTGAAGAGATACAATTAACAGTCGTTAGTAATTCGCTATCTATACCAGAAACTTCATATGGCACAGTTTCATGTAATGCTGAAGGCTGTCCAGTTATCATCGCTGATCGTGAGGCTAGTTTCAATCCGTATGGAGTAGACTCGGCAATAGGCATTGCTCGCGAATTAAGTCTACAGACAAACAAGATATTCGGCCACGAAGTAGTCTACTTTAAAACTGAGCCGGATCGACAATCTGGCGATTTTATTTTTAAAGAATGGACCTTGTATAAAACTACAAACCGAAAATGCGTTAAGGTTATGGTACCGGACAATATTTTCCCAGATTCAAAGCCTGCCTTTAATGAATTTGGTGTAGACTTTGAAATTCCATTCGAAATTCATATCGATCATACTTATTTTCAATCAATCTTTGGAGCAAATTCACAGCCAAGAAAAAGAGACTATCTCTATTTTCCATTAACTAATCGAATGTATGAAATTCAGGGCTCATACCTACACAGAGGCTTTATGATGGAGCCGATCTATTGGAAAGTTCAGTTAACTAAGTTTCATCCAAATATTGACATGTTGATTGAGGATCCGGCTATCAAGACCTCTTTGGACAATGTCATAATGACAACTGATGAGCTATTTGGCGCTGAGGCAAAGGTTCAAACCGAAGATGCTCTAATGAAACAGCAGTATTCAACAATCTCAAAAAGGTTCGATGAAGTCCGAGAAAGAATACATCCAAACCTAAGATCAAAGATTTTAGATATTACATATAACTATGCTCCATTAATTGAGCACTATTATGATCTTTCTTTAATTTTACCGACCTTGCAATCATACTCACCAATTGCTGCAAATTCGAAAGCAGATCAATACTTAAGTCCAGATACCCCAAATGCATTCTATTCCTATGAAGAGAGTGAAGTCTTTCTAGACTGGTTGGGTGGAAGGCTGAACGTTGGCGATACCAATTATTTTACTGGTGGATCGACCTCAGTTAAACTAAACGGGCCAAAGGACTCATTTACTGCACTCGGCCGGTATGTATTAGTTGAAGGCTATAAATCCCTCGGCTCAAGCGTTAGAAAAAATTTAGCACTGGATGCGGGTAAACTGAAAATTAAAAAATCAGAAACTGCTGTAATCTATAGAGAAAAGCAAGACCTGACAAAATATTCAAATATGACGTTTGTCGCGCTAGTCAAATTTAATCAGAGCTTTACAGATTCGCCAATACTTCGGACTAAAGATAATAATAATGGAAACGGCTTAATGATCTCCAGCGTCATCTGGAACGATGCTGGAACGGATAAGCTTCGGCTAGTTATAACTGTTAATTCTACAGTCATTAATTTTGAGACTGGGCCAGTCTCTAGAGATACTTGGTACGCGCTAATCATTCCAATATCAAATGAATTTTCTCAAATTGGAGTTACCAGATACTCATTTCAACAGGACCCAGCAAACATTAAAAATTATAATAAACTTAACAAGCACTATTCAAGTTTTATGCCATTAAGCACTCCGCTCTTATCATCAGCCTCTAATTATTCATTAATGGCTGGGGATTACTCAATTGCAAATATCAGGCTCTTTAAAACAATGGTACAAGAAGAGGATCATGATTATGTGTTAAGTCAGCTGTGGATTAGAGATGAGTCACTACTTGCAATAATTGACAATGCTAAACCGCAATTAAATGTACCATTCATTGCAATAAATCGATAAATATTAATATGTACAACGATCTATCAAAAAGACATATCTTTGAAAGCGCACAACTTGGATTTGAATTCGAGTTCTTTTCGCCAATTACTAGAGAAAACCTTGCTCAAATCTTTGAAAAAGCAGTCGGCCGATCAGTAGTTTGGAGTGATTCATACAAGTCGAACATACCAGTTACTGAATCGCAATTTAAATTGGAAGCAGATTTTTCTGGAGGATTTAAGATGCACGAATTTGTAACCGCACCACTACCATATGCAGAGGCAGTTAATGTACTATTTAGAGCAATGAATGTTATTGCTGAGAACGGATTCACAACTGATCGTTGTGGACTTCACATTAACTTGTCTTTTGATAAAAAGAGCGCCGGCTTGCCAATTTCATTGGAAAACCTAAATACTCTTAAGTTTATTCTAAACCTTGATGAGGCTAAAATTTATGAAATGTGGCCAAGCGCTCTAAATAAAACACAAAAGCCCTATAAAGGCTCGATAAATTTCATCTATCCAAAGAATAAATTTATTGCAGAGACCGCATTAACGCTAAAGCCTGATCCAACGCAATTTAACATTCCACAATCGAAATATTTTGGTCTAAACTTTGCTAAATTAGCAGAGGGTTATCTTGAAATTAGATATGCTGGAGGTAAGGAGTATCAAACTAAAAAGAGCGAAGCGGTTCAATTAATTAATTACTTAACTGAATTAACCTATGCTGTTCTTGAAAATAATTCTCAATATTCCTTACTTGAAAAGCAGCAAATTTCTAAAATCTTAGAAAAACAAAAGGCTACTCTGCTTGCATTAAAAAGTCCCCAAAATCTTAAAGAAGGCTATCCTGGAATTAACCTATATGTTGATTTACAAGCAAATGTTAAGGTAATAGAGGCAAATTTCGCAAACCTAAAGGATCCACTATTTAACCTAATTGCATTTGGTAATCTAAAATCTGGAGTAGTAAACTACGATACTGAGACAAAACGGATTCAGGTAAAGGACTCTCGAATTAAAGAGGGTTTTAATATAACTGGCGTCGACCTATTCAATTGTATTATTGAAGGAGAAGTTTCAAACTGTTTATTATATGGATGCAAAATAAAGTCATCACTAATTAGTGAATGCATAATTCACACAAATAATGAAATTAGGCATTCTTTAATTAAAAATTGTTCATTCCAACGAGATGGCTCAAACGTTATAGCCGGTTCATATTTAGATATACATGCTAAACATCCTATTTTTGCAGAGTTACGAGAATGCGTTGTACGATCTGGCACGCTTTCCTACAATTCAACAGCAGATTCAAAAACTGAGTTTATTATTAGTGAAAAAGCCAGTGTTCAGGCACATAAGCGAGATCTAGTAAATTAGGTCACCTTACTGATAAATAATTAAAAGCAAAAATTCGAGGTACATGGCAGTTCAGGTCAAACTTTCTGGCGTAAAACAATTATCAAATACGAGCCTTACGTCGATTGTTGAGTTTACTAATTTTAATATAAGATTAATCGCGTCAGCGGTTCAGGATTTTTTACGTTCAATCAATTATGTCGAAGGCGAAGATGAGGTTTCTGTAGAAATTGCATCAATTGATTCAGATGTTGTTCAAATTAAGCAAAAACTATCAGTTTTAGGCACTCAACTTAATAATAGCGGCACATATGATGAAGTAATTCGATTAGATCCGAGTGGTTCAGTTATTGCAAAAAAGGTTTTAGTAAATGATGTTTTGCAAGGACTTCGTGTTCGGTTAAACGTCTTTGGCCAAGTTCCACCGGTCGGTGTACCTGGTGAAATTATTTACATTCACGAACAGCCAGGTTACGAAGAAGGATTTTACGGATATTTAATATCAAAAGGTTGGATCTGTCTTTCGTGTGGAGATAATGATGGTGGACCCAGTAATAATTGCTGCTGTAATAAGGAAAATATTATTTACACAAATGCAGGCAATACTTCTGGCAATGGCGCGTTAATTACAAACAACTTATCAATAGGTTTAATTCCAGCACTAGGTACTGGTTTTATGTTTTTTGTTAATGGCATACATATTGAAATTGGTGATGGCACAAAAAATGCACCAGTTTACCTAAGTGATGATAATGGTGCAAATGCAATCAGTTTTTATCAAGCTTCGCCAAATTCTAAATTCTATTGGAATGTAAGCTATAGCGGATTTGATCTAGACACAAATGATCGGATCACAATGCGATATATTGCAATTGATCCAACTTGTGGTACTGGTACAACAACTACAACAACGACACTGGCACCGGTCAGCACAACGACACCTACTGCTCCAGAAGGCATAACAACGACTACGACTGTCTTTGTTACATCGACTACTATTCCATGTTCGACTGATACCCTTGTACATATTATTGATCCGGCTAATCCGACAACTAGGGTTACATTTACTGGTACACCAGTTGGACCATTCCAAGTTCAATTTACAGATGCGTATGGAACGGTTCACTATTTAACTTCATTAGGAAATATAATTATGCCTTGGGTATTTGACCGAAGTAATCCTTATTATTCGTCAGTGCCTACAATTAATGGAATATATCAATTTACTGAAGTTACAACTGGCTGCGTTTATTTTAAGCAAGTCGGCCCATCGACTACTACTACGAGTACATCAACTACTACAACGACAACTCCGCCTACAACGACTACGACAACCGCCGCGCCAGGCGCTACAGCGACTACGACCGCCGCTCCAGTCGGTACAACAACGACACTGGCACCGATAAGCACAACGATAACTGGCCCAAGCACAACGACTACGACGGTCTCTGTTACATCGACTACTAGTCCATGTTCGACTGATACAATTATACATATTGTTGATCTATTGAACCCGACAACTAGGGTTACATTTACTGGTACGCCAATTGGACCATTCCAAGTTCAATTTACAGATGCGTATGGAACTGTTCACTATTTAACTTCATTAGTAAATATAACTATGCCTTGGGTATTTGACCTAAGTAATCCGTACTATTCGTCAGTGCCGACAATTAATGGAATATATCAATTTACTGAAGTTACAACTGGCTGCGTTTATTTTAAGCAAGTCGGCCCATCGACTACTACGAGTACAACTACTACATAAACCCAAAGCAAGTTTTAATAGTATAAATTAATGACATGATTTATCTTTCAGTACAGCCAGACCAGCCATATTTTCATTGGCAAGTTGAAGTATACATTAATAATTTCAAGAGCGTTGGTATTAATCCCAACAAGATTGAAATAATATTTATGTATTCAAACGGAAAACCGACTGAAGCTGCTAGATTTTTACAACAGAAGTACAATACATATAGATTCTTTTTTTATGAAGACGACCGTCATGATAAGACGTATATTCCAAGTATTAAGCCTTGGGGATTATTTAAACATTTACAAGCTTATCCAAATTTAAATAGTGAAGCAATTTTCTATCACGATTCCGATATAATTTTTACAGATAAGATAAATGAACTCTTGTTTGAGAAAGATGACATTTGGTACTTATCTGATACAATTAGTTATATTGGTTACAATTATGTTGCAAGTAAGGGTAAGGAGCAATTACTCGATATGTTAGATGTATTTCGATTGGAGAGAAATATTGTTAAGCAAAATCAACCAAATAGCGGAGGAGCTCAATACATTATTAAAAACACAACGGCTGCATTTTGGTATAAAGTCTATGAAGATTCTCCAAAACTCTATCAAGTAATGTCAGCGTGGGAAGAGCGCTATAAGAAACAACAGCCGGCTGATTATGTCGGTACCCCATATCACCCAATCCAAAAGTGGTGTGCTGAAATGTGGGCAACTCTATGGAATGCTTGGGCCTTTGGTCACCAAACACAAGTTCATAAAGAATTAGATTTTGTTTTTGCAACAGATAGTCTGGCTCGAACCAATCAAGTTAAGATTATGCACAATGCTGGCGTAACAGATAAGGATGCAGATCGGCTTTTTTATAAAGGAAATTACATTAATAAAAATCCGTTTGCTGAAGCTGGTTTTGGTTGGGTTGACCAATCAACTGCATCCGCGAAATATGTTGAAGCGATTCAATTGGCAAAGCAGGCTCACATAGAAGGCTGATCCAGGTCTATTCAGAGATAAATAAATTTTGAAGAAAAAAGAGCTAAGTCGGGTCAATGTCCAAAGTTAAAATTAAGCAGATAAATATCGGCCCAGTTACCGGCCAGAATGTCGTTCCGGTATGGACTGGAACTGAATTTGATGACACTCCAATCACAGTAGACCTTACTTCAAATGAGGTTAACGTCAATGGAGATTTTTCCGCAGTAACAAAACGATTCGTAATTAATCACCCAACCAAGCCAGGCTTTAAACTACAGCACGGTAACTTGGAGGGACCGGAACACGGAGTCTATTTGCGGGGCAGATCAACTACAAAGAAAATAAAATTGCCTGAGTATTGGACAAGATTGGTTGATTCATCAACAATCACTGTGATTCTAACGCCTATCGGCAGAGCACAAAATTTGTATATTAAAAAGATCGCCAATACTTTTATTGAAGTTGCAGGCGGTCACAAAATTGAATTTTTCTATTTCATTCAAGGAGTTAGAAAAGATGTTTTACCTTTAACTGTAGAATTAGATAGCAGACCGACTGAGACAAATAAATAATTCTAAATAGAGTTATAGGTCTACATGGCGCAAACAGTTAAGATAATTCCGGCAACCGGAAAGGTAGAATTTATAGGTGATATACAAGCAGCAGTAACAACTTCTGCGATCTTTACAGGCAATTCAGCTGGTTCACTCTCTTTGATTTTACCATCAAGCCAAGGCATCACAATAGAGGGTTCGCTAACAGTACTTGGCTCAATAAATAGTGTCGCATTTATTAAATCTGAGGGTACTTCAACCCAGTTTCTTAAAGCGGACGGTAGTGTTGATTCTACTGCTTATCAGCCTACTTTCCAGAAAGGCTTGGCTAATGGATATGCCGCACTCGATGGTGGTGGTAAAATACCTATTGCCCAGCTTCCTTCTTCCATCATGGAATACAAAGGAACCTGGAATGCTTCTACAAATAGTCCAACTCTTATGGATCAATTACCAGAAGCGGAAGGAGATAAACGAGGTGACGTGTATCGTGTAGCAACAGCAGGAACAATAGACTTGGGCAGCGGCCTTATAACTTTTGACGTAGGTGACTACGTTATCTACAACGGCAATGTCTGGGAAAAATCAGACACTACAGACGCGGTCGCGTCGGTTAACGGCCTTACTGGAGTCATTACCCTCACCACTACAAATATAAGTGAGGCCAGTAATTTATACTATACAGATGCTAGAGCAAGAGCAGCTATAACTCTCACTACCATAGGAACTTCAGGTGCTGCCACTTATAGTGGTGGTGTCATAAATATTCCTCAATATCAATCTGCTTTAACCAACCCAGTTACTGGTACTGGTACTACGGACTACCTACCAAAGTTTACTTCTTCAAGTGCAATAGGAAATTCAAACTTACAAACAAATACCTCTGGTAATCTTGGTATAGGAGTAACACCGAGTGCGTGGGAAAGTTCTACTGCTATACAATTAGGTAATGATTATGCTTATACAAAATATGGAATGACAAGAAATGCGGTTTACAACGCAGGTTACAAATATATTAGTAATGGGTTTGCTAATAGCTTTGAATTTAATGGTGGTTCATATATGTTTTATATCGCTCCCTCTGGCACAGCAGGTAATTCCTTATCGTTTACACAAGCAATGACCTTATTCAGTACAGGTAATTTAGCTATCGGCACAACAGCAGACGCAGGGTATAAATTAGATGTGAATGGAACAAGCAGATTTACAGGGAATATTTTAAACGATGTTTCAGCAACACCTTCACACACAAACATTACAATTAAAGCTGATAACTCCTATGAAACAGGTATTAATTTATCAAGCACATCGGGGTTAAGGTGGCAGGTGTTTGCAGATCATTATAGTGGCAATAACTTTTATTTTTATAATGGGAAAACAGCGTCATACGCACTAAAAATAAACGGCAGCACTAATAACATAGGTATAAACACAACAACAGACGCGGGGTATAAATTAGATGTGAATGGTACTACAAGATTACAAGGTAATGTAACAATCCCCCTTGCTAATACTATTACTGCTGGCGAAATATTTGTTCGAGGCGCTGCGGACAATGTAAATTTATCGGTAGCTAAAGCCGCCGCAGGAGAATATATAGACATTGGTTCAACTTATGGTGGTGGCTACAGTGTTGCTCGTGTACGATTATTAAATGCGGCTTATGATTTCAGAGGAAGTATAGCACTATTAAATAACCCTACTTTATTAATCGCCCCTGATAGAAATCCTGATAACACAGAAACTTCACTTATAGCAGCCCCTTTAACAGTTACAAGTGGTCAGAATCAAAAAGCCTTGGCCTTGGGTTATTATTCAAGTCCTGCTTTTACTGCTTACATTCAAAATCTTGACAATACATATGCAGGTAGAAATTTAGTATTAAATCCTATTGGTGGTAATGTTGGTATAGGTAGTTCATCAGCTACGGCAAGATTGCAAATCGTAGGCACAGGCTCAACCTCCGCCACAACATCGTTGTTGGTGCAGAATAGTTCTGCCGATCAATTATTTAGAATTGATGACGATGGTAGCGTGTATATGGGTAGAAGTGGTGGTACAACTTGGGCAGCGACTTTTCTTGCAAATACAGGAGTTCAAGGAAGAATTGGAAATGGTAGTTTTGAAACACCAAACTCACTATATACTTACAATTCTGGAACGACAATGACGTTCTACAACAATAACAATACTGCAACGGGTTTTAACTTTACGTTTAACAACACACCTCAAGGTAATACTACTAATCAATGTATGATTAATTTAGGAGGTACTTATCAAACTCAAAATAATTTTGAATTCTCAAATTTAAGAATTCAACCTAGTTATGATTTTGACGCAAACACAGGCACATCGGCTGTCGCTCGTGGTATTTACTACAATCCGACAATTACGAACTTGCGTGTAGCACAACATCGTGCTATTGAAACTACAACGGGAGATGTATTACTTGGAACTACAAGTGGTAATGTTGGTATAGGTACTACGAGTCCATCTTATAGGTTAGATGTAAGCGGCACAGCAAGATTCGTGGCTACCTACAACCTTCCCATGATTATATCTGGAAACGATACCCTTTACATTCCCTATA
>Ga0194128_10008748_pt1 | contig 12685 bp, 10 predicted proteins | sample TA2KigCa65mmetaG_FD_148650 | JGI IMG/M metagenome (GOLD analysis project Ga0194128, IMG submission 148650) | Freshwater microbial communities from Lake Tanganyika, Tanzania - TA2015037 Kigoma Deep Cast 65m | ecosystem: Environmental > Aquatic > Freshwater > Lake | place: Tanzania: Lake...
TGCTCTCCCAGGCCTATGCCCCCCGGGAAGGCCTCTTCCAATCACCTCCGTGGATGCAGGTACTCATCAGGAGCGAAGACGATCCGCTAGCAGTGAAAGGACCCCTGCCCGGTCAACGCATCTCAGGACCAATCAATATCATCGACCTGGCCAATCAGTCTTCCTGCGCCTTTATTGCCACCGACGACCTTGGAACCTTGTATCCCGACGGCCGCTTTGAAGTCGTCGGCCGCATCGACCACAGCGATGTGAGGGGCTGCAGCCTCCTCTATACTTAGCTGCTGCCAGCTGCCCTCGCGCACAGGGCTGCGGATATTATCTTTCCGGCAGATATCTTTACGGATCCTTCTAACCCATACCCACATGCAATATCTGCTGGGACTCGACATCGGCTCCTCTTCCGTCAAGGTGACCTTGCTGGATATTTCGACCGGGAAACCCAGCGCATCCGCCTTCTCGCCTGACTATGAAATGACCATCGAAGCCCCTGCTCCCGGCTTCGCTGAACAAGATCCGAACGACTGGTGGCGGGAAATGAGCAACGCCTTGGAAAAGTTAAAGAAGAAAATGCCCTTCACAGGAGAACATGTCGCGGCGATCGGCATCTCTTACCAGATGCACGGGCTGGTGGTGGTAGATAAAGAAGGGAAGCCCCTTCGAAAAGCCATCATCTGGTGCGACAGCCGGGCCGTGGTGCAAGGACAGACTGCTTTTCAATCCCTCGGGGAATATTTTTGCCTTTCCCATTACCTCAACGCACCCGGGAATTTTACCGCCTCCAAGCTCCGCTGGGTAAAAGAAAACGAGCCCCAACTCTATGCCAGGATCCACCAGGTGATGCTGCCCGGCGACTATATCGCGTATCGACTGACGGGTGAGATCTCCACTACAGTATCTGGCCTCTCCGAAGGGATCTTCTGGGATTATCTGGATGCTGGACCTGCCCATCACCTGCTGCAACACTATGAGATCGACCTAGACCTGTTACCCCCGCTTGTACCCCAGTTCGGCGAACAAGGCCGATTGTCTGCTACTGCCGCCCAGGCCTTGGGTTTGAAAGCGGGTACTCCCGTCATGTACCGTGCTGGCGACCAGCCCAACAATGCCTTCTCGCTCCGCGTACTGCAGCCGGGTGAGGTGGCTGCCACCGCAGGCACTTCGGGTGTCGTCTATGGGGTCACCGACAAGCCATCTTTTGATACAGCCTCCAGGGTGAATGCCTTTGTTCATGTAAACCATCAGCCGGCAGCACCCCGCTACGGTGTACTGCTTTGCATTAACGGGACCGGCATCCTCAACAGCTGGCTGCGAAAGAATGTGTTCCAAGGCCTCAGCTACCCGGCTATCAATGCCTTGGCCGCAAGCATCCCGATCGGGTCCGATGGGCTGCAGCTCTATCCCTTCGGTAATGGGGCAGAACGAGTGCTGTCGAACCGAGACATAGGGTCCTTCATGCGGGGGCTACACTTCAACCGCCATGATGCGGCCCACCTAGCCCGGGCGGCACAGGAAGGCATTGTCTTTGCCCTGCACTATGGCATGCGCATCATGGATGGCATGGGCATGGACCTACGCACCGTGCGGGCAGGCCATGCCAATATGTTCCAGAGCCCCGTATTCGCCCAGGCTTTTGCCGATGTCACTGGCTGCCAACTCGAACTCTATAACACCGACGGAGCACAAGGGGCCGCCCGGGCTGCAGGCCTAGCGGCCGGGATCTTCCGAGATGCTGCCGAATGCTTTGCCGGGCTTGACAAAATACAGTCCATCGAACCATCCAGGGAGGGAAGTATGGCCTACGTAGAGGCATATTCGAAATGGGAAGAAGGACTAGAAGGATCATTCCCTTTTTGATGGATAGAACCACTTTTGTAGCAGCGTTGTCCATCTTCTTTACCTACACCCGGCGACTTTTTCTTTTCTATGAGATGATTATCTTCAATCATACATTCCATTTCATCACATAACTCTAATCTATACAGATATGTCTGTCACCATCGGCAACAAAGAGTATTTTCCCGCTATTGGGCGCATCCTGTATGAAGGCCCTACATCCAACAACCCGCTGGCTTACAAGTGGTACGATGAAAACCGCATCGTAGCCGGTAAACCAATGAAGGAAATCCTCCGCTTTGCCGTCGCCTATTGGCATAGCTTCTGCAATACTGGAGGGGATCCTTTCGGGCCCGGTACTAAGATATTCCCCTGGGATACCTCTACAGACCCTGTCCAACGTGCTCGCGATAAAATGGATGCCGCCTTCGAGTTCATCAGCAAACTCGGCATCCCTTACTATTGCTTTCATGATGTTGACCTAGTAGATGAAGGCCCTTCGATCGCAGAATACGAGCGTAGGATGCAGGCCGCTGTCGCCTATGCCTCCGAAAAGCAGTCCGCCAGTGGGGTCAAGCTGCTGTGGGGAACTGCCAATGTCTTCAGCAACCCCCGCTACATGAACGGGGCCTCCACGAATCCAGACTTCCAGGTACTCGCCTGGGCCGGCACGCAGGTCAAGAATGCCCTCGATGCCACCATCGCTCTGAAAGGGGAGAACTATGTCTTCTGGGGCGGCCGTGAAGGATATATGACTTTGCTAAATACCGATATGAAGCGGGAGAAGGACCACCTCGCCCGCTTCCTTCACATGGCGAAGGATTATGCCAGGCGCCAGGGCTTCAAAGGCGTGTTCTTCATCGAGCCCAAGCCCTGCGAACCCACCAAGCACCAATACGACTACGACGCCGCCACCGTCGTAGGCTTCCTACGGCACTATGGCCTCGATGCCGACTTCAAACTCAACGTGGAGGTCAACCATGCCACCCTGGCCGGACATACCTTCCAGCACGAACTGCAGGTGGCGGCAGATGCCGGCATGCTCGGCAGCATGGATGCCAACCGCGGAGATGCACAGAACGGTTGGGACACCGACCAGTTTCCTATGAACCTGAACGACCTCGTGGAAGCCATGCTGGTCATCCTGGAGGCGGGTGGATTCGCAGGCGGCGGCATCAACTTTGACGCCAAGACAAGGCGTAACTCCACCGATCCGGAAGACCTTTTCCATGCCCATATCGGCGGGATGGACTCCTTTGCCCGCGCCCTGCTGGTGGCAGATAAAGTCTTGCGCGAGACGCCCTACCGGCAGTTCCGCGAAGATCGCTATGCCTCTTTTGACACCGGCACCGGCCAGCAGTTCGAACAAGGACAGCTCAGGCTGGAAGATCTTCGTGCCTATGCCATGGAAAAAGGCAAGCCCAGTCAGCGCAGCGGCCGTCAGGAATGGCTGGAGAACTTAATCAATAACTGCATCTAAAGGTTTACCATGAAGGTTATCGTCTCCTCGGACTTTGACTCCATGTCAGAAGCAGCCGCAGAGGATTGCATCCACCTGTTGAACCGCATCCATAAGCCGCTGCTCTGCCTTGCTTCCGGAAATTCTCCGATAGGATTCCTGCGCCTGCTGCGCACGCATTACAGTCATCGGCCAAGGCCTGACTGGTATTTTGTCGGACTGGACGAATGGATCGGTATCGCCCCAGATGAAGCCGGCAGCTGCCGGCACTACCTTGGCAAACACCTGTTTCAGCCATTGGACGTGACAGAAGATAGGATTTCATTTTTCGACGGCATGACCCAAGACCCTGCGGCTGCCTGTCGGAAGGCAGCCGCCTTCGTCGAAGCACACAAAGGCATAGACATCTGCGTCCTGGGTATCGGCACCAACGGGCATCTTGGACTCAATGAACCTGGCTCCACCAGCGATACCCCCAACCGGGTTGTGACACTGACAGGCAGCACCATCGATGCGGCCCAATTCTTTTTTGAGGGTCCTCGCGACATTCGCCAAGGCATTGCGCTCGGCCTTTCCACCTTGCTGGCGGCAAAGACGGTAATCTTGTTGGCGACAGGGGCAGGGAAAGCGGAGATCATCCAAAAAGCCCTAGAAGGCCCTGTGGATGCCGAGATACCTGGCAGCTACTTACAGCAACATCCCGACTGCAGGGTCTACCTCGACGTGGCCGCCGCCAGCCACCTGCAGCACGGTCGCTGAATCAGGCCTGTATCAGACGGCAATTAGGCCATCGACAGGGATCCATGCCCGCTGCTCGCTGCTTGCAAAGGCCAGCTCAATCACTCGTACGACATTATGTCCATGCTCGGGCCGCTCCTGAAGGGGTTCACCCATGCGGATGGTGCGGTACAGGTTCCGGTAGTACATGCCGAAATCCCCTTTTATAGAAGGCCAGGTCTTCTGTAGCACCTCCCCGTTGCGCTCCGTATGCAGTAGTCCATGAAAGGCCGCATCCTCATGGCACCAGTCGACACCCACCGGCAGCTCGCCCGCTTTGAGCCGATCTTCCTGCGGGTCTTCTCCGGACTTCAGAAATGAACCCTTGGTGCCATGCAGCTGGTAGCGGGGGCCCATCTCTCTGACAAGCATGGAAGAATGGAGGGTGACTTTCAAGAAATCGTAGTCGAGTTGCAGGTCGAAGTAGTCGTCTACTTGTGAATAGTCCTTCTGGCGCCGTATATCTGCCAGAATGCTGCGCGGGAAACCGAACAATTGCAGGGACTGGTCGATGAGGTGTGCGCCCAGATCGTACAGCACGCCTGCGCCTGGCTCGGCAAATTCTCGCCAAAGGCCGTAGGTGCGAGGGTCGGGACGGTAGCGGTCGTAATGCGCGGTGAAAGTATGCAGCTTGCCCAGCAGGCCTTCCTCCAGTATTGCTTTCATCGTCAGGTAGTCGGCCACATAGCGGCGGTTGTGGTATACGGAGCAAACTTTTCCCACCTTTTCCGATAATTCGCAGAGCGTCCTGGCCTCCCAAGAGTGGATGGTGAAAGGCTTCTCTACGACCACATGCTTGCCGGCCTCCAGGCAGGCTTTCGCATAGGGGAAGTGTGTGTCGTTGGGCGCCGTGATGATGACCAACTCGATCGCTTCATCCGCCAGCAGTGATTCCAAGTCTCGATGCGTCCGGATGTCTGGATACTTGTTGGCAGCTGCATCCCCGCGTCTTTCTAAGACGGCCTCCAGTCGGTAGTCTGGCATCGTGGTGAGAAAAGGCGCATGGAACGTGCGCGAGGAGATACCAAAGCTTACAAGGGCGCTGCGTATAGGTGTAGGAGACATTCCAATACTTTCACATAAAAATAGGGGAAACAGCGAAGGATATCTTCTCCTTGCCTCATTGTAAGCATGAGGGGCAATGGATTTCTAGCTGTATTTTTGAATATGGAGTTTCGGGTAGTTTTTTTTTTATGGTTCGTTGCTCTACATCTTTCCTGCAATGATCGAAGGGCCACTTCGATGGAAGATAAGAGAATCACATCTTCCATGACCTGCAGCAATGGCCTGACGGTGTCGGACAGTGCCCTTTACATGCAGGGTGGGGGCGAGGCTTTCTTGCCAACCCTGGAAGACAGTGCGCGCATTCCGGGCCGAGTGCCCGATGGCATGGTCCTGGTGCCGGGGGGAGAGTTCAGTATGGGTTCCGTCAATCCATTGGGCATGCAGGGGGGAGGACACGAGGATATGTATGATGCCCGTCCGGTACATCGTGTGCGGCTAGATCCTTTCTACATGGATGCTTCAGAAGTCACCAACCGCCAGTTCGAGGCGTTTGTGACCGCCACCGGATATGTTACGATCGCCGAGCAGACGCCCACTAAAGAGGAATTCCCGGAGGCACCATCAGAGAACCTCGTCGCAGGCTCGGTGCTCTTCACACCACCTCCGCAGCCTGTACCCTTAGACGACCACTTGCAATGGTGGAGTTATGCCCGGGGTGCCAGTTGGCGTTATCCGGAAGGGCCTGGCAGCAGCCTGCAAGGAAGGGAGGATCATCCAGTGGTGCACGTCGCATGGGCAGATGCCGCCGCCTATGCACGCTGGGCTGGGAAAAGACTTCCCACTGAGGCTGAATGGGAATTTGCCGCTAGGGGTGGACGCCCGGGCAATCTATTCGCATGGGGCAATCAGATAAATCCGTCCGGACGATGGATGGCCAACTCGTTCCAGGGCAGCTTCCCCCATCAGGATGCAGGTCAAGACGGCTATCGTGGGGTGGCGCCAGTCAGACGATTTCCTCCCAATGCATATGGGCTCTATGATATGGCGGGGAATGTATGGGAATGGTGTTCCGACTGGTATCGGAATGATTACTACAAACTTTTGGCCAGTCAACTATCGGTCGCGCTTAATCCCAAGGGCCCCACAGATTCCTTTGATCCCAGTGAGCCGGGTGTCCCCAAGCGTGTTCAACGCGGCGGTTCTTTTTTATGCACCGACCAGTATTGCACGCGGTATATGGTGGGTACGCGTGGAAAAGGTGAAGTTTCTTCTTCTACCAACCACATCGGCTTTCGATGTGTCAAGAATATATTCTGATCGGGACTGCCGGTTATCGCATACGGCAGATGCTGCTTTGTACTGTCTGTCCAAAGCCCCTACCTTTGCACGCGAAAATCTATACGATATGGGCAAATATAGGGCTGGTGTGCTTTTTGGAGAGGAGCTCCGTTCGATCTACCAGGATGCAAAGGACCAAGGTTATGCCTTGCCGGCTGTCAATACCACTGGATCGAACTCCATCAATGCCACCCTAGAGACGGCTGCCAAGGTAAACTCCCCGGTGATTATCCAGTTTTCCAACGGCGGGGCTCAATTTATCGCAGGCAAAGGCATGCCCAACGAGGCCCTGCAGGCGAACATCTCAGGCGCAGTCTCCGGTGCGTTGCATATCCACAATGCTGCTAAGTACTACGGCGTGCCTGTCATCTTACATACCGACCATGCCGCCTATAAATGGCTGCCGTGGGTCAGTGGGATGATCGATGCCGGAGCTACATATTTCAAAGAGAAAGGCCATCCGCTCTTCAGTTCTCACATGCTCGACCTATCTGAAGAACCCCTCGAAGAGAACATCGCCACCTCCGCAGCATACTTCCAACGCATGGCCCCACTTGGGATGGGTATTGAGATTGAACTCGGCGTCACTGGAGGAGAGGAAGACGGGGTCGACAACAGCGATGTAGACAATGAGCGTCTCTACACGCAGCCACAGCACGTCGCGAAGGCCTATGAAGAGCTCCGTAAGGTCAGCGACTTATTCACCATCGCGGCTGCCTTCGGGAACGTCCATGGCGTCTATAAACCGGGTAATGTGCAGCTGCGCCCCGACATCTTGCGGAACAGTCAGCACTACATTCAAAGCCATTATGGCACTGACCTCAACCCGGTATTTTTTGTTTTCCACGGCGGCAGCGGCTCCCCCCAAGCGCAGATCCGCGAAGCAATCGGCTACGGTGCCATCAAGATGAACATCGATACTGACCTGCAATGGGCTTTCTGGGAAGGAGTGCTGAAATACTACCAGAAAAACCAAGCCTACCTGCAGGGACAACTGGGTAATCCCGAAGGAGATGATAAGCCGAATAAAAAATTCTACGACCCCCGGGCATGGCTTCGGAAAGCAGAAGAGTCGTATGGCGCCCGCCTGGAAATCGCATTCCAGGACCTCAACTGCATCAACCGGAATGCCTGACTTGGCTACAGATAGACAACGTTTTGAGATCTCGCTCCTACGGGTTATTGGAACAGGCGGAAAAAGATGAAATTCCCTACCTTCAGGTCCAACAAATACCTTTACGATGAAGCGAGTTTTTCATCTGCTCCTGACGGGTACAATGGCCTACTGGTTGCTGGCCTGCAATGGCTCCAGTAGCGGGGCATCTTCTGCTGCTGATTCGGCAGATCTCACAAAGGATTGGACCCTCAGCGTTCAATTGTGGACCTTCCACATATTCGATTTCAACACCGCCATTGAGAAGGCCGACAGCGCAGGCCTACAAACGGTGGAAGCTTTCCCTGGCCAAAAGCTGGTCGGATATCCAGATACAGCCTTCGGTGCAGGCATGTCCGCGGCCTCCCGCCAGCAAGTGAAAGCCTTCCTGGCCCAGAAAAAAATATCCATCCTGGCATATGGCGTCGTTGTGCCACAGACCGCCGGAGAATGGGTTTCCAACTTCGAGTTCGCCAAAGACATGGGCATCCGCTATATCACGACGGAGCCACTCAAAGAACACTGGGATCTGGTCGATAGTCTATCCGGTGCGTACGACATCCCCATTGCCATCCATGACCACCCTAAACCCAGCCCATATTGGCATCCGGACTCTGTCCTCGCCGCCGCCGCCGGTAGGCCGCACATAGGTGCCTGCGCCGACATCGGGCACTGGGTCCGTAATGGCCTGAAGGCATCCGAATGCGTGCATAAACTGCAAGGAAAGATTGTGGGTCTTCACCTGAAAGATGTTAAAGTATTTGGCCAGACGGATGCTGCAGATATGATACCTGGCACCGGTGTGGTCGATATCCCTGCTGTTTTGGCTGAACTCAAACGGCAAGGCTTCAAAGGAAATTTTTCTATTGAACACGAAGACAATTGGGACAACAATGTTCCCGATGTCAAACAGATTGTCACTTACTTCAACGAGCAAGTAAAAGCTTTACAGTCCTCAAAACCAGAGTGATGAGTACAGCAGCCAGTTTGCGGGTGCTGGTGGTGGGATGCGGTAATATGGGTGCCTCCCACGCCATCGCCTATTCGAAGATGCCTGACGTCAGGATCTGCGGGATCGTGTCTCGCGGCGATAGTAAGTCAGCACTAAACGACCGACTCGGTGGTAGCTACCCGTTGTTCGAAGATTATACGGAAGCCCTGCAACATACTGCCCCGGATGCCGTCTGCATCTCTACCTATCCCGACACCCATGAAGCCTTCGCGGTAGCAGCCCTTGAGAGAGGTTGCCATGTGTTCATGGAAAAGCCCATTGCAGATTCGGTGGCCGGTGCAGAGCGGGTGGCAGAGACCGCCAGGCGTGTAGGGAAAAAACTTGTGGTAGGATATATCCTTCGACATCATCCATCCTGGATCCGCTTTATTGAGGAAGCCCGACATTTGGGCAAGCCCCTGGTGATGAGGATGAATTTGAACCAGCAGAGCCATGGATACATGTGGGATGTCCATCGGAATCTGATGAAGAGCCTGAGTCCGATCGTCGATTGCGCCGTGCATTATATTGACGTCATGTGTCAGATGGTTCGCTCCAGGCCGCTGAGGGTACATGCCATTGGGGCCAAGCTGACCCCCGACATTCCTGCATGGAACTACAACTACGGGCAACTCCAAATACATTTTGAGGATGGGTCCGTAGGTTGGTATGAAGCCGGCTGGGGGCCTATGATGAGCGAGACAGCCTTTTTCATCAAAGATGTCGTTGGTCCCAAAGGCGCTGTCTCGATCGTAGCCAAAGAGGCCTCATCGCAAGGGCACTCCGACACCATCGATGCCCATACCAAAACGGAATCCCTGCGCCTTCATCATGCAGACATCGATGCCCAGAATGAGTTCACTCGTCCAGACCAGTGGATCGATCTTTCCGATGAGCCCGACCACCAAGGACTCTGTGATCGGGAGCAGGATTATTTCCTCAAAGCCATCCAGGAAAATCTCGACCTGACAGACCATGTCCAGGATGCAGTGGATAGCCTCCGCATTGCCTTTGCCTGCGATGAGAGCGTCCGGACCGGCCAGGTCGTCTCGCTCTGAAGGTGCAAAAGTCTCTTTCTCTGCTTTGGCCTTTCCCTTCGCAGTTCCTGGCACAATCCCTCATCATATCCCTTCATACCGCTCGGAGATCGTGGTTTACGCGGTTTTCTCTGTGAGAAATACATTTTATCAGGGCTATTCTTCCTTTTTCTAACCCTATCCCCCCGACTATTTTACACTTCGACTTTGAGGTTGATCGGGGGATATAATTTTTTGATAGATAATCATAAAAGTCATTTTATTTTGAAAATTATCTTAGATACAGTATTTATTAGTGTATATAATTCAATGTCCTTCCTTTAATATATTTTTTTTTTAAAATTATTTTTTTTTTCGGCCGCACACAAGTTTTCGCCTCATTTTCAGTTTAGTATGTGTGCCATTTATGCTTTGTGCGTTTGATTAGAAAACAAACATTGTGTACAGGCTAAAATGGGCACTCATCCAATATCCTCCTGCACCGATGCTGTGACTGAGGTGGCGTAGCCATCGAGTCGCAAAGTAGCTTCAGGTTCTGGGTTATAAATAAATGATAATGAGAACGGTAGTGATGTATTTTCTGGCAGTTTGCTGCTTGACCCAAGTAGGGTGTCTGTCTTATCGGGAGATGGTGAATTTTCAGGATGGAGCGGATCTGGGCAAGATGGGGGGAGTTAAAATCCCAGTGATATCGGATCTGACTTTAAGGCCGGACGACATGGTGGCTGTTACGTTATACAGCTACAACCAGGAGGAGGCTGTTCGTTTTAATATTTTCAGTAACCAGTCGCAAGTGCAGCTCTCGGCCCAAAGTAGTCAATCTGCCACCTTGGCTGAACCCCTTGGCTATCGGGTCGATTCCAAAGGGTCCATTGAAATGCCTGTGATTGGTCGTGTTTATGTCGCCGGACTGACGTTGGAGCAGCTGAGGGACAGTGTCCATGCAAAGGTCGCGGCCACAGGATATTTGAAAGACCTCAGTGTGCAGGTCAGATTTCTGTCGTTTCGCATCACCATCTTAGGGGAGGTCAACAACCCCGGTACTTATACCGTGCCGACCCAGCGCATCAACGTGCTGGAAGCTTTGGGCTTGGCTAAAGATGCGACGCTCTATAGCAGGAGAGATAACATTCTGGTCGTCCGGGAGCAAGGTGGCCGCCGGGAATATGGTCGAATCGATTTAAAATCAAAGGCGCTATTTGAGAGCCCATTCTACTATCTCCAGCCCAATGATGTCGTATACGTAGAGCCTCACCGCTCGAAGGTTTTGTCTGCTCCAGACCCTGTGAGCCGCTATCTGGGCATCGTCTTGGGACTTGCCACTTTGGCCACCTTACTTTCTACGCTTTAAGTGTTTCACCGCCCCATAATCCAATAAATCCGTGAATCCACAGAACTTATCCTATCCGGTATCCGGCCGAAAAGCCCTCTCAGAAACCGATGAGAAGCCAATCCGTTTCCGGAGCGTCTTCTGGAACTTCGCACAGTTCTGGCCCATCATTGGCCTGTCCTGCTTGATGGGTGGGGTTGCCTCCTTTGTATTCTTGAAGCGGTCTCAGCCCTTGTACAGCGCCACCACCAAGATCCTGATCCGAGACGAGACGAGCTCTGGGCAGATCACGGAGGCTAGTGTATTTGAAGACCTAGGACTGATCAGCCGAAGTGGAAATATTGAGAATGAGATGGAAGTACTGCAGTCTGTAAATCTCATGAAATCGGTTGTTTCAAACCTCAAGCTACAGACAGTCTATCATCGGCAGGAGGGTTTGAGGGACATCGATCTCTACAGGGGCTGTCCCATCCAACTCAGCGCATGGTCGCCGACAGATAGCCTCCGGGATGCGCAGGCCCAGTGGCAGGTCGAGCCGTTGGACGCCGTTCGCTATGCAGTTGACTGGGAGGGCAAGCGGTATGAAGGGCGATTTGGTCAATTGCTGGTGACAGATAGGGGTGTCTTGCTTTTCTCCCGCAATAAGCCGGGGTCAGCAGCAGGGGTTGGGCAGTCCTTCCGTGTTACTTTGCGGAGTACTGATGCGGCGGCCACTGCCATCAAAGGTCAAATGGACATCAAATACATTGGCAAGCGTTCCACTGTTCTGGCGTTAACCTTGCAGGATCCCGTCATGCAGCGGGCCAAAGACATCCTCGACGAGTTGGCAAGGGTCTACGATCAATCGCAGTTGACAGACCGAAAGCGTATCTATGTCAACACGATTTCTTTCATTGACGACCGGCTTGGTATCCTAACATCTGAATTGTCAGACATTGAGTCGTCCGTCGAACGCCTCAAGAGCCGAGGAAAAATCCTCGACCCCATCGCAGAGATGCCACTGCTCCGCGAAGAGACACAGGCCTATGAAAAACAGCTGACAGAGAATGAGATCCAGCTCGACATCATCCGCAACATCCGTACCTACCTTTCCCGAGAAGTAGAGCGGTTCGATTTCATTCCTTCAAACCTTGGCATCAATAACCTCACCCTCACGGGGATGCTTGAGCATTTTAATACGCTCCTATTGGATAAGGAGAAAGCAGCCTCTATGCTGGGGTCTTCCAACCCGCAGCTGAAAGCCATGGATCGACAGTTGGCCAATCTGCGCTCAGGTATATTACAAAATATTACCGGGCTGGAGAAAGACTTGCAGGTGACTCGCAGTCGACTCGACGGCATCAAGCAGCGCCTGCAATCACGCATCTCCGGACTGCCGGAGCAGGAGCGTCTGCTCATCGATGTACAACGCCAGCAAACCATCAAGCAGAACCTCTATCTCTACCTTTTACAAAAGAAAGAGGAGTCTGAATTGTCCCGTACGGTGGCGGTCTCCAATAACAAAGTCGTAGAGCCTGCCATGAGCATGGGGCAGGTGTATCCTGTTGCGCGGAATGTCTGGGCGCTAGGGCTGGGTGCCGGATTTCTGCTTCCCATCTTCATCATAGGGATGCTGCAGGCCCTCAACACTAAGGTCCGGGGTGTGGATGACATCCGTCGGCATACCCGGGTGCCTTTGCTGGGTCTAATCAACCACTCCAGCAACAACCATCCTGTCGCCGTCAGGGGCAATAGCCGGTCCGTCATTTCCGAGATGTTCCGG
>Ga0194128_10008749_pt1 | contig 12683 bp, 11 predicted proteins | sample TA2KigCa65mmetaG_FD_148650 | JGI IMG/M metagenome (GOLD analysis project Ga0194128, IMG submission 148650) | Freshwater microbial communities from Lake Tanganyika, Tanzania - TA2015037 Kigoma Deep Cast 65m | ecosystem: Environmental > Aquatic > Freshwater > Lake | place: Tanzania: Lake...
GGCCGTGTCGCGCGGCGTCACGGCGATGCTCGGGCTTCCACATCGTGCACCCCTCGGATACGATTCGGGTGCCCGACAATGAATCACAACAGATTCGTCCGATTCAACAACTTTCAGGATCGGCTCTGAGGCCTACGGCGACCACGCACGCAGCGGCAGGCTGCAATTCCGTAAAGTTCCCCACCATGCTATAGTCTCGGCCATCGCGACCGTCGCGGCGTTGCGACGTCTCGTCCGATCTTGCGCTGAGAGGCGGAGCCTTGACCACGCTCAAGGAAGCAATTGATCCGACGACTCGACCGGCCCAGACGGTACCCAACGTCTTTCGCGACATCATCGTCATCTATGTGAAGGCGTCAGCCTTCGCAGTGGCTTCGTTCATCGTCCTGATGCTAACGGACGGTTCCTATTCCGTCTGGCAGGTGGCGGCCTTCATGATCGCCATCGGCACCCTGGTGCCGGTCTACGTCGCCGTCGACGTGCTGGTGATCCGCGGGCAGATCGCGCCGCTGCGCAAATACTTCGATGGCGTGGCCGCCGGCCGCCGCGACCCGAAGGCGGCGGTCGAAGCCATCATCTGCCTGCTCAATCTGCCGTGGCGCACCGTCGTCCGCATCCTGACCGTGCATGGGCCGGGCGCCGGCATGGTCGGCGGCGTCACCATCATCATCTGCAACACGCTGCTGGACCTGAATTTCAGCACGACGCAGAGCATGTTCCTGCTCGGCTTCATCCTGATCTTCGCCACGCCGGCGCACGCGCTGTTCGAGTACTTCGCGATCACGCGCTACTGCGAGCAACTACTGAAGCAGATCTGGCCGCAAGTACGCGGCTTCCCGCCCGAGATCGCGGCCAACGTCCGGCGCATGGGCCTCAAGCCAAAGCTGATCAGCCTGATCCTGTTCATCTCGACCATGCCGATCGTGTTCCTGTCGGCCTCGATCATCATGAAGCTGGGCGAGATGGGCGAGTTCGGCCTCGCCGGCATCGATGCCAAGGTCTATTGGTCGGTCGGCAGCATCAGCCTGGTCAGCCTGCTGGGCGGTCTCGCCGCCTCGCTGCTGATGGGCCAGGAGGTCGGGCACCACGTCAATCAGATGCTCTCGGTGATGAACAGGGTGGAGCGCGGCGACCTCAAGCAGGAGCTCCACATCGTCTCGGCCGACGAGTACATGCAGCTCTACCGCGGCTTCAACATGATGATCGAGGGCCTGCGCTCCGAGATCGAGCTGCTCGAGGTGACCAAGGACGTCTCGGGCGAGATCCAGCTCGATGCCCTGCTCGGACGGCTGATGCAGTCGGCCGCAATGCTGCTCGATGCGGAGCGCGCCAGCGTGTTCCTCTACGACAAGAAGACCGACGAGCTCTATTCGCGCTATGCGATCGGGCTGGAGCGCGGCGACATCCGCTTCCCCGCCTCGGCCGGCATCGCCGGTCACGTGTTCCGCAGCGGCGAGGCCCTGCAGGTCGACGACGCCTATGCCGATCCGCGCTTCAACCGGGACGTCGACCGGCGCACCAGCTTCCGCACGCGCAACATCCTGTGCATCCCGATCCTGACCAAGATCGGCGAGCAGATCGGCGTGACGCAGGTCATCAACAAGCGTGACGGCGCTTTCAACAACCGCGATCTCCAGCGCCTGACCGCTTTCACCTCGCAGGTATCGGTGGTATTGGAAAATGCCAAGCTGTTCGACGAGGTGCTGCAGGTCAAGAACTACAACGAAAACATCCTGAAGAGCGCCAGCGATTCGATCATTACCGTCGAATCGGACGGCACGATCATCAAGATCAACCTTGCGGGGCAGAATCTCCTGGCCAAGGACGTCGACCCGGTCGGCCGCAACATTCGCGAGCTATTCGCGCAGTCGAGCGACTGGCTGTTCGCGGCGGTGCACAAGGTCATCGAGTCGGGCAAGCCCGACAACTTCACCGACACCGAGATCGTGACCGAGGACGACCGCGCCGTATCGGCCAACATCAAGATCGACCCCCTGTTCGACGCCGAAGAGAAGATCATCGGCGCCCTGCTATCGATCGAGGACTTGAGCGACGAGAAGCGGCTGAAGTCGTCGATGTCGCGCTATCTCTCGAAGGAGGTGGTCGACCAGGTCATGTCCGGCGGCCTCGACGCGCTCGGCGGCAAGGACCAGGAGGTCTCGGTCCTGTTCTCCGACATCCGCAGCTTCAGTTCGATCGCCGAGGCGCTGTCGGCGACTGCCATCGTCGAGATGCTCAACGAGTATTTCACTAGCATGGTCGACCAAGTGTTCGCCAACCAAGGCGTGCTGGACAAGTTCATCGGCGATGCCGTCATGGCGATCTACGGCACGCCGTTCCCTGGACCGAAGGATGCCGAGAACGCCGTGAAATCGGCGATCGGCATGTTCCGGGAGCTCGACGCCATGAACCACGCACGCGCCAAGGCCGGCAAGCCACCGATCAAGATGGGTGTGGGCATCAATTCCGGCCGCGCGGTGGTCGGCAACATCGGGTCGCCCAAGCGCATGGAATACACGGTGATCGGCGACGCGGTGAATCTCGCCTCCCGCATCGAGAGCCTGACCAAGCACTACGGCGCGGAGATCCTGATCAGCAAGGCGACGCTGCAGCGGATCGAGCCCAAGCTGCTGGTCCGCGAGGTCGACCTGATCACGGTGAAGGGCAAGGACCTGCCCGAGACCATCTACGAGGTGATGCGCGAGGACGGTCCGAAAAGGATCCTCAGACACCAGGGCGGGCTCGCCGACTTCGCCGGCGGCATCGAGCTCTACCGCAGCCGCCGCTTCGCGGACGCAGCGACGCTGTTCGACGCGATCGCCAAGGCGGCACCCGACGACACCCCCTGCAAGATCTACCTGGAGCGCTGCAGCAGGTTCATGGCTGCGCCGCCACCCGACAACTGGGACGGCGTGTGGCGCCACGAGGAAAAGTAGCCGACCTCGCGCGGGGCACCCCGACAGCCCATTGAAACGTCGCATTTTTTTGCGCGTCTCGGCGTCCCAAGCGTCTTGTGTGACGATTTGTGTGGAGCTTCACACATATGGCATCGAACCTGCAGATCGATCCCGAATTGCTCGAGCGCGCACTCCAAGTGAGCGGTGAGCGCACGAAAAAGCGGCCGTCAGCAACGTTGAAGATCTGGAGCGAACGAGGTTGTCTGCCGACCCGAGGTCGTCAGAAGGCGCCGACCAGCGCGCGGTTCGCCAGCGCCAGCAGCAGGGACGAGACAGCGCCGAACATCAGCACGTAGCGCAGGTTCTCGGCGAAGGCGAGGCGCGGCACCGGCACGCGGAACATCGCCGCCGCCACCGCGATCGACACCGATGACATCGAGACCATGGTGCCGAGCGCCCAGCCATAGAGGCCGAGCTCGAGCAGCACGACGGGCGCCAGCCGACTCGCCTCGCCGCCCAAGGTCACGAGGACCAGCGTCATGGTGACCACGGGATGCACGCCCGCGACGGCGGCGATCAGCATGAACGCCATGGCGCCTGCGAGCAGCGCCACCACCGGCAGGCCGAAGCCGGCGAGCTGCGCCAGCATGCCGGTGACCCCCGGATTGGCCTCGAGCACGCGGCCGAACAACACCGCGCCGGTCAGCAGCACGAGGTCGTCGTTGATGCGGCCGAGCGATGCGCGCGTCGCCGCCGCGATCGGCAGCGCCACCGCCAGGACGCCGCGACGGCCGCGCCTGACGATGTCGATGAGGCAGAGCGGTGGCACCGTCAGCAGCACGGCCTGAAGGCTGCTCAGCGACGTGACCGCGCCAACGAGAACGATGCTGCAACCCGCGATCAGCAGCAGCGGCAGCGACGGCGTCAGCGCACGGAGCGACTCGATCAGCGCCGCGCGCCCGCCCGAGGCGCCGCTGAAAGCGAAGAAGCCGATCGCCAATCCCGTCGCGGCAAGCGGAACGCCAAGCAGTGCCGTATGCCAGAGCGGCACGCCCGGCACGTGATGGCTCGCCACCGCCATGGCGACGAAGAAGGGAGACCAGAGAACGGCGATGTTCATTCCGCGCAGCGCGGCCAGCGCCGCGCGACGCCGCTCCTCGGGCGATGCTTCGCGCGGCAGAATTGCCGACATGACCGCGAATGCGCCGGCCGTGACAATGGCTCCGATCGCGTGCGACCCGAAAAGGAAACCGGCGTTGCGGTTCGGACCGGCCATGGCGGCGAAGGCCGACCGGCTTCGCTCGATCTCGGGATTGTGGTCGGCGGTCGCGCGCGCCAAGAACATGGTTGGCAGAAAGGCCGCGAACACGACCGACATGCGCAGGCCATCGAGCAGGGCCGCGAAGCCGCCTTCCGCGGGAAACAGCGCGTAACCGGCGACAACCAGGACAGCCACGGTGATCTGCGACCGCCGTGTCGCGCGCGCCAGCGCGACGACCAGAAAGATCGCAAATGCGCCGAGCAAGACATCCTTGAGCAGGACATTCGGCCACAGGATCAGGACAAGCTCGACCGCCCAGACCAGGCCGAGCAGGTCCCGGCCGAAAAAACCGACCAAGCGCCCGATGATCGGCGTCACCCCGCGCGCGTCGGCGACGTCGTCATGCGGTGCGCGGCGCGCGGCCCGTCACCGGACGGCTCGGATCGGTGTATCCCGGCGTCGACGGGTGACCGGCGGGAACGTGACGATCGATCACCGCCTCGTCACGTGCCGTGAACTGGTGCTGCAGCGCGCCCAGATAATCGTCCCATTGCTCGACCGTCCGCGGCCCCGCGATCACCGAGGTGACGAGCCCGTTGTTGAGGACCCAGAGCACGGCGAACTGGCCCGCCGTCATGCCGCGCTTCTCGGCATGGACCTTGACCTTCTGCGCGATACGGAGCGATTCCGGCCGCCACTCCGTCTCCATCATGCGCCGGTCGGCGCGGCCGGCGCGCGTACCCGCCGCCGGCTTCTCGCCGGGCGAATATTTGCCGGTCAGCACGCCGCGCGCCAGCGGGCTATAGGGCACGACCCCGACGCCATAGGCGGCACAGGCCGGCAGCAGCTCGACCTCGGGCATCCGGTTCATGGCGTTGTAGTATGGCTGCATCACGATCGGCCGCGGCACCATCAGGCGATCGCAGGTCTCGATGAACTTCACCATGCGCCAGGCGCGGTAGTTGCTGAGCCCGATGTACCGCACCTTGCCGGCGCGCATCACGTCGGCCAGCGCCATGACCGTCTCGCTGACGGGGGTGGCCTCGTCATCGCGATGCATGTAAAGGACATCGACGTAGTCGGTTCCGAGACGACTGAGGCTGGCGTCGACGGCGCGCAGGATCCATTTGCGGCTCGTGCCGACCGCGTTGGGGTCCTTGCCCCATGGATTGGCGCACTTGGTCGCCAACACCCAGCGATCGCGATCCTTGGCGATGAGCTTGCCGGTGATCCGCTCGGACTCGCCGTTGGCGTAGGAATCCGCCGTGTCGAGGAAGTTGACGCCGGCCTCGCTCGCTGAATCCAAGATCCGACCGGCGGTCTTGGCGTCGGTCTGGTCGCCGAACATCATCGTGCCGAGGCACAGCGGCGAGACCTTCAGGCCGCTGTCACCCAGCCGGCGATACTCCATGTCGGCCCCCCTCGTTCAAGCGTCGGCCGAGCTGCGCCGGCGCGGTCGGGCCACAATAGCGCAAACCAGCGCCGCAGCCGAAATCCAGAAGATCCAGTGCGGGTCACCGTGATCGATGATCCGGCCGAAGATGGGCGGCACGATGATGCCGCCGATGGTGAAGCCCGTGGTGACGAAGGCGAACACCTTGCCGCTTTGGCCGGGCGGCGTGATCGAACGCACGAGCATGTCGCGCGACGGGTTGATCGCGCCGAACAACATGCCGGCGACGCTCATGACCACGACCAGCAGGATATTGCCGAGATCGACATTCGCCACGGTCAGCACCATGAGGATCGTGGTGAACAGACCGGCCGCGGCAACGCGGTCGTGGTGGCGCGTGCGGTCGGCCAGGATGCCGCCGGCAGCCACGCCGAGGGCGGCCGCGCCGAGAAAGCCCGAGAGCGCCGCGCTGCCGTACTCGATCGGCGTGCCGTACATCATCTGGAGCGCGACGACCAGGAAGGCGTTGACGCCTTGGGTGCCGAGCGCCAGGAAAACATAGAAGAGCAGCGCCAGCAGCACCGGCGTCGACGTCAGGACGCGCGTGCCGTTGACCGGCTCGGCGGGCTTCGCGGCACCGGATGCGGCCCCGGAAGCCGCTAGCCGGTCAGCGCGCAGCGCGCCGCCCTGGAGCACCAGCAGCAGGCCGACCGCAATGCTGAACAGCCCGGCGAACGCAAAGGCGCCACGCCAGCCCCACAGCGCTGAGGCCGTCAGCATGACCGGCGGCCCCAGCGCGAAGCCGACATAGCCCATGAAGTTGTGAGCGGCGAAGGCACGGCCCATGCGTTGGGGTGCCACAGTGCCCGATAGGATCGAATAGTCGGCGGGGTGATAGACGCTATTGGACAGGCCGAGAATCCCGAACATCAGCATGAACAGCCAGTAGGACTGGACGAGACCGACCGCCGCTGTCGCGATGCCGCCGACCAGCAGGCCGGCGATCAGCAGATTGCGCGCGCCCAGCCGGTCGACCAGGAAGCCGATCGGCGTCTGCGTCGCCAGGTTGACCAGGTTGAGGATCGTGACGGCGAATCCGAGCGCCTCGTATGTGACGCCGAGATCCGCCTTGATCAGCGGCAGCAGCGGCGGCAGCAGCATGATGTTGAAATGGCTGATCAGATGCGCGATCGACACCAGGCTGATCACCCTGATGTCGTTGCGCAGAGAACGAGCGGGTGCCGCGGGTACGGCGGAGGTCACGTCGATCGGCATGGCTAAGGCCTGATTATTCCTTGCTTATTGCCATTGTCCAGCCGGCAAAGTGCAGCAGGCACACGCGCCAGACGCATAGGTGGCGCGGCATGCGGCCATGGCTCGGAAATGGCAGGCCTGGCCAAGTCAGCCGCCTTGCGCCTCGCGCCGGCGCACAGCCTCGCGGTAGAAGACATAGAGGCCTGAGCCCGCGACCACGAGCGCCCCGGTGATCGTCCAGCTATCGGGCAGGTCGCCGAAGAAGACGTAGCCAAGGACCGCCATCCAGATCAGCTGGACGTAGCTGAACGGCGCCAGCACCGAGGCCGGCGCGTGGTCGTAGGCCCGGATCAGCAGGAAATGGCTGGCGCCGCCGACCAGCCCGACGGTCGCCAGCATGACCCAGCCCATGAAGTCGGGCGACTGCCAGAAGGTCGGCGCGGCCAGCGAGATCAGCACCGCGCCGATCGACGCGCTGTAGAACAGCGTCGTTGTCGCGCCGTCGGTACGGCTCAGGCTGCGCGTGGTCAGCGAATAGAAGGCGAAGCACAGCGAGTTGAGCAGCGGCAGGTAAGCCCACTCGTTGATCACATTAGGGCCGGGCCGGATGATGATCAGCACGCCGATGAAGCCGATGCAGACGGCGGCCCACCGACGCGGTCCGACCTTCTCGCCGAGGAAGGGCACGGACAGCGCGGTCACGATCAGCGGCGTCACCGCGCTGATCGACGAGGCGTCGGCCAGCGGCATGAGGCTGATCGCCAGGTAGAACAGGCTGGTCGAGCCGAACAGCGTGAGCGAGCGCGAGAGTTGGAGGCCCAGGCGTTGCGTCCGGAACAGACGCAACGGATCGGTCCGAAACAGCAGCGGCACCAACAGCACGATGTGGAACACGTAGCGCGCCCAGACCACCTGCATGACCGGATAGGTCTTGCTCAGATGCTTGGCCAGCGCATCCATCAGGCAGAACAGCACGATCGCGGCGAGCAACAGCGCGATGCCCCGCCCCGGACGCAACTCCTGTCGCGACTCCTGACACGCGCCGGTCGCCGATGTGGCGCCGGTCGGGCTGACCGCTGTCATCGCTGTGGCATGTCCCCAGATCTGGCGGCCGCCAGAATGGGCGGCGCAGTCGCGCTCGCGCAAGTCCAACCTTTGCACGACTGAGTTGCGCTATGATGGGGCAACGCCGCACCACGCCCACGGTCGGATTTCCCCGCATGGCAAAGACCTACCCCAAAGACGAGGTCGGCCGCTTCATCAGCCAGCTGGACAAAAAGGCGCAACAGCTCCTCAAGCTGGCCGACGTCGCGGAGGCCGACGCACGCCAGTCGAGCTACCAGTCTTACATGACCTTTCGTGACAAGGCCGGCGAATTCGAGACCTTCGCGATCATCATCGAAAATCGGCTGAAAGCCCTCGAAGGCGGACCCGACGGCGAGCTCGAGGACAAGTTCGACCGCATCACAGTTCTGATCTTGACGGGTCTTATTCGCGCCAGCATCAAGTTCTTCCTGGCCATGAGCGAGCCCGCCGTGCTTCCGCTTGGCACCAAGGAAGTCTTCATCGGCGAGCTGCGCAGCTTGCACAATTCGCGTGAGAAGTTGATGGGTGACAAGTTCCAGTCGAAGCTATCGCCGAGCGATATCGACAATCTCAAGCGCGCCGAGCAGATTCTCATGATGGTGATCGAGCGCGCGCCGAGCCTGCTGTCGCTCGATGAGGACGAGGAAGACTGAGCCGGTGCAGGTCGCCGTCCATGCTCGCCTGGCGACGAACGCAATCGTCGCCGTCTTGGGTTCGGCGCTCTCCGCTTGCGCCATCGCGCAGCCGCCAGACCCGGTGTTTCGCCAGAACTTCTCCGAGCTGTGCGCAGAGCCCGCGGCGCCCCAGCTGGTTGGCTGGAGCGTCTCGTCCGCCTTGCCCCGCGGCCTGTGGAATTCGCGCCTGACCTGCGTATCGGACGAGGGCGCGCGCTACGCCGGCGCGGACGGCAAGCCGGCCGGCGCCTTGCGCATCACGGTTCAATCGGGCGACGCCTACGAAACAGCCGACGGCCAACGGCCGACCGAACGAGTCGAGCTCCAGATTCGCAGCCAGATCGTCAAGTTCGACCAGCCGGTCTGGTACAGCTTCGGCTTCCGCCTGGTCGAACCGTGGCCGCGGATCGAGAACCGGACGGTCATCCATCAAGTCAAGCAGAACGTCCTATCGGGTGCGGAAGCCGAAGCCGCCGCTCGCTGTCCGGCGGCCAACCCGTTCTTCAAGATCGAGGCTGGCCATCTCGATGCGGCGGGTGGTCCCGCCTTCGTCGCGGAGGCACGTGGCACGCACGACTGCTATGACGGGCTCGCTTCCGTGCCGTTCTGCGGTCCATGGCCCCTGGCTTCGGGCAAATGGCATCGCATCCATGTCGCGTTGAATGCCAGCCAGCGCCATGGTGGCAGCAGCCTTCGGATCTGGCTCGACGGCCGACCATGTCCGACCTACTCGGGAATGCTCGGCTACGTGACGCACGGCCGGCGCGACGCCGATGGTCGGCCGCTGATCGAAGCGCAACCGCGCGTCGGGATCTACCGCGACGCCCTGTCCCAGGTCGCGCAGTCGATCGACATTTCCGATTTCGTGTTGTGGGATGCGCGGCCCGCCGATCATCCCGTCTGGGCCGGCATTGATCTGCCGCATGCGCGCTAACCGCGACTCATCCACCGTCCCCGACTCCTGCCCTACGTCCCGAACCTCTCCCGGTGCGCCTTCACCTCGGCGCGCGCGCCTTCGCGCATCAATGTCATGTCGGTGTTGGCCAATATCAGATCGTAACCGCGCTCGAACATGTCGGCGGCGGTCCAGCCGCCATAGGCGATGCCGCCCAGCCGCTTGCCGGCCTCCTTGGTCGCGCGCTCCGTGCGCTCGACCAGCGCCATGACGTCGGGATGCTTGAGCTCGCCCATGCGGCCGACCGTGCCAGACAGGTCGTTGGGCCCGATCAGCAGCACGTCGATGCCATCGACCGCGGCGATCGCTTCGACATTGTCGACTGCCTGCTTCGACTCGATCTGCGCGATGATCACCAGATTGTCGTGCGCGGTCTGCAGGTAGTCGGGCGCGCCGACGCCGTAGTTGGCGGCGCGCACGACCTGGTAGGCGCTGCCGCGGAAGCCCAGCGGCGGGTAGCGGCAGGCGCGCACCGCCTGGATCGCCTGCTCTTCGGTATTGATCGCGGGGATCATCACGCCTTCGACGCCGATGTCGAGCGCCCGCTTGAGGTAGACTGGGTCGTTCCATGGCACGCGCATGACGCTCGCCGTCGACGTGCCGGACATGGCCTGCAGCAGGCCGACGCATTCGCTGAGGCCCCACGGCCCGTGCTCGTTGTCGATCAGCAGGAAATCGTAGCCCACCTGGGCCAGCATCTCCGCCGCCATCGGGCTGCCCAGGCTGAGCCAGCAACCGAACGACTTGCGGCCCGACTTCAGCCGTTCTTTCAATGGATTAGGTCGATACACCGTGATCTCCCCCACGTCCTGCGCAGAATCGCGATTATCGCCAGAGCTATACCGTCGAACAATGGTGAACCGCGGACAGTGCGCCGACGTACAAGATCCATGAGCGAGATGACTGCGCTGCCGGATCGCAGCGGCGCCACTCTACCCGGACGACTGCTCAAGAAGGGACTGTCCGTCCTCGTGCCGCTGCTGCTGGCGGCATGCTCGCCGCTCGCCCTCGTCAACAGCCTCGTGCCGACCGCAGACCTGACCGCGGTGCGCGACATCGCCTATGGCAGCGCCGAGCGACAGCGCCTCGACGTCTACCGGCCCGCTGCCGCCAATGGAGGCGCCGGTGCGGGGGCGCCGGTCGTCGTCTTCTTCTACGGCGGAAGCTGGCAGGGCGGAAACCGCGGCGACTACCTCTTCATGGCGGAGGCGCTCGCCGCGCGCGGTCTCGTCGTCGTTCTGCCCGACTACCGGGTCTATCCGGAAGTCCGGTTCCCCGGATTCATGGAAGATGCTGCGGCCGCCGTTCGCTGGGTGCGCGACCACGCGGCCGAGCATGGCGGCGATCCGAAACGCATCTTCCTGATGGGCCATTCGGCCGGCGCGCATATTGCTGTGCTGCTGTCGCTCGATTCGCGCTATCTCGCAAAGCATGCCATGGAGCCCGGCAATGTGCGCGGTACCATCGGTCTCGCCGGACCCTACGACTTCCTGCCGCTGTCGAGCGAGCGCCTGAAGTCGGTATTCGGCCAGGATCTGGGCTGGGAGCTCGGCCCCACCCAGCCGATCACCTACGCCGATCGCTATGGCGCGATGCCGCCATTCATGCTGGCGCACGGCAGCGACGATGCGGTCGTCTACCCGCGCAACACGATTCGGCTCGCCGAGCGGCTGCGCGCCGCCGGCCGGCCCGTTCGCGAGCTCCGCTACGACGGCGTCGGCCACTACGCGATTCTGCTGTCCTTCGCGCGGCCGGCACGCGGCTTCGCGTCGGCGCTCGACGATACGGTCGACTTCATCAAATCGAATTGATCAGGCGCCGAACAGCGCCTTCGGATCGGGCGTGTAGCGCGCGAGCTTGTCGCGGTCGAGCATGACGCCGAGACCGGGCGCCTCGGGTATCGCCAGCATGCCATCGCCGTCGAGCTTGAAGGGCTCCGCGAGAATGCCGTCGACATAGGCGCTGCCGCCGATGAACTCGACGAGATCGACGCCGGGGAAGGCGGCCGCCATCTGAAGGTCGGCCGCCACGCCGAGCGCGGTGTTCCAGCCATGTCCGACATATTTGACGCCGAAATCCTGCGCCATCCACGCGATGCGGCGCTGCTCGCTGATGCCGCCGACCTTGGTCACGTCGGGCTGTACGATGTCGAGCGCGCCGCGCACCAGCCACGGGATGAAGGCCTGCCGGCGCGTCAGCACCTCGCCGCCCGCGATCGGCACGGGTGAGCAGCGGCGCAGCTCCCAATAGTCGTCGATCGCGTCCGGCTTGACCGGCTCCTCGAACCAGCCGACGCCGTGCTCGGCCAGCATCTCGGCCGTGCGCTTCGCCCATTTGAAGCCTTGCGGCCAATGGGCGTCGGACGCTCCCGCATCGACGAACAGCTTCGCATCGTCGCCGGCGCCGGCACGCGCGGCGGCCACGATCGCGGCATCGAGCCGCGCGTCGTCCCGCCGGCCGAACGGCCCCCAGCCGATCTTGAAGGCGCGGAAGCCGCGCGCGCGGTAGGAGGCGACCACGTCGCGCATCGCCGCCGGCTCTTCCATCAGCAGCGAGCAGTAGGGCTGCACCTTGGTGCGATAGCTGCCGCCGAGCAGCCGGCCGACCGGCATGCCGGTCGCCTTGCCGAGGATGTCCCACAGCGCGATGTCGATGCCGGATATGACGTGCGTGAGCGTGCCGCCGCGCCCCATCCAGAACGTGTTCTGGTGCAGCTTCTCGGTGACGCGTTCGGGCTCGAGCGCATTCTCGCCGCGCCACAGCGGCTCCAGCACCTTGACGCCTGATGTCACCAGCCTGCCATCGGTGAACACGCTGCCATGACCCGTGATGCCGGCATCCGTGTGCACCGCAATCAGCGCATGAATCGTGTCGGCCGGCTCGATTTCGTTCGACCAGCCGCCCTTCGGGCTTTCGCCGCTGAGCGGCGCCACCGCGATCGACGTGATGCGGATCGGGGCAAGCATGCCCCTGATGGGAGCGGTCATGCGGTCAATCCGGCTGATTCGCGCGCGGTTGCGCGCGGGTCCGGATTGTATCCGACATTTCCCAGATGGGCGGCCGATCCGCCCCCGATTGACGACAGGATAGCCCAGCTCCTGCCCTTCCGGAAGGTGGGACCGCGTAGTGACGATGTCCTTCGCAGCAGGATCGTCGGCTTGAC
>Ga0194128_10008753_pt1 | contig 12679 bp, 10 predicted proteins | sample TA2KigCa65mmetaG_FD_148650 | JGI IMG/M metagenome (GOLD analysis project Ga0194128, IMG submission 148650) | Freshwater microbial communities from Lake Tanganyika, Tanzania - TA2015037 Kigoma Deep Cast 65m | ecosystem: Environmental > Aquatic > Freshwater > Lake | place: Tanzania: Lake...
CGCCTCCCCCTATGCCGTAGTAGTCTGCGACTGTTTCTGAGTTCCGTGACCCCTAACTCCTGCAACAACCATGGCGATCCGCATCACCTGTCCGGACTGTGAGACTGCGCTCAAGCTCGGCGACGACAAGCGAGGCAAGAAAATCCGCTGCCCGGAATGCGAGAAGGTTATCAGCATTCCCTCGGCGGCTGGTGTCACCGCCAAAGCGCCCGCGCCCAAGTCGGCAGCCAGCGCCAAAGCAAAGCCGCGCCCAGCCGATGACGACGACCTCGTTGAACCGGAGGACGAAGAGGATCGTGACCGGCGCGACGACGAGGACGACGACGACGATGACGATGACGATGACGAAGAAGACGATCGCCGCAAGAAAAAACGCAGCGACTCCGGTTTTCCGGTTTTTTGGATCGGAATTGCCGCGGCGATTTTGCTTTTGCTGGGCGGCGGTGGTTGGTTGACTTACTACCTGGTGACGCGCCCCCCGGCCGAGCGTCCCGCGCCGCAGCAGGGCAATCTCGCTATGCCGCCCATGCCGCCGGCGCCACCGGGAGGCGCCGGCCCGAAGAAACCCCAGAGCCTGGCCGGAAACATCCGCGCCCGCGCTCACGGGACGGCACGAGACGCCGAGATGCTCGGCATAGTGACCCTTCATCTCGAGTACTGTGAACTCGTCAAGAATCCTCAGGCCCGTTCGCTCGAAAAGTTCCTCGAGGCCAATCGAACGGCGCCGGGCGAGACGACGCAGCGAATGCGCGACAAGCACTACACGATCAATTTCGACGCTCGGCCGCTTTCCAGCGATATCGTCGTATTTGAAACGGAACAATGGGCAGAAGGATATTACTGCTTTCGTGCGAACAAAGAAAATGGCTTCGTCTCGGTACAAGAAATGAAGGCCGCCAAGCTGGTTGCCCCGTGATTTGCCAGTCGTGGTTCAGTGCAGGAACAAGATCATGAGTCGCATCATCCTGTGCGCGTTGCTGCTTTGTGGCGTTTGTGTGGCGATCCCTGGTTGCCGCCGAGGCTCCGCCAAGAAGCAAACGCCGATCGACGCCGCCATCAACGATCTGCTCAAAGGACCGCGCGAACCGAACATCGTATTCGACGCCCGGCCCAACGAGCGCAAAGTTCGCTTGTGGAAAGACGACATCTACGAGTTGGATAAGAAATTCCAGGGCCAAAAAGACCAACTCGCCAGGAAGCTCAAGGAGGTCATTGCAGATCAAGAGAAGCTGGAACAAGACAGCGATTCGAACAAGATCGTCGAAGCCGGAAAGAAAGCGGCCGACGATAAGGAAAGCGAACTGGAGTATAAGGCGTTCAAAGCTCGGGTCGTGGAGTTTTACAAGCTGAAAAAAGACTCGCCGAAGGATTTCTCGTTTGACAGTGTTTACAAGTACTTTCTCCGCGGAGATTACTATTTTTCCAAGAAGTACGTTGACAAAGTCAGCTGGGAGATTGTGGAGGAGCACAAGTTCCTGGTCAACTACCTGGACAAGAGCGCATTCGGCGTTACACCGGCGGTTGACACGCGGGCTCCAATCAACGTAGTAAACCCCGATACACGGCATCAGTACATCGCGGGATTTCGCGGCGGAGGGCCGGACACCTTTACTTGGGACGGAAAAGAGGGGCCGCCTCTCAAGGATAGTGAGCTTACAACGTATCTTCGTCTTCAAGAACTCCGCATCTTGCGGCTCTATTTTGTCAAATACGCTTCGCCGTTGTTGGTGCGGCAGCAACCCAACGACACCGTGGTGCAGAGCATGGTCTACGGCAATCCTTGGGAAGTTTTGCGGAGCGTTGATCAAAACACCCCGATGCTTGCCAAGAATCCACCTGAGGAGCGTGATCAGAAAAAGTTCGAGGCCTACCTCAAGGACAACGCGCCGCCGTTCGTCCTGGAGTACCTTAAGGACCGATTCTTCTCGCTGAACTTCAAAGTGGACCTGCGAAATGACCGCGTGAACCTTCAAAATATCGTCGCGTGCCGAACGATTCCCTTCGAAACGGAGGATCCGACGACCAAGGCGAAGTCGGTCTGGAATCATGTCGTGTTTAGCGATGGATCAACCGGCGCCGTTCCCGCGGCGGTCGTCCAGGCGTTTCGGCAGGAACTGCCGCAGAAAACGGAACCGACGCCAGGTTCAGGCGGCGGCGGCGGGTTCGGCGGCGGCATGGGCCTCGGTATGCCCGGCATGAAGTGAACCGCCACAAATTGACATTGCTATCGAGCTACGTGTACTGTGCGATCGATTTTTCGAGGGATGGATTAGCAACACATGGCTGTGGTCCTCATCAACGACAAGCCCGTCGACATCGGCAACGAACGATTGAATCTCGTTCAGGCGGCGGCCAAGGCGGGCGTGTTTATCCCTCACTACTGCTGGCACCCCGCCCTCAGCGTCGTCGCCAGCTGCCGCATGTGCCTCGTCGAAGTCGGCGACAAAAAGCCCGACGGCACGGTCGCCATGCAGCCGCGCGTCGTCCCCGCGTGCCAGACGCCCGCCAAAGACGGCACCGTCTGCATCACGAACAGCGAAAAGGCCAAGTTCAGCCAGGCCCGCACCCTCGAAGGCCTTTTGCTCAACCATCCGCTTGACTGCCCCGTCTGCGACAAGGCCGGCGAGTGCATGCTCCAGGACTACAGCTATCGGTTTGGCAAAGCCCAGAGCCGCATGATCGATCCGAAGAACCGCCCGGCCAACAAGCCCGACATCGGCGAGCATCTTTCGCTGTTCACCGATCGCTGCATCATGTGCTCGCGCTGCGTCCGCTTCACGCGCGAGATCTCAGGCTCGGCCGAGTTGCAAGTGATCAACCGCGGCCATCACAGCGAGATCGATATCTTTCCTGGCGATCCAGTCAACAATCCACTCGCCGGCAATGTGGTCGACTTGTGTCCTGTCGGCGCGCTCGCCAACAAGGAGTTCCTTTACAAGCAGCGAGTCTGGTTCTTGAAAAGTCAAAAGAGCGTCTGCGCCGGATGCTCGACCGGATGCAGCATCCACATTGACCACAACAAGGACATCGTCTACCGCATCCGCCCGCGCGAGAATCCGCAAGCTCAAGGCTACTTCATTTGCGACGAGGGGCGTTTCGATTTCCCCTACATCAACGGCAAAGAGCGATTTGACCGTCCCCTCGTGAAGCCCGCAGGTGAGCGCAGCGAACCTGCGGAATCGGCCGTTGCCTGGGAGACCGCCCTCCCCGACATTCGCGATGTGCTGAAGAAGAGTGCATCCGCCCTCGCCGCTGTCGTTTCGCCCATGCTCACGGTCGAGGAGGCCTACCTCTTCGCCAAGCTCATCAAGGGTTTTTCGCCTCAAGCAACGCTGTACCTGGGTTGGGTCCCGAACGTCGGCAAAGATGAGAGCTTCCCGCGCGATCGCAAGGGCAATCCCGTCGGTCCGGTCAAGTTCACGATCCGCGCTGAGAAGTGCCCGAATCGCCGCGGCGTCGAAGAAGTCCTCAAGCACTTCCAGGGCGAGGTGCTCGGCTTCGATCGCTTGATTGCCGATATCTCCTCCCCTCTCCCCACCGGGGGAGAGGGGGCGGGGGTGAGGCGGCGGCCTCAGGCGCTGTATCTGACCGCCGGCTACCCGCCGCGCCTCGGGGCGTGGCTCAACGACGAACAAACGAAAACGCTCTCGACGATTCCGCTCCTGATCGTGCAAGACCTGGCGCCAACGCCGATCACGCAGACCGCAAGGTACGTCCTACCGGCAGCGACCTTCGCGGAAAAGGACGGCTGCTTCGTGAACCACGCAAACCTCGCGCAGCAAATACGCTGGGCGGTTCGCCCCGGCACGATGGGCCGCACCGACGGGCAGATATTCTTGAGCCTGCTGGGCCGGCGCGGCTTGATCCAGGCGACGAAGATTCGCCAAGAACTGGCGGCTGAGATTCCGTTCTTCGCTCCGTTGGCGGTCGGCGACCTGGGCGAGTTCGGAGTGAAGTTGGGATAACGTTTAGCCGCTCGCCTTTGGCGAGCGGGGATTGCGCGCTCGCCAAAGGCGAGCGGCTAAACATGGTTGTTGCATGTTGATCTCCACCATCCTCACGATCCTGATCATCTTCGGCGCATTGCAAGCGCTCGTGGGCGGGCTGGTGTACGTCGAACGCAAGATCTGCGCTTTCATGCAGAACCGCATCGGGCCCAATCGCGTCGGCCCCGTCGGCCTGTTGCAGATTCTCGCGGACGGACTCAAGTTCATCATGAAGGAAGAGTTCGTCCCGCATTACGCCGACAAGATCGTCTTCATCATCGCGCCGGCGATCGGCCTGGTCTGCGCCATGCTCTGCTTCGCCGTCGTCCCCTTCGGCGCCACCGACAATCCCGCCGACGCCGACTACATTACGCATTACCAATTCATCATCGCCAAGAATGTTGACATCGGCATTCTGTTCATCTTCGCCGTGTCCAGCCTGACGGTGTACGGCATTATCCTCGGCGGCTGGGCATCGAACAACAAGTACAGCTTGATCGGCGGCTTGCGTTCAAGCGCCCAGATCATCAGCTACGAGATACCGCTCGGGCTGTCGATCCTAGGCGTCGTCCTGATGACGGGGTCGCTCAACCTCGAGCGCATCATCTGGAAGCAGGCGAGCGGGGGAATCCTGGAGTGGAACATCTGGTTCCAGCCGCTGGCGTTTCTGTTGTTCATGATCAGTTCGTTTGCCGAGTGCAATCGATTGCCGTTCGATTTGCCGGAGACGGAGCAGGAACTCGTGGGAGGCTATCACACCGAGTACAACGGGATGAAGCTGGCGTTCTTTTTCCTGGGCGAGTACACGCACATGGTGACGTCGTGTTTCTTGATGGTGATTCTGTTCTTCGGCGGCTGGCATTTTCCGTTCATTGCCGAGGCCGACATGTGGTGGGGCCTGAAGCTAATCGTGTTCGTGGCGAAGATGGCGTTGTTCATCGTGTTTTACATGCTGGTGCGCTGGACGATCCCGCGTTTCCGCTTCGATCAATTGATGTCGCTGGCGTGGAAAGTGCTGATCCCGATGACGCTGTTGAATCTTGTGGCGGTGATGTTCGTGAAAGAGTACGGCATCACGCCGTGGGTTTTGTTGCCCGTGTCGCTGGGGATATTAGTCGGCGCGGGCTTGATCGCGTCGCAGCCGGAGAGCAAAGAGTCGCCGCTGGCGGCTTAGCGTTCGCAAAGCGCCATGCGGGCGCTAAACGCAAGCGATAAGAGGAACAGCCATGCCAATCGCCGAATCCGAAGTGCGTTGGGTGAAAGCGCCGACGCTGGGGTTGCTCGATCGGTTGTACATTCCGGCCATCATCGAAGGGCTGGGAACGACGATCAAGCACATCTTCCAGCCACCGGTGACGCAGCAGTTCCCGGAGGAGCGTCCCGACCTGCCGGCGAACTATCGCGGTCTGCATCGGCTCAACCGCGACACCGAAGGACGCGTCAAATGCGTCGCCTGCTACATGTGTTCGACGGCGTGCCCGGCGCATTGCATCGACATCGTCGCCGCCCCGGCGCCGGCCGAGTGGAAGGATCGGGAGAAGTATCCGGAGATGTTCGTCATCGACGAGTTGCGCTGCATCTACTGCGGCATGTGTGAGCAAGCCTGCCCGTGCGACGCGATCGAGTTGACCTCGATGTTCGACCTGACGGGCCTGACCCGAGAAGAAATGATGTTCGACAAGGAAAAGTTGCTGAGCGTGTTTGATCAGACGGCGGGCACCGAAAAGGATCCAATTCGCACCAAGGCGGGGGCGCTGAGCTGCGCCTCGGAGCCGGCGAAGTGATCGGATTTTCGTTTAGAGTTCGCATGGCGCCCTGCGAGCGCTAAACGAAGAATGGAATATTGGAATTGACTGGATGATCTCGTTACTTCTCTTTGCCGACGGCGAAGGCGTTCGGGGGTTCTTTCGCGAGAACTGGCTCGTCTTGTTGCCGTGCGCGCTCGGGTTCGTTGCCATCTATCTCTTGATGCCACGGGCCAATCGGCTGCCCGCGCTCTGGGGCGGCGTGCTGGCGGGCCTAGCGCTGATCCTGGGCGGCTTCGTGCTAGCTCGCAGCCAGGTCTTTTCGGTCGAAACGATACTGTTCCTTGCCTTCTCCGGGCTGGCGATCGCTGCCGGCGTCATGATGATCACGCAGAGCAATCCGGTGCATGCGGCCCTCTCATTCGCCATGGTCGTCTTGAGCGTGTGTGGGTTATTCTTGCTGCAGGCGGCGCCGTTCCTGATGGCGGCGACGATTATCATCTATGCCGGCGCCATCGTCGTCACGTTCCTTTTCGTCATTATGCTCGCGCAGCAGGAAGGGCCGTCGAATGCCGACCAGCGTTCGCGCGAGCCGTTCCTCGCAAGCCTGGCCGGATGCGTGCTGTTGGCATCGGTGTGGAGCATTGTGCACAAAACGTATCAACCGGGCGATGTCGAATCGCTGCTGGCGACATTGACGAAGGTTGCTGCGGTCAAGAATACCGACGACGTGAAGCAGGTTCTCGGCGATCCGCAGACGATGAAGCCGACAGAACGCGATTTGCCTTTGGTCGAACAATTGCGCAAGCATTTCGCGTCGCTGCCCCCGGACCACAAGACGCTCAACGACATCGCGGCGATCAAGCTGCATTGGGCCAAACTGGACGTCGACAACCTCAAGGCGAGCGCGGAGGCGGTGCGCAAGGAGTTGGAACCGCACCGCAACCGCCAGGGGAGTTTGGGCTCCGACACCCCACATCCCAAGGAGAAGACGCCGGTCCGGTTCGAGCCGGGCAAGCTGCCCGCCGGCAACGTGGCGGCAATCGGTCGGACGCTCTTCACCGATTACTTGATTCCGGTGGAGTTGGCCGCGACGCTGCTCTTGGTCGCGACGATCGGCGCCATCGTGATCGCGGGCCGGCGCTCGGAGGAATTGCGATGAGCCCCGCCCATCTCGAAGGCTATCTGGTCGTCGGCGCCGTGCTCTTTGCTCTGGGGCTCGTCGGCTTCCTCACGCGCCGCAACATGATCATCATGTTCCTGTCGGCCGAGATGATGCTGCAAGGAGTGGCGGTCAATCTCGTCGCCTTCGCTCACTTTCGTGGCAACCTGGGCGGACAGGTGCTGGTGCTGTTCATCGTGGCCGTGGCGGCGTGCGAAGCGGCCATCGCCCTGGCGCTTGTGCTGATGCTCTTCCGCCGGCGCAAGACGCTCGATGTCAGCGTGTGGCAGGAGTTGCGCGAGCCTGACCAAGAGCCGATCGAGGACGAAGGCACGCTCGAAGCCGAGGAGAAGCCGGAGGACTTTCAGCATCTGACTCCCGCGGGCGCCGAGCCGCCGGCCAGGAAGGACACGGAAGAGGTCAGCCATGTTTAGCCCCGAGATGTGCCTGTGGATGATCCCATTCCTGCCTCTCTTGGGCAGCGTGATCATCGTGACCTTGGGCCGGCGCATGTTCCCAGACCGTTGTCACGTACCCTGCATCGCCGGGGCAATCGGTGCGTGCGTCTGCGCGGTCGTCGTATTCGTGGGTGTGATTTCGGAGACCACACCGCTTCGCTTCGGCAGGGAGATCGCCTGGATTCAGGTGGGCAACTTCTCGGCCAACTTCTCGTTGCGGGCCGACGGCTTGACCGCCGTCATGCTGGTGATGGTCACCTTTATCGGCTCGCTGATCGCCATCTACTCGGCCGGGTATATGGAAGTCGACGAGAGTTACCCTCGCTTTTTCGCGGCGGTCAGTGCCTTCTTGTTCTTCATGACGGGCCTGGTGCTCGCCAACAACTTTGTGCTGCTTTACGCGTGCTGGGAAGGCGTCGGCCTGTGCAGCTATCTCTTGATCGGCTTCTGGTACGAGAAGCCGAGCGCCGCCGCCGCCGCCCGCAAGGCGTTCCTGGTCACGCGACTCGGCGACATCGGACTATTCATCGGCATTCTGATCCTTTGGCACAACTTCGGCCATTCGCTCGAATATGACGACATCTTCGTCAACGTGAAGGCACAATACGATGCCGGCGTGCTGGATCACAACTTGCTGTATTGGGCGTGCATCTGTTTGTTCATCGGCGCGGCAGGCAAGTCAGCGCAGTTTCCGCTGCACGTTTGGCTCCCCGACGCCATGGAAGGCCCGTCGCCGGTGAGCGCCCTCATTCACGCCGCGACGATGGTGACCGCCGGCGTTTACCTCGTTGCCCGCTGCACGCCGCTCTTCGGTTTGGCGCCGGACGCCCAGCTCTTGGTCGCCTGCACGGGCGGTTTCACGGCTCTACTGGCGGCGCTCATTGCCGTGACGCAGACTGATCTCAAGCGCGTGTTGGCGTACTCGACTTTGAGCCAGCTCGGCTACATGTTCCTCGCGCTCGGCAGCGGCGTCGTGGTGGGCGAGCATAAGCTGGCCGGGCTTGCCGTCACCGCGGCGATCTTTCACCTGTTCACGCACGCGTTCTTCAAAGCACTTTTGTTCCTCGCCGCGGGCAGCGTCATGCACGCGATGCACGACGTGATCGACATGACCAAGTTCGGCGGCCTGAAGAAAGTGTTGCCGATCACGCATTGGACATTCTTGTGCGGCGCCGCGGCGCTGGCGGGCATTCCCCTGCTCTCTGGGTTCTGGAGCAAGGACGAGATTCTGGCGACAACATACGAGGCCTGGCACGTCAGCGGCGGCGCGGCATCGGGAATCTACTGCCTGTTGTTCTTCACCGCCCTCTTCACCGCCGGGCTGACGGCATTCTATACGGCACGCGCCTACTTCATGACGTTCCACGGCGACGAAAAGCTGCCGCCCGAAGCCGGCGAGCATCCGCACGACGCGACGCCGATCATGGCCTGGCCGCTGATGATCCTTGCGGTCGGCGCCGTCGGCGTGGGCATCGTCCTGGGGCCGACGCACTTGTTCGAGAGCGTTCTTGAGAAAAAATGGATCACCGCGCAGTTCGCTCACCTGGCATCACCGCACTCAACCAACTTGCTCTTGATGGTCACCAGCAGTGTCGTCGCATGCATCGGCGTCGGCATCGCCTATTGGCTCTACGTCGCCGATCCGTCCGCGGCGGCTTCGGTGGCCAGCCGGATGGCGAGCATTTACGACCTTTCGCGAAGCAAGTTCTATTTCGACGAGATCTATGAACTCGCCGTGGTCTGGCCGATGAACGCGTTCGCCTTCATTTGTCGGGTTGTCGATCAGTACGTGCTAGATGGGCTAGTGGATTTGTTCGGACAAGTTCCCGCAGTCTTCGGCTATCTAGTGAGGCCGGTGCAGAACGGGCTGGTGCAGTTTTACGCCTTGTTGATGGCCCTCGGCTTGGCGGGATTTTTGTTGTCGGTGTTGTTGCGCTAGAAGCCCCGGGGTGAGGGTATTCCCGAGCCACGGGGTTCGGGAGGACCCTCGCGCCGGGGATTCACAAGGACGCGCCTGATGGATTTCTATTCCACGTTACTGATCCTCTTGCTGGTGATCCCCGCACTGGCGGCGCTCGTTGTCGCACTCGTGGGATCGACGCAGCCACTGCTGGTGCGCCAGATCAGCCTCGGCACGACCGTCGCCAGCCTCGCCGTTGCCTGTGTGTTGGCGTTCGGCTTCCTTTCGACGCGCACGGAGATGAAGGAGCGGACGTTCCGCCCCGAGTTCGTGCCGGGCGCGACGGCCGACGCGCCGCACGCCACGACGTGGAACCTGATCGACTTCAACATGGGCCGGGAACGCTCAGCCAAAGGGGGGCCCAAGCTCGGCGCCATTCAGTTCTACGTCGGCCTCGACGGCATGAACATCTGGCTCGTCGTACTCACGACGATCCTCATGGTAGCATCGGTGCTCATCTCCTGGAACGCCATCAAGGACGAGGATCGGGTGCACGAGTTTCACGCCTGGCTACTTCTGTTGGGCTTCGCGCTCGTCGGCGTCTTCATTGCGTTCGACATCATTCTCTTTTATGTGTTCTTCGAACTCACGTTGGTGCCGCTTTTTTTCATGATCGGCATCTGGGGCGGACCGGAACGGCGTTACGCGGCTCGCAAGTTCTTCATCTACACCTTGGCCGGCAGCGTCATCACCTTTCTGGGCCTCTTGGCCGTCGTCGTCGTTTGTTACAACAAGACAGGCCAGCACATCCTGACGTTTTCGATTCCCGAACTGGTCACGATCTTCAACGATCTTCTGACGAACGACGTGGCGAACCGGACGTTCTACGAGAATTTCCAATTCTGGGTCTTCCTGGCGATGATGGCTGGATTCGCCATCAAAGTTCCGCTGTTCCCGGTGCACACCTGGCTGCCCCTGGCGCACGTCGAGGCGCCGACCGCAGGCAGCGTTTTGCTCGCGGGCGTCTTGCTCAAGATGGGAACCTACGGCTTTATGCGGCTTTGCTTACCGCTGGCGCCGGACGCATCGATCAGCGTCGGCGTGCCGGTCATCGGAACGCTCTCGGTTGTCGGCATCATCTACGGCGCACTGTGCGCCAAATCACAAGACGACATCAAGAAACTCGTCGCCTATTCGAGCGTGAGTCACCTCGGCTTCTGCACGCTCGGCATGTTCGCCCTCAATAGCACCGGGCTGACTGGAAGCCTATTGCAAATGATCAACCACGGGCTGTCGACCGGCGCGTTGTTCCTTCTGGTCGGCATGATCTACGAGCGCTACCACACGCGATCGATCGCCGAGTATGGCGGACTCGGCAGCAAGCTGAAGATCATTACCTTCTGCATGGTGTTCATCAGCCTTTCGAGCGTCGGCTTGCCGGGGCTGAACGGCTTCGTCGGCGAGGCCCTCGTGTTCTTCGGCATGTTCGAGACGCGCATGGGGTTGGCAATCCTCGGCACGGCGGGAATCATCCTCGGCGCGTGGTATCTGATCTCGATGCTGCGCGAAGTGTTCTTCGGGGCCTTGAAGGAGCCGCACACCGAGGGGCATGAGGTCGAGGACATCACGCCGCGCGAGATTGCCGCGCTGGCCCCAATCATGGCGGTGTGTTTACTCCTGGGCGTGTATCCACAACCGATCCTCGATTCGGTGAAGCCCGATGTCGACGTGGTGGCGAATATCTTGAAGGACCGCAAGGCGAAGATGAACTAGCCCAGAGCGCCCGCAAGGGCCAAAGCAAAGCCCTTGCTGGGGCTGCGGGCTGGTGGGAAGAATCATGACGCATCCGTACGCGACGCAACTGTTCGACCTCTTCAAGCATCTCGGGCCTGAGATGACGCTGATCGTCTTTGCATGCGTGTTGTTCGTCGCCGGGCTGTTTCGTGCGGATCGAGCGGCCTGGAGTCTGTTGGCCGTGGCTGGTATTTTGGCGGCGTTCTTCGTGCTGGCGATCTCACCGCGACCACAAGTCCTATCGGGCGATTCTGTCTTTGCCGTGCCGCTCGTATTCGATGCGCTCGGCAACTTCACTCGCGTCCTGGCGCTGTCGACCGGCATCATTCTCGTTCTGTTGGCGTGGGATGAGGTTCCCGAACGCCACGTCGCCGACCATCATGCGTGCTTGCTCGTTATCATCGCCGGCGTCAATCTCGTCGGCTGCTCCAACGATCTCGTTACGCTCTTCTTGGCGCTCGAGATGATCAGCATTCCGACGTATATCCTGCTTTATCTGCCCAAGCACGACGACGCGGCTCAGGAAGCGGCGATCAAGTATTTCCTCCTGAGCGTCTTCTCCTCGGCGATCCTGCTCTTTGGCTTCAGCTACTTGTTCGGGCTGACCGGCACCACCAACATTGCCGCGATCTTGCAGACTCTACACAACGCGGAGGAGATCAAGGCGTCGCAGGGGCTGGCGCAAATCGCCATGCTGACGATCGCTGCCGGGCTGGGCTTTCGCATCACCGCCGTCCCGTTTCACTTCTACGCTCCGGATGTATTTCAGGGCACGTCGACCAGCGGCGCGGCGTTTCTCTCATTTGTCCCGAAGGTCGCCGGCTTCATCGCCATCCTTCGCGTTTTCGGCTTCGTGCTGCCCGCCGGTGTGACGACGCCCGCTGAGCGATCGCTCGTCGGCCTCGGCTTGAGCGATCAGGTTCCGATTCTCTTCTGGTTCCTCGCTGCATTGACCATGACCATCGGCAACCTCCTCGCATTGTTACAAGACAATCTCAAGCGGCTCATCGCTTACTCCGGCATCGCGCATGCCGGCTATATGCTCATCGCCGTCGCCAGCGCTCCGTATCTGTCCGGGCCCGACTCGGCGACCAGCGGCGTGGCAGCGGTTCTCTTCTACCTCGTCGCCTATGGAACCATGACGCTCGGCGTTCTCGCTCTCGTCCTCATGCTGCACCGCGATGAACGGCCCGTCGAGAACATCGATGACCTCGCTGGCCTGGCGCAGAGCCATCCGTATCTTGCGATTCTGACGACCGCACTGCTTCTGAGCCTGATCGGATTCCCATTAACGATGGGTTTTACCGGCAAGTTTCTGATCTTCTTCGGCGCAATGGCGGCGCAAGGGCCGACGCACCTTTGGCTTTACCCGACGCTGGCGGTAATCGGCGTCGTCAACGCCGCCATCGGGGCGTGGTACTATTTGCGAATCATCGCAGTGATGTATCTGCGCGCCAGCGTCAAGCCGATCGAGACTCCGGGGACGATCACGTGTCTGATCGCGCTGATCGTTTGCGTGATTTTCACCGTCGCCCTGAGCGTTCCGCCGGGCGCTAGTTGGTTGATGAACGTCGCCCGACAGGCCGCAGTGCGATAGGTGTAAGTTCTTGTCGAATGTGCTTTGCGATTATGGG
>Ga0194128_10008761_pt1 | contig 12671 bp, 8 predicted proteins | sample TA2KigCa65mmetaG_FD_148650 | JGI IMG/M metagenome (GOLD analysis project Ga0194128, IMG submission 148650) | Freshwater microbial communities from Lake Tanganyika, Tanzania - TA2015037 Kigoma Deep Cast 65m | ecosystem: Environmental > Aquatic > Freshwater > Lake | place: Tanzania: Lake...
GATTGTCCGCAAAGGCATCACTACGAAAACATATGCCTGGAATGAACTCAACAATGTGATGATCAAGGATGACTTGCTCACGATGGACTTCAAAAACAACACCCTTCTTCAAGCATATACAGATGACGAAGATGATGAAGAGTACGATGTGGAGGATGAGGAGTTTAACGATTATTGCAGGAAGAGGTTGGGGTAGTTGTCGTTGTTTTCAAGTTGTTAGTTGTTAGTTATTAGTTATTAGTTGTTAGTTGTTTAAATTATAATACACGATAACCATGACAACCACGAAAACAATGAAAACAATGGCAACTAAATAAACTTACAACCAACAACTTAAAACTTATTTCGCAAGATCATATTCAAAATCCCCTCTAATCCTCTCCATCGGTGGATTGAAATAACCAAATTTCAAATCAGGGAATTCATCTCTCAGCAATTGCATCATTTCTCTGATACCGATTTTTTCTGATTCCTCTACAATGCCCATCCTTCCCAAATACCAATCAGGATCAATATTGAAATTTCTCCATTGAATCATTTTCAGGTTGGTCTGTTTGATCAATTTTCTGAGTGCTTCATATTCGGCCGTAGTATCAGTCATTCCGGGAAAAACGAAATAATTGATGGAGCTCCATCCACCAAATTCATTCACAACCTTCAGACTTTCTACAATGTCTTCGAAGGCATAGTTATTGGGACGATAATATTTTTCATACCAAGTTTTTTGTGCTGAGTTGGTGCTCACCCGAATGGAATCGAGTCCGGCTTCACAAAGCGCCTTCACTGCCTTTGGCATGGAACCATTGGTATTGATATTGATGCTGCCCCTTGGCGTATGTTTTCTGATTTCAATGATGGCCTCTCGAATGGTTTCCCACATCAGCAAAGGCTCACCTTCGCATCCTTGTCCAAAACTGACAATTGGAAAAGGAGCATTCATCAAATGCGGAACAGTAAACTCAACAATTTCAGCTGCAGTGGGTTTGAACGTCAGCCTGTCCTGCGTAGAGGGAATGCTCTCCTCTTCAGGCTGAAATGAAATACATCCTACACAATTGGCATTGCAAGCTGGTGAAGTTGGAACAGGACATTCCCATCTGGATAAAAACATATTTCTGGCAGCGGGACAAGTATAGGTTCTGCAGCATTTTTCTGCGAGGTGATTGACCAGACGGTTGTTGGGATAATTCTTTAAAAAATCTTCTACCCCATTTTCAATTTTCACGGCATCGTATCCACTGCACTCTTGGCGTATATCTTTTTCAATTCTCAATGCTGTTACATAAAAGGCATCATCGTACCAACCCGCCGCTGTGTAACAAAAAAGAGGAAGTGTTGGCGCATCAGCTGCTGTTTCAAATGCTGCGATGTATGTACCGGTATGTGCAGGTGGAATAAATGCAGCAACTGCCCATCCTTTTTCGCACAAACGCATCTCACCTGTCTTGACATCTATTCCAATCGCCTTTCTGCCGGGAAGTTCATACAATGAGCCTCCATCAGGCAATGCAATCCACTCATCCAATTCAACAGGCATCGCATCCCATCCGGCCCTGCCCACTGCATAGAGTGACTGGTCCTCAAAAATATTGCCCTTGCCGTCGGAGTAGAGGAGGAAAGGAGATGAGTTCACTTTTTAATAAGTTATAAGGTTGTAAGTTGTTAGTTCTAAGTTTTGAGTTAAAACATTGTGCAAGGTATTTCAAAAAGAATAATTATCATAACTTAGAATGTATAACCTACAACTTAGAACTAACAACTTACAACTGAATGTCAACATTAAAAAGCAAAAATATAAAAGCAGCCTCCTACACCATTTTGGTATTGACTGTTCTTTGCTTGCTATTCTTCTTCGTATCATGGGCGCCGCCGGTGCATGATGCACCTGAGCAAACCGAGGACATCGAGGTGGAATTGGGTGATGCCCCTGAGGGAAGCAGTGGTGGGAGTCAGGGTGCAAGCGCATCTGAACCACCCATACTTGAGGAAAATAATTCATTGGCTCCTGCAGAAAAAGAAATTGCCACCAGTGATGTTGACAAGGAAGCACCTCCTATTGTAAAAAAGCAAACAAAAAAAGAAGCCATGGTTTCAAAGAAACCAGCGGTGGAATCCCAAAAAACAATAGCAGCTGTTGAGGCTCCCGCAGCCCCGCCTCCTGCTCCGAAATATGTGTACAAGGGAGTAGGGACAAATAACGAGGGACAAGGTACGGGGGACAAGGGTGAAGGGAATAATCTCGGAGGTACGGGTAACAAAAGACAAGGGACTGGAGACAAGGGAGATGGAATTGGATCTGGAGGCTTATCCATTGTCAGGGGCTTACAAGGAAGGAAGATCAGTCGATTTCCATCTTTTACAGACGAGTTCAATGAAAATGCAAAAGTCGCTGTTGACGTCAGAGTAGATCCCAACGGAAATGTGATCGGCGCCAATATTCAGCCAAGGGGAACAACAACAGCCAATGCCAGCATCAAAAATATCGCCTTGCAAAAAGCCAAATTGCTCAAGTTCTCAACCAATACTGACGCAGCTGATGAAGAAGTTGGGACAGTTGTCTTTGTATTCAGAGTGAGGGACTGAGAGGTGTTGACGGTTGACGTTTAACGGATGACTGTTGACGGTTGTTTAATGTTGGTTTTAAGTTGTAGGTTGTAAGTTGTTAGTTGTTGGGGGTTGGGTGTAAGTTGTAGATTCATTGTAATTTGGAAATTGCTCCCTGTCAACCAGCAACCGGCAACTGTCAACTGTTAACTATTAACTGTTAAGCGTCAACTGATAACTGTCAACCGTTAACTGTCAACCGAAAACTGAAAACTCAAAACCCGCCGCGGCGGGCAAGCCCAAAACTTTCTAATAATCTCTCTTCAACAACCAAAGCGTGAAGAACATCAGGAAAATCAAAACACCAGTAGCTCCAAAAAGGAATGCTGTAAAGAATTGTTGAACGGGCACGAAAAGCATCATGCTAACAGCAATCAAAAAATAAATCACATACAAGAAAATCAGCGTATTTATTCTTTTGTCCATCTCTTTTTATTTTGGTGATGCAAAGATCGTAAAAATTTTAATTTTTCAAAAAGGTTGCAGTTGACGGTTGAAAGTTGACGGTTGGTGGTTAACGGTTGTGAGTTTTTAGTTGTAAGTTTTAAGTTAGCAGATAACTGTTAACCGTTAACCGTCAACTGCTAACTGTTAACTGTTAACCTATAACTAATAACTTACAACCTAAAACTCATTTACAATTCCAACTTCCACCCCTCTCTATACTCCCTCTTCACATACTGGTTGGCTGGTTCGAAATTGGTAATGCGCATGTTCTGTGCATCCCATAATAATCTCTTGCGTCCAAGGTATTTGTCTTCCCAACCAGTGAGATTCGGATTCTTCATCATCCAACTTCTGATGGCCAAGTTTCCAATCAAAATACTTTCTGTAAACGGACCGGCAAATTCAAATGGAGAGCTTGTCTTTCCCTTTCCATATCCTGCAATACACGCATTTACCCACTGCAAATAGTGCCCCTCAGGTACCCTTTGCAATGTCTCTTTTGGAAGGGTGACTTCCTGCATTTTCTTGGTAGGTAACAACCTTGGATTCGCACCATAGCAGTCAGCCAACAACTTTCCTTTGGTTCCAATAAACAATACTCCTCCATCCCAGTTGCCAAATGCTTCTTCTGGCAACAATTCAACCGGACGCTGAGGGAACAATCCGCCGTCATACCAAGAGACCTTGATGTCTCCCTTCTTTCCATCTGTTCTTGGATATGTCAGATGAATGATGGTTGAAGGAGGACAAGCATCGGTATTCGTTGTGTCATCCCACATATCCTTCCAGATCTGTGCAACAGAACATTCTACACTGGATGGATACAAAATTGGCAGACAACGAAATACCGGATCCATGATATGACATGCCATGTCACCCAATGAACCTGTTCCGAAAGCCCACCATCCACGCCAGTTGAATGGCAGGTATGCAGGATTGTAGTCAATCATTTTAGCAGGACCAATCCAGAGATCCCAATTCAATTCCTTTGGAATGTCAAACTTTCCAGATGGTGTTGGAATGCCCTGTGGCCAAACTGGTCTGTTGGTCCAGCATTGCACTTCAGTTACCTCGCCAATCAATCCAGATGCAACCAATTCTTGTGTTCTTCTCACACCATTTCCCGATCCTCCTTGGTTACCCATTTGCGTAATCACTTTGTATTTTTTAGCCGCTTCGGTCAACACACGCGCCTCATAGATGTCGTGTGTAAGCGGCTTCTGCGTATAAACGTGTTTTCCCAATTGCATGGCTGCAATAGTAGCCACCGCATGTGTATTGTCTGGCGTTGAAATCGAACAGGCATCGATGTTGTTCTTTTCTTTTTCCAACATCTCCCTGAAATCATGGTAGTAATTCGCTTTGGGGAAAGATTGGCGTGATTTTGCTGCAGCACGATCATCCACATCAACCAATGCAACGATGTCAACATTTGGACTCTTTGCAAATTCAGCAAGATCGCTCTGACCCTTGCCGCCAGCTCCGATTCCGGCAATTCTCAACTTGTCGCTTGGTGCAACATATCCTTTGCCAATAACGTGACGGGGAACAATAGTAAATGCTGCCATTCCCATTGCTCCGTTTTTGATAAACTTTCTTCTTTGATAATTTTTATTTGACATAACAATCGTTTTTTAAATATGAATTACTCGTACTTAACGCACTCTTTGTTTTCTTTTTCAGTGTATGCAACACCATATTGTTTCAATACATCATCCGGCACACCATTCCATTGATTGGGCTGATTTCCCTTGTAACCAATATCTTCCACACCTATCTTGGATGTATAAAATCCGGTTGCTGTCAGATTTCTCATCAAATTGAAAAATGCTACACCTTGCGCCACTTCCGGAGCTGCCTTTTTAGGATAAGCAATTTCATCCACAATCTCAATCCGGGATGCATCATCTAAATCCACAAAAGCCTTCCCCTTCTTCTTATATGCATGCAAATCCAACCACCTCAAGCCACCTCTCATGGGCGTTTGATGCTGTGGCATGTCCTTCACAATAAATTCGATGAAATCAGGAACCTTCGCATCTGTTGCGCTTCCACTGACTTCATCTTTTGGTATGATGATGTCGGCCAATACTGCAATGGTTGACATTTCATGCTTATTGAAAAATGTTTCAGCGGTCACCTTATCGTACTGCGCCAATTCTTCAGGCTGACGATCAAGTGTAAATCCATCTGCAAGCGATTTGTTGGCAGCTTCTTTTTTATCACCTGGTTTGCATGCATCCAGCAAAACAGCACCACTGATGGTTCCGACTGCAAGGGCTTTGAGTGATTTTCTCCTATCCATTTGAATGAGTTGTGGGTTTTGAGTTTTGAGTTTTTGGTTTTGTTGACGGTTGACGGTTAACTGTTAACTGTCAACTGTTAACTGTTAACTGATTAAATGTTCTGTTTTTTAAGTTGGTCTACGATATATTCCGACGCTCTCATGGAGAGTGCAAGGATGGTCCAGGTAATATTCTTATCAGCCTGCGACACAAATGCACCTCCATCCACCACAAACAAATTCTTACAATCATGCGCCTGGTTGTATTTGTTGAGCGCAGAACGCTTTGCATCATTGCCCATGCGGACTGTTCCTGCTTCATGAATGATCTTACCGGGTGATTCCAGTCCATAATTGTTCTCAGCTCCGTCATCTCCCCATGTAATCACTGCACCCATTGAATGCATGATCTCTTTGAATGTTTCTTTCATGTGCTTGGCCTGCTTCACTTCATAATCAGTATACTTCACATTGAAACGCAAAACAGGGATACCATACTTATCAACCACATTCGGATCGATTTCACAATAGTTTGATTCCAACGCGATGGATTCACCTCTTCCTGCCATGCCGACACCTGCACCATAGAAATAACGATAGTCCTCTTTCAATGAAGCTCCATATCCACCGGCCTCTTTTTGTTTTCCGTTGACAGGATACTTACCATTCATTCCTTCCATTCCGAATCCAAATCCATAAGCAGGCTGACTCATGCCGCCCCAATATTCAATATGATACCCTCTTGGGAAATCCAATTTCTTGTTGTCGCCCCACCATGGTGAATACACGTGCATACCACCCACTCCATCTTCATTGTAGCGCTTTCTGCCAAACAATTGCGGAAGCACTCCACCCATTGCAGCACCTGTTGAATCATGTAAATATTTTCCAACCACATTGCTGTTGTTAGCCAATCCATTTGGATGACGGGTTGATTTTGAATTGAACAACAACCTGGAAGATTCGCAGGCACTTGCTGCAAGTACCACAACTTTTCCTCTTACTTCATATTCCTGCATATCCATCTTGCTTACATATGAAATACCCGTTGCTTGTCCCTCGCTGTTCGTCAGCACCTCTCTCGCCATTGCACCGGTAATCAAATCCACGTTGCCTGTTTTCAATGCGGGTTTGACAAGCACTGAAGAAGATGAGAAGTCACCATATACCTGACAACCTCTGTTGCACTGAGCACAATAAAAACATTGTCCACGGTCTTCATTGATTTTTTTAGTGAGGATGGACAAACGAGATGGAATAACAGGAACACCCACTTTTTGCGCTGCATTCTTGATGAACATTTCATGCAGTCTTGGTTTTGGAGGAGGAAGGAAAAATCCATCCGGATCATTTTCCAATCCCTCGTTGGTTCCAAATACACCAATCAATTTATCAATGCGGTCATAATAAGGTTTGATGTCCTCATAACCAATCGGCCAATCGTCACCGAGTCCGTCGATACTTCTTCTTTTAAAATCCTTCGGACCGAAACGGAGGGAAATTCTTCCCCAGTGATTGGTTCTTCCTCCCACCATCCTGGCTCTCCACCAATCCCACTGCGTTCCAGCAGCCTTGGTGTAAGGTTCACCCTCGATGTCCCAACCCCAATAGCTGGCATCAAAATCACCAAAGGGCCTGAACTTGGTACTGGCACCGCGACGGGGTGACTCCCATGGATTTTTTAATTGTGTAATATTTTTAGCGGGATCGTACTCAGGACCCGCTTCGAGCAGACAAACTTTTAAACCCTGATTGGCGAGTATGTAAGCCGACATACCGCCTCCGGCACCTGATCCAACAATAACTACGTCGTATTCTTTTGGCTGTTTCTTGATTTCAAAATCGGGCATGATGAATCGTTTATAAAAATTTTAAAGAAGCAGTAAATTAGTGAAAATCAATGATTAAATCAACTCAAAAATAGAATGTGCAAAACTCCCTAAACTGGGATCGCGCGCTCCCATCAAAAGCAAGGTGGTGGATGGGGTGAAATGTGGACGCATAGCGGCTATCAACTGATTTCTATCTTCAACAAAATAGGCTTTTACACCCTTATTTTTTAGATCCTCAATCAAATCATTTGCAGAAATATCCTTGACGGCAGTACCTCCGGCGTAATAAATCTCACTCATCCAGATTTCATCCTGTGGACGCAAGACTTTCGCGATTTCTTCGACAAAATCGTGGCGTAAAAAACGCGTGGGACCATACCCATGTGGTTGAAACCAAGCAATCAGTTTCTCAGAAAAAGGCTGACATGCCTCGATCGATCTTGCACATTTTACCGGATTGTGTGCAAAGTCATCAATCACTGTAATACCATTTTTTACACCCAATACCTGATGTCTTCTGTAAATACCTTCATATCCTTTCAATGCATCAGATGCTGTTTGCAAACCAACTCCAACTGCATGAGCAGCAGCAATGGCAGCCAATGCATTTTCCATGTTGTGCTTGCCTGGAGTGTTGATGGAAAAATAGACTTCGCCAACTTTGAACTGAATGGAAGGACCCTCCTGTTTATAATCATGCGCATGGATGGATGATACAGCAACTGCATCCACATCAAAATCATGTTCATCATTGGAAGAAAGAGATGCTGCCAGCGGATGAGATTTGTTTACAATGAATTTTTGAGAATGATCCTTGAACGTTTTGAACAAATCCATCAATGCATCCAGATCCTGATGATCCTTGTCTACATTCAGCAAAACACCTATTGCTGGGTGATATTGCACAATGGATCCATCGCTTTCATCTGCTTCAATCACCAACCACTCACCTTCACCATGAGCCGCATTGCCAATTTTACCCTGTTTGATCAACCGTGTGAGTCCCGCGCCTCCAATTACCGAAGGCCTCAACCCCGCATGATCCAGTATTTCAAACAGCATTGCTGTGGTGGTGCTTTTTCCTGATGTACCTCCAATCGCGATGGACTTTTTTTGCAAAACAACCTCAGCGAGGATTTCACTTCTTTTTTTGATGGACTTGCCAAGTGCCAAGGCCTGTTGCACTTCCGGAACAGTTGGTTCAATGGCAGTGGAAACAACTACTACATCAACATCATTTGAAATTCCATTGGCGCCCTGTTCAAAACATTGGATAACCTCAGCCTCGAGCGCAGCGCGGCTTTCATTGAACTGGTCTTTTTGAAATTGGCGATCAGAACCTGCAACTGTATGTCCAGCTGCTTTCAAATATTGTGCAATCGCACTCATGCCCGTACCGGCGATACCGATGAAGAAGTAGTTAGAAGTTGTCATCGTTTTCTGCTTCGCGTTATCATCGTTGTCAATGCTTCATAGCAAGAATGCTTTAAAGAAGGATAACCCGATAACAATGACAACAACGACAACTGATTTAATTAATTCAAACTCCTAAAATCCACAGGCACGAGCTTACTCACCCCCTGTTCCTGCATGGTTACACCATAGATCACATCTACAGCGGCCATGGTTTGTTTGTTGTGGGTAACCATGATGAATTGTGACTCCTTGCTGAACTGACGAATCATGTTGGTGAACTTGCCAACGTTGGCATCATCCAAAGGAGCATCCACCTCATCCAAAATACAGAACGGTGCTGGCTTGATCAGGTAAATCGCGAATAGCAATGCAGTTGCTGTAAGTGTCTTCTCACCACCACTGAGCTGGGTGATACTGGTTGGACGCTTGCCCTTGGGCTTCGCAACAATATCGATGCCAGTTTCGGCAAGATCATCCGGATTCTCTAGTATCATATCAGCTGTATCGTCCTCGGTAAACAAGGCCTTGAATACACGCTGGAAGTTTTCACGCACCTGATTGAAAGTATTGAGGAACTTCTGGTTGGCAGTGGTTTCTACTTCCTGAATGGTTTGCGTCAATGTGTCTTTTGCACTGACCAGATCATTCTTTTGTTCAACAATGAATTCATAGCGCTTCTTCATTTCCACAAATGCTTCAACTGCAGTTGGATTCACTTCACCGATGTTCTCCAACCTTTTTCTCATGCGATCACATTCGGCCTGCAAATCTTCCAATGCCTCTTCTGTCTCGCGTGGCTCATCAAGGATTTGATCGATATCAACATTGAACTCCACACTCAACCGCTCTTTGATACCAGCCAATTGCAAACGCAATTCATTGATCTTGTCCTTGATCATATTGAGCAATTGATCAACCTGCTCTTTCTCTTTCACACGATGCCTCAATTCGCTTTCGCGTTCGTTTAGTGAATTCCTAGTATTGTAATAAGCCTGGTCTGCATCGTTCAATACCCTTCCGTCTTCTTCCTTGCGACGATACAGCTCTAATAATTCTTGTTCAATCAACTGCAGACTCGCATTGGTTTCAGAAATATTGCCGGTTGCCTCAGACAATTGGACATTGCTGCTGTCAATTTGTGACTTCAACTCTTGCAATTGGTTCTGTTTAAAAGCAGCTTCCTGCTTTACGCTGGATAGTTTGCTCTGCTGTTTCGCCAACTGAATATTGGATTCGTTGAATGTTGCATTGATGGCATTGTATGCCGTCTCTGCAGATGAATAATCTGTTTCAATGAGTGCAATTTTTTCTGTCATGGTTTTCAAGTCCTCATTGAACTGATGCAATGCCTTGCGTTCAGACTCAATTCCTTGCTGACTCTCCTGCAACTGATGCTCCAATTCTGACAATCGCTTGGATGCATTTTCGTCAGAGACATGTATAGATTCAATTTTATTTTGAATGGCAAAAGAAGTATTGCTCAATTCCTGGATGCGCAATTGGGCTTCTGCAATGGTTTTCTCCTGCAGCTTGTTATTGAATTCCAATACCTGATCATGCCTTGACTGGATATCTTTTTTCAAGGCATCAACCACCACTTCCTGCGCTTCAATTTCGCTTTCAAGTTTTTCGAGATTCTTGACCCTGCCAATTTTATTGCCTTCAAACAATCCAACACTTCCGCCCGTCAGTGAATATTTTCCTTTGACGTATTTCCCATTGCGCTCGAGGATGATAGCACCGTTGGCATTTTCCAAAGCAGTTTCATCTTTCGCGATCAATACATTGCCCAATAAATATTTTACCAGATTGCTGTATTTGGCATCATACTCTACCACATCCGTTGCAGCAATGGTTCCAGCGATTGTATGTGGATTCATCTGCTGAACTCCAAACTCTGCATTGAGCTTGTCCAACAAAAAGAAATTGGCCTTGCCCTTTTTATTTTCGCCCAACAAGTGCACTGCCTTCAACCCTTCCTGCAAATCATTGACTACATAATAATTGAGATAGGATTCCAATACGTTCTCAACAGCGGCGCGGTATTCCTGCTTTACATAAATGATATCTGAAAGAATGGGTGAAGTATGGTTCCATCCTTCGTTGTTGTGCAAGAATTTAACGCTTTCAGGATAGCCCTCCATTGAATCAATCAGACTCTTCAACAGGGCATGCTCATTCTTTTTGGAATCCAGCTTGCGACTCTCATCAGCGAGGTGCGTGCGCAACTGCTCGAGGTTGGATTGTGTATCCAAGATTTGCTGCTTGACCTCTTCGTGCTGTGTTTGCAAGGAACCCAAATGATTTTTTGCACCATTGAGGTCATCTGCGTTTTGTGATTTCTGATGAGTCAGATCAGCCAACTGTGAACTGCGATGTGCCTGCTCTTCTTTGATGAGGTGGATTGATTTTTCGATGTTCATCATCGAAGTATCCTTGATGGCTACATTTTTTTCCGCCTCAAACTGACTGCGCTGCAGCTGTTGATTTTTCATTCTCAGTTCATCCACCATTGCTCTTTTCTCATCAAATGCACGGCGACTGTCTTCAACCTGCAATTGCAAAGCATTCAATTCATCTTGAATACTTGCGAGCTTCACTTCTTCCTCAGCGATTTGTGTTTCAGAAAAACGAATGCTCTCTTCCAATCCGGATGATTGTCCACCAGCCTTTGAAAGAAACTCATTCAAAGTAGTTTCCTTCTCTTTCAAATATTGCAAACGCTGCTGAGCGAGATTCTTTTCATTTTCTTTGCTGCGGATGGTATTCACCAATTCATTGAACGTTGCCTGCATTTGTTGCAATGCTTTTTCCTGCTCAATGAATTCAACTTTTTTCTTTTCTAGATCAGCTTCTTCAGTACTGATTTTTGCCTCTAATTCAAAGCGCTTGTCAGTTTCCTGTTGTTGCTGTTCAGTTAATTCTTTGTATTGAATATTAAATCCTTCCAATGCAGCTTTGGCAAGCTCAATAGATTTGATTTTATACTCTTTCTTGATCTCAAGATATTTCTCAGCCTTCTTTGCCTGGCTCTCGAGTGCCTTGAGCTGGTTGTTGATTTCAAAAAGCAGGTCCTCGATACGCGCAAGGTCCTGTTCAGTTGCATCCAGCTTCAGCTTTGCTTCTTTCTTCCTGGTTTTGTATATGCTTATACCCGCAGCCTGCTCCAGCATTTTTCTTCTGCTGTTGTCTTTGTCTTTGATGATATCATCCACCATTGCCAATTCAATGATGGCATAACTGTCGGTGCTCACACCAGTATCGAGGAACAAGTTATGGATGTCTTTCAGGCGGCATTGCACATCATTCAAGCGGTATTCGCTTTCTCCGCTTTTATAGAATTTGCGGGTAACTGTAACCGTGTTGAATTCAGTTGGAAGCAGGTTCTTGGTATTCTCAAAAGTTAGGCTTACTTCGGCGAGTCCACTCGGACCCCTATTCTTGGAACCATTGAATACCAGGCTCTCCAAATTCTCACTTCTCAGGTTGCTGATTTTATGCTCACCGATTACCCAACGGATAGAATCAACAATATTGCTCTTTCCGCATCCATTAGGACCAATAATACCCGTAATTCCCTCGTCAAAATTGACAACTGTCTTGTCCGCAAAGCTCTTGAACCCCTTGATTTCTAAACTCTTTAGTCTCACTGTCTCATTTTTTTAGTCAAGCAACAAATATAATGTTTGAGGGTGTGGGTTTATGCACGAGTTTTCAACATTTTAACGAGATCTTTTATTAAAAAAACTGCATTTGTTGTCAAAGTTTTCGTTGTTGTCATTGTTGTCTTTTCTCCATGTCTTGGATCCTCCAGCTTTTGGATACATAAGAAATTAGATTATAGATTCTTATTCCCAAAACGTTATACCTTTTTTCAATCTCAAGCAACTTATGTCCATACTCAGGATACAGTTTCATGAGCTTATTCAGGTGGCATATTGTTTCTAAATTTGAAGCATGTGAGAAATACAGAAATCGAATGAACTCTTGTTTGTAATTTCTTCTTCCATAACCTTCCACAATGTTAGTAACAACAGAATCTGATGATCGCCTGATTTGACTACCTAACTCATACATCTCAAACTTGG
>Ga0194128_10008767_pt1 | contig 12666 bp, 10 predicted proteins | sample TA2KigCa65mmetaG_FD_148650 | JGI IMG/M metagenome (GOLD analysis project Ga0194128, IMG submission 148650) | Freshwater microbial communities from Lake Tanganyika, Tanzania - TA2015037 Kigoma Deep Cast 65m | ecosystem: Environmental > Aquatic > Freshwater > Lake | place: Tanzania: Lake...
CTTGAGGACGGAGAGCTCCGCGCCGAGTCGCTCGCTCGCCTGGTCGTGCGCCGCCGCCTCGATCGCGCCGCGCGCCGCTGCCAACGCGTCGGCCAGCTCCGCCGCCTGCCCCGGCTGCTCGACCTCGTTCAGGCGCGCGAGCTTCGCCTGGTTCAGGATCAGCGTCGTGCGCGCCAGCTCGAGTCGCCGCTGCGTCCGACCGATCACCAGCTCGCGCGTCTTGTCGGCGAGGTCCTGCTCGGCGTACATCAGCTCGAGTTGCGCCAGCTCCTGTTCGTTCTCGGCCAGCGCGTTCGCCGCTTCGGCCAGTTCGAGCTCGGCCGTGCGCCGCGCGAGTTCGCGCCCCGACTCGAACTCGCGGTGCTCGCGTTCCGCCTGGCGCAGGGCGCGTTCGGCGGCGTGCATGGCCAGCCCGGAACTCTTCGCCGCGAGCTCCGCTTCGGCGACCGTCAGCTCGAGGCGCGCCGCCGCGACGGCCCGTTCGAGCGCGGCCGGCGTGGCCGCCTCGTCCCCGCCGGGAGGGACGGAGTCGACGACGGGCAGCGCGCAGGCGCACGGCGCCAGCAGGCTGGCGGCGGCGGCGAGGCAGCGCCTTCCTCGGCGGAAGAAGGGGATCATCGGACGTTCTCCTCAGGCGTCGAATCCGCGGCAGGGACCTCCCCGCGCAGCGCCGACAGTTTCGCGACCGCCGGCGGAGCGGGCAACTGCTCGAGGTCGCGAAGCAGGCGCTGCGCCTCGTTCGCCGCCAGCGCGCACAGGCGGCGCGTCTCGTCGTCGCCTCGGAGCGCGCGCTCGCGCCAGCGGGCGAGCGTCGCCGTGGTCAGCGACAGGGCGCTGCGCAGCTCGTCCAGCGATGGCGACGCAGCGGCGGGCCGGCAGCCCGGATGGCGGCGGACGCCCTGGCGCGCGCGGCGGGCGCCAAGTGGGCGGCCGCAGGTCGAGCAGGCGAACCCCAGCGTCGCCGCCATCGCCGCCTCACGCCGTGGCGGGGAGCACTAGCGCGGCGCCGACGGCGGCGGCGCGCTCCGGACCGCACAGTTCGACCACCAGCGCCAGCGCGAACTCGATCGCGGTGCCGGGGCCGCGGCTGGTGAGCAGGCGGCCGTCGACGACCACCCGATCATCGGAGTAGCGCTCGTCGGCGAATTCGTCCCGCACCGACGGATGGCTGGTCAGACGAGCGCCGCAGATCGCGTCGGCGGCCTTGAGCGCCAGGGGTGCGGCGCAGATGGCTGCGACGATGCGGTCGAGCGCACGCGCTTCGCGGATCAGTCGCTGTGCCTCGGGGTCGACGGCCAGGGTGCGCGCGTTCTTCAGCCCGCCCGGCAGCGCCAGCGCGGCGAAATCGCGCGCCGACAACTCGGCGAAACGGCGCTCGCTCTGCAGGACGATCCCGCGCGAGCCGGTGACACTGCTGCCAGACGGACTCGCCAGCACCACTTCGAGCTGCGCCCGGCGCAGGACGACGACCAGAGCGACGGTCTCGATCTCCTCGCAGCCATCGCTGCAGAGCACGAGGACGCGGGTGACGGTGGATGGCACGGCTGCATCTATGCGTTGCGCGGTCGTGGTTGCAAGCCGCTGCGCGTCGAACCGGTGGACAACTCCTGCTCAAGACGCGCGCGACTCGTCGTGCCCTGGCCGCGTCACGACGCCTGACCCGGGTCGTTCGGTCACGCGACCCTTCCCACGTTCGGACGCATCGCTACAACACCGCGCCGCCGCAGCCGGACCGAGGGGCGCCCGATGGCGGTCGCTCCTCGGTTCGGCGGCCGGCGCCTGGTGGCCAGCGCCGCCAGCCCAGCGAGAGGCGCCCCGTTTATGCGCGTCCGTGCGTCCGGCTCGTTCCGTCGCTACCAGCTCGACCCGAAGGCGCTCGAGGGCGGCGCCCGCCGGCTGCGCGACGATGCCGCAGGGCTCGAGAAGCGCCTCCAATCCAACCGCTTCCGCTCGATCGACCACGCCGGCAGCGAGATGAACTCGATCGGCTGGTGTCGGGCGGACGGCACGACGCCGCGCGGTTTCGTCGCCGAGGACCATTGGCTCGGCAAGGTGCTCGGGGTCGCGCTGCGCATCGACCAGAAGAAGCTCCCGGCGGGCGCCCTGCGCGTGCGCCGGATGGAGGCCGAGGCGGCCGAGCGGCGCGAAGCGGGCGAGCGCATCGCGCCGGCGCGGCGCCGCGAGATCGTCGAGAAGCTCGAAACCGAGCTGATGGCGCGGGTCGTGCCGGCCACGGCGCTGTTCGCCCTGTACTGGGAGCCGGAGCGAGCGCGGCTGCTGCTCAACACGACTGCGGATGGCCCGAACGTGGCCTTTCGCGTCTTGTTCCGCGAGACCTTCGACGCCGCGCCGGAGCCGTTGCCGACCGCCGCGCTGGCGGCGCAGCTGCTCGGCGCGAAGGAAGCGAAGCGGGTGGCCGAGGTGGCGCCGGCGATCTTCGTCGACGGCGGCGTGGTCGCGGTGCCCGAGTCGCCGGCCTTCCTCGGTGCCGAGTTCCTGCTGTGGCTCTGGCATCAGTGCGAGACGGCGGGGGGGAAGTTCGAGCTCGACCCGGCCGGTGAGGTCGGCGTCGCTTTCGACGCGCTGCTTGAACTCGGCGGCGCCGAGGGCGGCGGTCGCGTGACCGTGCGCGGCGACACCCCGACGCGCGCCGCCGAGGCCGGGTCGGCGCTGCTCGCCGGCAAGCTGCCGCAGAAGGCGCGCCTCGTGCTGGCGCGCGGCGACCGCAACTACCACGTCACCCTGAGCGCGGCATCGCTCGACCTCGAGGCGATCAAGATCGAGGCCGAGGCCGAGGAGATCACCGACGAGAACCTGCGCGCCGGCGACGAGCAGCGCGCCGGCTGGCTGTTCGAGCTGTGCGACCTCGTCGACGGGCTGTTCGCCGCATTCCTCGAACTGCGCCTCTCCGCCGATTTCGATGCCGAGGTGCTGCCCGGCATGCGCGACTGGATCGTGGCGCGCGTCCGCGCACGGGCGCGCGGCGCGGCCGCCGGACGCTGAACGGCGCTGAACCTTGCGCTGAACCGGGTGTCCTGCGGGTCGCCGCGGTCGTCCGTCGCGTCAGAGCGTGTTCTGCGCGCGGAACTCGAAGAACGCGAATGCGAAGTGGACGACCAGCACCCATAGCGATGCCGCGATCACGGTGCGGGTGACGCCGCGCGACACGTCGTCGGCGGCGAGCTTCTCGCGCGTACCGATGAACCAGGCGGCCGCCGCGATACCGAGCGCGCAGACCTCGGTCTTCGCCACGACCCAGTTCCAGCCCCAGTGCAGCGGGAAATCCTCGTTCACCAGCCCGCGGGTGAACGCGCGCTCCCAGAAGAAGCCGTTGCGCTCCTCGTGGGTGAAGAGGAACACGCCGAGACAGGAGATCTCCGCCAGCCACCACATGGTCCAGACCAGGAAGGGCATGGCGATCAGGAGCGACCACGACACGCCCGTCAGCAGGTAGCGCGACGGCTCGACGCCGAAGCTGCGCAACGCGTCGAATTGGCGGGCGTAGACCTTGCCGCCGATGTCGGCCGCGAAGGCGGCGCCGGTGCGCGCCGCGATGAGCAGCGTGACCAGCAGCGGCGAGAGGACGCGGAACATCATGAAGCCGAGCGCCGACAGCACGTCGTCGACGAACAGCGGCTCGATGAAGTCCTTCTTCGGCATCTTCTCGAAGGCGAAGTAGGTGGCGACGAAGCCGAGCAGGAGTCCGGCGGCGCCGACGTAGAGGAAGGCGCCGGGCGAGGCGGCGATGCGCAGGTAGTGCAGCAGGTAGCGCACGCCGTAGCGGGCGCGCGGCCAGGTCGGCAGCAGCCGCAGCAGCGCCGTCGCCACCGCCGCCAGCGCTTCGCCGCTGCGGCCGAGGAAGCGGGCCAGCAGCGGCGGGGCATCGGGATCGGGGCCGGCACGGTCGGTCTGCTCGAGCGTCGACGTGCGTTGCAACGCCGCGTCGAGCGGCAGGCGCAGCAGGCATCGCTCGGCGGGCGCCAGCCAGAGCACTTCGCGGGCGATGCCGCGGAACGCCTCGAGATCGTGGGTGACGATCACGGTCGTCCGCATCCGCTCGCCGCCGCCCGCGTGCGCGCTGCAGATCATGTCGGCGACGTTCCGCGCATTGGCGGGATCGAGGCCGGTGGTCGGCTCGTCGTAGAGCAGCAGGTCGGGCGAGAGCGCCAGCGTGCGCGCCAGCGCGACCCGCTGCAACTGGCCGCCGGAGAGGTGGCGCAGGGCACCGGCCCGTTCGACGCCGAGCTGCGCCAGCAGCGCGCGCGCGTGGTGGCGATCCGGCGGTTCGGCGCCGGCGCGGTGGCGCAGCGCGAAGAGGACGTTCTCCTCGGCGGTGAGCTCGTCGAACAGCGCGTGGTTCTGGAACAGGACGCCGACGCGACCGGGAGGCGGCCGTTGCCGCAGCAGGTCGGTCGCCTCGAAGCGCAGCTCGCCCTTCAGCCGGCAGCCGCCGCTGCCGTCCCGCAGCACGCCGGCAAGCAGCTTGAGCAGCACGGTCTTGCCCGCGCCGGACGGACCGCACAGGAGCACCAGCTCGCCGCGACGCACCACGAAGTCGGCGTCGTGCAGCAGCGGCTGGCCGCCGATCGCGACCGAGAGCCCGCGCGCCTCGATCGCCGGCACGCCGGACCCGCCCGGTTCGTGGTCGACGTCAGAACTCATGGCGGCCCGTGAGCACGGCGCCGTCCGCGAGCGGCTCGCCGGTGGCGCCTTCGAGGTGGAGGAGGTTGGCGTCGCGCTTGAGCAGCAGCAGGCGGATCAGCTCGGCGAGGTCGGGGTTGATCCCCTGGCGCGAGGCGTCGAGGAAGAGCAGGTTGCCGATCGGGTCGAGGAACTCCTGCAGTTGGGCCGACAGCCGCGCGAACCGCGGCTGCAGCGCCGGATCGTTCGGCAGCTGGCTGAGCCACGCCTCGAGCCGCGGATTCTCGGTGACCAGCTCGCGCAGCATGCGCCGCAGCAGCGCCTGCACCACCGGGTCGTCCTGCACCTGCCGGAGGATGGCGGCGAGCCCGCTCTTCAATTCCGGGTCGGCGAGCGCCTCGCGCGCCACCGAGGCCAGCGCCGACTCCATGGCGCCGCGCTGCTGGCGCAGCACCGGCAGCGCCTCCTCCTCGAGGAACCGCTTCCAGCGCTCTTCCACCCGGACCGGCCCGTCGTCCAGCACGCGGTCAGCGGCGGCGCGCAGCGCGAAGCTCATCAGCGGCACGCGCTCCCACAACTCGCGGCCGATCGCCTCGGCCGGCGCGGCGCCATGCCGCTCGAGGATCGGCCAGAGCTCGGCGGCGAGCAACTCGGCGATCGGCCGGCCGGCGAGTTCGCCCTGCAGCGCGTCGCCGAGCCGGTCGAGCTCGCGCTGGTGGCGGGCGGCCACCGACGGCAGCTCGTCGGCGATGGCGCGCAGCGCTCCCCTGGCGAGGTCGAGGGTCAGCGGTCCGAGCTCGCGCGCCCACGCGGCGGCGTGGCGGCTGCGGAACGCCTCCCACTCCTGCTCGATGCGGGCGCGGCGCTCGAGCGGGAGCAGCTTCTTCGCCGCGAACACCAGGCTGGTCGCCTGCGAGCGCGAGACGGCCACGCTGCCGGCCGCCGGGCGGAACGTGGCGAGCCCCTCGCGCCGGTCGTCGAGCGCGAAGGTCACGCGCACGCTGCGGGCGACGGGATCGGGGCGCACGCGGACCACCTCGCCCACGCGCTGCAGGCGGCCATCGACGATCGCCATCACGCCGTTGCCGCGTTCGAGCACGGTGTCGTGGGCGAAGTCGGCGTGGAAGGTCGGCGGCGACTCGAGCAGCGCCCGCCACATCTCCAGCTTGACGTGCTCGAGCCGGATGCGCTGGGCATCGGGCAGGCGGGCGATGGCGACCGCGGCACCGCCCGCGACGAGCGCCCACAGCAGTGCACCGAGAAGGACTTTCCGTCGCGTCGTCGCGCCCATCGAAGCGCAGGGACTCCCGGATCGGGTCGCTGGCCGTGCCGCCGGTTGATGGTACCTCGGGTGGCGGGCCGGCGTTTCGCGCCGGCGCCCCGCAGCCGCCGCGGCCGGCCGGCTATCGTGTCGTCGTGTCGCGAGGAAACCGCTGGATGACCGCTCGTCGAATCTCGCCACTGCGCGCAGTGTGGGTGGCGCCGGCGTTGCTGGTCCTGGGCGGCTTGCCGGTGGCGCCGGCGCGGGCGCAGGCGACCCCGCCGGAAGCTGCTCCGCCGGCAACGGCGCCGGTCGCCGCCAGCGACGTCCCGACCGGCGTCCGCGCCATCCGTGGCCTGCTGGAGCAGCGTCGCTACATCGAGGCGGCGCAGGCCGGCGAGAAGCTGGTCCGGGAGCACCAAGACGACGCCGACGCGTGGATCGCGCTGGCCTACGTCCACCTGACGCCGGAGTGGGCGTTCCGGCGCGACGCGCGCGCGGCCTCCGCGGCGCAGCGGGCGATCAAGGCGGGCGGGCGGCGACCCGATGCGGTGGCCGCGCTGGCGATCGCTCGCGCCCGCCTCACCGAGTACGACGAGGCGCTCGCCCTGATCGCCGAGATGTGCGATGCGACGCCCCCGCGGGTCGCCGGCGATCAGCTCGCCGAGCTGCTGGTGTTGCGCGCCGACCTCGCCATCAAGCGCGCCGGCGGCGATCCGACGGTGCAGGCGGCGCTCCTGCTCGACCTCGATCGGGCGATCGCGGCGGCACCGCGCGCGTCGGGGGCGCGGGTGCTCCGTGCCGAGGCGCTGATGAACGTCGACCGCCACGAAGAGGCGCTGCGCGACCTCGAGGTGGCGCTCGACGTGGCGCCCGGCAGCCGCCAGGCGCACGCCGCGGCGCGGATCTGCCGGCAGCGCACCGGCGATGCCGCCGGCGCGCGCCGCCATCACGAGATCTGGAAGCGGCTGAACCGCCTCTCCGACAGCGTCGCCTCGGCCAGCGCGCCGGACGAGCAGGAGCGGCGCTCGACGTTGCGCGAACTGGCCGAACTGAACCCGCGTGACGTCGACCGGCGGGTCGAGCTCGCCGTGCTGGAGCTCAAGCTCGGCGATCCGGCGGCGGCGCAGCGGCAGTGCGACGCGCTGCTCGCGTTGCGGCCCGGATTCGCGCCCTGGCTGCGCTTGCGCGAGCAGGCGGCGGCCGCAGCGCGTGCCGTCGGCGCAGGAGGCGGATGATGGGCAGCGGCGCGGCGCGATGGGCGGCGCTGGCGGCGCTGGCGGTGCCGACGGTCGCCGGCGGCGCCCGCGCGGGCGAGCCGGACGGGCCGTGGTTCGTCGAGCGACCCGACAGCGGCGTCGACTTCGTCCATCGCCGGTTCATGACCACCGGCAAGAAGTACCTGTGCGAGACCGCCGGCGCCGGCATCGGCCTGCTCGACTATGACGGCGACGGGCGCCTCGACCTCTACTGCGTGCAGAGCTGCGCGCTGCCCGGCTACGACGGGGCGCCGGAGGTCGCGGTGGATCGGCTGTATCGCAACCTCGGCGGCTTCCGCTTCGAGCCGGTGGCGCCGGTGGTGAAGGTGCGGGTGCGCGGCAGCGACGGCGTCGAGCAGGTGATGGAGAAACCGCTCGGGCTCGGCGACGCGCGCTACGGCATGGGCGTCACCTGCCCCGACGTCGACAACGACGGCGATCCCGACCTGTTCGTCGCCAACGTCGGCCGCGACGCCCTCTATCGCAACGAGGGCGACGGCACGTTCACCGACGTGACCGAGAGGGCGGGCATCGTCGACGATGGGTGGAGCACCGCGGCGGGCTGGGCCGACCTCGACGGCGACGGCGATCTCGATCTCTACCTCGCCAATTACGCGAAGATCGACTACGCCACCTACAAGCCGTGCACCACGCGCAACCGCGTCAGCTACTGCCATCCCGACACGCTCGAGTCGGCGCCCGACCGGCTCTGGCGCAACGACGGCGACTTCCGCTTCACCGAGGTCACCGCGGAGGCCGGGATCGTCGAGCCGGACGAGGGGGGCAAGGGGCTCGCGGTGATCCCGTTCGACCACGACGGCGACGGGCGGCTCGACCTGTTCATCGCCAACGACGCCGACGAGAACTATCTCTGGATGAATCGCGGCGGGATGAAGTTCGAGGAGGAGGCGGGGTTCTGGTGCGTCGACGTCAGCGGACGCGGCGCGTCGCAGAGCTGCATGGGGACCGACCTCGCCGACGTCGACGGCGACCTCGATCTCGACCTCTTCGCCGCCAACTTCGGCAAGGAGCCGAACGTCCTCTACGTGCGCGGGAAGGACGGCGTCTACGACGACCGCAGCTACCCGAGCGGGCTCGGCGAGCCGAGCTACCTGTTCACCGGCTTCGGCGCCCGCTTCCTCGACTACGACCGCGACGGCGACCCGGACCTGGTGGTGGTGAACGGCCACATCGTCGATGACGCCGAGGAGTTCGATCCGACCCAGACGTTCAAGCAGGTGCCGCACCTCTACGCGAACAACGGCAGCGGCCAGTTCAAGTCGGTCGGGAGCTCCCTGTCGCCCTTCTTCTCGACGCCACGGGTCGGTCGCGGGCTGGTCAGCGGCGACCTCGACGAGGACGGCGATCTCGACCTGGTGGTGCTCGACAACGACGGGCCGCTGGTGCTGCTCGAGAATCGCGGGACGCCCGCCGGCGGCTGGATCAGCTTTGCGCTGGTCGGCACGAAGAGCCCGCGTGACGCGATCGGCGCGGTGGTCACGATCGAGTGCGCCGGCAAGCGCCAGGCGCAACCGCTGGTCGGCAGCAGTTCCTACCTGAGCTGGAGCGACCTGCGCCTCTTCTTCGGCCTCGGCGCCGTGCCGGCGGATGCCACGGTCAGCGCCACCATCCGCTGGCCATCCGGACTCGTCCAGTCGCTCGAGCGCCTCGCCGCCGCGCGCGTCCATCGCATCGTCGAGCCGCGCTGACGCCCGGTCCGCTGCCGCCGTCCGGCGACGGCGAGCCGGCCCCGCTCGAGCGGGCGGACCCGGTCGGGTCCGCCGAACGACCCCTTGTCCTGGCGCGGAATTTCGCGATCACGGCCCAAGGGAGCGTTCCGGCCAGGCTTGGCGTGCCGACGAACTCACTGCGAGCGCCGTCAGCAGGGTTGCGCAACGAAGCCCGGGACGCAGAGCACCCGGAAGGGGGCAGCGATCCTGCTAAAGGACGCTAGTTCAGGCCGCGATCGGCGAGCCCGTCCTCATCCCAGCTCAGGTGATGGCCGATCTCGTGCAGCAGGGTGATCTTCAGTTCCTCGCGCAGTTCGTCCCGGTCGCCGACCACCAGCTCGACGTTGCGCTGGAACACGTCGATGCGGTCGAGATCGCCCGGCACGGCGGCGTCGCCCTTCTCGAGCACGTTCGTCCCGCGATAGAGGCCGAGCACCAGCGGATCGACGTCGGGGCTCGCGTGGATCCGCGGGTCGGGCAGCGGGCGCAGCGAGAGGTCGACGTCCTGCAGCGTGCGGCGCACGTCGCGTGGCAACGCCGAGAGCACCTCCTCGAGGACCCGCTGCACCTCGTCGACCGGCAGCCGGACCGGCTCGGGGTACTCGTCGGGATTCTCGCGGGCCGCCTTGGCCAGCAACTGGTCGGCCTCGGCGTGCTCGCCGCGGAAATCGGCCAGCAGCCCGAGGTAGCGGAGCTGCCCGGCGCGTGTCGCCGGCTTCGGCTTGTGGCGGAGCAGCAGCTTCGACGCCTCGTCGAAGCGCCAGGCATGGAACAGCGCTCGCGCCTCCCAGAAGTCGAGCTCCGGGTCGCGCGCGTCGATCCGCCGGATCGTGCCGTACTCGCGCAGCGCGGCGGCGATGTCGCCGAGCTCGAAGTGGCTGGCGGCCAGCAGGTGGTGGGTGTCGACGCGGAGATCGAGCTGTTTCTTCTTCAGCTCCTCGTGCCGGTCGAGGAGCTTCTGGGCGGAGCGGGCCAGCTCGAGCGCCTCCTCCGGCTGCCCTTCGTCGAGCCGCGCGTCGACCTCGTCGAGCAGCGCGGCTACCCGGTCATGGATCTCCTGCTCATCTGCGTGCTCGTGCGCCATTCCGGGTCCTCGGTTGCCGGGGGAATGGTAGCCCACGGGCGCCGGGCCCGCCGGTGCCGCGATCGAGCCTCAAGACTCACCCCGTCGGTGGGCGAAACGGTCGGGGTGGACGTCGGCAGGCGAGGGAGAGTCCCGTGGCGCGCAGCCCCCGTTGGCGTGAACTCGATCCGCAGAAGCTCTCTCCCGAGGCAAGGCGCCTCAAGGAGGGGTTGCTGGCCCGCGTGATCGGCCAGGAGCCGGCGGTCGACGCATTGACGACGATCCACCAGATCTGGCGCAGCGGACTGGCCGACCCCAATCGGCCGATCGCGAGCTTCCTCCTGCTCGGACCGACCGGGACCGGCAAGACGCGCATGGTGGAGGCGCTGGCCGAGCTGCTCTTCAACGACCGGCGCGCGATGTTGAAGGTCGACTGCGCCGAGTTCAGCCACAGCCACGAGATCGCCCGGCTGATCGGCTCCCCGCCGGGCTACCTCGGCCACCGCGACACGCCGCCCTACCTGAGCCAGGAGAACCTCGACCGCCATCAGACGCGCGAGAACCCGGTCACGCTGCTGCTGTTCGACGAGATCGAGAAGGCGAACGACGCGCTCTGGATGCTGCTGCTCGGGATCCTCGACAAGGGGACCCTGACGCTCGGCACCAACGAGCAGGTCGACCTGACGCGCTGCCTGATCTTCATGACCAGCAACGTCGGCGCCGACCACTTCGACCGGATGCACGACTCTCCGCTCGGTTTCCAGCGCGGCGCCGCCGCGGCCCCGCCCGACATGGCGCAGGTGAGCGATTCGGTGCTGGAGGCGACGCGGCGCATCTTCAGCCCGGAGTTCCTGAATCGCATCGATCGCCGCATCGTGTTCAACTCGCTCGGTGCCGTCGAGTTCAAGCGCATCCTCGAACTCGAACTCGGTTACGTCCGCCAGCGCGTGCGCAAGCGGCTCGACGTCGACCTGAAGGCGACGCCGGCGGCGCGCAAGTGGCTGCTCGAGAAGGGCACCAACCCGCGCTACGGCGCACGGCCGCTGCGCGGCCTGCTCGAGAGCGAGGTGCTGTTCGCGGTGGCCAACCTGATCGGATCCGGGCAGGTGGTCGAGGGCGACGCGGTGCAGGTCGACGTCCGCCGCGACGGCGGCGGGCTGGTCTTCCGTGCGCAGCATGCGAGCCTCGCGGCGGCCGCCTCGCGCGGCGGCGGCGCGACGGTGGGGGGCGGCCCGACCGGGTCCGCGCTCCATCCGGTGGTCGAATCGCTCGCGGCGGGCCGCGATCTCCTTCCTGCAGGCTCGCACTGACGGCAGGGCGGTGCCCCCGGCCGCCGGGACGAAGTTCAGCGTCAGGACACTAGACTCCCGCGCTCCCACTGACAGGAGGTCGAGAGAAACCATGAAGTCGAATCTGCGTCCGTTCGTGCGGCCGTTGGCCGCGCTCGCCATCGCCGTGGTCGCACTGTCCGGCGCCGCCATCGCGCTGCAGCAGGATCCGGCCGCGCCGGCCGCGCCGGTCGCACCGGCCGCCAAGGCCGAGGTCGTCGTGCCGTTCATCGGCAACGCCACCTGCCCGATGCAGGCGGGCAAGAAGGTGAACCCGGGCAAGTACGTGACGCACGAGAAGCAGCGCGCCTACTACTGCTGCGGCAAGTGCCAGGGTGCGGCGAAGGCCGACCCGAAGGCGGCGCTCGCGGCCGCCTATCCGGCGGCGAAGGCGGTCGGCAACAAGAAGTGCCCGGTGTCGGGCCACGCGATCGAGGCCGGCAAGGCCAAGAGTGTGACCTTCATGGGCCACGCGATCGACCTCTGCTGCGGCGACTGCGAAGCGAGCTTCGCCAAGAACCCGTACGTGCTCGCGGTCTGCGCGATCTACGGCTGCGAGGATCTCGGCAACGCCAAGTGCCCGGTGATGGACGAGGAGTCGAACGACGAGGACCTCGTGATCTACAAGGGCAAGCTCGTGCGGCTCTGCTGCGCCGATTGCGTGACCACCGAGTTCAAGACCGACCCCGACAAGTTCCTGGCGAAGGCGTCGGCGAAGTGACCGCCGGCGCGCGCCCGGCCGGCGGAAGCGCGCCGCGTCGGACCGCGTGAATCCGTCCGCCGTGGCGGCTCCGGACGTCGAATTCTACCGCGCACCGATCGACGGCTCGCGCTGCCTGCGCAGCGCGGGCCGTCTGCGCCGTCTCCGCCTGCCGCTGCCCGCCGATCCGCCGCCGGCCGAGCCGGCCGCCGGCTGCTTCCTCTGCCATCCCGAGCGCGATCGATTCGATCGTGGGCCGTGGCCGCGCGAGGGCGGCGCCTTGCGCGTGCTCGGCAACGCCCATCCGTTCGCCGAGCGGACGCTGCTGGTCGCTCCGGCCGGCGAAACGCACCACCGCGCGACGCCGGCGTCGCTCGCGCCGGACCTGCTCGCCGAATTGCTGCGGCTGCCGTTCGATGAGCAGTTCCTGGCGGCCCACGAACTCGCCGATCACGCGGTCGCGGCCTTCGTGAACGTCGGACGGCGGGCCGCGCAGTCGAAGGGCCACCCGCACCTGCAACTGGTCGGCTTCCGGCAGGAGCGCGGCCCGCTCGACGCAAGCGACGCCGCGGCGATCGGCGCCGACCTGGCTGCGGCGACCAGCGAAGCGCGCCGCCTTCCGCTCGGCGACAGCGGGACGGCCGTCGTGCCGCGCCAGCCGGCCCTGACCGGCGAGGCGTGGCT
>Ga0194128_10008771_pt1 | contig 12663 bp, 8 predicted proteins | sample TA2KigCa65mmetaG_FD_148650 | JGI IMG/M metagenome (GOLD analysis project Ga0194128, IMG submission 148650) | Freshwater microbial communities from Lake Tanganyika, Tanzania - TA2015037 Kigoma Deep Cast 65m | ecosystem: Environmental > Aquatic > Freshwater > Lake | place: Tanzania: Lake...
TCGATCAAGTTTCATTCCCGGACGAATATCAAGTATTTTTCCATCAACCCTTACTTTCGTATATCCGTTTCTTAAAATTTGTTCAAATAGCTCTTTGTAGTGACCTTTTCGACCTTTTATTTTTGGAGCTAAAAGGTATATTTTCTCCTCTTTAAAATTTGAAAGAATCAAATTTGCAATATCAATATCTCCGTATTTGACCATGATTTCACCGGAATTCATGGAATATGCCGTTGACGCACGAGCAAATAATAGTCGGAACAAATCGTATAATTCAGTTATGGTACCCACCGTTGACCTTGGAGACTTGGATACGGTTTTTTGCTCAATGGCTATGACCGGACTTAGCCCTTCAATTTTATCAACATCAGGCCGCTCTAAACCACCAATAAATTGCTTAACATAAGACGAGAAAGTATCTATGTAGCGGCGCTGCCCTTCAGCAAATATTGTATCAAATGCAAGAGACGATTTCCCACTTCCGCTTAGCCCTGTGAAAACTACTAGCTTATTACGAGGAATGGATAGGTCAATATTTTTTAGATTATGAACGCGTGCTCCGAAAACATCTATGCAATTTTCCTCTTTCAATATTGACAATTTTTGCAAAAATAGCCAATCTTTATTCAGGTGCCTTGTAAATGAGCGTATTTCTATAGAGGTAACTGAAAACTAGGATAAAAAATACAGGAAAAATCAAAATATATTCTATTTCTTTAAGGTGGACTAAACATACAATAGAACTTGACATTATAAAAGAAAATAATCCAATTCCCATAAAAATCCACCATACTTGGCGATCATTAAACCCTGCATATACAAGGTGATGAGTGGTATGATCCTTTCCTCCTTTCAATGGTGATTGGCCTTTACGTAAACGATTCACAAGTACGGTGATGCTATCTGCCGCTGCAGCAGTTAATGCGGTGAGCGTAATTATAAGTCCTATCCATGAATGGTTATGAGTCTCACTACCAATATTCCACAAATATTTAATGGTAAAAAATGCAACAAATAACCCAATGAATTGGCTTCCTGAGTCTCCCATGAATAATTTGGAAGGATGGAGATTGAACCTAAGAAAACCAATAAGAGCACCTAACATCCCAATAATTATTGAAATTAAAAAGGTTTCGTCAAAATTTTTGATAAAACTTGATGAAAATAGGCAAGAAAGCAGCGTGAAAAATACTGAGGTAGCAGTAATACCGTCCATATTATCTAACATATTAAGAGAGTTCATGAGCATTACAACCCAAAGTACGGTACAAATTTGATCTAACCATGGTATATGAAAAAGGTCAATTTGTGTGCCGGTCCAGGTCAGAAGAATACCACACAGTATTTGTATTGCTAGTTTTAAGTAAGGCTTTGTATTGTAGGCATCATCAAACAAGCCCATGAGAAATGCAATTGATGAAGATAAGAATAGTCCAACAAAACTTTGGTTTGCAAAAATATTCACTTGATTATTCATTATTGAGCATAAAAAAAAGGAAGCAAAGAAAGCAATAAGGAGGCTAACTCCACCAATAGACGGTTTACTTTGATTACTCCAACGCACAGTAATATCATTCTTGTTCCGGATTCCTAAGGTTAGAGAAAACTTCAATAATAATTGATTCATAAGTAGAGATGTCGTCAACCCAAGTAAAAAGAAAAATATGTTGTTTATTGATTCCGTCATTACTAACTAAAAGGACTTATAAATTCACTAAATTTAATTCCATTTTTATCTTTATTAGAAATAATAGGAGTGGTAACCTCCCAATCTATATTGAGTATTTTGTCATTCCAAAGTATACTTCGTTCGTTTTCCGGTGAATAGTAATTGGTACATTTATATGTCAAAATAGTGTCTTCCTCGAGGGCACAAAATCCGTGAGCAAACCCAGGAGGTATCCAAAGCTGATTTTTATTTTTTGAACATAAAATTATTTTTAGATGCTTTCCGTAAGTTTCTGAGGAAGTTCTAATGTCGACAACAACATCCAAAGCCTTACCCTTGTTTACCTGCACTAATTTACCTTGATCAAAGGGAGGAAGCTGAAAATGTAATCCTCTCAAAACGTTGCGACCAGAGCACGATTCGTTGTCCTGAACAAAGGTTACATTCGGTAGAAAAACATCGTACCTTTCGCGATTGAAAGACTCGAAGAAATATCCGCGATCGTCGCCAAAAACTTTCGGGTATATGGATAATATACCCTTTATTTTTTCCTCCTTGATTTCCATTTCTTTTTTATTCTTTTCCAAAGGCGTAAATGTAAAGGCAGGTCGTCCAAATCATCTGTATAGTAACCAGATTCGCCGTAGCCATATGATCCATAACCATACCCGTAACCATACCCGTAACCATACCCGTAACCATACCCGTAACCATATCCGTAGAAAGATCTTCCCATTTTTACACTATTTAAGATGACGTTCAAATTATTTATTTTTTGAACTTTAATCAATTCTTCCACACGTTGAGTAAAAATCCTTTGAGAATAATTAGCCTTGAAAACATAGAGGGGAATATCGGAAATTGCTAAAATCTCAACCCCGTCTGATACAATACCGACTGGTGGGAGATCGATGAGAATCATATCGTATATGCTTTTCAGTTTTTCAATCACATCCTTTAATTTTTGCCCCTGAACTAATTCCGATGGATTGGGAGGGATTGGTCCAGCGGTAATGTAATCTAAATTCTGGAATTCCGATTTGTTTATTACCTCTTCCAACGAAGCCATTCCCGAAATTAAATTGCTCATTCCAAAAGTGTTTTCCACATTAAATCCATGATGAATTTTTGGTTTGCGTAAGTCAAGATCTACCAATACAGTTCGTTTTCCGTTTGCAGCGATCAAACCGGCTAGATTTAATATCACAAAAGTTTTTCCTTCTCCAGAAATGGATGACGATATTGCCATAACTTTTGCATCCTTATTTATGAAACTCATGTTTGTGCGGATAGTCCTCACAGCTTCTGCCATCCTAGATTTTGAGGATTCATTAACAACCATTTGTGAAAACTTCATTTTTCTCTTGAATTTTGGAATAATTCCAATGAAGTTAGTTTGTGGGGGTAATATTTTTTGCAGATCATCGGCATTAATAATGTCGTTGTACCTTAAATACAACCAAAACATCCTACCTAGACCAATTAACAATCCAAAGGAAATTGCCAAAATATACGTCAATTTTTTTCTAGGTTTTATTGGTGAGGTTGGCATTTTTGCAGGGCTCAGAACTCTTGTAGATGAAGAATAACCTGCATTACTAAGTTCCAAGGCCACTTTTTTCTCGGTGAAAAGTGTGAAATATTTGTTATTCAAATCTTGAACATATTTAAGGCGTTCTAATTCCATAGATTTAGTTGGAAGATTAAAATATTGTTGTTCGGATGCACCTAGTTTCCTTGAATAAATAGCCTTATCCGATTTAATCCTTTCCTCAATAACATTCATACTTCTTGTTATGCTGGCTATTTTATTCCGTATTTTTGACTCTACTCTTTTAATTGATTCATTTTCAAGTGTGATTTCTTTGAGCAACTCTTCTTTTTTTTCCAATAGCTCGTTAAGATCCTCAATCTGTCTAATTAAAGTGCCCTCAAAGCTTTTTTTGCCTACCATTTCAGGAATTACCTTGTAAATATCTAGTCTATTTGGGTTATTTGTAATCTTGCCGTGAACCAAATTTAGGGTGCTCAGTTCCTCCTCTAACTCAAGTATTTTCCTTGAATACTCCGTTAATTCACCAGCCAAATTTTCTCCTAACTTCTCCACATCAGGTAATTTTTCCTTTTTCTGAAATTGCGCCAGTTCATTTTTTGAATTTTCGAGAATTTTGGACAAAGAGTCTAATTGTTCATCAATGAATGCGATAGATTTTTTTGAATTTCGTACATTCATTTCATCTTGAAAAAATAAATAACAATCTACAATCGATTTTGTAATATCGTAGCATAGTTTGGCATTAGAATTTTCATAGGTGATTTCGATTGTTTTGGCCTGAGGATTAACCGCTATTACGGTAAGTTTATCCTTGATTTCTTCAATTAATTTTGATTTTGAGTTGAATTTAAAAAACAAACGTGATTCTGCACATAATTCCTCTATTTCATCAGTATTTTTTGCTTTTATCATTATGTCAAAATCTTTATTTTTTATTCTTTTATTTATCTGTGATCTAATGGTATTTTCTCCGACGTTACTTCCATAACTTAGAATGAGTTCTTTGTCTTTTGACAAAGTTATATTTACATCTTTTTCACATAGGCTTGAATCGTAGAGGGCATAAACTGTTATTGAAAACTGAATATCCCTATAAAGATTTCGGGTCAAAATGGTCCCTTCAGAATAAATGCTTGTATGAATGCCTAAATCTTCAATTAATTTGCCTATTAAGAGCTCAGATCGAATCAACTCGACCTCCTGGTCAAGATTAATCCCTTTTTCAACATTCAAAGCTTCTTTACCGAGGATATCTTTAATTTTATTTTCCTCGATGACTTGAATAAGTGCTTTACTCTGATATACTGGGTCGGAGTAGCGATTGTAAATAAATGCAATGATTAAAAACAGGATAATGTAAAAAATTGGTTTTTTCCAATGTCTCTTAATTATTTCCTCTAGAATCAGAGGATTAAATTGCTTGTTTAAAATTGTTCTTTTAACTGGAACTGTTGACATAAAATAGCATTTACCTGAAAATAGCAATTATTGCCAAAGATGACGTTATAAGACCAATCCATGGTCCAACTCTTTCTGAAAACGAAGATGCATACCTCGGTCGGTAGTCAATGTAAATGTAGTCATTGCATTGAACTATCATTTCTGCCTGTTGCATGCTATGAATGGATGATAAATCGATTTTATATATTTCTCTTTTACCCGAAGGCTTTTTTCTCATGAGTTTAATTGAATTTGCTTTACCCTCGTTCGAAATACCCCCCGAAAGAGCAATTGCCTCTAGTAAAGAGGTATTAACATTTTGTAAATAAACAACTTTTGCTTGTCCTCTACCGGGGAATACGAGAACTCTCTGGTTTGTGATTCTTATTTGCACGAATGGGTTGACGTAAGTTTTGGACAAAATTTTACTTAAAGAGTCTTCCAATTCAATAATCGTTAACCCCGCAACCGGATAACTTCCAATGATGGGTATCTCCACTGTGCCGTCTTGCCTAACCAAATAATCCATGTTTGTCGCCACCTGCGTTGTTCTGGCATTGCCTGACTCGCTAGATCCAGATAAGTTGTTGATAAATCGTTCCCCGTTGTTAGCGGCAAATACAAAACTGAAACGGTCTCCTGGGCCCATTTTATAATCATCTTTTGGGATTAGGGGTATACTATCGAATGAAAACTCTTCGCCCTTTGGTATTTGAAATAAGGCATTAGAATTTAGAGACTTGCAAGAGGAATTCAATAAAATAATGAAAATTAGAAGAGGCGAGAATTGAAATATGAATCGGAACATTTTATAAATAATTTATCTCTTTAAGTTTTTCTCGGTAATATTTCTCTGTTTTTTCAACAAGTATTTCATATGAATATCTGTCTCTTACGAAAGACCAGCCGTTTTGTGACATTTTTTTTCGAATTTTTTCATTTTCGATCAAAAAAAGAAGCTTCTCTACGAAATATTCCAGATTGTTTGATGGGCAAATATACCCTGTCTCACCATCTTTCATGATATCGCAAACACCACCGACATCCGTGCAAATTATAGGTACATTGCTTGCTTGAGCCTCAATTAAACTTACAGGAGTTCCTTCGTTTAGCGAAGTAAGGCAAATAATATCCATTCCAGGATTGAAAGATGAAATATCCTTAATCCATGAGGTGAAAAAAATGGGAGCAGCAGGACACAAAGATTTAATTTTTTGTTCAATTTTGGGACGTTCTTCACCATCGCCCACTATGAAAACTTTGAACTTATTTTTTGCTTTTAAATATAATTCGGAAACAACTTGAATAAAAAAAACATGGTTTTTAACAGCTGATAATCTGCCGATTATAGCGATGGCCAGCTCATCTTTTTCGATATCAAAATTTCTCCTCGTTTCATCACGTTTTAATTCTAGATCTCTTTGAAATTTCTCTAAATCAAATCCAAGGGAAATAACTTTGGTTTTGCGATCCGGAGCAATCCTGTATATGTTACATAATTCATTCTTTTGGGTTGGTGATATAGCAATTATTCCATTTGTTTTTGAGGCAAGGCGACGTTCTATCATTTTGAAAATCCATGTTTTAAACGTGCCAAAATAGGAGTGAAAAACATGCCCATGAAAGGTATGGACAATCACGGGCACATTGCAATCAATGGCAGCCTTTCTACCCAATGCTCCGGCTTTTGATGCATGGGTGTGTACAATGTCAGGTTTAAATTCTCTGATGATGGACTTGATTTTTTTTAAAGCCTGTCGATCACTAAAAAAATTTGGTTCTCTCTTCAATTCATTAAGCAAGAGGGGTTCGATACCATAACTTCTCGGAATAAAAAGCGAGTCTGTCTCGCCCTCCTCAGGAAGACCGCCGATAAGTAAGGTTTCAAAATCTTTAGATAAAAACTTTGTGAGCAGCGTGGCATTGTAGGTGGGTCCACCAATGTTGAATCTATTTATGATTCTTAAAATCCTAATTTTTCGACCTTGCATTCGGCTTCGGTATAATTCTTGAGTTTTGAATAGCACACTATTCATAACTCCTTTGATTTAGGCTCCAACAAGAACAAATTTTCAGTGAACTTAGTCGGTATGAACATTATTCAAATTTACATTTTATTTCTGATTTTTTTGAGTATTGCCCCCAACGTTGAGGCACAACAGAATATTCAAAAAGCGATTGAATTCTTTGTTGAGGATCCGGTGAATAAAAATGCTGCCATTTCAATCCACGTGATAAACCTAGAAAATGGCAATGAGGTTGCTGCACATAAATCCGATTTAGCTATCACAAGCGCATCAACGACAAAATTATTTTCGACAGCAGCAGCATATGAATTATTAGGTCCTCAATACCGCGCTAGCACGAGAATTTATGCTGATGGTAATATTACAAGTGATGGAATACTTCAAGGAAATTTATGGCTAAGGGGTGGTGGGGATGTTAGTTTGGGCAGTAAGTATTTCAATCAACCTGAAAAGGAACTTGACTTTTTGAATTCGTGGGCGGATTCATTAAGTAAACTTGGAATAAAATTTATTCAGGGAGCACTCATCGCGGATGCTTCTGATTTTGGTTATGCAGGAGTACCGGACGGGTGGGATTGGAACGACATCGGGAATTATTATGGATCCCCTGCACGAGGACTGAATATCTACGATAATCTTGTGAAGGTCAATTTTAGAACATTTTCCCCAGGGACAAAGTCTGCTATAGTTTCCATTTTCCCTGAAGTATCCGGGCTTCGTTACAAGAACAATGTGTATTCGGCAAATGTAAATGGCGATAATTCCTATTTGTACGGAGCTCCTTTTTCTCTTGATAGGTCGGCAGAGGGTAAACTACCCGCTCATCAATCCTCTTTTGAGGTTAAAGGAAGTCTTCCTGACCCAGAGCTACAAACTGCATTCGAGCTTGAAAAAGCCTTGGCAAATGTTGGCATACAAACAGAAGACGGTTGTAGGACGATCAGAACCAATTCAATATTGAATAATCGCGACTACAATAAAATGAATTTATTATTTGAATATTTCGGCAAAACTGTGGATGAAATAGCCTACTGGACCAATCTGAAAAGTGTTAATCTTTTTGCAGAAGGACTTTTGAATCAATTAGGTTATTATTTATCCGGCGATGGATGCACCGCCACTTCTCTACAACATATTAATAAATTTTTGGAGAAAAATATTGATACAAAGGGTCTAGTACTCACCGATGGGAGCGGTTTGTCGAGGTCAAATGCCATAAGCGCCTCGCATTTTACAAGTTTACTCAATTACATGTGGCATTCAAAAAATATCGATAGTTTCAAAAAAACTCTGCCAGTTGCTGGCGTAAGTGGGACTCTAAAAAATTTATGTAAAGAGAAAGTTTGTGAGGGAAAGGTTGTCGCAAAGAGCGGAACAATCAGTGGGGTTAAATCTTATGCCGGTTATGTGGAAAGTACAACTGGAAAAAAACTGGCTTTTGCCATAACAGTCAATAACTTCAATTGCAGTTCAACACAAATATCCGATAAGATGGAAAAAATATTGGTCGAAATGGCTCAGTATTAACTTTCTACCACTAGAATTTCATTCCAAAAGTTGCGAACAGAAATTTTTGCACTCAACAACATTTTTGGAACAATAGAGGCATCTGAGAATCCGGGTGTTGTATTCACCTCAATGACATAAGGAATGTTATCAACCAACATAAAGTCGATTCGAGCAATAGACTTGAGTTGAAGTAAGTAGTAAATTTCTTTGGCACATTTTTGAATGTTTTCGGTGTTTTCTGGGGAGATGCGTGCTGGGGTAATTTCCTCTGATTTACCGTTGTATTTGGCGTCATAGTCAAAGAAGTCATTTTCTGTAACGATTTCCGTAAGTGGTAGGGCCACCAATCCGGATTTATTTCGGTAAACTCCACAGGTCACTTCAACACCCTTTAAGAAAGATTCAATGACCAGCGAAGAACCTTCAGAAAAAGCTATATCAATTGCCGGTTCGAGCTCCTCATGCTTATTTACTTTTGAAATCCCGTAACTCGAACCAGAGTCACAAGGTTTCACAAAAACAGGCAATTGTAATTTTTTGAGAATATCTGCAGTTTGGTAAACTTGGTCCTTAACTAAACGAATAGATTGAGCCACATGAAAACCAAAGGATTTAAGAAATTGATTGCAGTACCATTTATCAAAAGACAAGGATGAAGCGAGAACTCCTGAATTCAAGTAAGGAATGCCATGAAGGTCCAAAAGGGCTTGTATTTTACCATTTTCGCCGGGCTCTCCGTGAATGTAAACAAGGGCTAAATCGAGTTTGATTGTTAGATTTTCTTTTTGAATGCATAGGTCTTCTCGAGAAAAGGTAAGTGATTCTTCATCTTTCATTGCAAACCAGTGCGATCTTGTCACGATAATCAGATAGACCTCGTACCCTGCTGGGAAGTTCTTTGCAATATTTTTGGCACTTTTAATTGATATTTCAAATTCGGATGAAAATCCTCCACAAAATATACCAACATTTTTATTCATTGCGCATGCTTTGTTGGATTCGAACTTAGCGTTTGTAAATTTTATAGAGTGGATAATCCGTAAAAGTTATTAGCATCATTTTTTTCAAAACGTATTTTGAACTAATTTTATGCATTAATTGTCTACAAGGAAAATGACTCAATCAATTCGAATAAAGAAACCTCATTGGTTGCGTGTGAAGTTGCCGATTGGTGAAAATTACCGCAAAGTAAGAGGTTTGGTCGACCAACACAAGTTGCATACCATTTGTGAAAGTGGAAGTTGTCCTAATATGGGCGAATGTTGGGGTGAAGGGACTGCCACATTTATGATCTTGGGTAATATTTGTACCCGTTCCTGTGGATTTTGCGCTGTGATCACCGGCAAGCCCGAGGCGGTCGATGAATTTGAACCGGGACGAGTAGCAGAAAGTGTCAAAATTATGGGTGTGAAACATGCCGTAATAACTTCCGTCGACAGAGATGATTTAAAGGATGGTGGAGCGGGAATATGGGTTCAGACCGTTCGCGCAATTCGCCAAAAATCGCCCGGAACGACGTTGGAAACGCTGATTCCCGATTTTGCTGGAAAATGGGATAACCTTGAAAAAATAATAGAGGTTGCCCCCGAAATTGTTTCTCACAATATGGAAACCGTGAGGCGTTTGACCAAGCAGGTGAGGATCCAGGCGAAATATGACAGGAGTTTAGAAGTCCTATTTAGGCTAAAAAAAGGGGGTATGAAAACGAAATCTGGTTTAATGTTGGGTCTCGGAGAATTGAAGGAAGAAATTTATGAGACAATGACAGATTTGCGTCAAGTTGGGGTTGATATTCTTACATTGGGTCAATATTTACAGCCAAGCTCAAAACACCTTCCCATAGCAGAATTTATTCATCCGGAGCTATTCTATGAACTAAAAGAAGAGGGTCTAAAAATGGGATTTCGGTATGTTGAAAGCGGTCCCCTTGTACGTTCCTCCTATCACGCAGAAAAACATATTTTCTAGATAAAAAAAATAGAAATTTTGAAAACAAAATAGTTTTTTCATGTGTTCTTTAATCTAATTAATTATTATATTTGTAATTCAATTTATACAGTCAAGATTTTATGAAAAAAGCTTTATATTGTCTAGGAATGCTCGGTCTAACGAGTGTAGTCTTTTGGTCTTCTCTCTCTACCTTTAATACCTCCAAAGGGGAATATGAAAAGTTAGAATTAGGTTCTTTACAACCAAACAGTTCAGATGATGCCGCGGCGTGGTTAAAGGCCCGCTATATTGATTCAGAGACAGGTCAGCCGATTACGCAAGAAAAGTTGTCTCAAATTTTAGAATATGTAAAAAAGTTGCCAAAAGAAAAATCAATGCTTTGGCAAGAGGAAGGTCCTGATAACATTGGAGGGCGTACTCGGGCAGTTGCAGTCCATCGTTCCAATAATGATGACGTATGGGCTGGCGGAGTTTCCGGCGGTTTATTTCATTCTTCAAACGGTGGTGACACTTGGAGTCGTGTTGATTCCTACATCGATGCAGGAGCTAATCCTTATATCTCGAGTATGACGATGACAAAAGATGGTACACTTTACGTTGCAACAGGTTCAAATGAAGAAAACTGGGCTGGAAATGGCGTATGGTATTCCGAAGACCTCGGGTTAACGTGGGCGAAGATTCCGAATACAACAAGTTGTACTGAAGTAGAAAGCGGTAACGAATCCGATTTTGTGTGGCTTGCAACAAGTGGAGGCTTAAAAAAGTGGAAGGTTGGAGATGCGAGTTTAACATCACTTACAGTAGCATCCGGTGCTTGCTCAGCATTGAAAGTTTCTGGAAACGAACAAGTAATAGTCACTGCGTTCGGAGCAAATAAAACCTATGTTTCAACAAATGGTGGAGAAAATTTCACTGATCGGTCTGGAACGATAACAAGCAACCTTGTACCTGGAAATGCCCCAAGAATTGAATATGCCATTTCTCACGAACCAAACTCCTCAGGAGAATACTCCATCTACGCAGTTCGAACAAATTCAAGTTTACTTGGCATGCATGTTTCACACAACAGTGGTTCGACTTGGTCGCAATTCGTAGGTAATCCCGGGAATCCTGCGCCATCGGAGTTCGACATCTACAGAGATCAGGGAACCTACAACTCAATTGTTTCTGTAACTCCAAATGATCCTGAGATGATATTGATAGGTGGAATTGATGTTTGGAGATGGAAGCAAACGGTTAATAATCCTCCCTCCGGGGGCTTTCAGAAAATAAGTCAATGGTTTGTTCAGCCTAGCTCTGATATTTATGTCCACGCGGATAATCATGAAATGAAGTGGGCCAACAATGATCGCTTTTACGCTGGAAATGATGGTGGAATAAGTATTTCGAATAATGTTGATGACTTTGATGCGGATAATATACAGTGGTACGTTGCAAACAGAGGTTATAATGTCACCCAATTTTATGGAATTGCCTTTGATAAATTTGGTGCTGTGATGGGAGGGACGCAAGATAATGGTACTTTGTATAACGATCACACGATGAATACCTATCAGGAGTTTAGAGAAGTAAATGGCGGAGACGGTTTTGAGTGTGAAATTTCATTCTTCAATGAAAGAGTTATGTTCTCCTCAGTCTACTACAACTCAATTTCGCGTTCTGGAGATAAAGGTCAAACTTGGACAAGTTTTGTTCCAAACTTACCTGGAACGTATGATGATCCAGGAACTGAAGGTAGCACATATCACCCTTTCCATACTGAGTTGGTTCTTGCCGAATATTATGACGAAAACTCACAAGACTCTGTTACTTTCATTCCGAAGAAGGATATTTTAGCGGGAGACTTAGTTCGGGTTGCTAGCCTTTCTTCGGGCGATAGTATATCCTTTGTTGCTTCCTCAAATTACTATTTCGATGCAGAACTGTCGTATGATCCAGCTCTGACTGTGAATGGTGTAAATTATGGAGTAAATCCAGCGACAGGAGAAACTGTCGCAATGGGAACAGACACGATCATATACAATGTATCATGGGATACGCTAAGGGTTCAAGATCCCTACCAATCATGGTTTTTAGTTTATGTAAATGCTAATGGCGGTGAACTATGGGGAACGCGAAATGCCTTACGCTTGTCCGTTACTAATCCGCAATGGGTTTGCGTGGCACGAGGAATTGGTGGAGGACTTTTCTCCAGTATTGATATTGAATTTTCGCGAGATTTAGAGCATTGCTATGTAAGTGCTGGAACTAACGGTGTATGGAGAATTGATGGATTGGGTTCAGTTTATACCTCTGATCCAAACTTTGTGGCAAAAGTCGCTTTCGTAGGTTCGGGAGCAACGGGAACGAGTCCAACGTACACATCCGCCACAAAAATATCCAACACGGGTTATGAAGGAATCGCCCTGAACCCCAATGATGCAGATGATTTATTATTTTTACCCGGCTTCAGCGGTTCATTGAAAAGGGCAACCAACGCATCTACAGCAGGAGCAAATGGTGTTACTACCACA
>Ga0194128_10008780_pt1 | contig 12652 bp, 11 predicted proteins | sample TA2KigCa65mmetaG_FD_148650 | JGI IMG/M metagenome (GOLD analysis project Ga0194128, IMG submission 148650) | Freshwater microbial communities from Lake Tanganyika, Tanzania - TA2015037 Kigoma Deep Cast 65m | ecosystem: Environmental > Aquatic > Freshwater > Lake | place: Tanzania: Lake...
CCAGCACGACGCGCCCGGCGCTCGAGGCGCCGGCCAGCCCGGCCGCGACGACGGCGACCGACGCGAGCCAGCCGACCATGGCGGTGCCGGCCAGCAGCCGGAGCCGCGCGAGCTCGCGATCGAGCGTGTGACGCCGCAGCTCCTGCTGCAGCGCCGCCTCCGCCCGACGGCGTTCCTCCTCGAGATGCGTGCGCTCCAGTTCGAGCCGCGCGTGGTCGCGGTCGAACGCCTCTTTCAGCGCGGCGACGACGACGCTGGCCAGCCGCGTCTCCAGCGAGCCGAGCGGGCCGGACTGTGTGGCCGGCGGCGGGTCGGCCGCCTGCGGAGGCGGCGCGGAGGCGCCGCGGAACCGCCTCGCAACCATTCCGGCGGCGATGAGCGCGTCGACGGCTCTGAAGAGTCCCACCAGGTTCACGTCCGGCTCCGGTTCAAAAGCCGCTCCGCGCCGCGGAGCTCAGCCAGCGGTCGCGGAAGCGGCGCTCGTCGGCGTCAGGCTGCCGGCCGCTCTGTTCGATCGGGAGGACGTTTACGCGCGGATCCACCGCGAGTTGCAGCGTCCCGGTCGTTCGCTGGCCCCGGCGCTCGAACTCGAGGGAGACGGTGTCGCCCGGCTGCCGCTCCCGAAAGGCGCGTGTGACGTCGGCGGCCGCCGCGACCGGCCGTCCGCCCACGGCCACGATCACGTCGTCGCGGTCGAGCCCGGCCGCATAGGCGGGGGAGGCCGACGGCACCAGAGCCGTCACACGCGCACCGCCCGGCGCGTCCTGGAGACGCAGCGGCCCGGCGCTGGCCTGACCCGGCGAGGCGGACCGCATCACGAAGCCGACGCGCGCGAGCAGCCGCTCGTAGTCGACCAGCTCGGAGCCCTGAATGTAGCGCGCGAAGAAGTCGTTCGCGAACGCCGGGTCTCTCGAGACGGCGGCGAGGGCGGCGATCAGGTCGTTCATCGTGTAGGGACGATCGACGTACCCCGGCGCCTTCCCCCCGGGCTTGCCGTGCCGCTGCCACAGCTCCCGCATGTAGTCGTCCAACCCAACCTTGCCGTCGGTTCGATCGCGAAGGGTCAGATCCAGGCCGAGGCCGATCGCGGCCCCCCACGTGTAGTACGAGAGATAGGTGTCGTCGAAGTTCGTCCGATCGAGGGACAGGGCGCCGTCGACGAGGGGGGCCATGCGGCTCATCGCTTCGGCGCTGCGCACCCGCCGGGCCGGACTCGTGCGGACCTGGTTGACGAGCGACGTCATCTCCGCGGCAAAGTCGCTCAGCTGGATCAGTCCCGCGCGAAGCAGGATCAACGGCGCGTAGTAGCTGGTGAATCCCTCGGCGAGCCACAGCTCGCCCGATACGTTTGCCTCCTCGAAGTTGAAGGGCTCGAGCGCCTGCGGGCGGATGCGCTCCGCGTTCCAGACGTGAAAGAACTCGTGGGAGACGGTGTCGAGCAGGCCGAGCCGGTTGGATCTGATGGAGCTCGGGCTCGTCAGGATCGTGCTGTTGCGGTGCTCCATGCCGTCGCCATTGGCCCATGGCAGGTAGTCGGCGATGAAGGTGTAGGTGTTCCCGTCGAACGCCGGATACTCGCCGAAGACGTGGCGCGCCTCGCGGACGATCTTCTCCACGTCGGCGGCGAACCCGTTCAGCTCGGCGTCCGTGCCCGTGTGGTGGACCGCGAGGCGAAACACCGGCGCGCCGGGCGCCTCGGCGACCGTGAAGGTGCGCAGGCTGAATGCGCTGACCTCGCTCGGGCTGTCCATCAGGTAGTGGAGGTTGGGAGCGGTGTAGGTGAATGCGTCGCCGCCCGGGAAGAGCTGCGTCGCCACGCGCCAGCTCGTGCCGGTCGGCGGCTCGAAGCGCACGGTCACGGGGCGATCCTGGAGGCCGCGCGCCCACATGAGTGCCGCGGGCATGTTGACGTGCGCGTGCGTGCGGTCGATGGCGAGGTACGTGCCGTCGACGCGGTCGCCGAAAACGCGGTAGCTCACCTCCACGCTGCCCGTGTGGCCGATGACGTTCCATTCGTGCGGCGTCGAGCGGATCACGCTGAGGGCGGCGCCGCGCGCGTCGGCGATCCGCACCTCCGAGACGTTCTTCGCGAACTCGTGCAGGGCGTAGCGTCCGGGCGACGAGCGGCTCATGCGCAGCTCAAGCGGACCGGGCGGCAGATCGTCGAAGCGGATCTGCACTTGCATCCACCGATGCTCGGGCTCCGGGAACGACAGACGGTAGCTCACCGGCGTCTGGGCGGCCGCGAGGGCCGGAATCCAGACAAGGATGAGCACGGCCCGCAGGAAGTGAAGTGGCATACTCGATGCCCCACGATCGTATGTCGGATCTGCTGGCGCTCGACGTCGCCATCCTGCCGCCGGCCGAAGTTCGCGATCGCGCCATCGCGCTCAACGCCGCCCTCCCGGCAGCCGATTTCCAGGGCCTGCGTCTCGACGAGGCGCACCCGCCGCACGTCACGCTGACGCAGCAGTTCGTGCGGACCGCCGACCTCGACCGCGCCTTCGAGCGGCTCGACCGGGTGCTGCGCGGGCACCCGCCGCTGACGCTGCCTGTCACGGGCGGGGGCAAGACCTTCAGCAGCGCCGTCTGGATGGCGATCGCTCCCACCGACGCGCTCACGTCGCTGCACGAACGGCTCATGGAGGCGCTGAAGGACTTCGAGCACGTCGGCGGCGGTTCGGCGCCGTTCGTCGACGGCAACCCGCGCATGGGCGACATCGCCTGGGTGAACGGATACCGCCTGCAGTCGAGCTTTCTCGCCTGGAACCCCCACATCACGCTCGGGCACGCCAGCGAGCCGCCGGTGATCGAGCCGTTCACGTTCGAGGCGACGACGGTCGCGGCGTGCCACCTGGGGCGCTTCTGCACGTGCCAGCGCGTGCTGCGGGAGTGGGAGTTGGGTGGATCCGGCTGAAGCCGGACCAGCGCGTGATCGATCGTAGCGTCCGGCGTCAGCCGGACCCGGAGGACACCAGCGCCAGCGGCCGTCCCCGCTCGTACCGGCGCACCGTCTGCAGCACGACGTCGGCCATCATGTCGAGGAAGATCGGATCGGCGTTCACCGCCTCCGCGCGGACCATCGGCAGCCCCGCCTCCCGACAGATATCCGCTGCCTCGCGATCGAGGTCGTACAGCACCTCGATGTGATCGCAGACGAAGCCGATCGGACAGAGGATGGCGGCCGCCAGTCCGTCCGCACGCGCGGCGCGGAGGTAGGCGCCGACGTCCGGCTCGAGCCACGGATCCTCCGGGCGCCCGCTGCGGCTCTGGTAGACGACCGCCCAGTCGGCGATCCCGGCGCGCGCGGCGACGAGCCGTCCCGACTCGTGCAGCTGCGCCTCGTACCGGGAGCGCTCGGCCATCGGCCGTGGAATGCTGTGCGCCGTGAACACGAGCCGCGCGCGCGCGCGGACGTCGGCCGGCAGCCGTGCGCGCGCCTCGCCCACGTGCCGCGCGTTGACCTCGACGAACAGCGGGTGGTCGAACCAGCTGCCGACGTAGGTCACCTCGATGTCGCCGCCCGTGGCCGCCCGCAGCTCGCGCCGCGCCTCGGCGACGTTCTCCCGGTACTGCTGGCAGCTCGAGTACGAGTGGTGAGGCGCGGCGATGAAGCCGATGACGCGTCGGAGGCCGTCCGCGTGCATCTGCCGGAGCGTGTCGGGCAGCAGCGGGTGCCAGTTGCGCATCCCGACGTGGACCGGCAGCGGCCGCCCCTCGCCGGCGAGCCGCTCCTCCAGTCCGCGCGCCTGCGCCACGGTCAGATCCGTAATGGGCGACACGCCGCCGAACAGCTCGTAGTGGTGCGCGACCTCCTCGACGCGCTCCGGCGTGACGCGCCGGCCGCGGAGGACGCGCGCGAGGAAGGGGCGGATGTCGGCGGGGCCGCCCGGACCGCCGAACGCCACGACGAGCACGCCGTCGAAATCCGCCACTAGGCGCGCGCCGCGCGCCGCGATGCGGCCAGCCGCGCCGCGAGCCGCAGCGCGTACTCCAGGGCGCCCGGTTCGGCCGTGCCGCGTCCGACGATGTCGAACGCCGTGCCGTGCGCGGGCGTGGTGAACACGGTCGACAGGCCCGCCGTCACCGTGACGCCCTTGTTGAAGCCGAGCAGCTTGGTCGCGATCTGTCCCTGGTCGTGGTACATCATCACGACGCCGTCGAACTCGCCGCGGCGCGCCCGCAGGAAGATCGTGTCCGACGAGATCGGTCCCGACGCAGGGATCCCCTCCGCGCGGAGCCGCTCGACCGTCGGGCGGATGATCCGAATCTCCTCGTCGCCAAAGAGTCCGTTCTCGCCGCAATGCGGGTTGAGCGCCGCCACGCCGATCCGCGGCGCGTCGTGTCCCAGCGCGCGAAGCGTCGCGTCGGCGAGCCGCAGCGCCGCCTCGATCCGCTCGGGCGTGACGAGCTCGATCGCCCGGCGCAGCGAGACGTGCGACGTCACGCGAAACGTGGCGAACTCGGGAATGACGTTCATCTCGCCGAAGAAGCCCGTGTGGCCCGTCAGCTGCGCGAACATCTGATGCTCGTCGGGAAAGTGCCAGCCGCCGCCGTGCAGCGCCGCCTTGTTGAGCGGCGCGAAGGTGACGGCGTCGAGCCGGCCGTCGCGCGCGAGCCCGATCATCCGCTCGAGCGTCTCGCCGCACAGCCGGCCGGCCTCGGCCGACACCTGGCTGCGCGGCAGCCGCGACGGATCGCAATTGGCGAGATCGACGACCGGCACGGCCGGTACGGGCCAGCGGATGTCCTCGATGCGCGAGTACGCCGTGTACGGAACGGTGACGCCGGCGTCGCGCATGCCGAGCTCGAGCACGCGCACGTCGCCAATCACCGCCAGGCGTGCCGCATCGCCGACGGCGCCCGAGGCCAGCACCTTCGCCGCGATCTCGGGCCCGATCCCGGTCGGGTCGCCGAGCATCAGCCCGATGAGCGGAGCCACGTCCTTATCTTGTCATTCTTCCAACGATCGATGTAGCCTTGCGGGGCCCGACGCACACAGCCGCGAACCGCCAATCACTCATGTCCACCGACACCCGCGCGACCGCTGCCGTCATCGACTACGCCACCCAGACCACGCTCGAACGTTTCCCGGGCGAGGCCGTCGCCCTGGCCAAGCAGTGCATCATCGACGGGCTCGGCGTGATCCTCGCCGGCTCGGCCGCCCGCGGCACCGGCATCGTCCGCGACTACGTGCGCGCGGGCAAGGAAACCGGCGAGGCGACCGCGCTCGGCGCCGAGCCGTTCACGTGCCGCGCCGCCTCGGCGGCGCTCGTCAACGGCACGGCCGGCCACGCGCTCGACTTCGACGACACGCAGCTCTCCTCGTCGCCCGACCGCATCTTCGGCCTGCTCACGCATCCGACGATTCCGCCGCTCGCGGCGAGCCTGGCCGTCGGCGAGCGCCTCGGCGTCTCGGGCCGGCAGTTCCTCGAGGCGTACCTGGTGGGCTTCGAGGTCGAGTGCAAGATGGCCGAGGCGATCCACCCGACCCACTATCAGAACGGCTTCCACTCGTCGGGCACGTTCGGCACCTTCGGCGCGATGGTGAGCGCGGCCAAGCTGCTCGGTCTGCACGGCGAGGCGCTCGGCCACGCGCTCGCGATCGCCTCGAGCATGAGCTCCGGCATCCGCCTGAACTTCGGCACCATGACCAAGCCGCTGCATGTCGGCCGCGCCGCGCAGAACGGCGTGATGGCCGCCGAGCTCGCCTCGCGCGGCCACACGGGCGGCAAGGACGCGCTCGAGAGCCCGTGGGGCTTCTTCCGCGTCTTCACGCTCGGCTCCGGCTTCGACGCCGACCGCATCGTCGGCGCGCTGGGGAACCCGCCGAGCATCGTCTCGCCGGGCGTCTCGCTCAAGCCGTATCCCTGCGGCAGCCTCGGCCACCCGACGATGGACGCGATGCTGAAGCTGGTCGTGGCCAGCGACATCGCGCCCGAGCAGGTGACGGCCGTGCGCGTGCGCGCGGGGTCGAACATCCTCAACCCGCTCCGCTATCCGTTTGCGACGAGCGAGCTCGAGGCGAAATTCTGCCTGCCGTTCATGATGTCGAGCCTGCTGCTGCGCCGGAAGGCGGGAATCCACGAGTTCACCGACGAGTTCGTCCGCAGCGCGCCCGTGCAGGCCATGATGAAGAAGGTGACTACGGTGCGCGATGCCGAGATCGAGGCGCGCGGCTTCGAGAAGATGCGCAGCACGATCGAGGTCGATCTGGCGGACGGCCGCACGCTCGTGCAGGAGGCCGACGAGCGCTACCGCGGCGGCCCCGAGAAGCCGTTCACGCGGGCGGAGCTGCACGGCAAGTTCACCGACTGCGCCAGCCTCGTGCTGCGGCCCGAGGCGATCGAGAACGTGCTCGGCCGCCTCGACGCGCTCGAAGAGCTGCGGAACGTCCGCGAGCTGGTGAGCGTGGTGACGTCCGGCGTGCTCGCCGGCCAGCCGACGGTGCTCTAGCCATGGATCTCGCCTGGATTTCCGTCGGCGCGCTCATCATCGCCGTGAGCCTCAGCATGGTGACGACGATCAACGTGGGGATCGTCTGCCTGGCGTTCGCCTGGATCGTCGGCGTCCTGCTCGGCGGCATGTCGGTGGGCGACCTGCTCGACGGCTTCCCGACCGGGCTCTTCATCACGCTCGCGGGCGTGACGCTGCTCTTCAGCATGGCCCGCGGCAACGGCACGCTGGAGCGCATCACCGAGCGGGCCGTCCGCCTCTGCCGCGGCCACACCGGCATCCTGCCGATCATGTTCTTCTTCCTGGCGCTGGGCCTGTCGACCATCGGTCCGGGCAGCATCGGCGCCACCGCGCTCCTGGCGCCGCCCGCGATGGCCGTGGCGGCGCGCACCGGCATCTCGTTCTTCCTGATGGCGGTGATGATCGGCAACGGCGCGCTCGCCGGGAGCCTCTCGCCCTTCTCGCCCACCGGGGTCGTCGCCAACAGCGTCATGGACCGCATGGGCTTTCCGGGGCTCGAGTGGATCACGTTCCGCAACAACATCCTCGGCCACACGCTCGTCGCCTTCGGCGGCTACTTCGCCCTCGGCGGCCTGAAGCTGTTCGCCCAGGCGGGGACGTCGGCTGCGGCCGCGGAACAGCCGGTGCAGCCGATGGAGCCGCGCCACTATCTGACGCTCACGCTCATCGCCCTGCTCCTCGTCGGCGTGATCGGGTTCGAGCTCGAGGTGGGCATGACCGCGCTGACGGCGGCGACGATCCTGACGTTCACGCGCGCCGCCGACGAAAAAGAGGCGATCAGGGCGATGCCCTGGGGCGTGATGCTGATGGTGACCGGCGTGACGGTGCTCATCACGCTGATGGAGAAGACGCAGGGGCTGAACCTGTTCACCGAGCTGCTGGTGCGGCTGTCGACGACCGAGTCGGTGACCGCCGTGGTGGCGTTCGTCACCGGCGTGGTGTCGGTGTACAGCAGCACGTCGGGCGTGGTGCTGCCCGCGTTCCTGCCGACCGTCCCCGGGATCGTGGCGGGCCTCGGCGGGCTCAACCCGATTGCGGTGGCGTCGGCCATGAACGTCGGCTCACACCTGGTCGACCTCTCGCCGCTCTCGACGACCGGCGCGCTCTGCCTGGCGGGCATTCCGGCGGGCGTCGATCCGCAGGGGCTCTTCAACAAGCTGCTCGCGTGGGGCCTTTCGATGACGGTGGTCGGCGCCGTCGTCTGCTGGCTCATGTTCAGCAGGACCACCTGGTTCATTTAGGGAGACATGATGCAGAGCAACGTCTGGCTCGCGCTGGTCGCGGCGGCGTGTGCCGCGGTGGGGCTGCACGTGCAGGTCGCCGCGCAGGAGGGGCGCGGCCGCGGGGTTGCTGCCGGCGGCACCACCGCGGGCGCGGGCCGCGGCTATCCGACCCCGGAGGCGTACGCCGGCTCCGCTGCGGCCCAGGCGCACGTGGCCAAGGCCAGGGCGATTGCCGGGAGCGACGCGAGGCTCCTGGCGCGCTTCGAGAACACGTGCGGCCCGCTCGGCCCGCAGCGGCCGGCCCTCGAGGCCCAGAACGCGGGGCAGAAGCCGGATCCGCCGAGGCCGGTCGAGCCGGTCCGCATCTTCGACAACCTCTGGTACTTCGGCTACAACACCGTGGGCGCGTGGGCGATCCGGACGAGCGACGGGGTCATCCTCATCGACGCGCTCAACACGATCCAGGATGCCGAAACGATCATCGAGCCGTCGCTGCGGAAGGTGGGCCTCGATCCCGCCGCGGTGAAGTACGTGATCGTCGGGCACGGGCATTTCGATCACTTCGGCGGCGCGCCGCACTTCCAGGACAGGTACACGGCGCGCGTCGCGATGAGCGGCCTCGACTGGGACCTCATCGAGCGGCCGAACCCGAACGCCAATCCGGCGCAGGCGAACCGCCCGCGTCCACGGCGCGACGTGGTCGTGGGCGACGGCCAGACAGTCACGGTGGGCGACACGGCGATCACGCTGAGGGTGACCCCGGGGCACACGGTGGGAACGCTCGCCTACCTGATTCCCGTGCGGCACCGCGGCCAGCCGCTGACGGTGCTGATGCTGTCGGGCGCCAACATCACGCCCGATCGCGCGTCGCTCACCGCGTTCAACCGGGCGCTCGACGCGGCCAAGGCGGCCGGCGCGCAGGCGCTCATCAACGGGCATCCGGGGCTGTTCGGCGACGAGCTCGGCTGGATGGACGCCCTGCGGAAGGCCCCGGACGGCCCGAACGAGTTCGTCTATTCGAAGGACCAGTTCGCCCGCTTCATCGACATCATGAAGGAGTGCGCCGCCTCGCGCGTGGTGGCGATGGGGCTGTAGAGACGACCGGACGTCCGCGAACGTCCGGCCTATAGCATCAACGTCAGCGCGCCAGTGGCCGCAAGAGCGACCGACCAGATCTCCCCCATGCCGCTGAAGCGACCCGCGTCATACGCGCGTCTCGGCGTTGCAAGGCCGGGTGTGTCAGGCTCCAGCATGAAGGGCGCCGCGATGAACCGATCGGGCGCGGCGGCGACCCACTGCTCAACGTGCATCAGGCAGAACCCGAGCCAGAACGCACATCGCGCGGCCCGCGCGGCGAGTGGCGCGCTCAGATCCCCGCTGTCGTGCCACGAGGGTGCCCGGAGTTCGTCCGTCGATGATCGCAAATCACTCGACTTTTCAGTCGATCTTGACGAAGGCGACGGTGTGGCACGCCGTTGTCGGTTCAACAGAAAAAGCTGGATCCGACAACTCCTGATTTCACGGTACACTTACAGTCTGCGGTGAGGTGGCCGAGCGGCTGAAGGCGGCGGTTTGCTAAGGTCGCCCGAGATTCCAGAACGGGCCTGAAATTCACGATTTCAGGCCCGTTTTTCATTGGCAGCTTGGTTGGCGTTGGCTGCCGTTTGACGGCCCTCGGACCGAGTTTGGGCACACTGGCGGGCACACTGGAGCCGACGCCAATGTGTGCCTATCAAGCACACATTGTGTTACCCTGAATTCCGGTGAAGTACTTCGACTGGGACGACGCGAAGAACGCGAAGCTCAGGGCGGAGCGCGGCATCGGGTTCGAGGACGTCGTTTTCCACATCGAGCGCGGCGACCTGCTCGACATTCTGGAACACCCGAACCCCAGCCGTTACGCCGGCCAGCGCATCTTCGTGGTCCGGCGCGAGGACTACGTCTACTTGGTGCCGTTCGTCGAGGACGAGCACACGGTCTTCCTGAAGACGATCATTCCGAGTCGGAAAGCAACGAGGCAGTACCTGGGTGAGGAGTCCGATGATGAAGATGGACGCTGACGAAAAGGAGTTGCTCGACTCCGTCGAGCGTGGCGAATGGAAGTCCGCCAAGGGCGGCAAGCGCGAGCGCGCCCGGTACTCCCGCTACGCGAAGGCGACGTTTCGCAAGGATCGGCGGCTGAACATTCGACTGTCGAGCAAGGACCTGGAGGCGATTCAGAAGCGGGCGCTTGCCGAGGGCTTGCCATACCAGACGCTCATCTCGAGCCTGCTGCACAAGTACGCGTCTGGCCGCCTCAAGGAAGTGTGACTCGATAGCCCATCGACCCATGCCCTCGCGGGTCCAGATGGTCGCAAAGCGAGCGACGAGCGAGTGCAGGATTGCCGGGAAGCGACCGTTCGCTTACAGTGGGCCGTGAACGCCCGAGCACAATGAGCGCGCCGCCTATCAACATCGTCGATCGTAAGACCCAGCGCGAGATCGGCGCGGCCTTTCGACAGTCGCGACCAGGGCCCGAGGAAGGACTCGTTCACTGGTTGATCGGCGCCTTGCCCTTCGAGGTGCCACCGACGTGCCGGGCCACGGTCTTTCGCGAACCACGCTTGGATTCAGGGTTCCCGGACCTCGTCATTGTCGTCTGGCATCCGCCGACGATGCAGAAATGGGCGTCGGCGCGCGACAAGCTCACACCGAGCGATCTGCGTTTGCTTCAGTACCTGGTCAGCAATGGTCCCGCAGACGAGAATGACCTCAGGGCCGTGTTCAGCGATCGGCAACTCAGAGCCGCCCTGGATCGCCTGGAGGAAGCGATTCTCGTGCGCCGCGTTCGATCCGGTTGGGTGGCAAGATCGGTTCAGAAGTCGTTCGCAGTTCGGAACATCATTGCGGTCGAAGCCAAGGTTGGTGACTGGCGGCGAGCGGCGCAGCAAGCGTACCTGAACACTTGGTTCACCCCGGAATCCTACGTGCTGCTGCCTGACGCTGCCAAGGGACACCCACTGCGGGCTGCCGCCAGGGAGCTCGGAATCGGTGTTGTCTCAAAGGCTCAAGGACTCGTCCGAAGGCCGCGCACCAACGGCGCCCTACCGCGGTCGTACGCGTCATGGCTCTTCAACGAATGGGCGTGGCGAGCGTCGCGGAGACGATCCAGGTGAACCCCAATCCCACAATCGATCTCGCTTGGCTCGCCGCACAGTTTCCCGATCTGACGAACCTTGCCCCGATCGGTCAAGGTGGTCAGAAGATCGTGCTGTCAGCACAGCACAGTACTGACGGGCCGGTCGTACTGAAGTTGATCCACCCCGGTCAAGAAGTTGAGCGGACGAACCGTGAGCTGATCGCTATCACGCAGGTGAACTCGCCGCGAGTCCCTCGGGTGCTTGAGCGAGGCCAGCTGACGACAGCGATGGGAGATTGTGTCTGGTTCCGCGAGCAGCGTGTTCAAGGGGAGAGCGTGCGGGTACGACTTCGGTCCGGTCCATTCCCTGCGAATGAAGTTATTCTCCTTGGCCTTCACGTTCTTGAGACGCTGGCGGACGCTGAAGCCGTGAGTATCGTTCACCGCGACGTGAAGCCCGACAACATCATGCGCGATCTCTCAGGTGCGTACTGGCTCCTCGATTTCGGCTTCGTCACCGGCTGGAGGATCAACAGTGAGGTGCTGCCGCTGCAGTGGCGGCAGGTCGATCTCCGCGTCGGTGAGGTCCGGCTCGATCCGGGCACCACGAAGAATCGCGAGGGGCGGGTCTTCTACCTCACGCCGGAGCTCCATCAGCTGCTGAAGGAGCAGCGCGCCGCGGCCGAACAGATTCAGCGGCAGAAGAACATGATCGTCCGGCACGTCTTCTTCCATCGCGACGTCACCAAGGCCGGCGACTTCGGGCACTGGGCGGGCAAGGGCATCTCTGCGGACGGCTTCTACCACGCTTGGCGGACGGCGCGGGTGGCGGCCGGGTGTCCTGGGAGCATCCCACACGACTTTCGGCGGACGGCCATCCGGAACATGGTCCGGGCGGGCATTCCAGAGCGCGTGGCCATGAAATTGAGCGGCCACAAGACCCGCAGCGTGTTCGATCGCTATAATGTCGTGAGCGATGGAGACCTGCGGGACGCGGCGAGCCGTCTTGGGCACACTGGCGGGCACACTAGCCCGTCCGTAGCCGGATTCGGCAACGCGAATCCGCAAAATCCTTAGGAAATCCACGCACGGTGAGGTGGCCGAGCGGCTGAAGGCGGCGGTTTGCTAAACCGTTGTAGGGGCTTAAACCTCTACCCAGGGTTCGAATCCCTGCCTCACCGCCATCAACAACTTACGGCGATTTCGTTCGGCTGGCGTTGGACGCTTTTCCCCTCACTGTCCCTGAAATTGTCCCTGTGCCGCGCGACAGAGCTGCTTCGTCGAGCCTGCGAGCGGCCGAACGCAGGTCACCATCGCTGACGATGTTGTAGCGTTCAAAGACCGAGCGTGTCTTGTGTCCCGTCATCTGCATGGCGACGCGCTCGGGAATGCCCGCCCGCACGAGATTCCGAACAGCGGTCCGGCGCAGGTCATGAAGTAGCCGGCCTGGACACCCTGCCAGCCGACACGCCCGCTCCCACGACCACCTGAAGCTTTTCACACGGCGGCCATCGTGTTGGAAGATCCACGGGCAAATCGTTCCGCGGTCGCGCAGTGCGTCTCGCCGATCTTGTTGCGCCTCCATCAGTGCGCGGAGTTCCCGTGTCAACGGGAAGACCCGGCCTTCGCCGTTCTTCGTTGTGCCGGGATCGAGCCGGATTTCCCCAGCGACAAGATCAACTTGTCGCCATTGGAGCGGGAGCACTTCGCTGTTGATTCTCCAACCCGTGATGTAGGCAAAAGTCACGATTGGGCACGCGTACTCGGGCAGACGTGTCCTCACGCTCTCGAACTGCTCGTGCTCGAAGAAGCCACTCCGGACGTTGCGCTCCTT
>Ga0194128_10008783_pt1 | contig 12648 bp, 12 predicted proteins | sample TA2KigCa65mmetaG_FD_148650 | JGI IMG/M metagenome (GOLD analysis project Ga0194128, IMG submission 148650) | Freshwater microbial communities from Lake Tanganyika, Tanzania - TA2015037 Kigoma Deep Cast 65m | ecosystem: Environmental > Aquatic > Freshwater > Lake | place: Tanzania: Lake...
ACGATCTAGAGGACGACCTTCAGAAGAACCTCAAGGAAACCAATGGCATGCTCGACGACTGCTTTTGGCAGTTTCTTGGACCCCTCGAAACCGGCGACCGCGTTGTTTCCGCCTATGACAACAAAATGACCGAGGGCACCATCGTCAGCATTCAAAAGGAGTCCGCCCACAAGGACTACGGCTCGGCCGTGGTCGAATTCCCCGGGGAGGAGGCCAAGACCATGGATGTCTGCGAGCTCGTCAAAGTCCGCGGCCCCGTCCTCCCCACCGATTCCCTCATCCCCGGCCCGAATTAGCCGGCTCCGCCGGCTCTCGCCATCCATGCAAAGAGACTCACCGCTTCGGGGAAAAAATGTATCCCATCCATTCCCATCTTTCCGAATTCCCCGTACCCATGTCCAAGGAACACCCCTTCCACTCCCGCATTTCTAGCCGTTTGTAGATCCACTTCGCTATCCCCAACAAATAAATGTCTGCCTCTCGGCGCCCGTAGCCTTTGCAACGTCAAATGTAACGCCCTTGGGTCGGGCTTCCGAAAACCTTCCTCCCCGCTCACCACTGCTCGGATCCATCTTCCCCAGCCCAACTCCTCCACTAACGCCCGCGCCGCTCTCCCATCCTTATTGGTGCAAAGACCCAACTTCCATCCCCGTTGTACCAATCTCCTTAGCCCTTCATCCACCCCTGGAAACGACCTCGTTCCGCCTTTCGGATTCTTCCGGTATTCCTCAAGATACTCCCGGGTCAAGTTTCGCGCCTCCTCTTCGTCCGCCGGATACCCCGTCAACATCCACGCCCTTTCAATTAAGGTTCTTGGCCCCTTGCCGATCAGGTCCCGGGTCTCATCCTCCGAAACCGCCTTCCGCCAATGCCGCTGTAGCAGCCTCCCCAACGCCCGCGAAATATCCCCCAACGAATCCGCCAACGTCCCATCCAGATCAAAGACCGCATAACCGCTCAGCGCTCTCGCCATCGTCCGAATGTAGGCCGGCCTTCACAGCCGCCGAGCTCTTACAATCTCCTCAACTCCGAGATTCCGTACGCTTTCCCGATTTCTTCCTGACGCTGCTTAACCTCCGCCGCATCCAACACCAATCTTCCGGGATCATCCATAAATTCAAAAACCAGGTTCCCCTCTTTGGTCTCATCCAGCACCGCCCCCAATTCGGCCAAGCTGTGGATTTCCTTGCCGTTGAGCTTTTCCAGCACCAAGCCGGAGTACTGCTGATACCCCAGGTTAATCGCCGCGGGTAGGACTTGGCTCAAAAACACCACTTTTTTCTCCGGATCCGCCCTCTTTTCCTGCTGAAAACTAAACAGCTCGACCAACCGCTGCGGCGCCCGCTCCGTCCACTTATCCCCCCACTCCTGCAGATAAGCCCCCGTGAGCTGCTGGAACACCAGCCCGCCCGCCACCAAATACCTCGGCTGAGCATCAAAAGAGAGCGTCGGGATGGCCACCTCGTCCCGGGCCCGGCGATCGTACGTCCCCGTCAGCTCCATCTCCTTTCCATCCCGCGAAATCAAGAACCGGGCCTTGGATCCCACCGTGGGCCTTACTCTCACCAGATTCCCGATCGCGGTCGGACCGTAGAGCGAGTCCCGGTAGTTGCCGTCCTCATCCAGCTTCATCCCACCCACCGAAAGAATTACATCCCCCTCCTTCAAACCCGCCCGCCCGGCCGTGCCCCGCGGATTCACCCGCGTCACCAGGATCCCGCCGCCTTTCGGCGCCTGCACCTCCTCCCGCAAATTCGGATCCCGCAACGGCGTCCAGCTCACCCCAAGGGTGGGAAACCCGTCGTATTTGCCATCCGCCGCATCCTCCAAAAATCGTTCGATCATCGGACCCGGAATGGCCGTCCCCTCCTGCGAATCCCGGTCATACATCATCACCATGCCCACCAGCTGACCCTGCCGGATCAACGGCAGCGTGTAGCTATCATCCCGCTTGGGCAGCGACACCCTCACCCCGTACTGCAGGAATCCCGCCTCGTCATTGGGATATCGCCCCACGCCCACCGTCAAAATCTCCGCCTGATTCCGCAACAACTCCCCGTTCCGCTCCAGCTGCCACACCTCTGCCATGTCCCCCGCCCGCAGGGCCGGCCCCAGCGCGAGCCCCCTGAATCCCTTGAGGAACTCTGCCCGCTCTGGCTGCAATACCGCCAGATTGGCCTCATAATCGATCGCCTCGACCTCGGCTCCGCACTTTTCCGCCGAACCAGGTTTTTCCAAACCCACTTCCGTCCGGTTCGCCACCAGGGCTGCCGTCACCAAAACTTTACCCCCCGGCAACACCACCCCCGTCCCATTCAACCCATACGGCGCCTTCTTTTGCCAAGGGCGGAACTGGTCGTACGGCTGGATCGCCGCCCGCACCCGCACCACGGAACCCTGAGGTTCATCCTGCTCGGCCGCTTGACCCGCCATCGCCAAGGCCAAAGCCGTCGCCAAAAAGAACCGACCGCTCTTCACTTCTCATCTCCCTTCTCAAAAGACCCCTTCGCTAATCGCCGCTCGCCCACCTCCGTCCGGCTCACCTCACTGATCCCATACTGGGCCATGATCCGCGGGGTCGAGCGGTCCACCTCTTCCCGTTTCAATACCGCCGGCCTTGCATCACCCTCAAACCGGATCACCGTCCTCTCCCCATTCGCCGCCAGCGCCGGCCCCACATCGGTCAGCGTCTGGATTTTCTTCCCGTTGATCTCCCGGACGATCTGTCCCGCCAACCCACGCAGGTAGACGTTGGAGGAATCCGGCAATACCGCGGATAAAATCACGGGTTCCGGTGTCTCCCGGTACATCTGATCCGTGGCAAACATCGTGTACTTCTGTTTCAGTCGCAGATCCGCTCCGCCGGCCATCACCGCCATCAGGTTCGCCGTGAGCGGCTGGAACACCAACCCCCCGTACAACACGTACCGGGGCGGCGGCTCATACAGCACTTCGTACATCGAAAACATGTCCGCCGGCTTCAATGGCACCTGCACCGTCTCCGCCTTCCCCTCCCGCCAAACCTCCAGCCTCACCTCTTCCCCCGCAAATTTCCGTTCCACAATCTCCTCCAGCTGCACCGGCTTGCCCTCCAACCTGACCGATCCGTCACTCTCGATCGCGTGCCCGTCGATCGACAGCAACACATCCCCCTTCTGCAGATACCCGTCGGAGGAGCCCTCCGAAAACACATCCGTCACCACCACGCCCCGCCCGTCGTTCGGCCGATTCAGATACTTCCGCATCGCCGGATTTTCCAGCGGCATCCACCGAACCGCGATGTCCACGTAATGGTCGTACTTCCCATCCTCCACATCCTTCAGAAACCTCCGGATCACCGGGGTCGGGATCATATATCCCACGTTCTGCGCCACATCCCCGCGGAACCCTTGGAACGCCACCCCCACCACCTTGTCACTCTGCATCACCGGCCCGCCGCTGTTGCCCGGATTGATCGCGGCGTCGATCTGGATGGCGAGGTGCGACTCCCTTCCCGAGTGCGTGTAGGCGTTGTAGTCGATGCGGCTGACCACGCCCCGCGTGACCGAGAGTCGGTCCCCGCCGATCGGAAAACCGTACACGCTGACGACCGACTCCAACTCCGGGATCCCGCCCAGGTCGAGATGCGACGTTCCCTTGAAAAAAGTCTCGTCCTCCACTTCCAACATCGCCAAGTCACAGTCGTGCGCCACGTGCTTCACCTTGGCCGAGTAGCGCCGGGGATCCGCCTCCCGTTGCACCGTGATATTGCGGGCCCCGCTGACCACGTGGGCGTTGGTGATGATCTTCTTCCCGGCCACGATGAAACCGGCACCCCGACCCGAGGAAACCGTCCCTGGATTCCACGGCATCCGGTAGTCCCACACCTGGGAGGTCACCTCAACCATCACCGTATTTTTCTTTGCCTCGCGCAACTGACCATCTTGACCACACCCCAACAACGCCAACCCCAAAAGCAAAAGGATCCAGGCCTTCATGAACCCAAGACCATAACCGCAAACCTGAAATTGGCGAATTGCGTTTCATCTCTTCCCCGGTCGGCCTAATCTTCGAAAGTGAACCCATGGCTTCTCTTGGCCCTAGCCATCGCGTTGGAATTGTGCGGCACCCTTTGCCTGAAACTCTCCTTTGGATGGAGTCGCCTGCTTCCCTCCATCGGGGTCGTAATCTTTTATCTGGGTAGCTTTGCCCTGATGGCCCAATCCTTGAAGACCCTGGAAGTCGGTATTGTGTACGCCATCTGGGCGGGGGTGGGTACGGCCCTCATCGCCGTTGTCGGCATTTTTGCTTTTGGGGAATCTGTCACCGCTCTCAAAATCCTTGGTCTGCTGATGGTCGTCGGTGGCACCGTCCTGTTGCGCACGGCCTCGGCCCAAGCCTGAAAATCCGCACGGGCGGCTCCGGGGGCTGACCAGATTCCGCTTTTTAATTTCCTGATCCGAGATTGCCTCCTCTCAGGCCCGATACTTTCTCCCATCCCGCCCAACATTTCCCGATTTTATAATGGAATTACAAAGTTCCAAAAATCCTGTCCCCCGCATCCCCCAGCCCCGGCACGATGTAGCCATGATCGTTCAACTTCGGATCCACCGCGGCGGTGAACACCGGGATATCCGGGTGATGCCGATGAAAATTCCGCACACCCGCTTGAGCCGCCAACAGACACATGAAACGAATCGACCGCGCCCTGGCTCCCTTGAGCCGGTCCGCCGCCGCCACCGCGGAATGCCCGGTGGCCAACATCGGATCCATTAGGATCAGATCCCGGTCCCGCAGGGTTTTCGAGGCCTTAAAGTAGTACTCCACCGGCTCCAACGTCCGGTGATCCCGATAAATCCCGATATGTGCCACCCGCGCGGACGGAAACATCTCCAGCATCCCATCCAACAGCCCCATCCCCGCCCGTAAAATCGGCACCAGCACCATCTTTTGCCCCTTGAGCACCGGGGCCCTCATTTTCCCCATGGGCGTGCGGATCGTCTTTTTCGCCAGCGGAAAATCCCGCGTCACCTCGTAAGCCATCAACATCGCTACCTCGCTGGCCAACGCCCGGAACTCCGTCACACTGGTCCCCTTTTCCCGCATCAACGTGAGCTTGTGTTGCACCACCGGGTGCCGGACCACATGGAGCATCGATCTTGCCATCCCGTCCTCAGACGTTGAACCGAAACTCCATCACATCCCCATCCTGCACCACGTATTCCTTTCCTTCCACCCGTAGTTTGCCGGCTTCCCGTACCTTCCCCATCGTTCCCGCAGCCTTCAGCTCATGAAACGCCACTGTCTCTGCCGCAATGAAACCCCGCTCAAAATCGGTGTGAATCACCCCGGCCGCCTGCGGCGCCCGATCCCCCGCATGAATCGTCCAAGCCCGACTCTCCTTTGGCCCCGTCGTGAGGTAGGTCCGCAGCCCCAGTAGATCGTACGTCGCCCGGATCAGCGCCCCGACTCCCGACTCCTGCACTCCGAGCCCAGCCAGATACTCCCTCCCCTCCGCCTCCGGCAAATCGACCAGTTCCGACTCGATCTGCGCGCTGACCACCACTGCCTGGCTGGCCAATCGCTGCTTGCAGTACTCCTCCACCTTCTTCACCTGCTCCCCCGTTTTTCCGGAACGATCGCCTTTCGTCAGCGCCCCCAGCTCCTCCTCCTTCACGTTGCAGGCCAACAGCGTCGGTTTGGAGGTCAGCAGAAAGAATCCCTTGGCGAGCTTCGCCTCATCCGCGGTCATCGAATGCGTCAAGGCCGGCGAGCCGGCATCAAGATGCTTCTTTAGCTTCTCCAGCAGGGCCGACTCCGCCTTGGCCGCGGCATCGCCGGACTTGGCCGCCTTGCTGGGTTTCTCCAATCGCTTCGTCACAGCTCCTAGATCGGCCAGCACCAGTTCAGTCATGATTGTCTCGATATCCCGCAGAGGATCGACAGAGCCGGCCACGTGGTGGATATCCGGATCCTCAAAGCACCGCACCACCTGCACGAGCGCATCCACTTCCCGGATGTGAGTCAAAAATTGGTTTCCCAACCCCTCCCCTTGGCTCGCCCCTTTGACCAAACCGGCAATATCGACCAGCTCAATGGAGGCCGGGACCACCTTCTCGCTCTTGGACATCGTTGCCAACCAGTCCAGCCGGCTGTCGGGCACCGTGACCACGCCCACGTTGGGCTCGATCGTGCAAAACGGATAGTTGGCCGCCTGGGCCTTGCGCGTGCGCGTCACCGCGTTGAAGAGCGTGCTCTTCCCCACGTTTGGCAAACCGACAATTCCGGCCCGGACCATGGAAATTTCTAGTCGCTGTCCATCCCGGGGTCACGCCCCAGGATGGGTTGTTCAAAAAAAGACCTTGCACAACTCAAGTAGTTCCTTGCGAAAGGCCCCCAAAAACCGCTCAAATGCTTCCATGAAAACGATTGGGGTGGGCCTGGTCGGGTGCGGCACGGTAGGTTCCGGGTTGGTCCGGAACCTTTCCGAGGCCAACCGTCTGCTCCAACAACGTCTGGGCGTTTCTTTGGAACTTCGCGCCGCGGCCGTCCGCGATCCCTCTAAGCAGCGCGCGGACTTGCCGGTCTCACCCGTGGGGGACTGGAAATCCGTCATCTCCAACCCCGCCGTCCAGATCGTCGTGGAACTCCTCGGCGGCACCACGGAATCGCTGGAAGTGGCCAAAGCGGCCTTCGCCGCCGCAAAGCCCTTGATCACCGCAAATAAGGCTCTTCTTGCGGAAAAAGGATCGGAGCTGATCCCCTTGGCCCAGCAAGCCCGCGTCCCGATCTATTTCGAGGCCAGCGTCGCCGGCGGCATTCCCGTCCTGAAGGCCCTCCGCGAAGGCCTCGTCGCTAACCAGTTGCTGGGTATCCACGGCATCATCAACGGCACCTGCAACTACATCCTCAGCCGGATGGCCGAGGAGGGGTCGGACTTTGCCGATGCCCTGCGCCAGGCCAAGGAACTCGGCTACGCCGAAGCGGACGATCGTCTGGATGTCGATGGCATCGACGCCGCCCACAAGGCCGCAATCCTCTGCCTGCTCGGCTACGGCTTTCTCCCTCCCTTTGCCAAGATCCCGATCGAAGGCATCCGGAAACTGGAAGCGCAAGATGTCTCGTTCGCCCGGCAACTCGGTTACGTCCTGAAGCTTCTCGCCGTGGTCCGCCCGGCCGGCCCTGATCGCGTCGAAGTCCGGGTTGCTCCCACCCTGATCCCGGCGCGCCATCCCATGGGCTCCATTCACGGGGTTTTCAATGCGGTCAGTCTGGTCGGAAACCTCTCCGGCCCGGTCCAGTTCACGGGCCGCGGCGCCGGACCCGATGCCACCTCCAGCGCCCTCCTTGCCGATCTGGGCGAGGCCGCCCGCCATCTCCGCGATCAGTCACCCGGCCCCGTCCTTTCGGCCGGCGACGACAAGAGACGACTCCTGGAGCCCGGTGAATCCGTCGGCCGTTTCTATGTCCGCTTTGAGGTGCGCGACCAGCCGGGCGTCTTGGCCCAGATCGCCGGAATCTTTGGCACGGAAAAAATCGGAATTTCCTCCGTACTCCAGCCCGAGGGTCACGGGGCCGATTCCGTCCCCCTCGTCTTCCTGCTTGAGCCGGCCAAGGAATCCGCCCTGCAAAAAGCCGTGGCCGCCGTCCAAAAACTTCCGCTGAACCGGTCGCCGGCAAGAATCCTGCGTGTTGAGGATTTGGCGTGAGCTGGCCGGGAGTCATCCAGCATTATCGCGCCCGGCTCCCCCTGCCGGCGGATGCCCAAATCATCACCTTGCTGGAAGGGAATACCCCGCTTTTGCCTGCTCCCCGGCTTGCCGCTGCCCTGCGGGGTGAAATCGATTTGCGGTTGAAATATGAGGGGATGAATCCCACCGCCTCTTTCAAGGACCGCGGCATGACCATGGCGGTCACCCACGCCGTGGCCAAAGGAGCCAAGCTCGTGATCTGCGCCAGCACCGGCAACACCTCCGCGGCGGCCTCGGCGTACGCCGCCCGCGCCGGCATCCGCTCCGCCGTGATCATCCCGGCCGGCAAAATCGCCCTCGGCAAACTGACCCAGGCCCTCATGCACGGTGCCAAGCTTCTGCCGATTGAGGGAAATTTTGACGACGCCCTCAACCTGATCCGCCAAATGGGAAACCTGCCCGGAGTGGAGGTCGTCAACTCCATCAACCCCGTCCGGATTGAGGGACAGAAGACCGCCTCTTTTGAAATCCTGGATGCGCTGGGGAAGACCCCTGATTTCCATTTTCTGCCGGTGGGCAACGCCGGCAACATCACCGCGTATTGGAAAGGGTTTGTCGAGGCTCTGCCCAAGGGACCACGCCCGCGGATGTTTGGCTGGCAGGCGGCCGGTGCCGCCCCGTTGGTCGACGGCCATGTGGTGAAAGATCCGCAAACCGTGGCCACCGCCATCCGCATCGGGAACCCCGCCAGCGGACCCGGCGCCCTCACCGCCGTCAAGGAGTCGAACGGCCGGATCGACAAGGTGACCGATGCAGAAATTTTGGAGGCTTATCAACTGCTCGCTAAAACCGAGGGCATCTTTGTGGAACCGGCCTGCGCCGCCCCAGTCGCCGGATTAAAAAAGGCCCTCGTGGCCGGTTGGATTCCCAAGGGAAGTCTCGTCTCCATGACGCTGACCGGCCATGGCCTCAAAGACCCCGACACCGCCCTGAATAGCCTGCCCAAGCCCCCCGCCCCGATCGCGCCCACTCTCGAAGCCGCCCGTAAAGCGTTGCAGCTGTGACCGTTCTCTCAACTAGGCTCCTCAATCCCGCCATCCCAATCCCCCTCTTGCCAGCCAGTTGGTTGGCCTTACGATAAAGGCATGTTCATTCCCCTACCCTTCGCCTTCGGCCTTCCCCAAGGCTCTGAGTGGTTCTGGATCGTTCTCGTCATCATCCTCCTGTTCGGGGCCAAAAAGCTTCCGGAACTTGCCCGCTCCATCGGTCGCAGTCTTGGAGAATTTTCCCGGGCCAAGCAGGATTTTGAAAAAGAGATGAAGTCCGCGATCGACGACGCCGATAAAAAGTCCGACGCGTCCAAAACCCCTAAAGCGTAATTCTTCGGTAGGGCGACGCGTCCCTCCCAAATGTTGGCCTAAAGCGAATCCCTGCTTCGCCCCCGGATTCCCAGCACCAGACAGACGACCGCCAAGCCGAGCATCCCGTAAACCGTCATCCACCATCCCGGCCCGAGCTCCAACTGAGCCAATAGTCGATCCGTATAAGCGGTGGCAATTCTCCAGCGCAATATCGCATAAAGAAAACCCAGACCCACCGCCGTCAAGATCAGGAAAGCCGAAGGAACCTGCCGTAGCACCAGTCCCGCCCAACCCAGCAACGTCAGGACAGGAATCAACAGCAACCATCCCAGCAGAGGCCGTTGGTCCCGGCCGTCGAGGGCCACCGAGGCCAGCTCCTGCTGGGCCTTGGCCCGCGGGGTTCCCGACTTGGCCCCAAACGCTAGCTGCAACCCGGAAAAACCGTCGGCCGGGTCCCGCCACATTTCCCGTAACTCCTCCCCCCGCATCCAAAGAAAGGTAGAACCAAAGTTTGCCCCGCCTTTGGCTAAACTCCGAACCACTTGCATCGTGTTGCCTTTGAGGGAGTCGGGGGAGATTCTTACCCAGGGAAGAAAAAATCCGATCAAGGTCAGGATCACCAGGAACTTACCTGCTTGATGGACCGGGTCGTGCTGCATCGGTGGATCATGGCCATCTCAGCCTTTGCGGACAACCCAAGGCATGACCGGTTGGACAAAAGCCGCGCCTCCCGCCACGCTAGCGCCCGCCGTGGTCAAAATTCACCCGTTTCCCTCCCTCATCGTTGATCCGGCCCTCGCTTCCCGGGTCAGTTGTGTCCCCTACGACATCGTCTCCCGGTCCGAATCCCGGGCTTTGACGGAAGGCAACCCCGACTCCCTGCTTCGGGTTGACCGGGCCGACCTGGAGTTCCCCGATGCTGTCTCGTTCACGGCCCCGGAGGTCTACCGACAAGCTGCCAAAAATTTCGCCCGGTTGGTCGAACAACGCCGATTCCTTCCGGAGAAAAAACCGTCGGTCTACCTGGTCCGCCTGGTGGACGGGAATCATCGCCAACGCGGATTTGCCGCCCTGGCCGACTTTGGTGACTACGCCTCCGGTCAGTTTCGCAGGCACGAGTTGACCCGACCGGATAAGGAGGATGATCGCGTCACCCTGATCAGGCACCTCGGGGCCCTTACTGGTCCGGTGCTGGCCGCCTATCCCGATCTTCCGGAGCTCACCGCGGAGATGGACCGCATCGAATCTTCCGGTCCGCCCATCGCCGAGGTCACCGACGAACGGGGAGTTCGCCACGCCTTCTGGCGGGTGCCGAACCCGGACCAAGTGGTGAAGTTGTTTGCCAAGGTTTCCCGGGCGTACATTGCGGACGGCCATCACCGCGCGGCCGCCGCTTCCCGTCTGGCCCGGGAAAATCCGGGGCCGTCCGGCATCCTGACGGTTTTCTTTCCCGCCTCGGAATTGAAGGTTCTCCCATACCACCGCCTGGTTTTGAAGCTGGACCCCCTCAATCCCGAATCGCTTTTGACCGCAGCGAAAAAAACCTTCGACGTCACCGAGGTTCCCTCCGCCCCACCCGGCGAAACCGGAAAGATCGGCCTCTTTGTGGCCGGAAAGTGGTACCAACTGCAGTGGAGAGCCGAACCCAACGCGAATCCCGTCGCCAAGCTGGATGCTTCCGCCCTGCAAGATCGCCTGCTCGGACCGGCGCTGGGCGTAAAAGACCCGCGCACAGATGCCCGGTTGGACTTTGTCGGCGGAATTCACGGGACTGCGGCCTTGGAGAAAAAAGTGCGAGCCGGCGAAGCTGCCGCCGCCTTTAGTCTGCCGGCCGTTTCCCTTTCCCAGATTTTTGCCGTGGCCGATGCTGACCAGATCATGCCACCCAAAAGCACCTGGTTTGAACCCAAGCTCCGTTCTGGGCTCTTTGTCCACCGTTTCCGTTAGCCTGGGCCTCGGGAAGGAGTTTCCGTTCCCTTGTAAAATCTCATTTGTAAACTAGGAATTTTTTAACATATTATCTTCAAAGGCTTTTGGTTGCTCCACCAGCCTCTTCTGGTTTTTTGGATCACTTTTCTTCTCCTTCTACTTGTCTTTAGCTCAAGCCCAGACCTACCGCCTTGTCTGGGAGAATGAATTCAACCAGTTCGATCCCGCCACCTCTCCCGCCGCCCCCACCTACAACCGCTGGGACCTGGATCGGACGATTTGGAACGTCGAGGTGGTCGACACACCTTTCAGCAACGAAATCCAGCAGTAGCGGGACACCCGAGACAACCTGAGGCTTGAAGTCGATCCCGGCGAAACCGGCGACGGGATGCTGGTCATCGAATCCCGCCGCCAAACCACCACCCAAAATCTCGGTGCCTGGACCTCCGGTCGCATCAACAGCCAGGGCAAATTCATCCACCACTGCCTTCCACGTCTACCGGATCGAATGGACCCCCACCCAGATCCGCTGGTACGTCGACGGCACCAACTACTACACCCAGGAAATCGGCAGTATCGGAGGCAGTCCGGCCAATCCCTTTGCGTCCTATGATTTCCATCTCCTGTTGAACAATGCGATGGGGGGGTGGGGGGAAATATGGGAGGCACCGTCGACACTTCCGGACCCGCCAGCACCCGCAACGACACGATCTTGACCAAACGCCCCTCCCTCAAAACCAGCTCACTCTCCTTCCCTGCAGGAACCAATGCCTCCCGGATCATTGAGTTTTCCAACTACCCCCATGCGGTCGGCGTCATCGGATCCATCCCAGGGATGACTCTCCTCCTTCACCCAAGCCGCGTTATCTTCCCCCTCGGCCAATCTTTTCCGACTCCGGTGGCTGGCCGTGCCGGGAATGTCCTATCAAATCGACCGGTTTGATTCGCTGTCAAACGGCAGCGTCCCCTCCCAGACCATCTCCACAACTCCATCCCCACAAACAGGTTCCACATCGAATTTCACAGCGGAATATGACTTTCCTATGACCAACTCCAGGGCGTTTTTTAAAATCCGATCTGGACCGTAAAAATTGAAGCTAAATTTTTTGAACCCGTTTGGGTGATTTGCGGTCTAAAAGGTTAGTTGGATAATTTTACGCAAATTTATATAGGAAATCCCCTGCAAGCTGCTCATGCACAAAGCTTTTAAAATTATATTTTTAACCTTCTGACTATTGACAAAACGAAATCAATCAATATAGTATAGTTCTATGATACATCCCTTTCATCGCGGCCCCTTCGCTCTTTTCACAGCGCTTGGATTGATGTGTTTAACAAGCAGCCTCTCGGCGCAAACAACGACGACTCTTCTAAGTTTAAATTTTAATGATACCAATTCGACCTACGCTGCTTGGGGATCGACTGCATTGACCGGTTTGCCCGGTAACGGTGTCTCCACTCTCCGTCCCACAACGACCAATAGCGGCCTTTTCCCCACCGCGCCGACCAACGGATATTTGGTCCTCACACCAAATGCATCGGCAGTAAATTCAAACACTTTTCATAACGGTTGGGCGGCCAACGCCACTTTGGCAACCATCAACTCTCCCTACACCGCCGGAGGTCTCGGTCAGGCCAACTTGAGCAAAATTTCCCTGACCGCCAGGTTACGTGCCCGTGGCATGCCG
>Ga0194128_10008788_pt1 | contig 12644 bp, 9 predicted proteins | sample TA2KigCa65mmetaG_FD_148650 | JGI IMG/M metagenome (GOLD analysis project Ga0194128, IMG submission 148650) | Freshwater microbial communities from Lake Tanganyika, Tanzania - TA2015037 Kigoma Deep Cast 65m | ecosystem: Environmental > Aquatic > Freshwater > Lake | place: Tanzania: Lake...
ACCGAGGACTATCTCGATCTTCTCGCCGCGATCGAGGATACGGTGGCCGAGTTGCGTCAGCCCGTGCACATCGAGGGCTACCACCCGCCTTCCGACCCGCGCATGAACGTGATCAAGGTGACGCCCGATCCCGGCGTCATCGAGGTCAACATCCATCCGGCGCGGAGCTGGCGTCAGGCGGTCGAGATCACCTCGGCGCTTTACGAAGACGCCCACTACACGCGCCTCGGTACCGAGAAGTTCATGCTCGACGGGCGACATTCCGGCACCGGCGGCGGTAATCACATCGTGGTCGGGGGGCCGAGCGCCTATGACAGCCCGTTCCTGCGGCGGCCCGATCTGCTCCGCAGCCTGATCGCCTACTGGCAGAATCACCCCTCGCTCTCCTACCTTTTCTCCGGCCTGTTCCTCGGGCCGACCAGCCAGGCGCCGCGCATCGACGAGGCGCGCGACGACGTGCTCTATGAGATGGAGATCGCGCTCTCTCAGATCCCCGATCCCGGCGCAGGCTGGAATCCGGCGTGGCAGGTCGATCGGGTGCTCCGCAATCTGCTGATCGACGTCACTGGAAACACCCATCGCGCCGAAATCTGCATCGACAAGCTCTATTCGCCCGATGGCGCGACCGGCCGGCTCGGCCTGGTCGAGTTCCGCACCTTCGAAATGCCGCCCCATGCACGGATGAGTCTCGTGCAGCAATTGTTGCTGCGCGCGCTGATCGCGCGATTCTGGCGCACGCCCTATAAATGCAGCCTGCAACGCTTCGGCACCGCGCTGCACGACAAGTTCATGCTGCCCCACCATATCTGGCAGGACTTTCGCGATGTGCTCGCCGACATGGCGGACGCGGGCTATGCGCTCCGCGAAGAATGGTTTGCGCCCCACTTCGAGTTCCGCTTTCCGCACATCGGGACCGTGAGCTATGCCGACATCGGCATCGAGCTTCGGCAGGCGCTCGAGCCCTGGCACGTGATGGGCGAGCAAGGCGCCGCCGGTGGCACGGTGCGCTATGTCGATTCATCGGTCGAGCGCTTGCAGGTGAAGGCCAGTGGCATAACCGGCGACCGCTTCACTCTCACCTGCAATGGCCGACGCATTCCTTTGCACGCTACCGGCACGCCGGGAGAACACGTCGCGGGCGTGCGCTATCGCGCCTGGTGGCCGGCGGCGTGCCTACACCCGACCATCGGTATCCACACGCCGCTGGTCTTCGATCTCGTCGACACCTGGTCGGGTCGCTCACTGGGCGGTTGCACCTATTACGCGGCCCATCCGGGCGGACGGCACTTCCACACCTTTCCGGTCAACGCCTATGAGGCCGAGGGTCGCCGCCTCGCCCGCTTTCAGCCCTTCGGCCATTCGCCGGGCTCGCTCAATCCCCCGCCCGAGCGGCCCAACCCGGATTTCCCCATGACGCTTGACCTCCGCCGGGTCTAAGCGTTTGCTTGCCATGAAGAATCAGCCAGAATCATCGCGCGTGGCCAACTTTCCCATGAGCAGAGACACGCTGTGAGTTCCCCGCCCCGCACCACGACCGCCAAGTCTGCCAAGCGCGCCGGCCCGCTGACCAAGGGCTACCAGCTCAAGGCGAACGTCTATGACGAGCTTCTTGGGCCGGATCGGACCATGCGGGCGCATTGGCGCAAGCTCATGGAGTCGCTCGATCGGATGGACCCGGGCGAGTTCGGTCATCGCTGGCAGCGCGCCGAAACGATGCTTCAGGAGAACGGCATCAACTTCAACGTCTTTGCCGACACGGAGCAACGCGTGCGGCCGTGGAGCCTGGATCCCGTCCCGTTCGTGATTTCTCAGCAGGAATGGCGCGCGCTCGAAGACGGACTGTTGCAGCGCGTGCGCCTGCTCAACCACGTGCTGAAGGATATCTACGGTCGGCAGAGCCTCTTGCTCGACGGCTCGATCCCCTCGACCCTCGTGGTTGGCAATCCGCACTTCCTGCGTGCCTGCCACGGCATCGCGGTGCCGCAGGGCGTGTATCTGAATTTCATGGCGATCGATCTCGCGCGCGCGCCCGACGGCCGTTGGTGGGTGCTGAGCGATCGAACGCAAGCGCCGGCCGGCGCCGGCTTTGCGCTCGAGAACCGCATCGTCGTCTCAGGCACGCTGCCCGAGATCTATCGCGAGAGCCAGGTGCTCCGGCTCGCGCCGTTCTTCCAGGCGCTACATCGCCACCTGATCAGCGTCGCCGGCCGCGATGACCCGCATATCGTGTTGCTGACGCCCGGTCCGTCGCGCGACACCTATTTCGAGCACTCCTACCTCGCCCGCTATCTTGGCTTCTCGCTGGTCGAGGGGGCCGATCTCACCGTGCGCGACGACAAGGTCTATCTGAAGACCTTGGGCGGCCTCCAGCAGGTCGATGTCATCCTCCGTCATTTGGCCGATGATGACTGCGATCCCTTGGAGCTGCGGGCGGATTCGTGGCTTGGGGTCACCGGCCTCGTGCAGGCGGTGCGGGCGGGCAATGTTGTGATGGCCAACGCGCTCGGCTCCAGCATCGTACAGTGTGAGGCCTTCCTTGCCCTCATGCCGGCGCTGAGCCGGCAAATTCTCGGCGAAGAGCTGAAGCTGCCGAATGTTGCCACCTGGTGGTGCGGCGAGGAGACCGCGCGGGACTATGCGTTCGAGCATTTCGACGAGCTGTTCTTGCGCCCGACCTTCCATCGGCGGACACAGCGCAAGGTCGATTTCGAGCCGGCGGTCGGCATGGACTTGGCCGCCGAGCGCAAGGCGCAGATCCGCGAGCGCATGGCCGCGCAGGGCTATGACTATACGGTGCAGGAGCTGATCCAGGCCTCGACCGTCCCGACGTTCCACGAAGGCGTGCTGCAGCCGGGTCCGCTTGTGCTGCGCGTCTTTGTCGCCGCGAGTGGTGACGATTTCGTGGTCATGCCGGGCGGGCTCGCGCGGATCATGCATTCGCCCGATACGCGCGCCGCCGCCATGAAGCGCGGCGGCGAGAGCAAGGACACCTGGGTACTATCGCCCGCCCCGGTCGCGCAGGTCACGCTCATCGGCACCTCGTCCGGGCCGGTCCAGCTTCGTCGCACCGGGCGCGACCTGCCGAGCCGCACCGCCGACAATCTCTACTGGCTCGGCCGCTATGCCGAACGCACCGAGGGCACGCTGCGCACGCTGCGCGCGCTGATCAAGCGGCTGTCGGCCGATCTGGCCAACACCGCGACGATGCCGGTCGTGCGCCGGCTGCTCGCCATCATGGTCGAGTACGGACAGGTATCGTCGCCGGCGGTCGAGGAGGCCGTCGCGGGCAAGCTCGACAGTCTGGAAAAATCGCTCGCGAAGATCCTCTACGACCCGCGCTGCCCGAACGGCCTGCACGATGTCCTGCGCAATTTTCAGAGCACTGCGGGCCTCGTGCGCGACCGGCTCTCGGTCGATGCCTGGGTCACGCTCAACCGGCTGCACCAGGATCGCGCCCTCCAGCAGCCCGGCTCGACCACGCTCGAGGTCGGCGCCGCGCTGAACGCGCTCAACGGTCAGATCCTCACCCTGTCGGCCTTCGCCGGCATGGAGATGGAGAACATGACCCGCACCTATGGCTGGCAATTTCTCGACATGGGTCGGCGTATGGAGCGCGCACAGCACATGGTCGAGGTGCTGAAGACCATGCTGCTCTCGGGCGCGGCGGATCAGCCCGGCGTGCTCGAGCTCCTGCTCGAGCTGGCCGACAGCTTCATGACCTATCGCTCGCGCTATCTGGCGGCGCCGCAGCTCGCGCCAGTGCTCGACCTCCTGCTCGCGGATGAGACCAACCCGCGCTCCGTGGGTTTTCAGGTGGCGGCCATCGAGCGACACATCGAGAATCTGCCGCGCGACCCCGACCGCGCCGGCCTCACCAAGAAGCAGCGCATGATCCGCGAATTGCGCACCCGGTTGCAGGTGTGCGACATCGAACACCTCGCGACCCCCGACAAGAACGGCAAGCTCGCCGCTCTGACAGAGCTCTTCAAGCGGCTTGAGGACGAGCTGCCAGCGCTGTCTGAGCGGATCGCCTATGTCTATTTCACGCACGCGGAGGTGGCACGCCCCGCGCACGTGTTCCGCGCGGGCTCGTCCTCGCCATGATGTACCGCGTCAGCCACGACACGACCTACGATTACGGTCAGTCGGTCTCGATCTCCCACCACATGCTTCATCTTCTGCCGCGCGCCGGCGGTAGCCAGGTCTGCCACCGCACCGCGCTCTATGTTTCGCCGACGCCGACCGTGTGCAACAACTCGGTCGACTATTTCGGCAATCGCGTCGTGTTTCTCACCGTCCAGGTGCCCCATCAGAAGCTGGTCATTCGCTCGAAGAGCGTGATCGAGGTCGTGCCGCCGGCAACGCCGGCGCCTCTCGCAACCCCGCCATGGGAAGAGGTACGCGACGGCCTGTTCGCGGATCGTTCGGCCCACGGCATCGATGCGTTGCAATATCGCTTCGAGTCCCCCTTCACGGTGGCCGAAGCGGACCTGCCCGGCTTTGCCGCACAATCGTTCGCGCCGGGTCGCCCGGTGCTCGACGCCGCGCTCGACCTGACCGGGCGAATCTTCCGCGAATTCAAATATGACAGCACGGCAACCACGGTCTCGACGCCGGTCGATGCGGTATTCAAGGGCCGCCGCGGCGTGTGCCAGGACTTTGCCCACCTCGAGATCGCGGCGCTGCGCTCGATCGGCATTCCGGCGCGCTATGTGAGCGGCTACCTGCTGACCTACCCGCCACCAGGCCAGGTCAAGCTCGTCGGCAGCGACGCCTCGCACGCCTGGCTCTCGATCTGGGTGCCCGGCCATGGCTGGATCGACCTCGACCCGACCAACAATCTTCTGCCTTCGGTCGAGCACATCACGATCGGCTGGGGCCGCGACTATGGCGATGTCAGCCCGATCAACGGCGTGATCATCGGCGGCGGCGCGCACGACATCAAGGTGGCGGTCGATGTCCGCCCGGTCGAGGCGGTGACGGCGGCGCAGGAGGTTGAGACCGAGGCCGCGATCATCGAGTTTCCGAAGCGCGGTGCCAGCGAAAGAGAGATCGGCCTGATCTAGGAGCGAATGAGCGCGCCAAGGCGCGAGTCCGAACGGTTCGGGGGGATCTGAATGGACTTGCCGGAGGCACGGGCGTGAGCCTGTCTGGGACACAAGGGCTGCTCGCGCGCTACGACCCGGCGAGCTTTTTCTGCGAGCTATTGGGCACGCCTGCTCATCCGCTCGAACATGCCCGCTTCTTCGTGGAGCGCCTGGATCAGCTCGATCTTGCCGAGCTGCGTCGGCGCGCGACCGATGCCGAGGCAGACCTGTTCAATCTCGGCATCACCTTCACGGTCTATAGCGACAAGGATCAGATCGACCGCATCCTGCCGTTCGATGTGATTCCGCGCATCATCTCGGCCTCGGATTGGGCCCATCTCGAACAGGGTCTCGTTCAGCGCATCGCCGCGATGAATTTGTTCCTGCACGATATCTATCACACCCAGCGCGTGCTGAAGGACGGCATCGTGCCGCCCGATCTCGTGCTCAAGAACCCGAACTTTCGGCCCGAGATGGTCGGGCTCGACGTTACCTTCGGCACCTACATGCACATCTGCGGTACCGACATCGTACGCGGCGGCGATGGCGTGTTTCGCGTGCTCGAAGACAATGGGCGCACGCCCTCCGGCGTCTCTTACGTCGTCGAGAATCGGCATCTGATGCAGCGCGCCTTCCCCGATCTCATGCGCAATATCGGCATCCGGCCGGTCTCGAATTACGGGCAGAAACTAGCTGAATCCCTGGCCGATCTGGCACCCCGCGGCCTGCTTGACGTGCAGGTCGTGCTGCTCTCGCCTGGCGTTTTCAACTCCGCCTATTTCGAGCACATCTTCCTCGCGCGCGAGATGGGCGTGCCGCTGGTCGAGGGCCGCGACCTCGTGGTCGAGAACGATCGTGTGTTCATGCGAACGGTCGGCGGCCTGCAGCCGGTGCACGTCATCTATCGCCGCCTGAATGACGACTTCCTCGATCCCGAGGCCTTCAACCCGACGAGCGTGCTGGGCGTGCCGGGCCTCTTCCGCTGCTTCAAGAAGGGCAATGTCGCGCTCGCCAATGCGATCGGCACCGGCGTGGTGGATGACAAGGCGACCTACGCCTATGTGCCGCGCCTGATCAAATATTACCTCGATCAGGACGCGATCCTGCCGAACGTCGAGACCTTTCTCTGCCGCGAGCCCCAGGGCCTCAAATACACGCTCGATCACCTCGCGGAGCTTGTGACCAAGCCGGTCGGCGAGTCCGGCGGCTACGGCATCACCATCGGCCCACGCGCGACCAAGGCCGAGCTTGAGGACGCCCGCGCGCGCATCGTCGCCCAGCCCGAGAACTATGTGGCCCAGCCGATGGTCGCGCTCTCGGTCTGCCCTTCGCTGGGGCCGAATGACATCGCGCCGCGCCATGTCGACCTTCGTCCCTTCGCGATCACCGGCCGATCCACCTGGGTGCTGCCGGGCGGGCTCTCGCGGGTCGCGCTCAAGGAGGGCTCGTTCGTGGTGAACTCGTCGCAAGGCGGCGGCTCGAAAGACACCTGGGTGCTCGAGACGTGAGGGCCGCCCGATGAGCAACCTCCTCAGCCGCTATGCCGACGCGACCTTCTGGATGGCGCGGCAGGTCGAACGCTCGGAAGATCTCGCGCGCATCCTCGACGTGAACGAGAGCTTCAGCCGGGATTCACGCGGCGCGCAGAATTGGCACTCGATCCTCAAGCTCTATGCCGATGAAGAGCGCTATTTCGACCGGCACAACGAGGTCTCGGCCGAGGCAGTCGTCGACTTCTTTGTGCTCGACCCGGAGCACCCCGGCTCGATCATCTCGACCATCAACGCGGCGCGGGAAAACGCGCGCCAGCTGCGCCCGCTCATCTCGACCGAGATGTGGCAGCAGCTCAACGTGTTCTACGGAAAGCTCAAGGCAATCCCGCGCGAGAGCCTGACCGAACAGAGCCTCAACCGCATTTGCACCTTCATCAAGGAAGCCTGCCAGAACCACGCTGGCATCACCGAGGGCACGTTCTATCGCGACGAAGGCTGGCACTTTTACCAGCTCGGCATGCTGATCGAGCGCGCGGATCAGACGACGCGCCTTCTCGACGTGAAATACGAGCTGCTGCTGCCTTCCATTTATGACGTTGGCTCGCCGCTCGACGTCAGCCAGTGGGGCGCCTTGCTCCACTCCGTTGCCGCGTTCCATGCCTTCCGCCGCATCCACCCGAGCGGCATGACCTCGGCCACGGTCGCGGGCTTCCTGCTGCTCAACCAGCGCTTCCCGCGCTCGGTCGCGGCCTCGGTCTGCGAGGCCTCGCGCATTTTGGATCAGCTGCGCCGTGATTACGGGCTCAATGCCGGCAGCGTCGCGGCCGATCATCTGCGCGAGCTCGAGGAATGGATCGCGCGCAACACCATTCAATCCATCATCGCCTACGGCCTGCACGAGACGCTCGACTGGATCCAGCGCGAGCTGATCATCGTGACCCAGGGCCTCGGCGAAGCATTTTTCGGCTACGTCCCGAGGGAAGCATGAGCGCCTCCGGCCCCGATGTCATCGACTACCAGAAGCTGCTCGACGAGATCGCGCGCGAGGTCGAGCCGCTCTACGGCCAAGGCAAGGTGGCGAGCTACATCCCGGCCTTGGCGCGCGTGCCCGCGCGCAAGTTCGGCATGGCGCTGACCACGCTCGATGGCAAGACGTACCGAACCGGCGATGCGACCGAGAACTTCTCGGTGCAGAGTATCACCAAGGTGTTCACGCTCTCGATCGCCATGGCGTATATGACAGGCGAGCTTTGGCGCCGGGTTGGGCGCGAGCCCTCGGGCAATCCGTTTAACTCGCTTGTTCAGCTCGAGTACGAGCATGGTGTACCGCGCAACCCGTTCATCAACGCGGGTGCGCTTGTAATCGCCGATGTCATCGCCGCGCACAGTCCCGACCCTAAGGGCCTGATCCGCGATTTCGTGCGCCGCACCTCCGCCAATCCCTCGATCGACTATGATCTTGAAGTCGCGCGATCCGAGGCCGAGGCCGGCTTTCGCAATGCCGCCATGGCCAACTTCATGAAGTCGCATGGCAATATCGAGAGCCCGGTCGAAACCGTGCTCGACATCTATTTCACGCAATGCTCGCTTGCCATGAACTGCGTCGACCTCTCGCGCGCGTTCCTGCACCTCGCGAACCAGGGCCGCTCACCGATCACGGGCGACGAAGTCGCCACGCCACGCAAGACGCGCCGCATCAACGCGCTCATGCTGACCTGTGGCCTCTATGACGCGGCAGGGCGTTTTGCCTTTCATGTCGGACTGCCGGCCAAGTCGGGCGTCGGCGGCGGCATCGTCGCAGTCGCGCCGCGTCACTATTCGGTCTGCGTCTGGTCACCGGAGCTCGACACCACCGGAAACTCGGTGCTCGGCTCCCACGCGCTAGAGATGCTCACCAACCGCACCGGCGTGTCGATCTTTTAGACGGCGATCTGCGCCGACTTGACATCGTCCTCCACCCGCTCATCTTGAGGGGTCATCGGGTTTGGCCTCGGAGGGGCAGCCATGCAGTGGCGCGGGCGGCGGCAGAGCAGCAACATCGAGGATCGGCGGGGCCAAGGCGGCGGTCTCGGCGGCGGCTTGGGTCGCGGAGGGCCGTTTGGCGGACGGGGCCCCTTTGGCGGCGGTGGCCCGTTTGGCGGGGGCGGTGGTCCCTTCGGTGGCGGCGGTCGCGGCCCCTTCGGCATGGGGCCGCGCTCGCGCTTCGGCGGCGGCATGGGCCTCATGATCGTGGTCGTGCTGATCATCCTCTTCAGCGGAAATTTCCTCGGTGACAAGACCCAGCAGCCCGGCGTGAACAACCCGGCCATCACGGGCGGTGGCACCACGGGCGGCACGGCGGGCAGCGATGCCACGCGCGATTTCGTCGCGGTGGTGTTGGCCGACACAGAGGATGTCTGGAACGCCAAGTTCAAGGCGATCGGCGCACAATATGAAGAGCCGGCGCTTGTGCTCTTCAGCGGCTCGATCGATTCGGCCTGCGGCTACGCCCAATCCGCCTCAGGGCCGTTCTACTGCCCGAGCGATCGCAAGGTGTATATCGACCTCAGCTTCTTCGAGGAGCTCGCGACCCGCTTCGATGCACCCGGCGACTTCGCGCAGGCCTATGTTATCGCGCATGAGGTGGGGCACCACGTGCAAAACCTGATGGGCGTCATGGCCAAGGTCGACAATCTGCGCCCTGGCCTCGGCCGCGCCGAGCAGAACGCGCTCTCGGTCAAGGTCGAACTGCAGGCCGACTGCTTTGCCGGTGTCTGGGCGCATGACACCCAGGCCGCCAAGGGCGTGATCGAGGCCGGCGACATCGAGGAGGCGCTCGGCGCGGCCAGCGGCGTCGGCGATGATCGCATCCAGAAACAGGCGCAAGGGCACGTCGTGCCCGACGCCTTCACCCATGGCAGCGCCGAGCAGCGCATGCGCTGGTTCAGCCGCGGCTTCCAGTCCGGCGATATCAAGACCTGCGACACCTTCACCGCGGCGCAGCTGTAGAGGGAAAGGGGGCGAGCCACCCCCGTCCCGTCATCCTCCGGCCGCGCGGTACGCGCGGACCGGGGGATCCATCACATAGCGAGCTCGCTGCACGATGGATGGCCCGGTCAAGCCGGGCTATGACGATCTATTGTATTGCCTGCTGCAGCGCCGGCTGAATGACGCGCGCGACCACATCGATGGTGCGCTGCACCTGCGTCATGGTCGAGCCGAGGGTCGGGATGTTCAGCATCACATGGCTCGCCCTTGAGGCCTTGAGATCGGCGATCAAGCGTGTGGTCACGGTCTCCGTATCACCGACAGGCAGATTTTGCGCCATGGCCTCGAGCGTAACCTCGCCGTCGACGGGTCGCTCGATCAACATGCCGCCATCCATGTCCTGCTTCTGATTGCGCAGCGCCGATGCCAGACGCAGTTGATGACGCGCCGCGATGAGATAGGCCTCGGTCTCCGCCCGGCTTTCGGTCACACAACAAAAACGCAGTACGCCGAGCCTGAACGCGCTCGCGTGCCCCTCCTTGGCATAGGACGCCTCGATTCGTGTGCGTTGCTCGGCGAGATAGCTTGGCCCCTGCCCACGCCCGGTGATGAACGGGGTGAAGCCGCGGCGTGCGGCCAGGCGGTGCGTTGCCTCTGAGTCACCCGCGATCCAGATCGGCGGCAGGCCCTGGGTCGGCCGCGTGCTGAAGCTTGCGGTTGGCACTTTCGTGAAGCGCCCGTCGAACGTGAAGCTCTCGCCGCCGAAGCCGCGATCCATGAGCGCCAGGAACTCATCGAGCCGATCCTTTGATTCGGCCAGGTCGGCGCCGTAGCGGCTGAACTCAAAGGGTTGGTAGCCGCTGCCAATGCCAAGCTGGAAGCGATCACCGCAGAGCGCAGCGACAAGGCCGATCTCCGCCAGCAGGCGCACCGGGTTGTAGAGCGGCACGACGACGACGGCGGGCCCGAGCTTGATGCGCAGGGTGGCGCCCGCACAGTGGCTCACCATCAGGAGCGGTGACGGACAGATGCTGTAATTGGAAAAGTGGTGCTCGGGAAACCACGCGGCGTCGAAGCCGGCCTCGTCGGCCTGGCGCACCAGCGCCACGGTTTCGCGCACGACCTCGGCCACCGGGGTTCCGCGATCGCGGAACCCCATGAGGCTGAACAGCCCGATGCTGACCATCGGCCGAGCGCCGTGCCGAAACGATCCTGCGCGAAGCTCCTAGAGCTTAGGCCGCTTCTTGTGCCAGTCGGTCGCGCCCTGATAGGCGTGACCCACCGCGAGCACCCGCCCCTCCTCGAATGGCCGCCCGGTCAGCTGCAGGCTGATCGGCAGACCCTTCGATGAGAACCCGCAGGGCAGCGCGAGGGTCGGCAGGCCGGTCAGGTTGAATGGCTCAGTATTGGCAATCAGCGAACCGAACACTGGCACCTCCTTGCCGCGCACGGTGGTGGTCGCCTGGCCGATCGGCTGCGCGGTGATGGGCAGCGTCGGCGTCGCCAACACGTCGACCCGCTCGAACGCATCCGCCACCTGCTGACCGAGATGGGTGCGGAAACGCTGGGCGCGGATATAGTCCTTGGCGAGCACGTAGTGGCCGAGCTCGAGGAAGGTGCGCACCTGATCCGTAAACAGGGCCGAGTGTTCGTTCAACCAATCGTCGTGATAGGCCGTGCCCTCGCTCAGATACATGATGAGCGCGGCGGTCGCCGCATGGTCGATATCGGGGATGTCGACCTCCTCGACCTGCGCGCCGAGACCCTCGAGCACCTTCACCGCCTCGCGCACCGCGCGCTCAACCTCAACATCTGCCTTAGCGTAGAAGTGACGCGAAACGACGCCGATGCGCTTGCCCTTCACGCCACCCTTGAGCGCGCCCATGTAGTCGGCGGCCGGCCGGTCGACGGTCGCGGCATCGAGCGGATCGCGCCCGACCAGCGGCTGCAGCAGCAGCGCGCAGTCCTCGACACTCCGCGCCATCGGACCCGGGTGATCCATCGACCAGCAAAGCGGGAAAATCCCCGCTCGCGGCGCACGGCCATAGGTCGGCTTCAGCCCGGTGATGCCGCACGCGGCAGAGGGAATGCGGATCGACCCGCCGGTATCGGTACCGGTGGCGCCGACCGCCATGCCGAGCGCCACAGCCGCGCCCGAGCCACCGCTCGAGCCGCCGGAGAAGCACGCCGTGTTCCAAGGATTGCGCGCCGGGCCAAAGCACGAGCTGTCATTGGTTGGGCCATAGGCCCATTCGTGCGTGTTGAGCTTGCCGAGCATGATCGTGCCGGCATTGCGCCAGCGCGTGACCACCGTCGCGTCCCTGGTCGGCACGTGATTGGCCATGACCTTCGAAGCCGCGGTCGACCGCACGCCCTTGGTCTCGATCAGGTCCTTTTGGCCGATCGGGATGCCATGGAGCGGCCCGCGATACTGCCCCTTCATGATCTCGGCCTCGGCCTGTTTCGCCTCGGCGAGCGCGGCCTCCTCGGTCAAGAGCACATAAGCGTTGACCTTGTCGTTGACCTCCTTGATGCGCGCGAAATGTGCCTTCACAAGCTCGACCGGCGAGACCTTTCGGCTCGAAATTTGTGCGGCAAGCTCGGTGATCGACTGGTCGGTCAGCGCGGCCATTACTCGCCCCCCCGCATCCGGTCGACCGGATGGAAGATCACGGCGGGTTCGACGTCTTTCAGCGGCAGGCGGCGAAAGCTCTCGATCCCCTGCAGGATCGGCTCGAGGATTGCGGCGTGATTCTTCGCGGTTTCGGGCGAGATATGCAGATCGGCGATCTCGGCCGCGACGGCGCTGAGCGTCTTGGCATCGAGCGGCTTGCGATTGGGCATGGGACCTCCTCCTTGTGGCTCGGGCGGACTTTAGGCTGGCCCGCCGAACCCAGCAATCATTGGCTGAAGCCTGCCGCAATCTTGAGGATCATGGGATGAGCGACCCGGCACCGTGCACCTGGTGGGCTCTATGGAACCTGGTCCAGGCAGCAATTCCGATGCGGACAGCCACCAGGCGACTTGACGAAGCGAAAGATGCCACTAGAGCATTTTCCGTTCATTCTGGTTCGTATCCCGAGTTTCGGAAGTAGCT
>Ga0194128_10008792_pt1 | contig 12642 bp, 9 predicted proteins | sample TA2KigCa65mmetaG_FD_148650 | JGI IMG/M metagenome (GOLD analysis project Ga0194128, IMG submission 148650) | Freshwater microbial communities from Lake Tanganyika, Tanzania - TA2015037 Kigoma Deep Cast 65m | ecosystem: Environmental > Aquatic > Freshwater > Lake | place: Tanzania: Lake...
GCCGGCGCCGCGCCCCTGCGCCTCCGGCCGGCCGAGGAGGCCCCATGGCCGCACGACGAGCACGACCGCCATCACGACGAACGTCAGCACGAGCGAGGCCTTCGGAAAGATCAGCACGCCGAACGCCTGGATGACGCCGATCACGACGGCGGCGAGCAGCGCGCCGGGCACGGAGCCCATGCCGCCGATGACCACGACCACGAACGCCTCCGTGATGATCGTCGTGTCCATCACGACCGTGAGCGCCTGCCGCGGCACCTGCAGCGCGCCGCCGAGCCCCGCGAGCGCCGCGCCGAGCGCGAACACCGCGGTGAAGAGCCGCGCCTGGTCCACGCCCAGCGCCGCCACCATCTCGCGGTCCTGCGTGGCCGCGCGGATCAGCACGCCCCAGCGCGTCCGGTAGAACACCCACCACAACGCCAGCGCGACGAGCGGGCCGATGACGATCAGCGCGAGGTCGTAGCTCGGAAAGAGCTGCCCGGCGATGGAGACCGAGCCGGACAGCCCGGGCGCGGTCGGCCCCGTCTTGTTCTCCGAGCCCCACCCGAGCTTCACGACGTCCGCGATCACGAGCACGAGCGCGAACGTCAGGAGGAGCTGGTAGAGCTCCGGCGCCCTGTACACGCGCCGGAGGAGCACGACCTCGATCAGCAGCCCGACGACGCCGATGATCCCCGACGCCAGCAGCACGGCGGCGTAGAACGACGCGCCGCCGAGCGGCAGCAGACTGGTGAGCGTGTACGTGAGGTAGGCCGCGAGCATGTAGAGCGACCCGTGCGCGAAGTTCACGATGCGGGTCACGCCGAAGATCAGGGTCAGCCCGGACGCGATGAGGAACAGGACCATGGCGTAGGCGAGCCCCGACAGGAGCTGGACGAGGAGAATGGATGGCGCCATGCGTCCGGGTCACCGGCGCCGCATCGCCGACGCGCTAATGACTCTCGCGGAAGTGACTAACGAGCATGATTAAACGCCAAGCCCGCGTGGCGAAGAAAGCTGAACGCGAGCGTGGGGTGGTACCGGATCCGGGCACAGCCGCGGCGCAGCGGGCAGCGAAGCGCTTCGACCGTCTCCGCGCAGACGTTGGCGAATTCGCGGCGCTTGAGGTTGCCCCAGATCAGTTCGACGGGATTCAACTCCGGCGCGTAGCTGGGCAGCCGTTCGATGGTGAGCCACGCGCGTTGGCGCGCCAGGTAGGCGCGCATGGCGCGACTGTGGTGAGCGGCGAGCCCGTCCCAGATCAGGATCACGGCGCGGCCGCGAAAGGCCCGTTTGAGGGCTCGCAGGAATCCAATGAGGGCGTGATCGTTGTAGCTGCCGGGCCGCGTCTGAAAGAGGAACCGCGTGCGCCGGCCATCCCACCGAAACGCCAGCGCGCCCGCCACGGACAGCCGGCGCCAGTTGCTGCCGACATGGCTCAGGACGGGCGTTTCGCCGCGCGGCGCCCACGTCCGTCGGACGACCGGATGCTGCGAGAGCCCGCTCTCGTCCTCGAAGACGAGCCAGGCGCGGCGACGGCGGGCGTTTTTTTTACCTGCGCCCACCGCCGTGTCTTCCAGCGGGCGATCGCGTCCTCGTCGCGTTCGCGCGCCTGCCGCGCCGGCCGCTGCAGCGACCAGCCGAGCCCGCGGAGCACGCGCCACACGTGGCCGGGATGGTGCTGCACCCCCGTGACCTGCGCGATCACCGCCGCCACCCGAGGCAAGGTCCACAACTCGGTGCCGAAGCCATGTGCCCCTGGCCCCGCGCGTAGCGCCCGCTCGACGCGCGCGAGCTGCGCCGCGTCCAATCGCGGCTTGCGGCCCAAGCGACCGGCTCCTTTGAGCCCGGCACGCCCGTGGGCCTTCCACGTGTGGAACCAGTGGTGCGCACTGACGCGTGTCACTCCCAACGCTTTCGCCACTGCCGCCTGCGATTCGCCACGCGCGAACAGCCGCGCGGCTTCCAGCCGACGCGCCTCCATCGCGGCAACATCTCGTGCGGGTGTGGACATGCCTCAGCATGCGATCGTACGGATGAAATCCGTTACTTTATTCAGCGAGAGTCATTAGCGTCGTCTCGGAGGGGGCCGCTCCGCGGCGGCCCCATCGCCCCGTACAATGCGGCGGCATGAACTGGCTGGTGAAGGAAGAGCCGACGCACTACGGATTCGACGCCTTCGTCAAAGACAAGAAGGCGGTGTGGAGCGGCGTGCGCAACGCGCTGGCCCAGCGACACCTGCGAGCGATCAAGAAGGGCGACCGCGTCTTCTACTACCACTCGGGCGATGAGCGGGCGGTCGTCGGCATCGCGACCGCGGTCTCCGACGCCTACCCCGATCCCGAGGACACGAGCGGCAAGTACGTCGCGGTCGATCTGGTCCCGGTCGAACGGCTTCCCCGGCCCGTCACGCTCGCGGAGATCAAAGCCGATCCCGCCTTCAAGGACTTCCCGCTCGTGCGCATCGCGCGGCTCTCGGTGATGCCGGTCACGAACGCCGAGTGGACGCGGATCGACCGCCTGGCGCGGCGGCCCAGGTGACCGCGGCGACGCTCACGGCAGGCGACGTCCTGACCCTGAGCGAGCTGCGCGACCTGCGGCGCACGTCCGCCCTCCGCGGCGCCGGGCTCGTGCTCCACGCCTGGGCCGTCATCGCGCTCGCGATGGTGGTCTACGCGGTGTGGCCGTCGATCCTCACGCTCGTCGTCGCGGTCGCCGTGATCGGCAGTCGCCAGCTCGGCCTCCTGGTCGTGATGCACGAGGCGGCGCACTGGCTGCTGTTCCCGGGCCTGCGCGCGAACACGCTGGGCGCGAGCTGGCTCTGCGCCTCCCCGGTCTTCGCCGATCTCAAGGCGTACCGCCGCGCGCACCACCTGCACCATCGGCACACGCAGCAGCCGGAGGATCCCGATCGGCCGTCGACCGCGGCGTTTCCCGTGACGCGCGGGCGCTTCTGGCGCGACGTGCTCCGCGATCTGACGGGCGTCACCGCCTGCGCGCGCCTCGTCGCCTGGGACGGATGGCGGCGTCCGTTCGGCGATGCGTGGCGCCGCGTGCGCGGGCCGCTCCTCTGCCAGGCCGCGCTCTTCGCGCTGCTCGCGTCGGCGGGACAGTGGGAGCTCTATCTGCTGCTGTGGCTGCTGCCGCTCGCGACGTGGTACCAGCTCCTCACGCGCGTGCGGAGCATCGCGGAGCACGCGATGGTCCCCGACGACGCCGACCCGCTCCGCAACACGCGCACGACGACGGCCGGGCCGCTGGCGCGCGCGTTCCTCGCGCCGTACTGGGTGAACTACCACGTCGAGCACCACCTGCTCGTCTTCGTGCCGTGCTGGAAGCTCCCGCGCGCGCACGCGCTGCTGCGCGCGAAGGGCTACCACGAGAAGATGGAGCGGGCGCGCGGCTACCTCGACGTGCTCCGCCGCGCGACCGCGTCGCCCGGACAGGCCCTAAAGGTTCAGATGTATTGACGTGAGACACGGTCTGATATAGACGTGGCCTACCCAAAGGGGGTAGCCATGCCACGCCGCCTTCGTCGCGACCTCGTCCTGGTGTCCGCCGTTCTCCTCGCCGTCGCGGCCGGCGCCGCGTCGGCGCAGCCCGCCCGTCCGGACACCGGCCCGCGCGACGAGGCCCGGCGGCGCCTCGCGGACCTCGCGCGGCAATCGAGCCACGTGGTCGTGGGCAAGGTCGTGAAGACCGAGGCCCGGTGGGTGAAGCGCAAGATCGTGACCGCCGCCACCGTCGAGGTCGTCGAGACCCTCAAGGGCGCGGTCGCGGCGAACCGGCCGCTGACGATCGCGTTTCTCGGCGGCCGCGTGGGCGCGCTCGAGCAGGACTTCTCCCACGAGGTCACGCTCGAGACGGGCGAGACGGCGCTGCTCTTCCTCTCCGATCGCGCCGGCCCCGGCCGGGAGCTGCGCATCGTCGCCGACGGCAAGGACACGCTGCTCGCGCAGGGCATGGCGGCGTCGCGGCTGCGGAACAACCGGCGGGTGGCCGCCTATCTCCAGGAGGCGCGGGAGGTGGTGCGTGACGCGCGGTAGCCGCGCGCTCGCCGCCGCGATCGCGCTGCTCGTCGCGGCGTGGCTGCCGCCCGCATGGGCCGGCGACGATCAGGAGACGCTCGGCCCCGGCAACCAGATCTTCGACCGGCGATGGGCGACACCGTCGTTCCCGCTCCCGTGGCTCCTGCACTCCGCCGGCGTCATCGACAACGACAACAACGTCGCCGGCACGCCGCCGGTGCCCCTCGCGCAGGCCCGCGCGGAGCTGACCGCCGCGTTCGGCGCGTGGCAGGCGATCCCGACCGCGGCGATCACGTTCCTCGACGCCGGCGACACGAACACCGGCGCGACGGGGTTCGACCTCCTCAACGTCGTCACCTGGTCGGACCCCTCCGACTTCATGGGCAACAACGCCGGGCTCATCGCGCGCGGCATCACGACCCGGTATTCGGGCGCCGCGCTGGCGCTGAACGACGTCAACCGGACGATCACGATCGACGCGCAGACGGTGACCCTCCCCGCCGCGGTCTTCCCCAACGGCTTCGTCCTGCAGACCGGGACGATCCTCGACATGGACCTCTCGTTCAACGCCGCGGGCTTCGACTTCGAGACCGTCCCCGCCAACGTGAACCTCATCGCCGACATCCGCGCGGTCGCCACGCACGAGATCGGCCACATGCTCGGGCTCGCGCACACGAGCATCAGGGGCCCGTTCGCGACGCGGCCGACGATGTTCCCCGCGGTGTCCACCGGCAACGCGGCGTCCGAGACCGAAGCCCGCACGCTGGAGCTGGACGACCGGGTGGCGGCGGGCAAGACCTACCCCGGCCCCGGATTCTTCCCCGGCGGCGTCGCGCCGTTCGTCACCGGCGCGATCACGGGCCTCGTCACGCAGGCGGACGGCACCCCCGTGGGCGGCATCCGCGTGTGGGTCTACCAGGCCGACACGCTCACCGACCCGGTCGTCGAGAGGTACACGGCGACCGCGCTGGACGGCAACGGCGCCGCGGCCGGGACCTACGTGGTGCCCGGCCTGCCGCCCGGCGACTACGTCGTGGCGATCCAGCCGTGGCTGAACGACGTCCCCGACGTCACCAACGACGATCCGGCCGGCAATCGCTACAACCGGACGGCGGCGGCGGGCGCCAACGTGGCCGCGTTCAACTCGGAGACGTTCGACGACTTCGTGAGCGCGACCAGCGGTGTCCCGGACCTGCGTGGGGCACGCCGCGTGCCGGTCGTCGCGGGAGCAACCACGCCGGAGGTGGACTTCGTCCTCGGCGTCCAGAACGCCGACGTCGTGCTCGTGATGGACCGGAGCGGCTCGATGGGCGGCGCCTCCGGGGCGCCCAATGTCACCAAGCTCCAGGCGCTCCAGACCGCGGCCAACCAGTTCATCGACCTGCTCTCGCTCGACGCGGGCAACCGGCTCGGCCTGGTCGGGTTCGCGGAGAACGTGATCCCGCTCAACCCGGTCTTCGACGTGCAGCCGATCACCGCGGCCTCCGCCCCCCAGGCGCGCGCCGCGATCGAGGCGCTCGCGACCGGCGGCCTCACCAACGTGATCGGCGGCATCCAGGCCGGCCTCGACCAGCTCGGCGCCGTGGCGCAGCCCAACCCGCGGCAGGTGATGGTGGTCTTCAGCGACGGCAAGCACAATCGCCCCGCCGGCACCGGCGTGCTCGACGCGAAGCCGGCGGTCGTCGACAACGACGTGCGGTTCCACTCGATCGGCTTCGGCCTCGACGTCGACGACGCGGCGCTCGCGGACATCGCGGCCGCCACGCTCGGCAGCCACGTCAACGAGCAGGACGCGAGCCCGCTCGACCTCCAGAAGCACTTCATCACCGTCGCCGGCTCGGCCGTCGATGCCGCGCTGCTCGTCGACCCGCGCCACAAGCTGCGCGCGGGGCAGCGCGCGGGCGAATCGACGGTGATCACCGCCGACGATCGCGCGCTCACCTTCATCGTGAACTGGCTCGGCGCCGATCCGGCCGCCACCGTGCAGGTGACCGTGACGAGCCCGGGCAACGCGTGCGTGGTCCCCGACACGGCGCAGAGCCCGGGGCACCGGCGCATCCGCGCCGCCCGCTACGAGATCGTGCGGGTGCTCCTGCCCTATCGCTGCCCGGGCACGGGCCAGCGCGTGCACGAGGGCGCGTGGACCGTGGGCGTGCGCGCGGGCCACGACGCGCTCGTCGACATCTTCGTCGCGGGGCGGTCCGCGACGACGCTCGCCGTGCGGCCGGTGGCCGCAAACGCGTCCGAGCTGACCGCGGTGCTCCGGCGCGCGGGCCGCGCGGTGCCGGGCGCGAAGGTGCGCGTCGAGCTCTACGCCTACGATGCGGCGCGCCGTCCCGGCACGCTCCCGCGGCTGGTGGAGATCCGCAAGCCGGCGTCGGTGAAGGCGATGGAGCGGCTCGCGCCACGGATCGAGCGCGGGCGGAGCGAGCCCGAGCAGTACCGGCTCAAGCTCGCCGGGCTCGCGCCCGGCCTCTATCACGCGCGCGTGATCGCCGAGTACACCGTGAAAGGCGAGGTGGTCCGGCGCGAGGCCAACACCTCGGTCCTGATCACGAAACCCTAGGCACCACGTTCGCTAGCGCTGGGGCAGGTCCGGCATGTTGGCCGCGGAGGCGGCGAGGAGCGGCGACTTCGTCACCTTCAAGGCCTCGGCGGCCGCCTCGTTCTCCGTGATCTTCGCCATCACGGCGTCGCGCGCGCGGTTGAAGTACTCGCGGTTCTCCGCGACGAACTCGCGCGAGGTGCGCAGGCCGGCGAGATAGCCGTTGATCTCCGGCACCACGTAGCGCGCCACCATGTCCCAGCTCCGCATGGTGTTCTCCGGGTTCGCCCAGTCGTGGACGAAGCCGACCACCGTGCCGAACCCGCCCGAGATCGCGAGCACCGACTTGATCCGCGCCACGAGGTCGTCCGGCGTGCCGATCGTCGACACCGCGCCCGGCGCGAAGGCGGTGCGGTCCACCGCCTCGTCCGGATCCTTGAAGGCGCGCGCGCCCGGCCGCTGCAGCGTCGCGGTGATGTACTCGTTGTTGTGCCGCAGGAGGCCGTCGCGCGCCTCCGCCCGCGCCTTCTCGCGCGTCTCCGCGATGTGCCAGCTCATCAGCACGCGCCAGTTCTTCCGGTCCACGGCCTGGCCGTGCTCTTTCGCGGCGGCTTCCGCGAAGCCCCACTGCGTCGGCAGCGAGTTCAGCCCTTCCTCGGCGAGCGCGCCGATCGAGATGATGCCGATGCCGTGCTTGCCGGCGAGTGTCATGCCCGAGGGGCTGATCTGCGAAGCGACCGCGAACGGCATGTCTTCCTGCAGCGGCAGGAGCTGCAGCTTCGCGTCCTGCAGGCTGAACCAGTCCGATTCGTACGTCACGCGCTCGCCGCGCATGAGGCGGCGGATGACGCCGATCGCTTCGTCCTGGCGGTCGCGCAGCAGCATCGGGTCGATGCCGAGCGTGTGCGCATCCGACGCCAGCGCGCCCGGCCCGGAGCCGAAGATCGCGCGGCCGCCCGTCATCCAATCGAGCTGCACCATCCGCTGGGCCACGTTGTACGGATGGTGATAGGGCAGCGACACGACGCCGGTGGCCAGCTTGATGCGCTTCGACCGCTCCCCTGCGGCGGCGAGGAACATCTCCGGCGAGGCGATCGTCTCCCAGCCGCTGGAGTGGTGCTCGCCGCACCAGAACTCGTCGTACCCGAGCGTGTCGAGACGCTCGACGAGGTCGAGGTCGCGGCGGAACTGGAGCATCGGGTGCTCGCCGATGGGGTGATGAGGAGCGAGGAAGGCGCCGAAGTTCAGTCGTGGCATGGCGCCTACGGTACCATTGCGCGAACCCGAACCCGTGGAGGATCCCATGCAGGGCGTCGTCTTTCTCGGAGACCGCAAGCTCGAGCTCAGAGCGTTTCCCGATCCAAGTCCCGGCCCACGCGACGTGATCCTCGAGATCAAGGCGTCCGGCATGTGCGGGAGCGATCTGCACCAGTACCGCGCGCCGGCGCAGCCCGCGGGCGCCGTGACCGGCGGCATCCAGCGCAAGGCCGGCATGATCGCGGGCCACGAGCCGTGTGGCGTCGTCGCCGCCGTCGGCGCCGCCGTGACGGAGAAGGAGGCGCGCGTCGGCCAGCGCGTGATGGACCATCACTACGACGGCTGCGGCGCCTGCAAGCACTGCCGCGCGGGCTGGACGCAGATGTGTCTCGAGGGCACCGTCGTCTTCGGCTCCGGCGGGCACGGCGGCCACGCGAAGTACATGAAGGTGCCGGTCTCCACGCTCGTCACGCTGCCCGACTCGCTCTCGTTCGTGACGGGCGCGGCGATCTCCTGCGGCACCGGCACGGCGTGGGGCGCCTTGAAGCGCATCAACCTGCAGGGCGGCGAGACGATCGCCATCTTCGGCCAGGGCCCGGTCGGCCTGTCGGCCACGCAGTTCGCGGTCGAGATGGGCGCGCGCGTCATCGCGGTCGACATCGCGCCCGAGCGCCGGAAGATGGCGCAGGCGTTCGGCGCGCACGAGACGATCGATCCCGCGGCCACCGACGCGGTGGCGGCGATCCGCGACCTCACGCACGGCGAGGGCGCCCACAAGACGCTCGATGCCTCGTCGGCGCCGGACGCGCGCGCGGCCGCCGTGCGCGCGGTGCGGTCGTGGGGCACGGCGTGCTTCGTCGGTGAGCGCGGCCAGGTGACGCTCGACGTGAGCCCGGACCTGCTGCGCCGGCAGGTCACGCTGGTCGGCTCGTGGACGTTCTCGAAGCAGGGCCAGGCGGAATGCGCGGAGTTCGTCGCGGATCGGAAGCTCGACGTCGAGGCGCTCTTCACGCACCGCTGGACGCTCGAGCAGGCGGAGGAGGCGTACCGGCTCTTCGACACGCAGACCACCGGCAAGGCGGTGATCCTGCCGTCCTGACCTAGCGGCCTTCGGTGCCGGTCCCGCCCTGCTTGCGCAGGAAGTCCTCGAGGTCCTGCATGAGCTTGTCCGAGTCGAGCTCGCCCGCGGGCAACGGCGACCCTTCGGCGCCGGCCTCCGCGTCGTACTGCTCCTCCAGCTTGCGTACGTGCTCGCGCGTGGCGCGGTCGCGCGCCACCGCCCTGTCGCACTCCGCGCGGAACTCGTCGATCGCTTCGGCGAACTGCGACATGTCCGGGGTCAGGTTGAGCAGGCGCGCGGTGTAGCTCACCAGCGCCTGGATCGCCGCGGGGTTCTCGCCCTCCTGCAGGTAGTGCGGCGCCTGCCCCATGAAGCCGACGTGGTGCATGCCGCGCCGGTCCGCGGCGTCGAGCACGACCGTGGAGATGCCGGTCGGGCCTTCGTACGTCGGACGGCGATAGATGCCCCACGCTTCGAGCAGCGCGCGCGCGGCCGGATCGGTGGCGCGGGCCGTGACGCGCACCGGTCGCGTGTGCGGCGCCCCCGCGAGCAGGGCGCCGAGCGAGATGATGCGCTTCACGCCGCAGCGCTCGGCGACGTCGAGGAGCGCCTTCGTGTAGGCGCGCCACCGCAGGTGCGGCTCGGGGCCGCTGAACAGCAGCAGCCCCTCCCCGCCGCCGTCCGGCTGCCACGTGAAGAACTCGCTACGCGGCCAGTGCAGCTCGCGGGCGCCGTCGGGCCCGAAGCGCGCCTCGGGCCGCTCCTGCGCGAGCATGAAGAATTCTTCGGCGTCGATGCGGGCCAGCGGCGCGGCGGGCAGGTGGTCGACCAGGTGGCGCAACGCGCCGGTGGCCGCCTTCCCGGCGTCGATCCATCCGCCGAACGCCACGACCAGCGTCGGCAAGTTTCCGGGCGGCTCACGGTCGAAGGTCACGGCATCCATGATCTGAAGTCCCCTCTCGGTGGCATATTGTGTCACCGATGGCTGCTCGGGGATAAGCGCCTCCAGTACTCCGTCGTCCGCAACTTCTGGGTCCGGCTCGGCTCCTACGTCCTCGTCACCATCATCACGATCGTGAACGTCTGGCCCGAGCGCCGCGGGCAAGGCTCAGGCCATCGACCGCGGGCTGACGCGTATACTCCGCGCATGCCAACCATCCAGCGCGGCGACGCGACGCTCTACTACGAAGAGTTCGGCCAGGGGTTCCCGATCCTGACGTTCGCGCCTCTCGGCCTGCAATCGGTCATCTCGGTCTGGAGCGGGCCGACCGCGCCGATCAATCCGATCACCGACTTCACCGACCGGTTCCGCGTGATCGCGATGGACCAGCGCAACGCGGGCGGCAAGTCGCGCGCGCCGATCACCGCGCGGGATAGCTGGGACAGCTACACCGCGGACCACCTCGCCGTGCTCGACCACCTGAAGATCGACCGCTGCCACCTGTACGGCCAGTGCATCGGCGGCTCGTTCATCCTCAACATGCTGAAAGCCGCGCCGGCGCGGGTAGCGTCCGCCGTGCTCGCGCAGCCGATCGGGCGCGTGGCGCCCGCGCTCCCGCCGCGGACGCCCCGCGTCAACGAGTGGGCGAAGTCCCTCACCGACCATCCGGAAGCGACGGACGCGGTGATCGACGCCTTCTACAGAAACCTCTACGAGCCCGGCTTCGTCTACTGCGTGGACCGCGCGTTCGTGTCGACGGTCACGACGCCGTGCCTGATCCTCGCGGGCAACGACGAGGCGCACCCGCGCCCGATCTCCGAGGAGCTGGCGAAGCTGCTCCCGAACGCCGAGATGATCCTCGACTGGAAGACCGGCGACGCGCTGACCGCCGCTCGCGCCCGCGTGAAGGAGTTCCTCGCGAAGCACACGCCGTAGGCCCCCCGGGGGCGGGCCCCCCAGGCGGGGCCGGGCCGAAAAACACCCCCAAAACTTGGTGTCGGCGGGGGAGTCTGCTTCTATGGGGGCAATGGCCACCGCTACCGCCGTCGCCCCAAAGCCCAAAGCCGCGCCCGCCGCGCCCCCCCGCACGGTCACCGCCGTCGAGATGGGCGCCCGGCAGCGCGAGATCTCCGTCTCCGAGTTCTTCACCAAGAACCGCCACCTGCTCGGGTTCGACAACCCGCGCAAGGCGCTCCTCACGTGCGTGAAGGAAGCGGTCGACAACGCGCTCGACGCCTGCGAGGAAGCCGGCATCCTGCCGGACGTCACCGTGAAGCTCGACGCCGTCGACCACGCGATGGCCAGCCAGGCCACGCGCTTCCGGATCACGATCGCCGACAACGGGCCCGGCATCGTGCGCAAGCAGATCCCGCCCATCTTCGCCAAGCTCCTCTACGGCTCGAAGTTCCACCGGCTGCGCATGAGCCGCGGGCAGCAGGGCATCGGCATCTCCGCGGCCGGCATGTACGCGCAGCTCACCACCGGCAAGCCCGTGCAGATCATCTCGCGCACCGGGACGCGCGCGCCCGCGCACTACTTCGAGGTGCAGATCGACACCAAGAACAACGAGCCCCGCATCCTGGTCGAGAAGACCGTCGAGTGGGAGACGCCGCGCGGCACGCAGGTCAGCATGGAGATCGAGGGGCGCTACCAGAAGGGCCGCGCCTCGGTCGACGAGTACGTCGAGCAGACGATCATCGCGAACCCGCACGTCAAGCTCACGTACGTCACGCCCGAGGGCGAGAGCCGCGAGTTCCCGCGCACGTTCGACCAGCTGCCGCCGGCGCCCAAAGAGATCAAGCCGCATCCCTACGGCATCGAGCTCGGGATGCTGCTCAAGATGGCGCACGACACCCGGAGCCACACGCTCTCCGGGTTCCTCGCGAGCGACTTCAGCCGCGTGCCGTCCGAGCTCGGCGCGGAGATCGCCAAGGCCGCCGGGCTCTCGCCGAACGCGCGCCCGCGCGACCTGCACGGGCAGGCCGCCGACAACCTCTACAAGGCGATCCAGGCGACCAAGATCATGGCGCCGCCGACCAACTGCCTCTCGCCGATCGGCGAGCGCGCGCTGCTCGCCGGCCTCTATCGCCAGATCAAGGGCGAGTTCTACACGGCGGTCACGCGCCCGCCCGCGGTCTATCGCGGCAACCCGTTCGTGATCGAGGCGGGGCTCGCGTTCGGCAAGGCGCCCGACCAGGGCGCGGCGCCGGAGAAGAAGGCGATCCCGCTCGCCGAGGGCGAAGGCGGCAAGGACGACACCGAGCTGGCGCGCGTGATCCGCTACGCCAACCGCGTGCCGCTCCTCTATCAGCCGAGCGCGTGCGCGATCACCAAGGCCGTGCTCGACACCACGTGGCGCAACTACGGGGTCGCGCAGTCGCGCGGCTCCCTGCCCGCCGGCCCGATGGTGATCTTCGTCCACATGGCGTCCGTGTGGGTGCCGTTCACGAGCGAGTCGAAGGAAGCGATCGCCGAGTACGACGAGATCCACAAGGAGATCGCCCTCGCGCTGAACGAGTGCGGGCGGCGCCTGCGCGCCTTCCTCCGGCGCCGCGAGCGCGCGGAGAGCGAGCACCGGCGCCGCAACATCTTCGCGCTCTACATCGAGGAGATCGTCGAGTCCTGCAACCGCCTGAAGGGCGGCAAGCTCGCCACGGAGAAGCTGAAGAGCCAGCTCCACGCGATGGCGACGAAGCTCACGGGCGGCCTGAAGACCGACGAGGCGCTCGGCAAGAACGGCGGCGGGCCCGAAGGCCTGCCGCACTCGATCATCGTCACCGCGGACGGCGTCGAGGGCGAGGTGCCGGTCATCGCCCCGCACGAGACGAACGGC
>Ga0194128_10008805_pt1 | contig 12626 bp, 16 predicted proteins | sample TA2KigCa65mmetaG_FD_148650 | JGI IMG/M metagenome (GOLD analysis project Ga0194128, IMG submission 148650) | Freshwater microbial communities from Lake Tanganyika, Tanzania - TA2015037 Kigoma Deep Cast 65m | ecosystem: Environmental > Aquatic > Freshwater > Lake | place: Tanzania: Lake...
GCGCCGGACTCGTACGCTGGTCCGCAACGGTTGCACCGAAGTCAAGTTCGTTGAGCTTCCCAAGCCCATGACCAAGGAGCAGATTGATGCTTCTAAGTTCATTGCTCAGGTGAAGCCGGCCGCGGCGAAGGCGGCCTAATTGGGAATGGGTAGGGGTTAAAAATTCTTAACTCCTACCCTATCCTGTTATAATGTAAGTATTATAAACGCCCAAAGGAGCCACAATGGGAAATCAAGTCGAAATCCGCACCGTAAAAATTAGCGAATGCAAACCTATCTTGCACCGTGCTGTTGCTAGGCGCCGTCCTGTATTTGTCTGGGGCCCTCCGGGTGTGGGCAAGAGCGACATGGTCAATCAGCTTGCCGGCGAGTTCCCTAACTCTGCTGTAATTGACCTTCGCATGGCACTTATGGATCCCACCGACATCAAAGGTGTGCCGTATTACAGTGCCGGCGATAACACTATGAAGTGGGCCCCGCCCAGCGAACTCCCTAGCGAAGACTTTGCTAAGGAACATGACATCGTGTTCTTGTTCCTCGACGAACTTAACTCTGCTCCTCCGGCTGTGCAGGCAGCGGCCTATCAGTTGGTGCTGAATCGCAAGGTTGGTCAATACACTCTGCCTAAGAATGTAATGATCATTGCCGCAGGTAACCGCATGGGCGACAAGGGTGTTACCTATCGCATGCCTAGCCCGCTTGCCAATCGTTTCCTGCACCTTGAGATCCGTGTGGACTTTGAGGACTGGGAGCAATGGGCTCTGACCCACAAGATTCATCCGCATGTGGTTGGCTTCCTGAAACAGTTCAAGGGCGATCTCTTTAATTTTGATCCTACGCAACACGATCGCGCTTTTCCGACTCCGCGTACCTGGAGTTTCGTAAGTGACATGCTGGATGACGACATGCCCGACAGCGCCAACACCGACATGGTGGCTGGCTTGGTTGGCGAAGGTATGGCGATCAAGTTTATGGCGCATCGTAAACATGCCGCGGACTTGCCTGATCCTAGCGATGTGTTGAGTGGCAAAATTACTACCTTCAAAAGCAAAGAGGTGAGTGCAAGCTATGCACTGGTTACCAGTCTCTGCTACGAGCTTCGCACCCGTTACGAAGATGGAAAACGCATCGGCAAGCTCGATGACTTCAACAAGAGCGCAGATAACTGGCTGGGCTTTATGATAACTAACTTCGAACCTGAAATGGTTATCATGGGTGCCCACACTGTGCTCAAGAACTACAAGGTTGTGTTTGATCGCAAGAAGATGACCAACTTCCCCGAGTTCTTCAAGCGGTATGCCAACCTGCTCACGGACGAATAACTTGTCCAATAAACATCGAACTTGGACCATGGCCGAAATGATATACGGCTCAGAAGTTCAAACCGAATGGACGGACCAGCCACCAACACCATCCGATGTGAGCGAGTGGCTCCGCGAACAAAGGAAGAGCTGGTCCGTCCGCCCTTTCCCACTGGGAGCCACAATTAACGAAGTTACCAAATGGGCCAGAGAACAGGGTCTTAAGAGGTTGGATTGGGATTTTATACCACGCAAGCAAATCTGGTTCAGAGACCCACAAATAGCTATGATTTGGGACTTGTGTGGACCTAAAAACAAACCAGCCCAAATGCATCTCGATGAGCCCAAATGCATCTCGGTGAACGGTGTGCGTATCACACACGATGGAAGTGCTATTGTAACAACAAACGAAGCAGATCCAACGGTTGACCCCGTTACAGAATAGCTGTATAATAGATACATAGTTTGAAGGAGCCACAGATGTCCAAAATGCCCGCCCGCGACAAGCTCATTAAGAGCCGTGTTGCCATGCTGTTGAAGTATCCCTTCTGGGGTCCGTTGGCTGCTCGGCTCAAGCTGGAAGAAGTTGATTGGTGCAAGACCATTGCCACCGACGGTCGCAAGTTTTTCTATAACAAAGAGTTCGTTGAAAAGCTCAGCGACGGTGAAATGATCTTTGGGTTTGGTCACGAGCTGGGTCACATTATCTTTGATCATATGACTCGCCGCGGTGACCGTGAGCCGCAGGTTTGGAACATGGCCGGTGACTATGTCATCAACAACTTGCTAATCCGCGAAAATGTTGGCACCGCAATTACCACTGTCCCGATTCTTGCAGATCGCAAGTACGAAGGCAAGACTGCTGACGAAGTGTATGATGATTTGATGGCCAATGCTACTGTTATTAAGGTGACCTTGGACGATCATCTTGACACCGGCGACGACAGTGATGGCAATAGCGAGGGCAATGAGTCTAAAGACGGCAAAGGTCGTCCTAAGATGAAGAAGCTTACTGAAGAAGAACGCAAGGCCCTGCGCGACGAATGGCGCGAGGCTGTTATCCAAGCCGCCAAGAATGCAGGGGCTGGGAATACGCCGGCTGCTATCCAGCGCCTGGTCAAGGACATCACTGCCCCTGTTATGGATCTGCGTGATCTGCTTCGTATTCAGTTCAGCGGCAGTGTTAAGAGCGACTACTCCTGGATGCGTCCTAACCGCAAGAATTGGCACACTTGTGCTGTTCTTCCAGGCCAACTGCCCGGCGAAGAGCTGGACATTGTGGTTGCATTGGACGCGTCTGGTTCCGTTAGCGAAAGCATGATTGCAGACTTCTTGGGCATGGTACAAGGTGCACTGGATCAATTTACTTCTTACAAGGTCCGTGTTGTTACCTTTGATACCACTGTCTACAACGAAGATGAGTTCACTGCTGACGACGGTCGTAGCATGGCAGAATACGAAGTTACCGGTGGCGGTGGTACTAACTTTGGTTGTGTGTGGAAGTGGATGAGGGACAATGAAATACAGCCGCATCAGTTGGTGATGTTTACAGACGGTTATCCGTTTAGTTCGTGGGGTGATCCCGACTACTGCGACACATTGTTTGTTGTGCATGGTAGCAAGGACATCACTGCTCCGTTTGGTATCACTGCTAACTATGTGCCTGCCAATCGCAGACACTAAGTAAAAGCTCGCGGCGCATTGTTAGCGCCTAGTGTGACAGCCGCGGGTGGTACGGTTCTAAACAAAACCGCGCCGGTAATGCAATAATCCTAAGGAAGCATTTTTCTAGTTCTGGGTTAAATACCCACATGATAGAACTGGAATATGCTGAAGTTTCTTGGTTTATAAATGCTCATTGCAAACTGCAATGCTCGTATTGTCATCCCGAATTTAAAAACGGTGGCCTAGACAAAACTCTTGATCAGTATCTAACTGTCATTGAAAAATTACAGCAAACAAGATACAAGCATCACTCAAAAATACTTTGGAAAATAGGTGGTGGGGAACCTTTGCATTTCCCTCACCTAAGCTCTATTTTAAAAAAGATGAGAGAGCGGCCGTGTATCATAAGACTTGATACCAGCGGCGATAACTCTTATTTTTCTGCTTATGGAATTTTAAATCTAATTGATAGGTTAAGACTTACCTATCATTATTGGCAGAATGATGATATTGTTGGTTTCATTTTAGAACAATGCTTGGAAAAAAATATTGGAGTTTCAATAATAGTACCCTTAGCCCCTGGTCAAATACATGAATCGAGAGAAAAGGTAGAGCATTTTAGACAGCGGGGATATGTGTGCAATGAGCAAGTCCTCTATGATCGCGACGGCAAACTGCATCACGGTTACAGCAATATTGATCTGAATAGAATACACCATCGCCCAGATGATGAAATAATAGAACCTGTTGTACCTAAATATATTGACCTAAGTGTAGTCAATAACACCGATCCTATATACACTGGAATGCCCTGTTATGCTGGAGTAGATTGGCTGCATATCAATCCCAAAGGCTTTGCATCATATAGCCATTGCGGTGGGCGCAGCGAACATTACAATGTTTTTAATCCTGATTGGCAACCACCTGATAATCATTTTCCTTGCAATGTTATCCAATGTAAAAATGAAAAGGATCGTAGAACAATAAGAATCGTTGGCAGCTGATAAACGCATCCAAATGGATGCGTTTTTTTTGGCTACATTTTGGTTAAACCAAGTATAAATTGGTTAATAAGTATCCAACGGGTATACCCATTAATGATAGGAGATAAACATGGAAAACCAAGGACAAGCACAACAACCTATTGCCCTCTCTTTACAAGACCTTCGTGTTCTAGCCGGTGCAGTAGAAATTGGCGCATCACGCGGTGCTTATCGAGCGAATGAAATGGAAATTGTTGGCGCTATGTACAATAAGCTAACATTGTTTTTAAAAGCCAACACACCAGCAGAGGAAGCAAAAGCACCTACTGAGGCCAATGCACCTGTAGCCAGTGCGCCCGGAGAAGTTACCGAGAAGCCTGAAGCAGCTATCTAAATTAAAAAAAGGAACCGTATATGGCAAAATTTATTAAACATGTTGGACAGAATATACAAGGTAAAAAAGTTGTAGTTTTGTTTCGCGAAGTTCCTGGGGAACCGGAGAACTGCTTAGTAGTTCAGACTGAAAGTCTCCCAGCTATGTACCATGATGATCTGATGCGAGCTATTGAAAGTAATATCTGTCAAGATCAACTTGACACACACGACTTTCTTTTTAGACAATTGTTTCAAGATGGCACTAATATGCTAAACACCTTACATCAGCAAGGCTGGATTGCTAAAGTTGCTACCAAGAGTATTCTTATGCGTCCACAACCGGGCGTTGAAATTAATTTGGCTGATCTCAACAAAGAACTTAAACAAATTACAAATCAGCAGATTGCACAAGGCGTTAAAAAAATAGAGCCTGCTAATGAAACATCAAGTTCCACATCGGGTGTAATCAACGATGAGCAATTGGCTGCAAAATATCGTGCCCAGGCTAATACATTTGAATCTGAAGTTCAGAGACTACGGAAGGAAGCAGAAAAGTTAGACCCAAAAAGCGTGGTCGCGGGCGACCACTCAAGTCCAGCCCTGCCGGCGACCGGAGCCAAGAGGGGAAGGGGTCGGCCAGCCAAGGTCCAAGTACTAACATAACCTTGTTTGATCGTTTTAGATCTTTTTGGAACAAAAAATGAGCATTCGCAAAAAAGATCGTAGCTTTGAAGACATGTTGCGCGAAATACATGTAGAGGAAGTTCCAGTCGAGTATATTGAGTGGATTAAGGTGTATCTAAATGACGGTACAGAAATTGTCTTCAAGCAAAAAGATCTAACTGATATTAAAACCAGTAAAGAGGTGTTGGGTATTAAACAACTTGAACAATATTTAGATCGTATTGTAGATTTTGAGGTAATGATGAACAGCGAACTTATCAAATCTAAAGTTACTCGATTTATTGGCGCATTGTTGGCTACTCATTTCAATCAGGATTAAACATGATAGATTTACTATTAGTTAATCCTTCTGAAACATCATATAAGCGTTTAGCCAACCTCAAAAAATTTGATTTGAATTGCAAAGTTACATTAGTATCAGGCTTTACTGACAAGACAGGCTATGTGTCAGCAGAAGACATCGTTAAATTTAACGACATATCCAAAATTACATCGGCTATTGGATTTGGTCCATATAGTCTCAAAGCCATTCAAGTACTAAATCAGAGTGATAAGATAGTACTTGGTAATTCTAAAAATCAAAACCACTTTGAAAAGTATATCAAACATATTCTTAACCGTAAAGAACAGCAACACGACTGGCGTTTAGAATTTATATCTTACAAAGGACGACATGTATTGTGCCATGCTATGTTTTACAATACTGCCTACGGCTGGAAGTTGATTGCTAGAGAAAAACAAGATTTTCCTTTTTTCTCTAATCTAGTTGAAAATGCTATAGCGTTGTTGGACGAACTAGGAATAATGAACGGCCCTAACCAAGTATGTTTTAGCGGTCAGCAAGAATTTAATATTATACCATACTACGGCATAAAACCTCTTAGGGAATCAACAAAACAAATAGATTGGATTTGGCCAATAGTGTTAGACAAAGAAAAAATAAATCCAAAGCTGGCACAAGAAGCGTTTTATTCGTGGGTAGAAGAAACAGGACCCAGCAAGCGATTTCGATTTAAAGTTAGCGACTCCGCAGAGTACCAAACATCCAATCCCATAGTGGGTGAAACAATCCAAAGTTAACTTGTGTATTCCAATGGTGTATCAAGTGCCAGCGTCCACTGGTAATAAACGGATACCAATCAAACTTAGGATTGTGTTCAATTGTTTCTTGAACAAATGCTGCCCAAAAATAATAGAACACACTAATCCACCACTCGCCAGTAATCCAACTAAACAACAGAGTTGGAACCACTTCAGTTATCCATAAATCCAAAGTACTGGTCCAAGTGTCATTGAACAAGAATATGTTGTTCCAATGCCATCGAGTCTGTTCATGAGTGTTGATGTACTTGTGATGATCAAAATGAGCAAAAAAAGCCAATGGAAAGTATCTTGCTCCAACTGCATGTACTGCTCGATGTATGATGTATAGATATAAAGTCCAGGACAGGAATACCAAAATATAAATCATGCTAATACTTAGCAGTAAAATTAAACCTTATATCGCCCAATAAATAATAACATGCTTTTATATCAACAAATTAATATACCACAGTGGACAGCAATCAAAGAAAAGTTTTCCTATCTGCAAACTGTTAGAACTGGCAACGAGTGGATCTATCTATTAGACTCCAATGAAATCTCTGAGCTGGCTAAACTTCTTCCTGTATATTCAGAAAGAAAAATAAAATCTGTGTTGGCATTTGGTCAAGGACCACATGTGGCACAACAGATCCATGTAGATGGTTACAGTGCTAGTCGAACTCGTGCCAGCAATACTGCATTGAACATACCAATCAAGTCTTACGGTAGAATGACCTGGTACAGCGGAGACTACTCTATCAAAGAAACTGCATCCGCTAGTAAGGTCAAATACTTGAAAATAAGTTGGCGCGGTGACAGTGAACCATTCATAAAAGATGTTGTAGTAATTGATTCTCCAACTATTGTTCGAATTGATGTTCCGCATAGTGTGATCAATTTGTGCAACGATTCAAGAATTATTATTAGTATAAGATACTCACCAGATATTCTTCTTGGCTAACATGCTGCGAGAAATATTCATACATACAGCAAAGTATCATAGGAGATAACCATGAAGTGGATGGCACTTGCTTGCTCCGCTGAAAACGAAATACTTGCTTGGGCTGAGAGTTTATCTTTGCTTGAAAGTGCCTGCCTCAATGACTTCAGAGCCATTTCTAAAATCTACAGTATTGATGATCAAGAAGAATACGAAATAAAAAATGGAAACCTAAACTTCAAAATTGAATTTAATAGTCCAAGAAATACCAAGCTGGTTCCGCATGTTAAAAAAGAAGAGCTTGATAACCTTAGTAAGATCTTGCAAATTAGAGTAGAACTCATGCAGGAACTACATCAGCGACTTGAACACGGATTCAAACGATTTGAAGCTGTTGTACCTTGGCAACATGAATCCTACGAAGAAAAATATCGAGAAGCATTAGCAGTGTTAAGTGGCAATGTCAACGAATCTTTCTTGATTCAAGATTATGCTGATGAAACTGGACTAGATATAAATGCAGCCGCGGGTATCATAGTCAACAAATATCTAAACAGAAAATTTTTAATTCGTAAACTTGAAAGATTGCGTATTCGTCATCAGATTGCCATAAGAAAAATAGAAACTAAAGACGATAGTGAAAGATGTCGCAATGCCATGGAAGAAGATGCCTTCCTGTCAATAATGATGTAAAGCACATGAAAAAATTATTGTATTATATTCCGTACAGGCTTTATCAAGCAAAGCTAGATATTGACCCTATTAAAAAGTCTTTTGTTCAAATGTTCAATCCCTGGACAAGTTTGCATGATCGCACAGGCACTTTAGATATTCCCGGAATACCAGTACACAATAACAGCCCTATTCCACCACAACCCAAATCTGTGTCTACTTTTAGCGCAGCCAGTTATCGGCGCATAGATGAATGCATTGAGCTGGCCAAGCAGCAGGGCAAAGAACGAATAGTGGTATTTTTCAGCGGAGGTATTGATAGTACCTTGATAGTTTCTTTGCTTATCAGTCATCCTGAATGGAACACACTCAAGAACATGGTTTGGTGCGCTGTCAATGAAGACAGTCAAGTTGAAAACAACAACTTCTTTGATGAAGTTATACTGACAAATTTTGGCAATAGACTTTTACCCAGCAACGATTTCTACGGCATCATTGCAAATTCAAAAAATTTATGCATAACTGGTGAATGCGCTGACAATCTCTTTGGTAGTTTAACATTAAAAAGCTACATGGATCACACCGGAAACTTTGATGCCATACACGGCAACTGGGAAGATGAATCTCTACATTGGTTATTGAACAAGCAAGAAGATTACAGAGACGAACGCGAGCAACTGTTATATGATTTGGTAAATGCTGCTCCTTTGCCCATTGAAACCAATCATGACTTTCTATGGTGGATCAATTTTACCTGCAAGTGGCAGGCTGTGAAATATCGACTGAGCATGCATTCGCCAACGGCTGCACAGGCGGAACACATGGCAACCAATGTTGTAAATTTCTATGATACACAAGCTTACCAGGAATGGGCGTTGTATTCCACCGAACCTAAGGTAGGCAATCGGTGGGACACCTACAAGCTACCAGCCAAAAAACTCATTAATGATATTTGGGAAAACGATCGCTATTTTAGATTCAAAACCAAATGGCCCAGTTTGCCAGGCATTACTCGTTACAATAATGCTTGGGGCTTTTTATGGCAAAACGATGATGATTCGTTAACTGTGACAAAAACCTTAGATGATTAAGTTATCAGTCATAGGAAATATTTTAGAAATAGCTTGGGCACAGGCCCGAGCAATTTCCTGGTGTTCTTTTTGTGTACCATTGGCTCTACGCAATGCAATAAAGTGAATCCACGAGCGTAAGGTGCCATTGACGTACAAGCGACTTTCAATCAGCCCTTCGGGTAGTACTGCGCGAGCTTGTTCCTTGGCTATACCGTTATCGATAGCCCATTGATAGGCCATCCTGGCCTCAGCGATGACATTGTTTTGCCTAAGTTCCCAATTGCGTTGTAGCTCTTGATCGCTTGTTTCGATACTGTTCTGCCTATTTTTTGGGTCTTGCAATCTTGCTTCTCTAATAACAAACGATAGGTCTTTAGTAGGATCAGCATATCGTTGACTGAATTCTTGGAAGCTAAAACTTCGGTGCCTAAGGATTTGTCTTGCGATATCTCTTGTGGTTGTGATTTCCATGCAGGCCGAGACCATTTCGAGTGGCGACCAGTGCTGGTGTCGGATGAGGTATTTGATGAGCTTTTCGGATGTGTCTGTGTTGAATTGATTGCTGGGATTGCTGACACGGGCGCAATACGCGACGAGCTCCTGAGCATCTGTGATGCCTTGGTTGGCAAATTGCTCTGTGGGCTGGCTGTAACTGAGTAGACTAACATTCATTTAATTTCGCTTTCTTGTTGTCGTTTTAGTATAGCAGCTTTTCGCTGTGTCCACAAGCGATTAATTTCATCTTTGGTAGCAAAAGGCATCATCAAAATCATGCACGGATCAAATTCATGTGGTCGTCCGCTTACTGTAGCACCAAAGTCAAAACTGCTAGACTGTCGATGATGGTTGTTGTGCCAACCACTGCCCCAATGAAAATAGCTAATCCACCAGACATTGGTGCTAGCATCTCGATTGTCAAAGTTTTTATAACCGGCAGCGGGTACATGCCCAAAGGTGTTAACTAGTCCATCGGCATGTAAACTCATTAGTGCGCCTATCACAAAGAACCAAACAGTAAATGTTAATCCAAAAACAAGATAGCTAATTGCTAATGTACCATAGAGGATTTTATTATAATTTTCATGTATAAAAGTAATATGATGATCTCTTAGGAGATCTACAACATAGCGAAAACTTACACTGTTTTGATCAATACCAAATTGCCAACCCATGTAGCTGTGCAGCCAACCATTCTCAACAGGTGTGTGAATATCTTTGCCTGGCTGATCACTGACCCTATGGTGATGCCCACGATGTAGTGCAGCCCACCATAAAGGGCTACCTTCTCCAACCATGGTAGCAGCCCATAACAAAAATGGTTCAAAAAATTTACGAGGCGTCCATGACTTGTGGCTTAGCCAACGGTGTAAAGTTAGATTGTTACCTATCCCATCCAGTAATATCCATCCGCAAAGTGCCCATACTGGGTACCACCAACTCCAATTTTGAGTTGCGTATACAATTGCAAGAATTGCAGCCACATGATAAGGAAACCAGATAGCAATAACATAAGGAACCTGTTTGGTTTTATGATATAGCGCAAGTTGTTTTTGTAACCAATTTATTAATTTAATCACGTATTTTTGCAAGTCTGGTAGCGACCCCTCCGCGTGATGGTGGATCGGTGTTTGGCCTTCGCAGAATATACCTTCGTAAATTCATTTCGTAAGGATGTAACACTTGCCCCATTAGTGTATGTATAAAAGAATACGGACTTCTGGTTTTTGCTGGCAATGTACACTCAATAAATGTATAGTATTTTTCTCTAAAAGGCAACATAATTTTACTATACACTGCTTCCCTGCTACTTGGATAGGTTACTAAAAATTCATTAAATCCCAAAGATTCATGCAATTTGCATAAGAGCTGCATAATAGTTCGAAATATGTGTATAAAACGAATCCCACTTTGAGCACTAAGCAACCAGGACACCGACCAACAAGGCCAATGTTCAAATCGTCTGACTCCGACAGCGGCCCAAGTCTTACCTCGTTCATCTACAACAGCATAAGCTTGTCTAATATTATTGTTCTCAAACTTGGCAGGAAGAACAAAAGCACTATAGTATCTTTTTCTTTTTTCAGTATCATCAATATCAGCAGTCAACCTAAAATCTGGATAATCATTGATGTTTTTATTGCTAAAGACATACTGATCAAAATTTAACAGCAAGGGCAGCTTGCTTTGATCAAGTGTTATCAAGCTATATGGCATTGAGTTTCAATTCCGTTAATTAGGTTATATCTTAAGTCAAGTGCATTTACCTTATACACTCTGGGGTTAAATGCACATACTTTTAATGAGGCATTATACTCCACTAAATTCCACAAGTGTATATAGTTTTCAATACCAAACCATTTTGGCCGGTGTCTAAACCCATATCCAAGTGTGCTATAAATTTGCATCTTACTTGATGTCCATCCAAGTTTGCCAGGAATTCTATTATTGATCAAATTGTCAACTGTTGGAATTTGTAAAAATGCCAACATTGATTCCGGACTATAGGAATAAAAATTATTCAATGCCGGAATACCTGTTTTGTCGTTGAATCTTCTCCAACATCCGTCTTGATCTTCTTTTTTAGCAAAAACCCAGTTAGTAATTGTTTTACCAGTTTGCCAATCCATAGAAAGGGACTTTTCTAATTCTATTTCATCGATGGTAATTAGCGGCTGCGAAAATGTTTCTGCTACCCCAAGCAACATCTGTTGATATAATGTATAAGCTTGATACTTGGCGCCAACTTCATAGCATCTTTCAGAATATACAAAATCTTCAAAATCAAAATCAATAATAGTATAAGACAGACCCAATGAATCTAACAAGTTGATCAGTGGTCCAACATCATGCCAGTTTCCATTATTATAAAATTTAATCGTTACAATTTTTGGTGTTATGCCGGCCGCCAAAAAGCTTCGAAGAGCCATTTCACTATCTAGACCACCACTCATAAAAAGCACAAGATCAGGATAATCTTTATACAAAATCTGAGCATTTCTTATCAGTTCGTTTCGTAAATTCATGGGCTCTCTTATACAACTACCTACTTTCATTGAAGTGGTGTCGAAGTCGTGAGTTCTCCAGATCTGTTGAGGATCTTGATTATAGTAATATATTAGATGATTGTTCTCTGTATTTGTAATCATAATACACTAACGCTTACCATAGTCTTTGAAAGCTAACTCTGATTGACCAAGTTTTTCTGTCTCGACAATACCGTGGTGTTGAACAATACCATATTTGCTATCAACCTCTAAAATTATTTTATTAAGGTCTCCATTATCATTATTAGTTACTGGTTTTATTACAGCCCACTGTAGTGTATTAAATAGTCGAATCATTCTGGGAAAGACTAGACAATTATTCCACCAGTTGCTCCACACACGCCCAAGTGGTCTACCTTGGCCACTGCTAATTTTGGCAATAGAGTCATATATCCATTTATTGTAATTGTTAAACGATAGCAGCATACCTTTTTTACCGTTTTGTTCACACCAATTAAGGTTAGAAGACAATAGGTATTTGCTTACTATATGGTTTAATCTGTATTCCTTTAATAGCCAGCATCGATTACCACCAGATCCTAACTCAACATGCAAAGTACTATGTTCTACGCAACTGACTCCAACTATTTGATCACTGTCGTACAAAAATGCAATATGTCCTTGACCTTGCTGCCAACGTAGATTTTTTTGGGCAATATACATTAGTCCAGCTGGGGCGTCGTGCCCCATATTAGGTAAGGCTTGGGAATTATTTGAGGCTATCCGATTAAAGAAAACTTGGTAATCTTTTAAAAATAGATTAATATTGTCAGAATATGCTAGTTCAACATGCAGGTTCATCCTGT